>JAABUN010002538.1_pt1 | contig 32023 bp, 29 predicted proteins | sample 5559311 | NCBI WGS metagenome assembly JAABUN01 (sample SAMN10711877, study PRJNA513370) | rock metagenome | isolation source: Antarctica rocks | place: Antarctica: Victoria Land, Siegfried Peak sud | reverse complement strand
CCTGGGCTTCACGCCGACTAACGACAGACCTTCCTCGGCGGCTTGGCGCGTCCCGGAACCCCGTTCCCGCAACACGAATGGCTGGTCAGTAAGGTCTTCGGAAGAGATCTCCGTCCCGGCGAGCGAGTCGGAGGCCGCGACCACCAGCACCAGTACGTCGTGGCCGACGGTCTTGCCGACCAGCCGGGGATCCTCGACCTCGTGGCCCACGACGGCGGCCTCGATCTCCCGCTCCAGCAGGGCCGCGATGGCCTCGTCGGTGTCGTATACCCGCAGCTCGAGCGCGACGTCCGGGTAGCGCGCCGAAAACTCCGTCACGAGCCCCGGCATCAAGAGCTCTCCGGGGGTAGAGGACGCCCCTACCACTAGCGCACCATGCGGCGCGGTATGGCAGGCCATCTCCATCTCCAGAGCCGAGACCCCCTCCAGAACCCGCCGAGCGTGCTCCGCGAGACACTCCCCCGCTGGTGTAGCCTGCAGAGGACGCCCGCGCGTGAGCAACGCGACCCCAAAACGTTCTTCCAGCGTGTGCAGGTGGTTTGAGACCGCTGGCTGCGTCATGCCCAACTCCCTGCCCGCAGCCGAGAGCGAACCACACTCCAATATGCAAAGGTAGACGCGCAACCCGTGTATGCTTAGGCCCATAATCGCAGAGTATCATGAAAAATTTATGGAAGCAATAAGTAAATCTTGCATAATGATTAAGAAGATCTAACCGGTGTAGAAGGCCGGAACCAGTAAATTCTATATCTTCTATGAGGCATCTTGCGTGTATAGGAAAGCCATACACTGCCTTCCACAGCCTCTCAGGTGTGCCAGCTCGCACGGTTCATGTGGCTGTGGATTTGGAGGTACCCGTAACCGGGCCTATTGCTCTAAATGCTTTCATATCATATATTTAATTACTCAGATATTTAGGGAAAGGGCTAATGTGAACCAGACAATAAAGATCGCACCCCTGCTTTTATGCGTGGCGTTTGGATTGGTTGCGTGTACCTCGGGTGGGCAAGACGCCCAGCAATCGTCCGAGACGAAAGCGAAAGACTCGACCGCCGCATCCAAAGATCAGGGCGAAGAGAGTACCCAAGCATCCACTACTACAGCGCAATCGTCGGAGGATACCGGCACGATCTCCGGGCGCGCAACCGATAATAGTACCGGCGAGCCAGTCTCCAACATCTACATCGTGGTAGGTTGGCGAAATATGCAACTGGCCGCTATCACCGATGAAGACGGACGCTACACTGTCCCCAACGTGCCAGCCGGAGAACCCGCCCCCGTCTTCGGGTTCCACGAAGGGCAATACCTCTACCGCAACAGCAACTTCCACGACGACCTGGACATCAACCTGGAACCCGGAGAGGAATTCACCTACGACTTCACGGTCAGGGAGCACGACGACCCTGCAGGCCAGCCGGAGGTGAGCGACCCCTCGATCTCCTCCAAGACCGTCGCGGCTGGCGAGAAGGTTACTTTCGGCCTGACCGCTAAAGGCGGCGAAGGCGGCCTCTCGCCGGAGGTCATAGCTTCGAGCCCGAAACTCGGACAGATGGTGCTGCTGAAATCGGAAGGCGGAGACCGCTTCCGAGAGGAGTTCACCGTCCCCCCCGATACGCCGCCTGGAGAGTACACGTTCACATTTTTCGCCGCTAGCAAGAAGTGTTACGACCCCAAGACCTTCCCCGAGCTTACTCTGCGAGTCACGTAGATATGAGTTCGCGTTTACCCATGCCGGGCGGTCTGTTTCCGATTGAGTAACAGGGACGTAGAGTTGAATAGGCAGCCTCCGACCTCCGACTTGGCGTCGATCAAGGACCGCCAGCAACTAGCGTGGGCTTCGGGAGATTACTCCGTGTTTGGCGCGGCGTTGCTCATTATGAGCGAGCTCCTCTGCGAGGCTGTAGATGTTCGTCCCGGCCAGAAGGTTCTCGACGTGGCGACCGGCAGCGGTAACACGGCGCTGGCGTCCGCCCGCCGCTTCGGAGAGACGACCGGCATCGACTACGTCCCTGCTCTACTGGAACGGGGGCGAGAGAGGGCCGCCGCCGAACGTCTGAAAATCGCCTTCCGAGAGGGCGACGCCGAGAATATACCTTTCCCGGATGCTTCCTTCGACATCGTGCTCTCGACCGTTGGGGTGATGTTCGCGCCGGATCAGGAGAAGGCGGCTGGTGAGTTGCTTCGAGTCTGCCGCCCGGGAGGCAGTATCGGCCTGGCTAACTGGACGCCAGACGGATTCGCCGGGGAGCTTGGAAGACTCTTCGGTAGTTACCTGCCCTCGCCTTCCGGCCTGAAGCCGCCAACACTCTGGGGCACCGAAGAGTGGCTACAGGAACTCCTAGGCGGTGGTGCTAGAGATCTGCGGATCAAACAGCGGAGCTTCGTATTCCGATATCGCTCGGTCCAGCACTACCTGGAGGTTCTGCAGACTCAGCTGGGTCCCACCCGAGAGGCGCTCAAGAGTCTCGAACCAACGAGACGGGAAGACTTGATCGGCGATATCACTAGCCTCGTAGGTCGCTTCAATCGTTCGGGCGACGAAACCATGATGGTGCCGAGCGACTACCTGGAGGTGGTAGTGATCCGTCCTTGAGCATGTGCTTGTCGTCCAACTCGGTTTCGCCGTATAGCTATAGAGGCTGGACAGGGATGATCCAGAAGCTCAAACAAAACGTTAATAAATTAGCAAGATTTGGTGCAGAAATTTAGTTCAGATATATTGTAGCTTATAAGATGATGGATAGGAGACAAATGAGAACACCCGTCGCTGTTGGCGTTGGTCTAACCAACGAATGCAATCTCGCGTGTCCGCACTGTTATCGGCCCACGCTCACACAGCAGCGCCTCTCCTTGCCGCAGGTCGAGACCATTTTGAACAACTTGGAGGTAGGGTCGATCAACCTGGGAGTAGGAGAGAACGGGGTTCACCCCGAGTACCGGGAGATGCTGGAGCTCTTTCGCGACAGGAAGGTGAAGACCGCGATCACCTCGAACGGCTTCAGCCTTGCCATGCTTACGGACGAGGAACTCGCGGGCTTTCACTCCGTCGAACTCTCCTTCGATTTTCCTACAAAAGAGGAGATGGACGAGTTCCGGGGCGAGGGAGCTTGGGAGCTGGCGATGGAGTCTCTGGAGCGATGCCAGCGCCTCGGCATTCCTACCTCCGTGGCCGCAGTGTTGATGAATACCAACTACGATCGGATCGGGGATGTAGCGCGGTTCGCTTTCGGGCTCGGCTCAGATCTGCGGGTCAACGTCTACCAGCCCGTTGCGGGCGAGGAGTTTACGCTCTCCTACGATCAGTTCTGGGAGGGGTTCGCAAACTTGTTCGCCGCCGGGCCAATGGTCGTGTGCAGCGAACCGCTGGTCAACGCGATCATGGGCCTTGAGACCACCAGGGGCAACCCGTGTGGACAGAAGAGCATCCGGGCACTGCCCGCCGGTACTATATCCCCCTGCCCCTACTGGCCGGCGGCGGCTGGTACGATCCAGCACCTCGCCGACCCGGAGAAGAACGTCTGGGAACAGCGCGAGTTCAAGAAATCCCGGCAAGTACCGAAAGCGTGCGAGCCGTGCCGATTCGTCGAGAGTTGCGCCGGGGGCTGCGCGAGCCGCCGGGCGCTGCGCGACAAACTGGACGAGCCGGACGAGTACTGCCCGGTGATGCGTGGCGGAGAAGAGGAAGTAAGGCGCATCCAGGAGATGCTCCGGTACACCCTGAGCAATCCGGAGGACGTTCCGAAGGCGGGCAACGCCTGTACGACCGTTATCAAGGCCGCCGAGCGTCCTTCGGCATGACCCTCACCGGCCACCACACGGGAGACAATGCGGGTTCCAGGCAAAGTTCCGGCCCTCGCATCGCCGCCGTGATTCCCGCTCTAGACGAGGCGCTTTCCATAGCGCAGGTGGTCGAGGGTCTACGCGGGCAAGCAATCCTGGCCTCAGGCGAGATCATCGTCGTGGACAATGGATCCGCTGACGGGACCGCGGAGGTCGCAAGCGCGGCTGGGGCGAGGATCGTATCCGAGGAGCGGCGCGGCTACGGATACGCTTGCCTCGCCGGGGTTCTGGCCGCACGGGACGCCGAGGTGATCGTTCTTCTCGACGGAGACGCCGCCGATGAACCGGACGACCTGCCACGGGTACTGGGGCCACTTCTCGATGAAGAGGCGGATCTAGTCGTAGGGTCTCGTACCCTAGGATCACGGGCGCGAGGTTCGATGACCTGGCAGCAGATCTTCGGCAACCATCTGGCCGCCTTCTTGATGCGTGTTTTCTACGGTGTCCGAGTGAGCGACGTGGGGCCATTCCGGGCGATCCGCCGGGAGCACTTGATGGCGCTCGACATGCAGGAGATGACCTACGGCTGGCCGTCGGAGATGATCGTGAAATCTGCCAGATCGGGCTACCGGTACCGTGAGGTGCCAGTACGGTATCACCGGCGCCTCGGTGTCTCGAAGGTCGGCGATACGCTGCTGGGTAGCCTCAAGGTCGGCTGGTACATCATCTCGACGATACTTCGCTACTCACGCTGGAAGCCGCGCAAGACAGCCAGATCGAGGGTGATCCGGTGAAGGCCGCGTTGTACGTTATCGCTCGAGCGCCAAGAGTCGGGCTCGCAAAGACGAGGCTCGGTCGTACCATCGGCCACGAAAAAGCGGTCTCACTCTACCGGGCCTTTCTGAGGGATCTGGCCGCACGCTTCTCAGATTCATCTTTCCCACTAGGATGGTACGTTACGCCGCCCGACGCGTGGCCGGAGATCGCCACCCTCGTTGGCGAATCAGAGCGGGTCATCCTTCAGGGAGATGGCGACCTAACCGAGCGTCAGAGAGAGCTGTTCCGGGGGGCGCGGAGTCGCGGAGAGGAGCGGGTCGTCCTGATCGCCTCGGACTCACCGCACCTCGGTGTGGAGGTCGTGGAGGAGGCTTTCCGCAGGCTCGACAACAACGATCTCGTGTTCGGGCCGACCTTCGATGGAGGCTACTACCTGATCGGGATGCGCGGCTACCACGATGTGCTGGAAGGTGTGCCAATGAGCGTGGGGACGGAACTAGACGGCATCACAGGCCGCGCCCGCCTCGCCGGTTTGTCGGTAAGTCTGCTGGAGACGACCTTCGACATCGACGTGGCCGAAGATCTCCAGCACTTGCGCCCTCTGGCCTTAGAACGCTCGGATCTTCAGGCGACGCGGGAGACTCTCGAATCGCTCGGACTTATAGAACAGAACGCAATACCGAACGAAGAGCACGACCCTGCGGCAAGTGGAGAAATAAGTTGAGTCTTTTCAGTGTCGGAGGGCGGTAGCGTCTGGTTGAGGAATAAGGAACTTGGACCAGCGTTTGGGCTGGCGAAGGGACCCGATCGTAACATTTTGACGAGAGGAGCATTGAGGTGGCTGATACAAGTTCCGTAGAAAAGCAGGAACCGAGGGAGGGCATTTACGCATCATCGCGTCTGGAACGCGGGTTCATCGTGTTCACGATCGCGATAGCGAGTATTGGGCTGGGCTATCTCTTCTTCACGCAGCTCTGGTGGAAGCTGCCGCCAGAGTTCGGTTGCCGGGAGAACTTCACGCGCGGCGGTCTGTGCATCTTTATCGAACGCTCGGCCGCGGACGCGGGCGCGGGAGACAAGTTGCTCAAGGCTAATATCATAGAGTCGAAGTCCGGGCCCGAGTTGAGCGTTCCAATAGGTTGGGCTACCCAGCTGAACGCGACATTCATCGAGAACATCGTACAGCCCAATATTCGCTGGTTCGGGTACGTGATCTGGGGTACCGAGGCGTTTATTTTTCTCAGTATGTGTCTGGGGTTCTTCAGCCGTCTGGGGGCTCTGATCGCTTTGGGGATGGGGACGCAGTTGATGATCGGTCTAGCCCACACCTCGGAGGAATGGGAATGGAGCTATATCTTGATCGTGCTGCTCGCTTTCGCCATGGTCGGTATCGCGCCGGGCCGCTACTTTGGTCTTGACCGGCTACTCCGCCCCCGATTCAAAGCGATGCGCGAACGTGGTAGCCGTGTCGGTCGTTTCCTACTGTTGTTGACGTGAGTCGTCGATGCCCGTAAAGAGAAACTATTGTCCCATGCGGAAGAGGAGGTTGTTTTGTCACCCGAAATATTGGCCTTGTTGGTCCTGCTAGGTGGGGTGGTCGCGGCGGTCGTATTTACCATCGTCATCGTCGTTACCGTCAAACCCTCCAACGCCGAGCGAAAAGAGACCGGGCAGGAACGAGAGGGCGGGAGCAGCCAACGCACGTAAGACCCCGAAAATGCCCTGAAACCACACACACCGGGTCGGCATACCTACGCTCCCGGGAGGCTGGGATGCCGTGAACAAGTACGTGCGGCGCGCGGTGATCGGGCTGCTCGCAGGGGGGGCGAGCGGCATGATCCTCGCGGTGACTCTGAATGGCGCGGTGTTGGGATTGCTGTTGGGAACCCTGGCGGGCATCGGCTATGCTCTTGCCTTTCATCCGGCACCGCGGGCGTACGTGGACAGCGGCATGGCCGCCGCGGCGCTGGGCGTGCCGCTGTGGACGGTGGTCAGCGTGATCTCGCTGCCGCTGCTGGCCGGCCGGGGGCCGCAGTGGACGGCCGAGGGGATGCTGGCGCTGTTCCCGGGGTTGGTTGGCTGGGTCCTGTACGGCGCTGCTCTGGGGCTGCTGGCTCAGGCGTTGGGGGATCTGGCCCTCTGGTGGCTTGGTCCGGAGCATACGCCATCTCCACCCGAGCGCGACATCAAGACGCGTATCGTGATTCTCGGCGGCGGTTTCGCAGGCGTGGCGACCGCCGAGCGCCTGGAGCAAGAGTTCGGCCCCGACCCTTCGGTAGAGTTCACGCTGGTAAGCGACACCAACGCGCTGTTGTTCACGCCGATGCTGGCCGAGGTGGCTACCAGCAGCCTGGAGCCCACGCACATAAGCAGCCCGCTGCGCACGAGCCTGCGCCGCACCGACGTCGTGCGCGGAGGCGTTGACAGGATCGACCTGGAACGTCGCCGGGTGCTATTGGAACCGGACGGTGGCTCGTCCCAAGACGACGAGATCGGGTACGACCACCTCGTGCTGGCGCTTGGGGCCGTCTCCAACTACCTTGGGATGGACAACCTTCGAGAGAACGCCCTGGATTTCAAGACGCTCTCAGACGCGATCCGGATTCGCAACCAGGCGATCGACGTGTTCGAGCGTGCCGACCGTGAGCCGAACCCGGAGATCCGCCGTCCGCTCCTGACCTTCGTGGTGGCTGGCGGTGGCTTCGCGGGCGCGGAGCTGGCCGGCGGGCTGAACGACTTCGCGCGCGGCATGCTGGCCTACTACCCGAACATCCCGCCCGAGGAACTGAGGATCATCGTGATCCACTCGCGGGATCGCATCCTCCCGGAGTTGAGCGAGCCACTCGCTGACTACGCCCTCGAGCACATGAAGGAGCGGGGCGTGACGTTCGAACTCAACACCCGCGTCGCGGACGCGCAACGGGGCGTGGTCGTGCTTGACTCGGGCGAGGAGATCCGCACCGAGACGCTGGTCTGGACGGCGGGGACAATGCCGAATCCGTTGCTCGGGGACCTGCCGGTCGAACACGACAAACGCGGCGCGGTGCCGGTCGATGAGAACCTTGCCGTCTCCGGCCACGCAGGTCTGTGGGCCGTGGGCGACTGTGCCGCCGTAACGGACGCCAAGACCGGCGATCCCTGCCCTCCCACGGCCCAGTTCGCGCTGCGCGAAGCCTACACGCTGGCGCACAACATCCATGCCAGCGTGCGCGGACGGCCCCTCAAGGCCTTCCACTTCAGCGGGCTGGGGACGCTGTGCATCGTGGGCCACCACACCGCTTGCGCGGAGATCAAGGGCGTGCGCTTCTCCGGGCTTTTGGCCTGGATGTTGTGGCGGGCCATCTATTTGTCCAAGTTGCCTGGATTGGAGCGCAAGGTGCGCGTGTTCGTCGATTGGAACATCGAGTTGTTCTTCCCCCGCGACATCGTGCAGACGATCGATGTCGACTAGAGTAATGAGTTCTCCGCGTGCCACCGGTATGATCGCCGGCCTCGCCGTTGGATGCCTGGGTGGGGCGGTGATCTGGGCCATAGGGCTTGCCTCGTTCGTGGGGGGCGTTGCGCTCGGCGGGCTGTACGGCCTGCTCTTTGCGCTGCTGGCCGTGCGGCGGGCTGTTAGCCCTGGCACCGGGTTGCTCTGGGGCCTCGGCTACGCGCTTCTGCTGTGGTTGGCGGCTCCCGCGGGCCTGTTCCCGCTGTTGGGCGGTGGAGCCTCGGCGATGGGCATGCTCGACACCGCCCGCGCCCACTTTTCAGAGCTCGTCGCCTATCTGCTGTGCTTCGGCCTACCGCTTGGTGTGACGCTTGGGATCTTGGGTGGCCTGCGCCCGCCACCGGGGCAGGCCCGCTTCAGCCTGCCGCGGGCGCTGGTAGTCGGCGGGGTGGCAGGCATCGTGGGCGGCTGGGCCTTCGGCAAATGGATGGCTCAGGTCGGTTTCTTCCCGCTTATCGCCAGCCTGGTCGACTCTGACTCGGTCATGGTAGGCATGACGCTCCATTTCGGTATCGCGGTCGTCATCGGCGCGAGCTTCGGCGCGTTGTTCCAGCGCGACGTGCGCGGCCTCGGGTCGTCTTTAGGCTGGGGGCTGGCCTACGGCATCTTCTGGTGGTTCCTGGGGCCGCTCACGCTCCTGCCCATCTTGCGGGGCGGCCTGCCCGACTGGTCTTACCAACAGGGCGGCGCGTTATTCGGTTCGCTGGTGGGGCACGTGATCTACGGCCTGCTGCTTGGCCTGGTCTACGCCGCGCTGGACAGGCTCTGGGTCGGCTTCTTCTACGAGTCGGACCCGATCCACCGCGAGGTCGAGGGGCCGGGGACGCGCACTCTACGCTCGTTGGGCTGGGGCGCGGCGGCGAGCCTTGCGGGCGGCTTGCTGTTCAGCCTGGTGATGGTCACAACCGGCATACTACCGCAGATAGCAGGCCTGGTGGGTGGCTCATCGCCGGTGATCGGGTTCGTGGTCCACATGGGGATCAGCACTCTCATCGGCATGAGCTACGGTGTGCTGTTCCGCCACGAGGCTTCCGATCTCGGATCCGGCATCGCGTGGGGCATGGTGTACGGGCTGACCTGGTGGTTTGTAGGCAACCTGACGCTGTTGCCGATCCTGCTCGGTCATCCGTTCGTCTGGACCACCGGGGCGGCGTCCGCCGGGTTGCCATCGCTGGTGGGGCACCTGATCTACGGCGCCGCTACGGCCTGCGTGTTCCTGCTGCTGGAGCGCCGCCACGCCGGCTGGCTGCGGCTCGACCCACGCGTCGCCGCCAGGGAAGCACGCCGACAGCGCCCGACGGGGACCCCGGCGCCCGCGCTGTGGCTGTTCGTGCTGGGGCTGGGGGTGATGCTGCCGGTAATGCTAGGATAGGGTCATCACGACCCGGCCCGGAGATGGTGCGGCGGTATTGGAACCATACATCTGGAAAGCTGCAGAGCCCGTATAAAGCTACCAATGGGAGGCATCGGAGAACAATGACGCAGCGCACGCATGGCAGGCGCGCCCTGGTTACCGGCGGTGCTGGCCTGATCGGCTCGCACCTCTCGGACCTGCTTCTGGAGCAAGGCTACAGGGTCCGCATCCTCGACAACCTCGAACCCAACACCCACCGCAACGGCAGACCAGCCTGGGTATCATCGGAGGCTGAGTTTGTCCATGCGGATATCCGGGATGCCGGGGCGGTAAGGTCCGCGCTCGACGGCGTGGACATCGTCTTTCATCAGGCGGCCTACGGCGGTTACATGCCTCAGATGGCTAAATACGTCCACGTCAACAGCTTCGGTACCGCCCAGATACTCGAAATCATCCGCGACGAGAACCTGCCCGTAAAGAAAGTCGTAGTCGCCTCCTCGCAGGCCGTCTATCGCGAGGGCGCGGCGGACTGCCCACAACACGGTCTCGTCTTTCCCGAGTCCCGGCCAACCGACCAGCTCTCAAGGGGAGACTACGCCGTGCGCTGTCCCGTGTGCGGAGAGCCTTCAGAGTCCGTTCCAACGCCCGAGGAGGCTCCGATGGGCGGTGAGACGGTTTATGCGATCACCAAGTCCGACCAGGAAAGATTGACCCTCGCCTGGGGTCGGCAGACTGGAATACCTACGGTGGCGCTGCGCTACTCCTGCACCTACGGGCCGCGCCAGTCCGTCTTCAATCCTTATACGGGGGTGATCGCGATCTTCGCGACGCGCCTCTTGAACGGTCAGCCGCCCGTGCTCTACGAAGACGGAGAGCAGACCCGCGACCTCTGCTTCGTGGGTGATGTCGCCCGCGCCAACCTGCTCGTCGCCGAGAGCGACGCGCTCGACGGACTCCCGGTCAACGTCGGTAGCGGTAGAGCGACTACGATCCGGGAAGTCGCCGCGTCCGTAGCGGAGGCTCTGGATGCGCGGATAGAGCCGCTGGTCCGGGGCGAGTTCAGACCCGGCGAGATGCGCCACCTGACCTCGGATATCTCCCGACTCCGCACAATCGGCTACAAACCACAGGTTGATTTAGCTGATGGAATCGGACGGTATCTTGACTGGATCCAGGCCCAGGGAGATATCCACGACTATTTCGCGGAGGCCGAAGAACTTCTCCGGAAAAAGCGTATCGTTCACAGTGCGACCACCACAAACCCCAAGTCCTAGAAGGCGAGGCCGGACGCGATGAAGCGGTTGGAGCTACCCGCGGCCTCGGCGATCAAGACTTTGCGGCACGGAGTAGCACAATCCGTCGAACGCCGGGTGGATTTACTAGCGGTGCTAGCTCTAACCCTCCTGACTCTATTCGCGAGTCGGGATCTCGTCAGCGGCGGCATCATGGTCGGCAAGGACACTATCACCCAGTTCTATCCCTGGTACTCGTACCTAGGCGAGAGTCTACGCTCCGGCGAGATTCCGGGCTGGAATCCGAGCCAATTCTCGGGGGCTCCTTTCGCGGGGGATCCACTCTCCGGCTGGGCTTATCTTCCCGCGATGCTGTTCTTCACGCTACTGCCAGTAGACGCCGCCGCTGCCGCTTATCTGATCTTCCACCTCCTGATCGCCGGGCTCGGCACCTACTCGCTGGCGCGAGCTCTGAGCATGAACGTAGCGGGCTCGATGCTGGCGGCGGTGGCCTACGAATACACCGGCTACCTTTACACCCGCAGCGCGTGTTGCTCGGCTTATGTAGGTGTCTCGGCGTGGTTGCCGCTCGCCATCCTGGGCGCCGAGATGGCTATGCGCAAAAGCAGATGGTTGGACCGGGGACTCTGGTGGGGGATCTCGGGTCTCGCCATAAGCCAAATTTTGGCCGCCTGGATCGGTCAGGGCTCCTACTACGCTCTGCTCGCCCTCGGCGGCTACATGGCCTATCGAACCCTGATCTCACCACCTCCCAACATCCAAGGAGCACGGGCACGAGTTTCGTCCCTCGTCCTCAACGGCGGAGCGGTGCTGCTCTTCGGGTTCGGACTCGCCGCCGCCGGCGTACTCCCCCGCCTCGAATTCCATTCGGTCTCCAACCTCGCCGAAGGCTACGCCGGGATCGGCGAATCCGTAGCCAACTACGGCGGCTGGAAACCAGAAACCTGGGTCCGGCTAATGTTCCCCGGCGTTATCTACGCTGGCCTGACAACCCTCGTCCTCGCCCTGACGGCACCATTCATCGCCCGTGCTAGGCACGCCGTTCCCTACTTCTTTCTACTGGCCGTCTGCGTCCTCATACTCTCCCTTCAGACGGTCACGCCGCTTCACACCATCCTCTACAACGTACTCCCCGGCTTCGAGTCCCTACATACTCACGGTCCCGACCGGGTGAAGGTAGTTCTCTATCTCGCCTTCGCTCTACTGGCTGGCGCGACCCTCAGCCGCCTTGGAGAAATCCGACCCAAGTATGGACTCCTCGCCCTGGCGCCGATTCTCATTGCGGCTCTACTTCTGGTGACCCGCGCCGTGCCACAACCGCTCACGGGTCGAGCGCCCCATGTACTGGCGAAGGTGTTGGGTCAGTTCGAGGAGCCCTTCCCGACCAACCTGGGGATAGCACTACCGCCGGCCACACTGGTCGCCTTGATCTTCGCTCTGGTATGCGTCTCGGCTTTTGCTCTGTTGCCTTCGGTGCGCCCGATTACAGGAGCACTGGTGGTCCTCGTGGTGTTCGTGGATCTACTCTCGGTAAGTACCGCCACCCTTGATAGCCGAGCCGCCGACGATGGTACGACTAAGACCATCAACGTGGATCTCGCCGAACACTACGCCCCGACGGGCGCGTCGGACTTCTTACGAACCCCATCCACCACAGAGCCAGTCCGATATTTTGGCTACGGGCCACGCCTTCAGGGTAATTCGCGGCGGATACACTACTCCAAGTGGTTCGCGGCCCAAAACTCCAACGCCCTGCTAGCGAGCAATATGGCTACGCCGCTCGGATTGCAGAGCATTCAAGGGTACAACGCCATTCAAATCTCCCGCTACGAGCAGTTCATCACCGCGCTAAACGGTGGTTCGCAGAACTATCACGACGCAGACGTATTCCCGAGCGCGTTGGATTCCAGGCTTTTAGATCTGCTCAACGTCCGATACATTATCGTTCCTACGAAAGTCGGCTCGGATCAAGGTTCCCTGCAAAAACTCAAGAAGAATCATCCGACCGTCTACAGCGACGAGCGGGTGGATATAGTGGAGAATCAGGACGCGCTCCCCAGAGCCTGGATCGTTCACTCGGCCCAAAAAGCCACCCCCAAGGAAGCCCTGAAATCACTGAAGACCGGCAAAGTCGACCCCCGGAAAACGGCACTCCTCGAAGGCTCGCTCCCGAAACTCGCAAAGCCAAAAGACGCGAGCGACGACCTGGCTTCGGTGACTAGCTACGAGGACAACCGCATCTCGATTCGCACCTCCACCGATGCCGCGGGCTTGCTCGTCTTGAGCGAGGTCTACTACCCGGCGTGGAAGGCGTACATCGACGGCGAACCCGCCCCTATCCACCGGGCTGACCAACTGCTGCGGGCGGTTCCAGTCCCCGCCGGAGAGCACGTCGTCGAGATGCGCTACGAGTCCTCCTCACTACGAGCCGGTGTCGCGATCTCCTCGGTCGCCATTGCGGTTTTCCTCGCGCTCGCCGTAGCCAAGACCCTCCGGCGGCGGTCGTGAGCTACGATGAGATCGACGCTTGGGCATACGTACATCCGACGTTTAAGGCTTTCGTAATAGACCAGCGACCGTAAAACAATGTCGAGAGAGTAGAGTATCCGTTGAGGCCGCTGAAAGTCCCCGACGAGTGGCGCCTGACGGGTTGCCAGAAGGATCAGGGAGGTTCGTCCATGATAGATATAGGTATCATCACCGGATCCGGGATCTACACGCTCCCTGGCGACCCCGACCTTCACACGGTCGAGACGGCTTTTGGAAGAGTGGAGGTGGCGGTGAGTCGGGTTGGCCCGTGGACCATCGGAGGTGTCTCGCGGCACGGTTCGGGACATCGCAACCTACCGCACACGGTCCCTCACCGGGCAAATGTCTCGGCGCTCGCCGAACTCGGCGCTCGCGCTATCCTAGCAACAACCGTAGTCGGCGCCGTGGACCCCGGCGTGCCTCTTGGAGTCCCTATCCTCTTCGACGACCTCTTCTTTCCGGATAGCAAGCTGCCGGATGGTTCGGCGTGCACGGTCTTCACGGAGCCATCCGACCCGACACGCGGACACCTCGTATGGAGCGAACCCTTCGCGCCGCGCCTGCGTCGCAAACTCGCCCTGGCCACCGAGGATCTGGGCCTGGAATCCGTTCTTGGTGGAGTCTATGGTCACACCAACGGGCCACGCTTTGAGACCCCGGTGGAGATCCGGTGTCTGGCCGCCGCCGGGGTTACGGCTGTCAGCCAGACCTGTGGCCCGGAGGTGATACTGGCTGGAGAACTGGGCATTCCATATGGACTGGTGGGTTTTCCGGTCAACTACGCGACCGGGGTTTCGGCACCGGAGCCCGAGGAAGTGTTGGCGCGTTGGCTCTCACGTTCCACCGAAGTGCTGCCGACACTTGTGCTCCGGGCAGCGGAATTAATGGTCGGAGAGGACTTGACCTTCGATCACGGCTACGTCTTTCGGGTGGACGGCGGGATAGCCACATGATCGAGCGAAAGACGGACTCAAGGTACAATGTGACGAAGGCTACAGGGACGGGAGCTGCCGTGGCAAGAATCCTGGTAGTAGACGATGAGCCGAACATCCGGGAGGTCGTAGGGTTATACCTGCGGCGCGACGGACACACGGTCATCTCGGCTGCAGATGGCAAGGAAGCCCTGGATCTGTTCCGTAGAAACGAGCCGGATCTCGTCGTGCTAGACCTCATGCTCCCGAAGATGAGCGGCATCGAAGTCTGCCGCCGTATGAACGCCGAACGCCGCGTCCCCCTGATCATGCTGACCGCCCGCGGCGAAGAAGAAGACCGCATAGTCGGCCTCTCCCTGGGCGCAGACGACTACGTCGTGAAACCCTTCTCCCCACGCGAATTAGCAGCCCGCGTCGCCGCCGTTCTGCGCCGGACGGGTGATGGAGACAAAGATTCCGATGGCACCATCCTGACATTCGAAGGCCTACGCATAGATCCGAGCACCCGCGAAGTCTTCGTGCGGGATAAGGCCGTGACGCTAACGGCGAGGGAGTTTGATCTCCTCTACCACCTGGCCGATAGCCCCGGTCGCGTCTTTACCCGCGACTACCTGATGGAGACCGTCTGGGGCTACACGTTCGCCGCCGACACAAGTACCGTCACCGTACACATGCGCCGCCTACGCGAGAAAGTGGAGCCCGACCCAGCGAACCCACAGTACCTCCAAACGGTCTGGGGCGTCGGCTACAAGTTCAGCACGTGAAACCCTCCAAAGACATGCTGAATACCACGCTGGCCGCGCTCGTATTCCTCGTGGTCGCCCTGATCGTATCCGTCGTGGCCGCTACGGCGTTCGGTGTGCCATCGACGGACCTACTAGCGGTTGGAATGCTACTCGCCGGGGTCGGTGGCGGATGCGGGGTCATCGCCCTTATCGTTCTACGGCCTGCCGTCCTGGGGAGGCTCGGAGGTGTTCGGGCGCAGCTCGTTGGGGCCGGTTTGACGGGGAGTTTCCTAACGCTTGGCATGATGCTCGGGGGGGCTCGGGCGATGTTTCTGTCCGGTCACGACTTTGCTGTGGTGCTTACCATGCTCACGTTCGCGGCGGTTCTGTCGGTAGGTTTCAGTTTGTTGTGCGCGGGTCCGTTGGCGAGTCGGGTGGAGCGGGTGCGGGCTGGTACTGCTCGCGTGGCGGATGGGAGCCTGGATCAGGAAGTCCCGGTCGAGGGGCGGGATGAGATCTCCGGTCTCGCCGAGGACTTCAATCGGATGGCACGTTCTCTAAAAGAAGCCGCCGACCGGGAACAAGAGCTGGAGCGTGGACGGCGAGAGTTGATCGCCGCCGTCTCCCACGACCTTCGCACCCCGCTCTCTTCCGTACGAGCTCTGGTCGAAGCTCTCTCCGACGGCGTAGCCGCCTCCGATCCCGAAACCGAGAGACGCTATCTAGCCTCAGCCGGTAAAGAGATAGAGCATCTAAGCCAACTCGTAGACGACCTCTTCGAGTTAGCGAGGATCGACGCCGGAATGCTCAAGCTCACACTCGAAGAAGCCTCGCTGCACGACATGATCTCCGACACCATCGCCAGCTTCCAACCCCAGGCCGAAAGCCGGGGCATCCGCCTCGTGGGAGAAGTGACCGAGGATGTGGATCCCGTCCTGATGAACCCGCCACGCCTGCAAAGAGTCCTGCACAACCTGGTCTCCAATGCCCTGCGGCACACCCCCACCGACGGGACCGTCGCTCTGCGTGCGATCCCAAGCGGCCCCGAAGTAGAGGTGGAAGTCGCCGACACCGGCGAAGGCATCACCCCCGAAGATCTCCCCCACGTCTTCGAGCACTCGTTTCGAGGGGAGAAGTCCCGCACCCGTCCCGAAGAGACCAACACCCCCGGCGCAGGTCTCGGCCTCGCCATAGCCCGCGGCCTGATCGAAGCTCACGGCGGTCGAATACAAGCCCACAGCAATCCCGGCGAAGGCTCCTCTTTCCGCTTCACCCTGCTTCGCCCCTAACACACCCGGGAAGAGCTTATAGATAGCGGATCACCGCTCTGAAACCTTAACTCTGCCTTACGATCACATTAAAAAGCTCCAAATGCCATTGTCGCTGATGCTACACCGTGCCAGACTTCAATCTACATCGAGGTCGCCGCTAGAGGAGTCCGCATGAACGTCACGACAACCAGGGTCTAGCGTTTTGTCCGAGCCGACGATAATCCTGGCGCTCGTGGCTGGGGTAGCATCGTTTGTATCGCCCTGTATGCTACCGGTGATCCCGGCTTTCCTTGCCCAGTTCGCCGGCACATCGCTCGGCGATTCTGAGTTGCGGCGGCGAGACGTATTACTCGGGACGGTCTTGTTCGTTGTCGGATTTTCGACTGTTTTTGCCTTTTTGGGGATTCTGCTGAACGCGGTTTTACAGGATGCGGCTACCGAAGTTCTGACGTGGCTCTCGCGGGCGGCGGGGATCGTGGTGATCGGGCTGGGACTCCATCTCTCCGGCCTCTTACGAATTCCGTTTCTCGACCGACAGTATGCCGTCCGCACGGGTGGCTTGCGTCCGGGACATCTCACATCGTTTCTCTTCGGGGCGTCGTTCGCGGTCGCCTGGACACCATGCGTCGGTCCCATCCTCGGTAGTACGTTGGCTCTCGCCGCCTCGGAACCAGCTTCGGCGTTTCCGTTGTTGATGGCCTACTCGTTGGGGCTCGGAGCGCCGTTTCTGACCGTCGCGCTCTTTCCAGCGGGGGCGTTCGCGTTTCTCAAGAGGCATCGACGGGCGACTTTGCGGCTGAATATCGGTTTTGGGATCATCCTGATCAGCCTAGGTATTCTCGTCTTCACGGACAAACTAGCTCTACTGGCAAACTTCCAACTACTGAACGAGGTGCTCCTATGAAACTACTCGCCCCCCGCCCTCTCCTGCTAGTTATGACCCTAATACTCATCGCCGGTGCCATAGCCTTAATCGAACTGCGCTTCGGTGCCGCTAAACCCGACACCACCCAGACAAACTCCTCTCCACCATCCTCCGAAAAGACAGCGGAGACCACGACAGAACCGAAAACCGCCCCGGAGAAAACCATGCAACCGGAGAAGACAAAAGAATCCAAACCCGAAGCGTCACCGGAGCCCACGGTCTCGGACGCGGAACGCATCGCAAAGAAAGAGGAGAAATACGACCGGGCCAAGGAGATCGTTGATCCCACCGGTCTCATAAACGCGGAGAGCGTCTCCATAGAAGAAGCCGCCGGAGACTCTGTAGTGCTGCTCCAGTTCTGGACGTACAGTTGCTTCAACTGCCAGGCCGTGCAGCCGTATATCAACTCCTACCACGAGGAGTACGCCGACGACGGACTGCAAGCCATCGGCGTCCACAAGCCGGAGTTCGAGAAGGATTACGACAGCGTCGCCGAGGCCGTGAAACAGGCCAACATCAGATACCCCGTGGTCCTCGACAACAACGACGCCACCTGGAATGCTTACAATCAGAACTACTGGCCGACGTGGTATCTGATCGACGCCGACGGCTTCATCCGCCACAAACACATCGGCGAGGGCGCCTACGAGGAACGGCTCTGAGCTCCTTCCAAGAGATGCATGGCAAGGCTGCTGAGACGCAGATACTCATAAGCACGGATTGGATCGCTAATATTTCCAGCCGCGGTGTGGCTCTTCTCGTTTCGGAAGCGATCGATCGCCATCGTCAGAAACCTCACGCCCTCCTGGAAATCAGCATCCACGTGTGGAGCCGCCGCACCGTCTACATAAAGGTGCCCCTTACCAAAGGCTTCCGATCCAGTCTCGTAGCCGGTAAGAGCACGAAGCCTGTCTCGAACTAGCTTGAAACTCTTCTCGACAGCTACTGCGTAATCGCCCCCCTCATAGAGGTTACGACATTTCGCGTAAATCTCGGGATGTAAACTCTCTATGGCGATGGCATCTGGGGATTCCCCAACTGCGAGTGGCAGCCCTTCAGTTAGAGACTCCAACCAGAAGAGCCCCGTTCCGAGTGCTCTCTGCCTCTTTGGAAACGTGTACATCGGAGATGAGCCCTCGGATGTATCAGTGAGAAAGCCAAAGTCCCACCCGATGTCCTTTCCCTCATAGAGGGTATCGAGCACATCGATTGTCTCTTTGCGCCATGTTGCAAAAAGAGAGAGCCAGTCGCGATATCCTGCGTTCCTCTCGGCGATGTCCGCATTGGCCGTAAGGTCGTTGCCGGCCCGAACACGGGCGGCGATCGCCTTCTCAACCTCTTTATGCGGCTTTAATAGTGTCGCCATGCTTTCCTTTGTATGACCGATAGTGTGACACATATGATCCATGCAATGAGGCCGGCTGTTGGCCCCCGCTGCGCGAAGATTCACAACCATGCCGGCGAGAATCCTCATCTGGCTAACGACCAAGCTCACCCGCCGCCGGAAGCGCAGCGAGGAACGAGCGAAGCTGGAAGCGGTCGGGTGCAGCGCCCTGTTGTGCCGTCGCTTGAGACTTTGGCTACAGCTCCCCGAAGTGCCGGATAACTTTGGCAACGTCTCCATAATCTTTGATATTCCAATACTTTCTGCTTTGGTCTATGCCCGTTTCAGGCCCGAAGTGACTGCTCTAGCAACTGCTGCTGCGTGTCAGCAGCCACCCAGACCTGTGTGGGCAATAGAGCTAGAGGGCAACCAGCTCGGCGAGCTTGGCCGCGACGTCTGCCATCGGCTCTTCTGCAGTGCTCAGGCCGCTTCGCGAGCCGAGCAGGGGGCTGACTTCGCGGAGAGCTTCATAGGTCGTGTCGTGCAAGATGGGAACGAGCAGGTCACGCGCGAGGAGTGCCGAAAGCTCTTTGTCGGCGATGCCCTCTCCTCGGAGGCGGTTCAGCAGCGCAGGGGTCACCAGCACGATCCCGACTTGCGACTTCGCCAGTCCCTTGTCGATTTCGCGGAGCAACGACGTGCCGAGGACGACGTCCTTCTCGCTGAACCAAACCGAGACATTGAGTGACTCGAGCGAATCGTGCAGTTCCTTTGCGGCCCCTCTCCGGTCGTCCCACGCATGGCAGAGAAAGACGTCCCGAAGGTCGGGCAGGGGCGCTCGACTCTCGACGCTGCGGCGGACCGGCGTGAGTGCCCGAACGTCGGCAGGCGTGTACGACACGGACGAACCGGCTCGCGACCAGCTCGGCCTTACGCTGCTGCCGGACCCGCCGACGCTGCTCTGGCCGCCCCCGCTGCTCCGCGGCGGAGAGTAGGACGGGGAGTACGACCCGTAGCCGCTGTAGCCGCTGTAGCGGCCATAGCGTCCACCGCATGCAGGGCAGTCTGCTGCGGCGCTCGCTGAGCGATGACCCCTTACTGGTGCTGTGCATCTAGCCATGTCGTAATTCTCCCATTTGTAATCACTCTTTCAAGTATAGGGTTAAGTAGCCGATGGTACCAAGACCATCGACTCTTTCTAGCCCTACCGCAAAGTGCCGCGCGATAGTAGGCCAATAGGTCTGGAAGAGCAGCCAAGCCGCGCGCGACGGCACAACTTGTTGTTATACAGAGGCACTCCGTATAATCCCTGTTTAGCAGCGACGCTCTTACTCACCTGAGTCCTTTCTGTTTCCAACCCTGAGGGATTTTTCCAGGAAGCCGAGCACCTTTTGCCACGAGTCGTTGTTGGCGAACTCGTTGGCTTCCTTGCTTCCTCCTACCTCGAAGCGTTGCATCTGGGGCGTCTCCGGCTCGGAGTTTGGCATCAGGATCATGTGTCCCGCGCCTTCGTAGCGAAGGTGCTCGTAGGTGAAGGGATGATCGTGGGCTTCGAGGCGTTCGATCACCATCTCGGAGAAGCGCGTCGAGGGCCACAACTGGTCGTCGGTGCCGGAGATTACCATCACAGGGCCGTTGATCTTCTCCACCGCGATGCTCGCGGCGGCCACAGCAGCTTCGTCCTCGAGGGCGCGCTCGGAGAAGATGTGCCCGATAGCCATGGGCTCGCCGAAAAAGAACTCTGTCATCTGGGGCATCTCGGAGAGGAGGGGGCTCGCTAACCTGACGAACGGGAGAGGCTCTCCTCCCAAAGACCACGACGACTTGGGGTCCAGGCTATAGGACCACTGATCGGAGGGCGTCCCCTGCCAGACGACCGCGCTGGGCACGTATCCTACAACCGCTTTGACGTCTTCTGGATAGGTCGCGCCGAGTAAGAGCGCCAGTTCGCCGCCCTTCGAGTTGCCCATGACGGCGATGCGATCCGCATCCACGGCGGGCTGAGCTTTCAACCAGGAGATCGCCTCGGCGAAGTACTCTAGGGGGATCTCGACCAGATCTCGGGGCAGCGAACCTGTCCCTAAGTAGGCGAGCGCCAGCGCCGCGACCCCCCCCAAGGCAAGCGCCTCGGCGGCGCCTTCCCTGATGCCGCCTCCAAACCCGCCGAAGACAAGCACCGTTGGATGTGGACCAGGCGTAGTTGGATAGAACAACGTTCCCACCAGGTCTTCCCTCTCGACCGGTTGTCGAGCTATCCGTTCCTCGCTCATTGAGTAATTCCCGTCTCCTTCACGAGATTACGGAGAGCTTCGCGACCAATGCCGGGGCACGCATCGCCGTCTCCCCAACGAGCACCGCGTCCGCCCCGGCGTCTCGCAGGCGCTTCGCATCTTCCGGGGTCTTCACGCCACTCTCGGCCACGAGCGTCGCGCCCGCGAGCTTCGGAGCGAGCTTCTCGAACGTGCCGAGATCCACGGTGAAGTCGCGCAGGTCGCGGTTGTTGACGCCGATGACCCGAGCGCCGGACCCTAGCGCGAGGTCCGCCTCGTCCTCGTCGTGGATCTCCACGAGCGGTGTCAGGCCGACTTCCACAGCCAAAGCGACGTAGCGGGCGAGCGTCGGGGCGTCGAAGAGGGCAGCTATTAGCAGCACGGCGTCGGCGTGTTTCGCAGCTTCGAGGACTTGCGCCTCGTCCACGGTGAAGTCTTTGCGGATGACCGGGAGCCTGATGTTCGAGCGGGCGGCGTCGAGGTCTTCGAGGCTTCCCTTGAAACGGTCGGGTTCGGTGAGAACGGAGAGGCAGGCCGCGCCTTCTTTTTCGTAGCGGGCGGCCCATTCCGCCGGGTCGGCGTCGCGGATGTGGCCCGCCGACGGCGAGGCACGTTTGATCTCGGCTATTACAGAGAGGCCGGGGGCGGCGAGCGCGGCGGCGAAATCGCGCTTCTCGAAGAGCCGGGCCTGTTCGTGGAGGGCTTCGAGGTCGGTGGTGCTTTTTAGTCTTTCGGCGCGGTGGCGGGCGGCGGTCGCGAGATCGTCGAGGACGGTTGGGATGCTCACGCGGTCCCCGAAAGGCGGCGGGTTGTCTTTACGAAGGTTTCGAGGGCGGCTTCGGCTGCGCCGTCGTCTATGGAAGTCATGGCGGCTTTTAGTCCTTCACCCAGGGTCTCGACGTTGCCGGAGACGAGGATGGCGGCGGCGGCATTTATGAGGATTACGTCGCGGGGTGCGCCCATCTCGACACCCGAAAGTACGTCGCGCAGGATACGGGCGTTTGTGTGAGCGTCGCCGCCGAGAATGGCGTCCGGTGGATGGATGGCAAGGTCGAAGTCTTTGGGGGATATTTGGTATTCGCTTATCTCGCCGCTGACTACTTCGGCCACGGATGTAGGACCGCTACAGGAGATCTCATCCATCCCATCCGCCCCATGCACGACCAACGCTCGCTCCGCTCCCAACTCCAACAGAGCCTCCGCCACGGGTCGTACGTAATCCGCCGCGAAGACTCCTATTAGCTGCCGCCGCGCACCAGCGGGGTTGGTCAACGGCCCAAGCAAGTTGAAGACGGTACGGAAGGGTAGCTCCGCTCTCACAGGAGCTACGAACCGCATCGCCGGGTGATGGGTACGGGCGAACATGAAACCTATACCGGCTTCGGCGATGCACTGCGACACAGCTTCGGGATCAAGTTCTATCTCAGCACCGAGAGCTTCCAGAACGTCCGCGCTTCCGGCCTGGCTCGTGGCCGCCCGGTTACCGTGCTTGGCGATGGTCACTCCGGCTCCGCGGGCGACGAACGCCGCCGCCGTGGAGATGTTTATGGTCCCTTTCGCGTCGCCGCCGGTGCCGCAGGTATCTACAACGCCGTTGGGAGCGTCGACCTTCGCGGCGAAGTGGCGCATGGCGCGGGCGAAGCCCACTATCTCCGCCACCGACTCCCCCCGCACGCGCATGGCCGTCAGCAACGCGGCGGTGGCCGCCGGTGGCGCGGTCCCTTCCATGATGGTCTCTAGAGCTCGTTCGGCCTCGCCGGGCGACAGAGCTTCGCCGGACGCTACTTTTCTTAGGGAGTCGCGGAGCATTGGGGCTAACCGTCCAGGAAGTTCTTTAGCAGGGCGTGTCCGCTGCGGGTCATGATGCTCTCTGGATGGAACTGTACGCCCTCGACTGGATACTCGCGGTGGCGGACGCCCATTATGGTGCCGTCCGGGGCGTAGCTGGTGACGATTAGGCAATCGGGCAGTGATTCGGGTTCTATTACGAGCGAGTGGTAGCGGGTTGCTTCGAAGTTTTGGTCGAGGCCCGCGTAGACTCCTTCGTTGTCGTGGCTTATCTTCGCGGTCTTGCCGTGGACGGGTTCGCCGCGCACTATCTTCGCGCCGAAAGCCTGTCCGATGGATTGATGGCCGAGGCAAACACCGAGCAGTGGGACTTCACCGGCGGTCTTAGAGATCAAGTCGACTGAGATACCGGCTTCGTTGGGGGTGCAGGGGCCGGGCGAGACGACTATCCTATCAGGATGGAGTTCGAGGACTTCGTCTGCGGTGATCTCGTCATTTCGCCGTACGATGACCTCGGCTCCGAGCTCGCCAAGATACTGCACGAGGTTGTACGTAAAGGAGTCGTAGTTGTCTATAACGAGAACCCGCATAGGATGACCGATTCTAACGGATAAACCGCCAACGAACAGAAGGGACGCCGCATGACGCTACTGATCACCGAGCGGGAAGTCGAAGACCTGCTGGACATGCCAACGACTCTGGACGCCGTGGAAGACATCCTGCGCCAACACGCCGAAGGCCGGGCAACCAACCGAGCCCGCCGTCGCGTCGGACTTCCATCCAGCGGCCTGAACGTAATGTTCGCCGGAGCACCGGAGATAGGCGCCCTCGGACTCAAGGCGTACACCGTCGCCCGGACTGGCGCCCGCTTCTATACGATGCTCTTCGATCCCGATTCCGGCGAGCTTCTCTCCATCATCCAGTCAGACAAGATGGGCCAGCTACGCACTGGTGCGGCGACTGGCATCGCGACCAAGTATCTCGCCCGTGAGGACGCCACGACGCTCGGGGTATTCGGGTCCGGTTGGCAGGCCGAGAGTCAGGTAGAGGCCATCGCGGCTGTCCGGGATCTCACCCGGATCATCATCCACAGCCGCAGCGAAGGGAAGCGCAAAGCATTCGCGGAGAAGATGGGCCAGAAACTTGGTATGGAGTTAGAGACCACCCAATCCCCAGAAGAAGCAGCCGCACAAGACATCGTGGTGACGGTCACGTCGTCGGTGTCGCCGGTCTTGTTTGGGGAGTGGTTGCAGCCGGGAACGCATGTCAACGCTGCTGGATCCAACATGCTGTTCAAGAGCGAGGTGGATCGCGAGGTCATAAAACGGTCGAGCGTCGTGTGCGTGGACAGCCGCGAAGAATTGGGACTCGAAGCTGGCGACCTCATGCCGAGTTTGGAGACCGGTGTAATCATGCCGGAGGCCGTGCAGGAGATTGGGTCCGTAATAGCCGGTCGCTCCCCCGGACGCCAGAGCCCCGAAGACATCACCTTTTTCGCCAGCCAGGGACTCGCGCTCGAAGACATGGCCGTCGCTCGCATCGTCTACGACCGGGCCGTAGAGCGGAGTTCAGGACAAGAGGTGGAATTCTAGGCTCTGTTTAGCGTTCCATCCGCTTTGCCGTACTTGTGCGTTGCTTGCTGGTGGCGCATAGTGTAAGGAGTTGCTTTCGAGTGGATGGGAGCGTGAGATTGTGGATTTTTCTTCGGGCCAGGGCGTTAGACAAGCTGGTCGGCGAGCGCGGGGCGCTGTCGAGGATGCGGTAGGTGGTGGCGAGAGGGTCGAGCAGTTCGAGATCGACGCTCGGGATTTCCTCTCGGCTCGGGAGCGCGGCGGTACAGCTGGGACGGTGATCGAACAGCGCACGGTCTCGCTGCCGGATGCCGCGGAGGTCCTTAACCGCAGCTTTCCGGGGCAAGATTCGGGCGGTCAGTTTATCAACGCCATCTCGCCGGTGGTTATCCCGAACCGGCAGTCCCTTTTCTGGCGACTGATGCCGATTGGGATGATGATCGTGTTCCTCTTCCTCGGCGTCGTCGTGACGCTCGCGGTCGGCTTCGCAGGTGTCCCGCTGGGACTCGCGGTACTCGGGCCGCACTTGTGGATACTCTTGTTCCTTCTCGCGGTCGTCTCCTGGTGGCGGCAGAGCGTGGTCTCGGTACCAGATGGCTGCCGCGCCGTCGTGACGCGCTTCGGTCGGCTGGAGGAGATCGCCGACTCCGGTCGCAAGCTCCTGTTCAACCCGTGGAAGCAAGTCAGCTACATCGTCAACACCACCCGCGAGTATCCGTACAACGCCCCGATCCGGGAAGCTCCAACTAGCGGGCGCGTGAACGCGAGCGTGGACCTTTTTTTGCAGTTTCGGATAGAAGACCCGGCTGAGTTCATCTTTACCGTGGGTGGTGTAAAGGGTTTCTCGGATAAGTTAGAGAACGCCATCAGCGAGGTAACTAGAGCCCTGATCTACGAGCAGCGAGCCGACGATATTTACGATCTCGTAGGTGAGAGCACCCAAAAATTCGTGGAGAGCCTCAACGACCAATTCCTCCCCGCCGTGCGCTTCACGAACGCAAACATCACGCACGCCGAACCGTCGAGCCGCGAGTACCGCATGGACCTGGCTGCACCAGAAATGGTCCGCGTCGCGAAAGAAGCGTACACCTACCAGTACGAGCTACGCCTGCGTAAAGAGCAGGACGAGGGCGACCTGAACAAAGAGATGGCCTCGTTGCGAGAGACCCTGTCCGCTATAAGCGCGGAAATAGCGACTTATCAGGCCCAGATCGACACGGCCCGCGAACGAGAAACAAACCGGGCAAATGCTCGTGCGAAGGAGCGGATGGTAGAGGCCGAGAGTACAGCGAACGCGAACGCGGCCCTGCTCGAAGCTCAGGCGTTGGATATCCGGGCGGTCAGCAGCGCGGCGGCCCCGGAGATCCTTGAGTATCGCTTTCAGCAGGACGTTTTGGATCGGTTGGAGTCCGTCGCAGAGAAGCTGCCGCAGGTCGTTCAGATGGGAGCGGCGGATGGCGAGGATGCCGTCGATTTCCTGAAGATAGCGCGGCGTATGATCGGGGTTGGTGCAGACTCCCTCTTTACTGACGAGGACATGCAAGCGATACGGGACCGCATGAGTGACATTCAGGGCCGCATCGAAACCCGCGCCCGCGAGATAGAAAGCCTCTCCACCGTGAACGCCGCCGAGCCTGAGGAAGAGATGAAGGCCCAGCCTGCGGCGGAGGAGGCGACCGCCGACAGGATCGAGGAGATACGTCAATCCGTCACCGACGAGAGCATCAAGGAGCGAGTCGAACGCATGAGCCAGACGGACGAAGACCAACCGGACGACGCGCCTGGCGATAACGGAAGGGAGTCGCGATGACCGAAGGAGCGATGGTTCAGTCGCGGAGGCGGGAGTTCTCGAAGATAAAAGAGGTCGTCTCTGGGTGGTCCGGCGTTCGACAGTTCTTGCGAGGCGGGGACGCCGGGGAGATCGTACCGGTCGTCATCCTCAAGGAACGCCGCCGCTACGGTTGGCTCTTCTTGCTTGGCCTCTCGCTGTACTTGGTCGGATTCGCGCTCTTTGTGGGTGGTCCTATGGCGTTGCTCGCGGGTCTCGTGGCGTTCGCATTTCTGGCGCTCGCGCTGTTGTGGCTGTGGCGCGGGGCCATCGTGGAGATAGAACAAGGTACGACCGGCATCCTCTCGCGATTCGGAAAGATAGAGGGTACGCTCGCGCCAGGCCGACACTACCTCTGGTGGCCGTGGGTAAAGGTCGAGTCCGTGGTGGATACCGCCACCGAGATACCGTACCTCGCCCCCGTCGCGGTCTGTCCGACGCAGGAGAACGTGCCGCTCAAGGCCATCGAGTTCTTTCTGAAATTTCGGATCACGGACCCCATCGCCTTCGTTCGAACCATCGGCGCCTCTAACTTCGACCTCGTTCTATCGAGCGCGGTGCAGGATGCGATCCGCCAGAGGAGTCGCCAGGTTCGCACCGAACGAGCCTACGACCTTCGAGGTTCGGATGTCGGCGACATGCAAACCTACCTGAACCGCCAGCTAGAGAGCTACGGCGTCCGCATCCTGGGCGCGAACATCCCGGACGTGCAGCTCCCGGACCAGTACCAGACTCATCTAGCAACCCGCGAGCGCGTTGCCAAGGAGCTAAACGCCTACGAACGCGAGTGGGAACTAACACGCAAGCAGCGCATCGACACCCTACTGATGGAGATAGAGCGCAACAAAAAAGAGCGCGATGCACGTCTCATCGAAGTAAAAGAAGCCGGAAACCGAGCCCGCGAAGACGTGGCCCGGATGCTCGAAGAGAAAGAGACCGAGGCCCAACGAGTACGCCTGGAGATAGAGACCCGTGGCCGGGCGACCCTCAAAGAAGCCGAGAACGAGGCGACAGCGTTGAGCCGCCTCGGACAGTCGCACCGGGATAACCGGGCCGTGGTGCAGTACGAGCTGGCCCGCCGCCGCGTCGAGGTCGGCGAGCGATTGATGCAACACGCTCCTCGGTCATTTCTTATTCGGGGCGAGAGCGGCGAAAATTCCGCACTTTCCACGCTCGTTATGGCCCAGCTACTACCACAGATGGCCGCCAATGGTGGTGAGTCTAAATCGCGCCGCGAAGATGCTCTGCGAGATGCAGCGCAGGATGCAGCCCGCCGGATACAGGAGAACGGCGAGACGTAGCCAGATGGAAGACGAAAATCTGGAGATATGCTCGGCGCGAGAGGATGATGCCACACAAATATTGGCTCTACAGAAGCTCTGTTTCCAGAGTCAGGCGATGCTCTACAACGATTTCGAGATGCCTCCACTAACCCAAACGCTGGAGAGCCTCGAAAAAAACATCCGAACACAGACAGTCCTCGTCGCTCGCAACGGGGGTAGGATCACCGGCTCGGTAAGGGCGCGGATGATCGACGGAGCCTGTCATATCGAACGTTTGATCGTACATCCTGGGTTGCAGGGGCGCGGTCTCGGCACGCGCCTGATGCGGGAGATCGAAGCTCGCTTCCCCGCCGCCGAACGCTACGAGCTCTTCACTGGCCACCGGAGCGAGAACAACCTGCGCTTATACGAACAGCTCGGCTACAAGCGTTTCGCCGAGACCACAGAGTCACAGCGGCTAACCCTGATCCACCTGGAGAAAAAGTAGCCCAGTATTCCATAATTATTCTCGCTCCTTCGGTGCCGCCGTCGAGTCGCGCACTACGATCCGGGTCGTCAGAAGGTCCGGGTTTTGCGCTACATCTCCACGTATCTGGGATATGAGTAGACGCCCGGCCAGCAAGCCTTTCTCGACGTGTGGCTGGCGGATAGTCGTCAGAGCCGGAACAGCACGAGCGGCCTCTGGCACGTCGTCGAATCCGGCTACGGAGACATCTTTCGGTACGGAGAGACCCCTGCTCTTCACAGTCTCCATTGCACCGAGAGCGAGTTGATCGCTGAGGCAAATTATTGCCGTTGGTTGCGGATCTAGATACAGCAACGCTTCTGCGGCGGCTCGCCCAGCCTCCATCGAACTCCCGCAGTGTTCGTAAACGGGTACGTCCGACCACCGAACTCCAGCATCTTCGAGCGCCTTCCTACATCCATTCAACCGGGCGCGCGTAATCTGATATACAGCGCCTTCCAGTCGCGAAATGTCTGCGATGCCGCTGAACAGGTCCGGTGAACTGGCGAATGAGATCACCCCGAACCGGCGATGTCCCAAAGCGACCAGATGCTCAGCCATCGCACGGGCTGAACTTTGATCTTCTATACCGACAAACGGCAATCCTTCCATGTGCGGCTGATCAACTATTACGCTAGGCAACCTACGTTCCAGCGCCGCCTCTACCAGTGGATCTCCGTCGGACATAGAATAGATCACGAATCCGTCCACCACCGATCCCCGCACTGCCTCCGGCTCACGCTCCGCACCAGGCGCTCCGGAAAGCAGCAGCAACCCCAGGCCTGCATCTTCCGTGGACATCGAGACCCCCTGCAGGAACAGCACCGCCGCAGGGTCTGCGAACGCATACGACAACCGGTCCTCGTACAGAACTCCGATCGCTCCGGCACGCCTCCGCCGTAGCCCCCGCGCCATTGCATCCGGCCCCGCGTACCCGAGGCGCTCCGCCGCCTCCAACACCCGCTCTCGCAACTCAGCCGAGAGCTGATCCGGCCGGTTGTACGCATTCGATACCGTCGCCAGAGACACCCCAACCTCCGCCGCAACTTCTTTCGACGTTGCCCGCCGACCAGAACTTCCTCGCCTGTCAGGGTTGACGTCCATCTCCGACGCATGATACTTTACTGAAACGATTAAGTAAAACGTTTCAGAGAGGTACATGGTGGAACGTAGCAAAGGTTTGGATCGAAAGAGTTTTGCGCTCGCGTTATTGTGCGTAGCGCAGTTTGTTGACGTCTTAGACGTAAACGTGGTGATTGTGGCTCTGCCGTCTATTCAACGGGATCTCGGTTTCTCCGACGAAGACTTGCAGTGGGTGGTGAGCGCCTACGTGCTGCTGTTCGCGGGCTTCCTACTTCTGGCGGGGCGGGTGGCGGACCTGTTCGGTCGGCGGCGGATGTTCACGGTGGGATTGGGACTTTTCGCGGCGGCCTCTCTCGTTTGCGGGCTTGCGGGGTCTCCGGTGGTGTTGCTCGCGGCACGGGCGGTGCAGGGCCTTGCGGCGGCGATCACCGCCCCCGCGGCGCTCTCCATAATTACCACCACCTTCCCCGAAGGTTCCGAGCGTGACCGCGCCATCGGCATCTGGACGGCGGTGGCGGCGGGCGGCGGAGCGGCGGGCCTCGTCCTGGGCGGCCTGATCACCGACGGGTTCGGCTGGGAGTGGGTCTTCTTCGTGAACGTCCCTATCGGGATGCTGGGCGTTGCGCTCGCACCAGTCCTGCTCCCAGAAAGTCGCGACCGCACGCCGCGACGCCTCGACCTGGCGGGCGCGGCCACGGCAACGGCCGGGCTCGTCCTCCTAGTCTACGGTTTCACCAGAATCGAAGATTCGGGTTTCTCTTCTGTGACGCTAACGGTATTGGGCCTGGCCCTAGCCTCCCTCGCGGCCTTTGTTCTTATCGAGGGCCGAGTCAAGGAGCCACTCGTACCGTTGCACGTCTTCCGTTCGCGCAACCTGGTGGGCGCGTGTCTCGTAGCCTTTACCCTGACCGCCACAACCAGTTCCATCGGCGTGCTGGCGACCATCTATCTGCAGAACGTACTAGGCTACTCGGCAGCGGCCTCCGGCATCGCGGGCCTGCCGCTTAGCGTATGCGTGATCATGGGTGCAGCACTCGGCTCGCGCCTCATCAGCGGTATCGGAGCGCGGCCCACGATGGCTACTGGGCTCATCATGCTTGCCGCCTCGACGATGATTCTGTTCGGAATCTCGGCTAGAAGCGGGCTGGCGCTCGTGCTCGTAAACGCGGCCCTCTCCGGGCTGGGCCTTGGCTGCGCCTCTGTCGCCTCGACTGCCACCGGAACCGCCGCCGCGAGCCCGGACAAACAAGGCCTCGCCTCGGGTCTCATCAACACCTTTGCCCAGGTTGGTACCGCACTCGGGCTTGCTACCCTCATCGCCCTAGCTGCCGCCCGCACAGACACCCTCGCCGGCGGTAGTTCACCCTCAGCGACTGAGGTTGTGGAGGGCTTCCGGTGGGCATTCTACGCCGGAGCGGGGATCGCCACATCCGGTTGCCTCGTCGCACTGTTTGTAGTAAGGCCTAAAGGAGTCACCGCTTGAGAAGCTCTATCCCGAAAAGCATCCGCGCCGCCCGACTCTCGGTTCTAGCCGTGTTCTTTCTGAACGGGTTCGCGCTGGCGAGTTGGTTTGTTCGGATACCGGCGGTACAGCGGGAGCTCTCGTTGAGCGAGGGTTTCTTGGGCCTGGCCCTCTTGGGGACGGCGGTCGGGGCAATGGTGGCGATGCCGTTGACCGGCGCTCTCTCCTCGCGATTCGGGAGTCGGCGGGTCGTTGGCGTTACAGCGCTTTTGCTCGCGGTCTCCGTCGTTCCGCCCGCGCTCGCGCCGAGCTTCGCGTTGCTCGTTCCGGCGATGGTCTTGTTGGGTGCTGCGAACGGGTCTCTTGACGTGTCGATGAACGCGCAGGCTGTGGCGGTGGAGGGTCGTTATGAGCGGTCGATCATGACCTCTTTCCATGCGGCGTTTAGTTTTGGCAGCCTCGCTGGAGCCGTGATCGGGGGCTTAGTCGCATCCCTCGGTGTCGGGCCTCTGCCCCATCTCACTGTCGTGGGATTTTTGTGCGCTGTCGCGGCGGTGGTCGCTTTCCAGTCGCTGCTTCCATCCAGTGCGGATGCGGCGGATGATGACGCACCGGCATTCGCCAGGCCGACTCGGGCCTTGTTGGGGCTGGGTGTGATCTCGTTCTGCGTCCTTCTCGGAGAGGGTGCGATGGCCGACTGGAGCGCCGTCTACTTGAACGACACGCTAGAAACCGGTCCCGGTTTCGCCGCCGCCGGATACGCCGCCTTCTCGCTCGCAATGGCCTTTGGCCGACTCTTTGGGGATAGGATCACCGCTAGGCTAGGTCCAGCCACACTGGTCCGGTTTTGCGGAGCACTCGCCGCTGTCGGGCTCGGAGTTTCGCTAGCCATCGGTCAACCGCTGCTTGCGCTCATCGGTTTCGCCTGCGCGGGCGCAGGATTCTCGGTCGTCTTTCCGGTAGCTCTCAGCGCGGCGGGACGCACCGAAGGCATGACTGTGGGAGCCGCGCTGGCAGCCGTCTCGACCGCCGGATACACTGGCTTCCTGCTCGGACCACCCGCCATAGGCTTCGCCGCCGAGTTGTTCGGGTTGGGAGCCGCGCTGTACATAGTCGTCGCGCTCAGCGGAGCTATCGTGCTGCTCGCTCGAGCCGTGGGCGCGAAGTAAGATGTAGCGGCGACGGTTGGATCTCTTGGTGGAATAGGCTGCTTGAAATGTCGGATGTCATGATGAACATCACACTGAATATCGGGAGGTAGAGGTATGACGGAGCTTTTTGAGAACAAACCGGCCACTACGGGGGATTACACGCCGATTGGCGTTGCGGAGATCCTGGATCACGACGACCGGGGCATCCGGCTCAAGGCGGGTTCAACCACCGTCGAAGTGGCGGCTCTGGCTCCAGATCTCTTCCGGGTCGGGGCGTTTGCGGAAGGACGAACAGCGGACTACAAATCCGAAGCGATCGAGAAGAATGATTGGGGGGCGGTCCAAATCTCGCTGGATCAAAGCGAGACCGAGGTGACGCTCTCTACCCCAGAAGCTACCGCGCACATCTCCCTGAACCCTCTACGTATCCGCTTCACCGACTCCGAAGGCCGCCAATTCGCCGCAGACGATAATGAACTCGGCATGGGATTCGTTACCGGCGGCCAGCAGAGCGTCGTAACAACACCACTGGGAAACCCCGCTCGCCTCTACAAGAAACGTGAAGAAGGCGAACGGTACTTCGGGTGCGGAGAGCGGACCAGCGGTCTGGAGAAGACCGGCTCCTACCAGGTTTTCTGGAACGTGGATCCGCCCGCCGGGCATACCGCCGCTTTCGAGAACCTCTACACATCCGTACCGTTCACTCTCTCGCTAACGGA
>JAABUN010002536.1_pt1 | contig 32075 bp, 27 predicted proteins | sample 5559311 | NCBI WGS metagenome assembly JAABUN01 (sample SAMN10711877, study PRJNA513370) | rock metagenome | isolation source: Antarctica rocks | place: Antarctica: Victoria Land, Siegfried Peak sud | reverse complement strand
TGGTCGCGCGTCCAGCGTTTGGTCTGGCGCAGCCCCATCGCCCGCAAGGCGGCGCAGACCGTCCGCGTGCCCGGCGCGAGGAGGGTCCCCGCGACCAGCACCAGCGCGTGCCGCCAGACCCGCACGGAGAACAGTGGTGCGAACGGGGCCACCAGGATGATCATCGCCGACGGTAGGGTGTGCATCGTCATCTCCTCCTGCAAGAGTGCTGACGTGCAGACCCTACCACGCTTCCTTCCTACCACTCAAAGGGCCAAAGTCGAGCTGAGTTGCTGCCTACATAACAGCCCCTCAGCGTCCCAACACCCCCTCCGGCACGGCTCCCAAGACATCGTCGTAGCCGCAGTTCGCGCAGTGGACATGGAGCTGCGCGTGCTGCTCGTCCAGCACGGCGACCGGGACGCTATGGCCGCATTCGGGGCAAATGAGGGTGTATTGGCCCCCGGCATGGGTGCCGCCCGACGCGCTTGGATAGCGCGCGAAGAAGCTCGTCAGGAGATCGGTGGGCATACGCTCCCCCCTCTCGACTGGCGCGGCGCGATCGGGCACCACGCCGTGCTTCCACTCCGCCGACCATTGGCTCTGACCGTTCGCCTCGCGGCGTGCAAGTATCCCCATCGCCTAATCCTCCGCGTTCGGGGTGCCGGTCGAGACGAGATCGGGCGCGCTCGCGATGTGGCGCACGGCGATTTCCGCGCGCACGACCGGCTCACGGCGCGGCGCACGGACCACCCGCGCCGCCTCGGGCGCTGGCGCGGCGGGCGGCATACCGGTCAGCGACCAGAAGACCGGGCGCTGATCATCCCACGACGCCAGGATCGCCTTCGCGCGCGCGCTGGCGGTCATCTCGCAATGCCGGATCAGCAAGTCGCGGATCTCCGTCGCTTCCGGGGAGCCATGCGCCACGCGACGGAGAAGGACCCCATCGGTGCCGCAACGCCGCTCGAAGGTCTCGGCCTCGTCGAGCACCCAGGCGCGACCAGCGCTCATGCCTGCGGCGAAGTTCCGCCCGGTCGGCCCGAGCACGAGGACGGTGCCCCCGGTCATGTACTCGCAGCCGTGGTCCCCCACCCCCTCGACCACGGCGACAGCGCCGCTATTCCGCACCGCGAAACGCTCGCCCGCCGCCCCGGCGATGAAGAGCTCGCCGCCCGTCGCGCCGTAGAGGATCGTGTTGCCGGCCAGGACCGGGCGACTGCCGAAGGGCGACTCGCTCGTGGCGACGCTGGGGGCGGGCCTGATCGTGATCAGCCCACCCGACATGCTTTTGCCGACGTAATCGTTCGCCTCGCCGGTAAGGTGCAGGGTCAGGCCCGCGACGCAGAAGGCCCCAAAGCTCTGCCCGGCGGTGCCGTTGAGCTGGACTTCCATCGGCTGCGGCGCGATGCCGCCCGAGTAGGTCTTCGCCACCCGCCGCGCAATCGCCCCCGCCAGTTCCGCCCCGGACGCCCGGTCGCGATTGCGAATCGAGCCGCTGACCTTGACCGGCCCCACGCCATCCAGCGCGGTCTTGGCGCGATCGACCAGGTAGTCGGCGAGCGGGGTGTGGTGCTTCTCGCGCTTCCAGTTCGGGTCGTGACGGATCGCCTTGCCCGACGGCGGCGGGGCCAGGATCGGGCTGAAGTCGAGCAGATCGGCCCGCCCATGGAAATGCGCCGTGCGCAGGAGGCTGACCCGGCCCACCGCCCGATCGAGCGTCGCCAGCCCCAGGTCGGCCAGCAGGGCGCGCACGCGCTCGGCCAGCCAGGTGAAGTACTGCACGACCCCGGCAGGGGTGCCGGTGAACTTCGCGCGCAGATCTTCGCGCTGGGTCGCGATCCCCGCCGGGCAGGTATTCAGGTGGCACTGCCGCGCCATGTCGCAGCCGATCGCCACCAGCGCCGCCGTGCCGAAGCCGTAATCCTCGGCACCGAGCGCCGCCGCGATCACCACGTCGCGCGCCGTACGCAGGCCACCATCGGTCCGCAGGCGCACGCGCTCGCGCAGGCCGCTGCGGATAAGGGTCTGCTGCGCCTCGGCGAGGCCGAGTTCCCACGGCAGGCCGGCCCCCTTGATCGAGGAGAGGGGCGACGCGCCGGTGCCGCCGCTGTGGCCGCTGACGAGGACGTAATCGGCCCCCGCCTTCGCCACACCCGCCGCGATCGTCCCGACGCCACCCGTGGCGACGAGCTTCACGCCGATCTTGGCGTAGGGGTTGACCGCGCGCAGATCGTAGATCAACTGCGCCAGGTCCTCGATGCTGTAGATGTCGTGGTGGGGCGGTGGCGAAATCAACTGCGTGCCGGGGACGGCATGGCGCAGGCGGGCGATCATCCCCGTCACCTTGTGCCCGGGGAGTTGCCCCCCCTCGCCCGGCTTCGAGCCCTGCGCCATCTTGATCTCGATCTCGTCGGCGTGAACCAGATATTCCGCCGTCACGCCGAAACGCGCCGAGGCGATCTGCTTGATCCGGCTGTGCCGCCGCATCCCGTCGGGCTGCGGGCGATACCACTCCGGGTCCTCGCCCCCCTCGCCACTGTTCGAGCGCGCCCCCATCAGGTCCATCCCGGCGGCGAGGGTGGTGAACGCCTCCGGGCTGAGCGCGCCGAGCGACATGGCCGTGGCGATGAACCGCCTCCTGATCGACTCGACCGATTCCACCTGCGTTATCGGCAGCGGGGCAAATGGCGGGACGAGCATCAGCAGATCGCGCAGCGCCAGCGGCTCGTCCGGGCGCGTCTCGGTCAGCTCCTCGAAGCGCGCCGCCGCCGGGGCGAAGCCGCCATTCTGCGCCTCGGTCATCTTCTGTAGCGCCTTGACCAGCACGGGGGCGTAGGCGTGCCGCTCGCCGTCGCGCCGATAACGGACGAAGCCATGGTCAGGCAGCGGGGACTTCTTCCCCTCCGCCGCGATCGCCTCCGCCCTGGTGGCGGCGTCCTCGCGCGCCGCGACATCGGTCGCGATCTCGGCCAGCCCGAGGCCACCGAGCGGCGAGGGGGTGCCGGGGAAGTAGGTCTCGATCAGGTCGTGGCCGAGGCCCAGCGCCTCGAAGAGTCCCGAACTCTGGTAGCTGCGGATGGTCGAGATACCCATCTTACTCAGCAGCTTCAGCAACCCCTCCTCGGTCGCCGCGACGTAGCGCCGCGTCGCCTCGCCCGGCTGCATGGTGGTCCCCTCCGCCGCCAGGGCGCGCACACTCGCGACGGCGAGCCAAGGGCAGACCGCCGCCGCGCCGTAGGCGAGCAGCAGAGCGAGGTGTTGGGTCGTCCAGGAGTCGCCCGTCTCGGCGACGATCTCCGCCGCCATCCGCCACCCGGCCCGGATGAGGCCCTGGTGGACGGCGGCGACCGCCAGCAGGGACGGGATCGGCGAGCGCGTCTCCTCGCCGACGGACCGATCGCTGATGATCAGGATCGTCGCGCCGCCGTCGATCGCGGCGATCGCGGCCTCGCGGAGGGCGTCGAGCGCATCGGCCAGCGCCTCTCCACCATCGGAAGCGGCAGAGGCCACGAAGAAGGCGGGTAGCGTCACGACCGACTCGCCGCCGTCGCGCAGCCCCCACTCCGCGATCTGCAGGAGCCGGGCGGGGGTCAGGATCGGACTCGCCAGATGCAGGAGCGTCCCCGGGGCCGGGCCAACGGCGAGGAGGCCGTCGCGCGGGCCGAGGTAGGTATCGAGGGCCATCACGGCGCGCTCGCGGATCGGGTCGATCGGCGGGTTCGTGACCTGGGCGAACCGCTGGCGGAAGTAGTCGCCGAGCGCACGCGGCTTATCCGAGAGGATCGCCAGCGGCGTATCGTCGCCCATCGACCAGATCGCCTCGTGCCCCCCCTCGCCCATCGGCGTGAGGACGAGACGCAGATCCTCGGCGTTGTAGCCGTAGCGCCGCTGCAAGCGCAAGGTCGTCGCCGGTTCCGGATCGATTCCGTCGGGCACCGTCTCGGCAATGGGCAGCTCCATGTGCCGCGCCGCGACCCACTCGGCGTACGGGTGACGCGCGGCCAGTTCGCCGATGATCTCGTCGTGGTGGATGAGGCGTCCGTCGGAGAGATCCACCGCGATCATCTGCCCCGGCCCGAGCCGCCCCGACTCGATCACCGCCGCCGTCTCGTCGCCCGCAGGCTCCAGCACCCCGACCTCGGAGGCGACGACGAGCAGACCATCGGCGGTGAGCCGATAGCGGGCCGGGCGGAGGCCGTTGCGATCGAGCGCCGCGCCGACCGCGACGCCATTGGAGACGGCCAGCCCCGCCGGGCCGTCCCACGGCTCCATCAGCGGCGCGTGATATTCGTAGAAGGCCCGGCGGGCGGGGTCGAGATCGTCGCGCCCTTCCCAGCCCTCGCCGACGAGGATCGCCAGCGCCTCGATCGGCCCCTGCCCGGAGCGCACCAGCACTTCCAGCACATTATCGAGCGAGGTCGAATCGCTCCCACCCTCCTGGATGATCGGCACGAGCCCCTGGATGCGATCGCCCCAGCCACCGCCGCGCAGGGTCGCCTCGCGCGCCGCCGTCCAGCGCCGATTGCCCTGCACCGTGTTGACCTCGCCATTGTGCGCGAGGAAACGGAACGGCTGCGCCAGCGTCCAGGTCGGCGCGGTGTTGGTGCTGTACCGCTGGTGGAAGATCGTCAGCGCCGTCTCGAAACGCTCGTCGGCGAGATCGGGGTAGAACGCCGCCAGATCGCCACCGGCGAGCAGGCCCTTGTAGACCACGGTGCGCGCCGAGAAGGAGGCGACGTAGAGATCGAGATCGTCGGCCAACGCCTGGCGCTCCGCCGAGCGGCGGGCCAGCGTCAGCCGCCGCTCGAACTCCGCCACCGGCAACGCCTCGGGGCGTCGCACCACGATTTGCACCATCGTCGGCAGCGTCTCGCGCGCCTCATCGCCGAGGAGTTCGGGCCGATTGGGCAGATCGCGCCAGGCGAGGAGGGCCAGCTCCTGCGCGTCGAGCGCGGCCTCGATCAGCGCGCGCGTGCGCGCCGTAGCGGTGGCATCCTCGCGCGCCAGGAAGAGCATCCCGACCGCCAGGTCGCCGAGCAGCGGCACCGGCTGATCGGCCAATTCGGGCAGGATGGCGCAGAGGAACCGATTCGGCACCTGCGTCAGGATGCCCGCGCCATCGCTGGTGCGCGCATCCGCGCCGACCGCGCCGCGATGCGCGAGATTATCGAGGGCGCGCAGCGCGGAGATCAGCGCGCGACGCCCGGGCCGACCACTGATGTCGGCCACGAAGCCGACGCCGCACGCATCGTGTTCGTAGGCAGGGTTATACAAACCCTGCGGCGACTGTGCCTGGCGCAATGCCGATGCGAACATCTCCATATCCCGCTCCTCCTGCCACATGCTGCCGTATGGGGCGATCCGCCCCCGCCGCGCTCTCGCTACCCCAAGCGCCCCACTCGCGCCGGGGTCGGTCCGACCCCGGCGCGGAACATCGTCTGACGTGCCGGGAATCGTCTGCGCATGTCGTCGCTTGGTCGTCTGTTTCCGGCGGCGGTGCGCCGTCTCACGGGGTGCGTTCGGGGCGGTCCCAGGGCCATCGTGCGCCGGTCGGCCCACCATCCGACCGACCGGCCCGGGACCGCCCTATGCTCGGAGCGATCCCGGTGTATTCGCGCTCGTCGCGCGTTTGGTGATCGTCTCCAGCATACTGTCGCGACTATCGATCAGGTGATCGATCAGGATCGCGCGGGCGGCGGCACCGTCACCGGCCCGCAACGCGTCGATGACATGCTGATGCTGATCCACCACCTCGCCCGAATTCATGTACGGCTCCACATAGGCCGAGAGCAGCAGGCGCAGGGGGGCGCAGAGCCCGATCCAGGTGCGCAGGAGGCGGGGATTGCCCCCGGCCTCGCAGATCGACTGGTGGAACTGGAGGTCGAGCCCGAGTCGCGGGGCCAGCGCCGCCCGACCCGTCGAGGCCAGGGCGTTGAAATCGTCCGCGACCGATTGGAGGGCATCGAGTTCCGTGGGCGTGATCCGCCGCGCCGCCTGCTCGGCGGCGTAGCTTTCCAGAGCCATCCGCAACCCGTAGATGTCCCGAATCTCGTCGTGGCTCGGATCGACAACGAAGGTGCCGCGATGCGGGCTGGTGACGACCAACCCTTCCTCCTCGAGGTGGCGGATCGCCTCGCGCAGCGTCCCCCGACTGACGCCGAGCCGCTCGGCCAAATCCGCCTCGATGATCCGCTCGCCGACAACGAAGCTGCCGCCCAGCAACGCCTGTCGCAGCGTGTGCAGCACCTCATCGCGCAGGGGGGTATACACCTGGGGTTGCAGGCCACCACCGACGCCCATCATCGCCTTCACCATCGCTTCACTCGCATATGCTCGAACGCTATTGCTGAATGTTGACATTCGACCGCAGTATAGGGCCGACCTGGGCCGGTGTCAAGCGTTTCGCACGGTGCCCGCCGTGCTTCTTGGACACAAAGCACAGCGAACCCATGCGGTGCGAACGTGGATAGGGCGGTCTCGGAGCCATGCACGCCGAATGCGCGGCGGGCCGCCCGGTGAAGCGGGACTGATCTATCGGCATACGGGAAGGCAGGCGGGTATGGCGCTGCTCAGGTCTCGCGGCTCAGGATGTCGCGGCGCAACTCTTCGAGTGCGTTCATCACGAATGCGTGTTCCTGCTCGGGCGACAGGCGACTGCGCAACGTCTCATCCACGATCCCCTCGACCCGCTGCAACACCGACTCCGCGAGGCGCGGCGGGGCGAATTGCATGATGCCGAGCGAGTGGCGCAGGAGGTGTTCGAGTTCGGGATGCCCGACCAGCATCTCATCCAACTCGTCGGGGGTCATCTCGGCGAGGGACTTCGGGCGCTGGCCGCGCCGCTTGAACCAATCGAGCATCGTTCCTCCCGGCGCTATGCGGACGCTCCTCCAGCCCCGCCCACGTCACGGGGTGCGGTCCAGGTGGCGAGCCGAGGGACCGATCACGTCGGCAGGAGGACCGAGAATCGCCCGAAGCGGGCGGCGCGCGTCGTGCGCCCCAGGCTGTCGGTTCGGTCCTCGATCCGGACCTGACCGGCCAGGAGCTGCTCGAAGCCCGCGATCATCTCGCGGATGATCGGCGGGTCGAGAGGGACGCGATTGTGCGAGGGCAGCAGGAGGTCCACCGCGTCGATCAGCGGCTCCAGACGGCGCAGCGAGGCGAGATAGGCACCGAGATCGGCCCCGGCGGTCTGCGCGTACAACGGCCCGGCGTAGACGGTGTCGGCGGTGAAGAGGATGCGCCCGGCGCGGTCGAGCAGACAAATCCCATCCGGCGAATGGCCGGGCGTGAAAATGACCTCCAATCGGCGACCGCCGAGGTCGAGTATCTGCCCGTCGGCCAGGGTGTCGGTCGCCTCCGCCGGGGCGATGGCGTAGCGTTCGGGGACGAAGTCGGCGGGGAATGGGCGCGGGATCTGCTCCGGGTTGAGCATGTTGAAACTTTCGGCGTCGAGCGCGCGCAACTGCGTCGCCCGCGACAACAACTCGCGCGTGTGCGCCAAGTAGCCGCGCAGGCTCTCGTTCGCGCGACCGGCGCGCAGCCCCGCCACGCCCGCCGGGTGGATCGCGATCCGGTCGAAGTCGCCATTGCCGCCGATGTGGTCGAAGTGGTTGTGGGTCAGCACGACCTCGATCGGCTTCGTCGTCAGGCCGCGCGCCACCGGGGCGATCGGCGCGATGCCGGTCCCGGTGTCGATCAGGATCGCGCGTTCGTCCCCCTCGACCAGATAGGACTGCACATGCCCCGGCTCGGCGATCAGCCAGAGGCCGCGTCGCACCGGCACCGACACGAACCAGGCGTCGAGATCGCCCCCCGCCGGCCAGAGCATCGCCCCGCGCCCATCCACAACCGCCCCCTGGCTGACTATCGACTCAGACCTCGTAGGGCCACGCCACGCCGTCGCCCCCGGCATTCGGCTCGCGTTGCAGGAGCGCGTACATCTCGACTTGCGCCATCGAGGTGGAGAGATTGGTGCTCATGCTGACGACGCGCCAGCCGCGCACCGCCAGTTGGTCGAGCGCCGCCAGCATATTGACGAATGACGACGAAGATGACTTGTCGTACAGCAACAGATGCAGCCCCGGCTGGGCGTCGACCAGCGTGGGATTGGCGGCGACATCCTTCGCGACCAGTGCTTTCTTCTTCGCCATTCCCGCCCCCGTCGCTGCACGACCTCCACCGGATGTCCGGGCGATTGTGGGCGCGATGCGGCGCGGGGTCAAGTCGGGGGAGCTAACCCTGGGCCAACACCTTCTCCGGCTCGATATAGCAGATCACGCGCGTCTCGGCGGGGTTGCGATACGGATACGTGTCGACGCCGATGTACTTGTGGGCCAGGGAATCGATATGCGCGTCGCCACCCTCGGCGCTGATTCGGGTGACCATGCCACGCGCCTCCAGGTAACGCTGGGAGTTCTCTGGGTCGAGCGCCATCACCGTCACCTGCGGGCGGGCCTCCATGTTCTTGTGCTTCTGCCGCCCGGCGGCGGTATTGACGCGAATGTGGGTGCCGTCGTAATCGGCCCAGACCGGCGTCACCTGCGGCTGACCGTCAGGCATGACAGTCGCCAGGCTCACTAGCACGGGTCGTGTTAGGAGATCGCGGTATTGCTCGGGAATCACCACCATCGGTCGCTCTCCTTATGTATGCACCACGGCGGCATCGCGACTGCGATCGAGCGGAGCAGGTGCGCGGACGTCATTGGCCACCGCACCCGATACCGCCTCTGGAGAACTACGAAGCGGGCGTCACTATTCCCAGCCGACCATCGGGCACGATATGACGCGACATGACGCGGCGGGGCGCGACGGGGCGGCTAACCGAGCGCCTGGGACAGGTCGGCGATCAGATCGTCGGCATGTTCGAGGCCGATCGACATGCGAATGAGATTGCCGGGGGTGCGCGTGTCGGGGCCTTCCACCGAGGCGCGATGCTCGATCAGGCTCTCGGTCCCGCCAAGACTGGTGGCGCGGGTGAAGAGCCTGGCCCGCCCGACGACCGCTAGAGCGTTGGCGGCGTCGCCGCGCGGCTGGAAGGAGACCATGCCGCCGAAGCCGCGCATCTGGCGCGCGGCCACGGCGTGGTTCGGGTGATCGGGCAGGCCGGGGTAATAGACCGCCTCGACCGCCGGGTCATCGTGCAGGAAGGCGGCGACAGCGGCGGCGTTCTCGGCGTGGCCGCGCATCCGCCAGTACAACGAGCGGATCCCGCGCGCGACCAGCCAGCAATCGAACGGCGCAGGCACGGCCCCGACGACCCCCTGCACCAGCCGGACACGCGCGAAGAAGTCGTCTTCGACTCTCGCGACGACCGCGCCGCTGAGAACATCGCTATGGCCACCGAGATACTTGGTCGTGGAGTGGACGACGAGATCGGCACCATGCTCGAAGGGTCGCTGCAAGGCCGGCGTCGCCCAGGTGTTGTCGCAAATGACCAGCGCGCCCGCCGCATGCGCGATGGCGACGACCGCCGCGATGTCCACCACCGCGAGGAGGGGATTCGAGGGCGTCTCGATCCAGACCGCCCTGGTGCGCGGCCCGACCGCCCGCTCGACCGCCGCCAGATCGGTCAGATCCACGAAGGAGACCGCCAGGCCCCACGGCACGAACATCTCGCGCAACAGCCGGGTCGTGCCATGATAGGCATCGGTCGGGGCGACGACATGATCGCCGGGCGCGAGGGCCTGGAAGACGGCGTGCGTGGCGGCCGAGCCGGACGCGAATGCGGCGGCGGCGACCCCGCCCTCGATCGCCGCGAGGGCGGTCTCGAGCATCGCGCGGTTCGGATTGCCGCTGCGCGAGTACACATAGCCGGTCGGGAACGAACCATCGGTCGCCCGCTCGAAGGTGGTCGAGAGATAGATCGGCGGCGCGACCGCCCCCGTGGCCGCATCGACACCGTGCCCGGCATGGACGGCAATGGTCTCGTCGTGCATAGCGCGCTCCTTTGGGGGGTCGAAGGGCCAAGGTCGAAGGTCGAATCCTGCGGGGGTCGAAAGTCTTCTCGTATCCTTTTCGACCCTCGACCGTCAGACCTTCGACCCGCTCGCCTCAGCGAGCCCAATATCCCGCCGCAGATGATGGCCGGGGAAGGAGATGCGCTCGGCAGCGACATAGGCCCGATCCCGCGCCTCGGCGAGTGTGGGGCCACGCCCGACCACCGTGAGGACACGCCCCCCGGCGGTGGCTGGGCCGCCAGCGCCATGGGCGCGCGTACCGGCGTGGAAGACGAGCGCGTCGTCGCCGACCGCGTCGAGGCCGAAGATCGGCAGATCGGTCTCGTAGGGGCCGGGGTAACCGCCGGATGTGAGGACGACGCCGACCGCCGCTCCGGCCTCCCATTCGAGCGCCTTCCGGCGTAATTTGCGCTCGTTGAGATCGATGAGGAGGTCGAGCAGATCGGTACGCAGGAGCGGCAACACTACCTGCGTCTCGGGATCGCCGAAACGGGCGTTGAATTCGAGCAGTTTCGGGCCGTGCGCGGTCAGGATAATCCCGGCGTAGAGGATGCCGCTGAACGCCGCATCCTTGCGGGCCATCCTCCGCACCACCGGCACCAAGACGCGCCGCGTCAGTTCGCGGATCGCGGCATCGTCGAGCAGGCCGGTCGGGGCATAGGCCCCCATCCCGCCGGTGTTCGGGCCGCTGTCGCCGTCGCCGACGCGCTTATGGTCGCAGGCGGGGAGGAGCGGCAGCACCGTCTCGCCATCGACCAGCGCCATCAGCGAGACCTCGCGCCCCTCCAGGAACTCCTCGACCAGCAGCTTCTTGACCGGCACGCCAAGCGACTCCCGCTCCATGAAATCCACGATCGTCGCCATCGCCTCGTCGGGCGTGCTGGCGATCACGACCCCCTTCCCCGCCGCCAGCCCGTCGGCCTTGATCACGGTTGGGAAGGGGACACGCGAGAGGTACTCGATCGCGGGGTCGGCGGCGAGGAAGCGCGCGGCCCGCCCGGTCGGGACGCCGGTCTCGCGCATGATCTCCTTCGCCCACCATTTGCTGCTCTCGATCTGCGCCCCCGCCTTGGTCGGCCCGATGATCGCCAGCCCGGCCTCGCGGAAACGATCGACGATGCCCAGCGACAGCGGCTCCTCCGGCCCGACAACCGTCAGGTCGATCCTCAGTCTGCGCGCGGCGTCGAGCAGGCCGTCGAGGTCGTTCACGGCGAGCGGCAGGTTCTCGGCGATCTGGCCGATGCCCCAGTTACCGGGCGCGCACCAGAGTCGCGCGCACCGTGGGCTGCGCGCGATGGTCCAGCAGAGGGTGTGTTCACGCGCGCCGCCGCCGATGACGAGGACGCGGAGCTTCTTGTTCGGAATCATCGCTTGCTCCTGTAGACCTTTACCCTCTATACCCGTCGCCCGGAGGTCGGCCGGGCACCCTCACCTCGGCATCGCTGCGGCTCGCCACCCCTCTCCCCATCCGAGGAGAGGGGGAGAAAGCAAGCCAAGGCTACAAGCGATTATGACCCTTTCTACTTGGCTACTGCTCGGCAGCAAAGGATAGAATACGCGATAGGAGATGGAGAGATCGGCAAAAACGTCCTCATTGCGGAACCGGATCACGCGATAGCCGTACCCTTCCAGTATCGCGGTGCGGGCCGCGTCCTGCGCTTGCTGCTCATCGTGAACACTGCCATCAAGTTCAACCGCGATCCGCCGTTCCGGGCAGGAGAAGTCGAGGACGAACGGCCCGGCGGGGCACTGCCGACGAAACTTCAGGCCACCAAGCTGGCGGTGCCGCAGCGCCTCCCACAGCACATCCTCCGCCGATGTCGCCCGCTGCCGCAACGCCCGCGCCGACGCCGTCAGCCGCTCACGTCTCACCACGGCAATATCACCCACCTTGCAGCAATTCCCACCTCACTGCGCGACCACCGCCTCCTCACGGGACTCCCCCCTCTCCTCGGATGGGGAGAGGGGGTGGCGAGCCGCAGCGACGCCGGGGGTGAGGGTCCCCGCCGCCGCCACAACGCCGGGGGCGAGTACCCCCCCCCCCCCCCCCCCCCCCCCCCCCCCCCCCCCCCCCCCCCCCGGGGGGGGGGGGGGGGGGGGGGGGGGGCCCCGCCGCGGCGGGGGGGGGCCCCCCCCCCCCCGCCGCCGCCACAACGCCGGGGGCGAGTATCCCCCCCTACCCCCCTACCCCCGCCTACCCCCGCGCCCTCATCAGCCCGCCCTCCCACGCATCGCACAACGCCGCCACCGGCACGGCGGCGACATCGCCGACCACCAGCGCATCGCCGCCGGTCGCACCGAGCGCGAAGAGCGTCAGGTTATGTCCACTCGCGATGCTCTCGGCGTCGGCCTGCTGCTCCGCCCCGAGCGTGACCACGATGCGCGAGCCCGCCTCGCCGAAGAGCGCGCGATCCAGGCGACCATCGTTCGCGACGCGGAGGGTGGCGACGGCCTCCACGGTGACGGAAGCGCCGAGGTCACTCACGATGGCGGATTCGGCCAGCGTCACGAGCAACCCACCCTCGCTGGTATCGTGCGCGGAGTGGAGCGCGCCGGCGGTGTTCAGCGCGACAACGCAGCGCTGCACGCGCGATTCCAGGTCGAGGTCGAGCGGTGGCGGCGCACCGGCGACCGTGCCATGGATCGTCGCCAGGTACTCGCTGCCGCCGAGGGTCGCCGCCTGTTGCCCGAGCAGGAAGATGCGGTCGTCGGGTCGCCAGCGCATCGTCAGCGCCGTGCTGACGTCCGCGATCAGGCCGACCGCCCCGACCGTCGGGGTCGGGGGGATCGCGACGCCGTTGCTCTCGTTATAGAGGCTGACGTTGCCGCTGACGACCGGCGTGCCGAGCGCGCGGCAGGCCTCGGCCATGCCGCGCACGGCGCGATCGAGCTGGAAGAAATTCGCGGGCTTCTCGGGCGAGCCGAAGTTGAGACAGTCGGTGATCGCCAGCGGCGTCGCGCCGGTGCAGGCGACGTTGCGCGTGGCCTCGGCGACCGCATGTTTGCCGCCGAGTTCGGGATCGAGATAACAGTAGCGCGGATTGCAGTCGGTCTTCAGCGCCAGCCCTTTGCGCGTCCCCTTCACGCGCAGCACCGCCGCGTCGGCCTCGCCCGGCGCGACGATCGTGTTGGTGAGGATCGTGTGATCGTAGCGCTGGAAGACCGGGCGGCGGCTGGCGATGTTCGGGGCGGCAAGAAGCGTGAGGAGGGCGGCGGCAGATTCCGGATTGCCAGGTTGCAGCTCGGCAGCGCCGAGCACTGCGGCGCTCTGAGGCGTATTCGACCTTCGACCTTCGACCTTCGACCCCAGGTCATCCAGCGTCGCCGGGTCGAATGCCCGGAGCGCCGCGATCTCCGGCGACTCCTCGCCAGTGCGATAGTACGTCGGGCATTCGTCGGTGAAGAGGCGCGCGGGAACCTCGCAGACAACGGCGTCGCCATCGGTGACGCGCACCACGTCGTCAGCGGTCACGCGACCGATCACGTCGGAGTGGAGTTCCCAGCGGTCGAAAACGGCGCGCACCTCGTCCTCGCGACCGCGCTCCACCACGACCAGCATCCGCTCCTGACTCTCCGACAGCATGATCTCGTAGGGGGTCATGCCGGTTTCGCGGCGGCTGACCTTCGCCACGTCGATCGTCACGCCCACGCCGCCCCGATCGGCGACTTCCACCGTGGAACTGGTCAGCCCTGCGGCCCCGAGATCCTGCATCCCGACGACCGCGCCGGTTTCCAGCACCTCCAGGCACGCTTCGAGCAGCAGCTTCTCCAGGAAGGGATTGCCGACCTGCACGGCGGGGCGCAGCTCGGCGAAACGGGCGGTCGGGTCGGCCAGCGAGGCGAGCCCCGAAGCGCCGTGGATACCGTCGCGCCCGGTCGCCGCCCCGACGAGGATCAGGGCGTTGCCGACGCCCGAGGCCTTGGCGCGCATGATCTTCGCCGCATCGATGATCCCCACGCACATCGCGTTGACCAGCGGATTGTCCGTGTAGCCGGGATCGAAGAAGAGGTCGCCCCCGACGGTCGGGATACCGAGGCTGTTGCCGTATCCCGCGATACCGGCGACGACACCGTCGAAGGTGTGGCGCGCGCGCGGCTCGCTGAGCGGGCCGAAGCGGAGGGAATCGAGGATGGCGATCGGCCGCGCGCCCATCGTGAAGATGTCGCGCACGATGCCACCGACGCCGGTCGCCGCGCCCTGGTACGGTTCGATCGCGCTGGGATGATTGTGCGACTCGATCTTGAAGACGACCGCCTGCCCGTCGCCGATGTCGACCGCCCCGGCATTCTCGCCCGGCCCCTGGAGGACGCGCGGCCCGGTGGTCGGGAAGTGTTTCAGGACGGGCCGCGAGTTCTTGTAGCCGCAGTGTTCGCTCCACATCGAGCCGAACATGCCGAGTTCCACGGCGGTTGGCTCGCGCCCGAGCAGTTCGATGACCTGATCGTACTCCGCGCGCGTCAGCGCGACATCCCGCAATTGCGCCTCAGTGACCACTCGGCTTCCCCCCTATGGGCTGCGACCGCAGGCTAGACCCGCGCGCCCGTGACGGCCAACGCCGATTCCAACACGCGGCGCCCGTCGTCGCCACCGAGCAGCGACTCAGCCCCGCGCTCGGGGTGCGGCATCAGCCCCACAACGTTGCGCCGCTCGTTGCAGACGCCGGCGATGTGGTTGAGCGAACCGTTGAAATTCGAGCGCGCGTTCGTCTCGCCAGCGGCGTCACAGTAACGGAAGACGATCTGGCCGCGCGCTTCCAGTCGGGACAACTCGTCCGGCGAGGCGAAGAAACGCCCCTCGCCGTGCGCCACCGGCAACTGCAGCACCTCGCCCTCCTGCAACCCACTCGTGAACGGCGTGTCGGCTTGCTCGACGCGCACATGCACCCACTGGGAGCGGAACTCCAGTTCAGCGTTGCGCAGCAGCGACCCCGGCAGCAGTTTGGCCTCGGTCAGCACCTGGAAGCCGTTACAGATGGCGAGGACCGGCTTCCCTTCGCGCGCGAATCGCTCGACCGCGCCCATGATCGGCGAGAAGCGAGCAATCGCCCCGGCGCGCAGATAATCGCCGTAGGCGAAGCCACCCGGCACGACCACGCAGTCGATGCCATCGAGCGAGGTTTCGCGGTGCCAGATCGCGCGCGTCGGCTGCCCCAGCACCGCGCCGAGCGCGTGCAGCGCGTCGTGGTCGCCATTACTCCCCGGGAAGACGATCACACCGAAGTTCATTTGGCGCTCCAAGCGTTCGAGGTCGAAGGTCGAAGGTCCAAAGTCGGAGGGGGCGGGCGCAGGGGCTTACGCCTTTTCCCCTTCGACCTTCAGACCTTCAGACCTTCGACCGCCTCGATCACACACCGATAGTCCTCGATCACCGTGTTCGCCAGGAGACGGTCGCTCATCTCCTCGGCGAGGCGCTGGGCCTCGGCGGCGGAGGCGGCGCGCAGGCGAACCTGGAGATATTTGCCCGCGCGCACTTCCTCGACGCCCGCATAGCCCATCGTGTGCAGGCCGTCCGTTATCGCCAGCCCCTGCGGGTCGTTAACGACCACCTTCAGCGTGACGTAGACATGGGCCAGCCAGGCCATGCCGCCCGCGCCGTTGCTTCCACTCATCGACAGCATCCCTCCTCTGTGGCGGTCCCGCCCCGTCGCCGGGGAGAGCCGGGACCGTTCCCACCCCGCTCATTCCAGCAAGACGTCCCCGGTCAGTCGCTCATAGGCGGCGCGGTACTTGCCCGACATGCGCGCCACGACCTCGGCGGGCAGGGCGGGCGCGGGCGGCTCGCGATCCCAGCCGGTGCTCAGGAGCCAGTCGCGCAGGGGTTGCTTGTCGAGGCTGTCCTGCGGGCGACCCGGCGCATAGTGCGCGGCCTCCCAGAAGCGGGAGCTGTCCGGGGTGAGCAATTCATCGATCAGGATCGGGGCACCGTCGAGCAACCCGAACTCCAACTTCGTGTCGGCGATGATGATGCCACGCGCGGCGGCGTACTCGACCGCCTCGGCGTAGATCAGGCGCGTCAGGCGTTCCAACTCAGCCGTGCGCTCCAGGCCGATCAATTCGGCCATCCGCGCCACGCTGATGTTCTCGTCGTGGCCCTCGTCGGCCTTCGTCGCCGGGGTGAAGATCGGCTCCGGCAGGCGGTCGCTCTCGATCAGGCCCGGCGGCAACGGCTGGCCGCAGACCGTGCCGTGGCGCTGATATTCCACCCAGGCCGACCCGGCGAGATAGCCGCGCACAACGCACTCGATGTCCACCCGCTCTGCTTTACGGACCAGTACCGCCCGCCCGCGCAGGGTCGCCGCGTGGGGCCGCAACTCGGCGGGGAAGTCGGCAGGATCGGTGGCGAGCAGATGATTCCGCACCAACCCGGCGGTGCGCGCGAACCAGAAGTTGGAGAGTTGCGTCAGCACCCGGCCCTTGTCGGGGATCCCGTTCGGCATGACGACGTCGAACGCGGAAACCCGATCGGACGACACCATCAGCAGGCGATCGCCGAGGTCGAAGGTGTCGCGCACTTTCCCGCGCCGGAAGAGCGGCACCCCCGGCAGATCGATCCGCAAGATCGGTTCGGCCATCGCTCCTCCCAGGCTCTATCGATCGCACCAACGCCCCGGCACGGGGTGGGCAACGCCGCAGCTTGCGCCCGGCGATCCATCCGCGCCGTTCGCGCGAGTCCGCGCGGCGGGTTCAGCCCCCGGCCACGCCCGCGCGCTCGGGCGGAGACGCTTCCGCCGCTTCGGGCAGCAGGCCGACGCGCCGGAACGCCTCATCCACGAAGCGGAGATGGTACGCGGGCTCGAAGAGCGCGCGCAACTGCTCGGGCGGGATGCGCTCGGCCACGGTCGGCTCGGTGACGAGCAGCGTGTACAGCGGCGTCTCCTCGGCCCAGGCGCGCATCGCGGCGCGCTGCACGATCTTGTAGGCCTCCTGACGGTCCATGCCGCCCTCGGTCAGCGCCAGCAGCACCCGCTGCGAGTAGACGATCCCCTGCGTCGATTCGAGGTTGCGGCGCATCCGGGCCGGGGAAACGTCGAGCCCGCGCACGACGCGCTCGGTCAGGCCGAGCAGGTAATCAAGCAGGATGCAAGCGTCAGGGAAGATCACGCGCTCGGCGGAGGAGTTGGAGATGTCGCGCTCGTGCCAGAGCGGCACCGTTTCCAGCGCCGTGACCGCGTGCCCCCGGATCACGCGCGCCAGCCCGCTGATCCGCTCGGTCAGCACCGGGTTCCGCTTGTGCGGCATGGCGGAAGAACCCTGCTGCCCCGCCCCGAACGGCTCGGCGACCTCGCCGACTTCGGTACGTTGGAGGTGGCGGATCTCGGTGGCGAAGCGGTCGAGCGACGAGGCGAGTACCGCCAGCGTGGTGATGAACGCCGCGTGGCGGTCGCGCCCGATGATCTGGGTCGAGACCGGATCGGGGCGCAGCCCGAGGCGGGCGCAAACCTTCGCCTCGATGCTCGGCGGCACATTCGCGTGCGTGCCGACCGCGCCGGAGATCGCCCCCACCGTCATCTCCTCGCGGCAGGCGACGAGACGGACGCGCGCGCGCGCCAACTCGTCGTACCAGCCGGCGAGCTTCAGCCCGAAGGTCAGTGGCTCCGCGTGGATACCGTGCGTGCGCCCGATCTGCACGGTGTCCTTATGGGCGAGCGCGAGCGCGCCAACCGCCTCGCGCAACGAGTCGACGTCGGCCAGCAGGAGGTCGATCGCTTCCAGAACCTGGAGACTCAGGGCGGTGTCGATCACATCGGAGGAGGTCAGGCCGAGGTGGATCCAGCGCGACGCCTCGCCGACCGTCTCCCCGGCGGCGCGCAGGAAGGCGATCATATCGTGCTCGGTCTCGCGCTCGATCTCGCGCATCCGCCGCAGATCAACGGTCGCGCCGCGAATCGCGGGCAGCGCGGCGACGGGCACGACGCCTTCCTCGGCCCAGGCCTCGCAGACCGCGATCTCGACCTTCAGCCAGAGGGCGATCTTGCGCTCCTCGCTCCAGATCGCGCGCATCGCCGGACGGGTATATTTCTCGATCATCGCCCTGCCGCCTCGCGTCCGTACTACACCATCTCGCACCAAGCGCCGATGCGGCGATTGTACCACAGGAGCACCGGGTGGCCGGTGCCCGCCAGAAATCGGGTGCGATTCAAAATCTTGCGCGGTGGTGGCGCGGGCGGGGTGGCAGGCGGTTGAGGCCCCGCTGCGCTCTGCCGCATCGCCGCAACCGCCCGCGCAAACTTTTGAACCGCACCCGCCAGCAATCTCCGCGCGGGTGCCCGAAACCCGGCGACCCCTGCTGCGGCGATGAGCGCCGTCGCGAAGGCGCGCGACTCGGCCCCTCCTCCGAGCAAATGTGCTACCCTGTAACCTCTGTTGTCTCGATGGAATGCAGGCCGGGAAATCCATAGGGGGAGACCGATGGCGCGACTGCGGCGCATAGCTCGCATATTCATCCTGCTCGGCTGCGTCGCCATGTTGGCCGTGCCGCTGACCGTCGGCGTCGCCCCGGTCGGGGCGGAACCCGGCCTCGACCTCAGCCCCTGGCGCGGCCCCTGCACCACCAAGGTTGTCGCGCGCGGCACCGGCTTCGCGCCGGGCCTGGGCCTCCGCTTCACCGCCCAGTTCGAGGGAACCGCCAGCGACCGCGCGGTCACCTTCGCCGAGGCCACCATCGGTCCCGATGGCGCGTTCGAGGTGACCGCCGATCTCGCCCGCTTGATCCCCGACTGCGCCGCCGGGACCGTCCCGACCGGTCGGCAATATCGTCTCAGCGCCCGCGACGCGACCACCGATTCCCTGCTGGCCTACGCGCTCTTCACCATCGCCCCACCCGAACAAACCCCCGCCCTCGCTCTCGATCCGCCCGGCGGTCCCTGCGCCGACCCCAGCCCCCTCGTCCTCGTGCGCGGCACCGGCTTCCCGGTCGACCTCAGCATCACCCTGGAGGTGCGCGACGGCACGGGGACCACCCTGGCGACCTTCCCCGGCGGCAGCGTCGCCGTCGGCGGCACCTTCGCCGCCGGCATCCGCCTGATCGACTGCGGCCCCGCCACGCCGGTCGGCACGCGCTACACGATCATCGCCATCGGCGGCGAACCGGCCCTGAACCTCGCCACCGCCACCTATGTCACCGCGCCAGTCGGTGCCGACGCCCTCTGCTTCGCGGAGACCAACCAGTGCGTCGCCGGTCGCTTCCGCGCCCGCTGGCAGGCGACCGGCGGCCTCGCCATCAACGGCTACCCCCTCAGCGAGGAGTTCAAGCAGCGCCTCGAGGACGACAAGGAGTACACCGTCCAGTACTTCGAGCGGGTGCGCTTCGAGTACCACCCCGAGAATGCCGCGCCGCAGGATATCCAGCTCGGCCAGTTCGGGCGGCGCATCGTCGGGACGGTCACCGGCGCACCGACCGCCATGGTCAGCCCGAGCGCCGAAAGCGTCCATTTCCGCGAGACCGGCCACAACGTCTCGCCCGATCTCTTCGCCTTCTGGGCGGCCAACGGCGGCCTCAACCAATTCGGCTACCCGCTCACCGAGGAGTTCAGCCAGACCCTCGAAGACGGCAAGACCTACATCGTCCAATACTTCGAGCGCGCCCGCTTCGAACGCCATCCCGAGAACGCGGCACCCTCCACCATCCTCCTCGGCCAGTTCGGTCGCCGCGTGCTGTCCGAAACGCGCCGCTAGCTTCCGTCGCCGATACCACCCGGATGGCACGAAGCGGCCCCGCCTCCATATCAGGGGCGGGGCCGCTTCATCTAGGTTTTCATACTCAGTGATAATCTACAGCATCTATGCGCGCGTGCTACCTCTCGGTAAAGCGATCTTGCAGGTATAGCAAGGAAAATTGTCCGCTTTGCATGAGCGTTCCGAGATAGAGCAATAAAGAACACGCTTATCCTTGGCTTGGTAACTGGCCCGATAGGTTTCATCGATAGGTTTCTGATGGGCACGAATAGGGCTCTATCACCCACTTTGATATATTTGTAGGAATTATCACTCACTACGGGTTAACAGAATCACTCACTTCGAAAATCCGCGTCAAGATTACAAGATGCGCGTGCTGACAAGGTCTCTGATCCCACGCTATGATGATCCGGTCGGTCGTGTGACTGGTCGGTCTGGCGTGCCCGGGTCGCGGTGGTCGCCTTCCTCTCGATCGTGCCTACAGCGTTTCGCAGTGGAGTGTAGTGGACGAGACCGGCGAGTTTCGCAGCGACTCCTCGTCCTGGGTGACCTGTGTTGGCCGCTTGGAGTATCCGTTCGAGCGGAGCACCACTTTGACCCGACGCGTGGCAGCGATACACGCGGTCGCGCGACACCTCTGGGTGTCGCCCTGTCACCATCTGTACTCGCTGAGGAGCCGCCCGATGCTGACGCGTCTGATCCGCCGTTGTGCCCAGCGCGGACGATCCCTTGCCCGCGCGCTCCAGCAACGCCTGCGCATCGTGACGAAGCCCGCCGACCAGGGCGTGGTGGCGGGCACGCTCGCCGACCTCGTGCGCGGACGGCCCGCCCTGGTCGCCGAGAACGCCCTCCTGCGCCAGCAGCTCCTCATCCTCCGGCGCGGCGTCAAACGCCCGCGCTGCACGCCGACCGATCGGGCGCTCCTCGTGCTGCTCGCCAGTCGCGTCCGTGCCTGGCGTCAGGCGTTGGTGATCGTCCAGCCGGAGACCGTGCTCCGCTGGCATCGGCAGGGCCTCCGGCTGTTCTGGCGATGGCGATCGCGGCCCCGGTCGGCGCCGCAACCCAAGGTGGCGGCCGAGACGATCACGCTGATCCGGGCGATGGCCGCGGCGAATCGGCTCTGGGGTGCCGAGCGCATCAGGGGCGCGCTGCTCAAGCTGGGCATCCGCGTCGCCAAGACCACGGTCCAGCGGCACATGCGCGACGCCCGCCCGCCCCGGCGGGACGGCCAGACCTGGGCCACCTTCCTGCGCAACCACGCCGCGGAGACCTGGGCCTGCGATTTCCTGCCCGTCACCGACGCGCTCTTCCGGCCCCTGTACGCGTTCTTCGTGATCGAACTGGGCTCGCGCCGGGTGGTCCACGTCGGCGTGACGCGGCACCCGACCGACGCCTGGGTCGCCCAGCAGCTGCGCGAGGCCACGCCGTTCGACCAGCGCCCGCGCTCCCTCGTGCGCGATCGCGATAGCAAGTTTGGCCCGGCGTTCGCCCGCGTCGCGGCGGCGAGCGGCATCGCGGAGTTGCGGACGGCGTATCGCGCGCCCCGGCAGAACGCCACCTGCGAGCGGTTCCTCGGCAGCGTGCGGCGCGCGTGCCTGGACCACATCCTGGTGCTGGGCGAGGCCCACCTGCGGCGCGTGCTCCGGGAGTACGTGGCCTACTTCAACCAGGACCGGCCGCACCAGGGGCTCCGGCAGCACATCCCTGGCGACGCGACCGCATCCCCGATGCAGGCGGGCCGTGCGGGCAGCGTGCGGGCGTTCCCGGTGCTCGGTGGCCTCCACCACGTCTATCGGCGAGCCGCGTAGCGCTGGCGGACAGATGAAACGGCCAGGACAGGCGGGCGACAACCCGCAGGCCCTCCCGCTGCTCGCCGGGGTGGCGACGGGCGAGGTGCTCGCCGACCGCGGCTACGACGCGGACGCGACCATCGCCCACGTCGAGGGCGACATGCGGGCCATCGCCACCATCCCGCCGCGGCGCAACCGGGCGGTGCAACGCCCGTGCGACTACGCCGCCTACAAGGAACGGCATCTGGTCGAGTGCTTCATCGGCAAGCTGAAGTACTTCCGGCGCGTCTCCTCACGCTTCGACAAGTACGCCCGGCGCTTCCTCGCCTTCATCCACCTCGCCAGCATCGCCATCTGGCTCCGCTAACTCGTCAACAGAACCTAGCAATTACGAATACGGGACAATCCCACCGTGGCGTAAGAAAAAGGTGGTCGAACGACGTTCGACCACGGCCACTGCGATCATGCGACTGGCCGTTAGGGCTGTGCAACGAGTGCGGGTCTAACGGTCAGCTCGAGAAGGGTGGCGATGTGCGGCTCCCCGGGTTGCACGGTGCTGATGATGTTGCCGAGGGGATTCTGCGGATCGGGCAGCGGTGCCTGATCGGGGGCCGGAACGGCATTCTCCGGCGCAACGATCGTCACCGGCTGGTTAAAGCGGCTGTAGTCGGCGCGAATGTTGCTCGTGACCGCCTCCGGGGGGCGCTGCCTGGAGCCGAGTTCGCGGATCGTCCCCTGTTCGGTGAGCACCATACGGCGGAGATACCGATCCTGCGTCCCGATGAACGCCTCGGCGGTGATCGCCTCCTGAATCAGACTCCCGGCGAAAGCCCGCTGGGAGAGGATCGGTAGGAGCACGTTGTAGTCGCCTTGCGCATGCCACCGTTGCACTGTTGCTCCATCCAGGGTCTCCTGTCCGGTCGGCTGGTACGCCGCCGTGGGGTGCGCGATCACTTTCAGCCCAGGGACGAGGAGTTGTCGGGTCTGCGGCTGGATGGTGATGTACTCCCAGCGCTGTCGCTGCGCGCTATAGAGGTAGAGCCGATCGTTGAGCAGGATGAGTTCGATGACGACCTGGGTGGCCCCATCGCCGGTGGTAGAGCGGACGTGGAACGCCGCGTTCGCCACGTCGTAGTCCCCCTCACCCTGCCCCGTCGCGGTCGTACCGCCGAGCGATAAGGTGATGAGCGATTGCGAGTGGTAGGTTTGTGGCGCTGTCGTCGCGGGCTCGCCCGCGGCGAACGCGGCGGACGGGGCAGCGACCAGGATCGCCACGAGTGCGGCCAGGATGATCGTCAGACGGTGCCAATGATGACGCATCGGTACTCCCCTCCAGCGCTCAGCGCGCATTGCGACGCGTGTGGCCCACCAGACGAGCGATTGCGCGGGCGAGTCGCGGCCTGCGCCACAGCCCGCCCGCGATACAGAGGCTTGCCACGCCGACGAAGGCGGCGAGCACCGCGAATGACCGGCTCAGCGTGGCGGGGCCAACGCCCGCGCCGCCGCCGGTATCCGGCAGTCCGGGGAGCGCGCCGCCGCTGCCGGTCGACGGCGGGGTGGGCGCGACCGCTGTCGGGGCGACCGCCGTCGGGGGTACGGCGGTGAGCGGCGCGCGCGTGGGCGTCGCAGCGGCGCGCGGCGGGGTGGCGCGCGCGGTCACGGTGAAGCGAACGCTCGCGACGACCACGGGGCCGCGCAACGCGGTGAGGGTATACGCACCGGCGGGCAGGCCGAGCGGGATCAAGGAGAGGGTGTAACCGCCATCCGCGCCGATGACGATCCCCGGGATTTCGAGGATGCGCGGCGTACTTTCGGTCGTGCCAAGCTGGAGGGCGATCGTTTCCTGCGGAGTGAAGCCAGTGAGCTTGGCGGTCAGCGTCGTGGCTGCGGCGGAATCGGCAGCGGTGATCGCGATCGCGGGGGCTGCCCCCGCCGAGGTGGGCCAGACGAGGAGCGCGAGGAGCAGCGCTGCGAGCAGGACGAATGGGCGTGCGAAGCGCATAATTCTCTCCTGGTTCACATGGGTCGGACGTGTCAAGCGCGGACTAGCGGGCTTTGTCGCCGACCGCCCTCGCACTATAACGCTTATCTATTAGGGGCACAACTGATCAGGGATCCTTCGCAGGGCTGTGTCAAAGTCGAGGCCCATTGGGTAGACTCCCGGTTCGTGCTCACGACGGATGCGTCAGAACTGGGACCACGGGCTTTGCCGACGGGTGTCGAAGACGGCGTGAACCCGCCTCGGCCGCTGGTCAAGCGGCGGCCAACTCGGCCATGACGGCGGCCCAGCGCTCCTGGAATCGGCGACGGCGCTCCGCCAGCGAGACGGGCTCGCCCGACCGGGTCGCAGAGCGGAAGTACTGGCGCTGCTCCTCGAAGGCCGGGCAGAAGCGGGCGGCTGCATCGAACGAGCCGAACCCGCGCATGGGATAATACCGCTGCTTCAGGCCGCGATGGTCTTGTTCGATCCGATTATTCTTGTAGCGGCTGCAGCGATGCGTGGTGCCGTCGCCGAGCGTCTCGCGGATGGCGCGCGGGTAGGCGTCGTGCCCATCCGTCGTCACCTGCGCAGGGGCGCGGCCGGCGGTGTCGAGTGCCTGGGCGAAGAAACGCTGGGCCGCGTCCATGTCGCGCGTCTCGCTGAGCAACACATCGACGAGGTTGCCGTCGCGGTCGATCGCCCGATAGAGGGAGCACCAGGTGCCGTTGACCTTGATGTAGGTCTCGTCAGCATGCCACCTGACTCCCGCGGTGCCGCGCCGCTTGGCGCGCAGCCGGGCGGCGAGGAGCGGGGCGAAGCGCGCCTCCCAGTCACGGACGGCCTCGTGGCTGAAGACGAAGCCGCGCTCGAGGAACATCTCGGCGAGGTCGCGCAGGCTCAGCTTGTACCGGAGCCGCCAGAGCACGACCAGGAGGACCAGGTCGGTCGGGTATTGGAGGTGGTTGTAAGGCGTGCCCGTGCGCTCGTTGAAGACCCGCCGACACCGGCCGCAGCGGAAGGTGCGATAGCCGAGCGCAGTGCGGCGCGGCTGCTCGACGGGCGCGGTCGCGGCGCAGTGGGGACAACACACGAGCAGCTCCTTCACGCAGCGGCCAATGCCGTCACGCTACCAGAGTAAGACTGATCTCACCAGCCCACGTCTGAGTTCTGACGCAGCCCCCCGACGTCGGTGAAGACGTGCGGCACGCCGTACTGCTTGGCCAGCGCCCGCGCCCGGGCCGCGTCGATGTCGCAGCAGGCCGCGAATGTGGCCTCCGACAAGGCGGCCAATGCCGCTGCATGGGTCTTGGCGATCCCGCCGCACCCGATGATCCCGGCCCGAACCTTCTCCATCGTCGTGTTTCCCCTCCTGCTTCCCGTCGTTTCGTGATCGCGCACGCACTGTATGACTGCGTTCGGTACCTGTCAAACAACAGGTCAGGCGCGTCGTCATTGACAGGGTGGTGGTGGCTGCGTAGCATACCCGAGGCCGCTCGGCCGAGACAGCTCGTATCACATACCGATTAGCCGCCGGTCGATGCATCATTCCTGGCTGGATATGCTGGACTGGATATGCTGGAAGGGGAGATAGATGAAGCTGGGTATCTCGTCACTGGTGGGGATCGAGCCAATACCATTCCCTGAGTTGCTGCGCGCGATGGCCGGATATGGCTTTGACACGGTTGAGATTAATGTCGGGTCGCGCTATCGACCGATCGCCGGGGCGGATTTCCCAGGCCATCTCGACCTGCGGGCGATCGTGCGCGACGGCGGCAACGAGATCAACGAGTTGGCCGCGCGGCACGGGATCGCGATCTCGGCCCTCGCGCCGATGGTCAATGTGCTGACCGCCGACCCGAACCTGCGCGCGGCGCGGATCGCGGAGTTTCGCCTGACGCTCGACGCCTGCGCCGCGCTCGGGGTCGATACGCTGGTCACCTTCACCGGCTCGGCGTACGGGATGCATTTCTGGGGCCTGCCCGGTGTCGGCGCTGGGCATCCGACCAACCACGTCGCGGACAACCTCGCGATCTTCCGGGAGGTCTATACGCCGCTGGCCAAGTATGCCGGGGAGCGCGGCGTGCGGATCGCGTTCGAGACGGCGGGGCGGGGCGGCGGCGAGGGGAACCTGGCGCACGCGCCGGAGTTGTGGGACCTGATGTTCGACGCCGTCCCCTCGCCCGCGCTCGGCCTCAGTTTCGATCCGTCGCACCTCGTCTGGCTGCACATTCCCGACATCGCCGGGGTGATCAGGAAGTACGGCCCGCGGATCTATCACTTCGACGGGAAGGATGCCGAGATCCTGCCGGAGCGGCTGGCTCAGCAGGGGATCTTCGGGCATGGCTGGTGGCGCTATCGGTTGCCGGGGTGCGGCGCGGTCGATTGGATGGCGGTCACTTCGGCGCTCGAAGATATCGGTTACAACGGCGCGATCGACATCGAGAACGAGGATCCGCTGCGTCCCGGCCTCGCCGCCGCCGCCTGGTCTGCGGACTATCTGCGGCGTCACAGCCCGCCGCTCACGCTCGAGGTGTGACGCCGACACCGTTTACGCGAAGATTGTTACCGTGGCGGCTGTGTGGCGGTCGGGGCCGGGAGGAGAGCCGTGTCCCGCCCCTGCCCACGAGCCCTCGCGGGTGTGTCCCTGAGTGCCGACTTGACAACACGGGTGTCCGCGGCACCGTGCGCCACCGGATGGCTTGACTCTTCCCGGGCGGGCGCTTATCATCCCGAGATTGAACCCTTAGTTTCGCCCCCGGCATTGGAGCATTCTCCTCCCCATACCCTGGCCGATAGCGTGACAGAAGCACACGCACGATCGCGCGTCGGGAGGCCCCATGGCACCCAAAGCCTACGCGAGACAAGAATCGGAACTGATCCTCAGCACGCTCGATAAGGGACTACATGTGCTCGAGGTGCTGGCAAGTGTCGATACTGAGGACGGTTCGACGCTGACGGAGTTGAGCCGTATCCTCGATATGCATCGCACGACGCTGCTTCGTATCCTCACCACGCTGCGAATGCGCGGCTTCGTCACGCGCAACTACGCGACGGATCGCTATCGCCTCGGTCTCGGCGTCCTCTCGCTATCAGGGGTGGTCTTGCGCAACCTCGATATCCGCCAGGTGGCCCGATCCGTGTTACAACGGCTCTGTGCGCAAGTCAAGGAATTGGTGTTGCTGACCGTACTGAGCGAGGAAACGATCGTCACCATCGACCGCTTCGAGGGCAATATCACCCTCTCGCTGCGCACCGCCCTCGGTGAGCGCCGACCGATGTACTGCACCGCCTCCGGCAAGGCGATACTGGCGTACCTGCCAGGCAACATCGTGGAGGGTATCCTCGCCAAAGGGATGCCACCGGTCACCCCGCGCACGCTCACCTCGCCCGAAGCGATGCGACAACATCTCGTCGAGATCAAGCAGCGTGGCTTTGCGTGGGATGACGAAGAGCGCATCGAGGATCTCCGCTGCGTGGCCGCCCCGATTTTCGGCCATGATGGCGCGGTGATCGCCGCTGTCAGTGTGGTGACATTCGCGATGCGTACCCCCTGGGCGCGATTGCTCCAACTTGGCGAAGTCACGCGTCAGGCTGCGGTGGAAATCTCTCGTCAACTCGGCCACCGAATAGATGCAGCGATAATCGCGAATGACTCGGCTTGAGCGGCAAGCGATCTCTTTCGAAGACAAGGACGTCTTGCAGCGTCGCCCATGGCATCTGACATGAATACCACTGCGTGTTCACCTATCCCGCCACGAATGACCATAGCGAGTCGGCGAACAGGAATGCGCAGTTCATCCGGAGCTTCACCCGGGGATGCGTGTTCGCGCTCATACGGGGCAGATCCATCCGTTGGCCGTTGGTTCGCGAGCCCTCGACTGGCCGCCGACTGTTCGCATTGGTGAAGAGTCGGCGATCGGCGATCAACACGAAAACCGGCGGTCGCGACGAACGCATGTAGCCCCCTCGCGGTGCATATGCGCTTCGTCTATTCGATTAACGCGCTCGGCCGCCATCAACACGAATATCGTCAGAGCTCGACTGCCGCCGCCGGGATGATCCTTATCGGTCGGTCCCCAGAAGGTCGACCGGGTGACGTACTGGCGCCAGTCCTCCCACAGGCACGGGAAATGCGCCCGCACGCCGGGCGCGGCGTTCTGGATGTCACAGCCGATGATCGCTTGGTCCAGCGGGGGGCAACTCGGTGTTGCCGTCGCCGCTGCCGGCAGCATCCCGCTTTCCCGGCGTCTGATTTCGTGCGCATTGACGAGACAGTCGACTATCCGATAACTTGCTTGACAAGTTTCGATGATGTTGCTATTGTGCTCGGTATACGGAAATACAGTTCCCCATCCGGTCACAAAAGGTCGTGTGTTCGCGCCAGTCTCTGTCGGGTGGACCCGAAGCACAGGCCAGTTGAACGCCGGATCGCCCTCTACTCTCCCTGCCCCGATGGCCCCGGACGGATCGTCGGACAGTCGCAGTGCTATGTCGTGGCTATCGTCTGGGTTAATGAAAGGTGGCCTCCGATGGGTATCAAGCGCTCGTTCTCCCGGCGCACGTTCCTGACCGCCGCCGTGGCGGGCACCGCAGCGGCGGCCCTCGCCTCCTGCGGCGGGAACGACTACCCGACGACCGCCCCACGGACACCGACCATCGGGGCCAACGCGGCGGTCGGCAGCGCCACGGCGCTCTGCTGCACCCCGACCGCCGCCCCCGCAGGCGCGCCGACCACCGCTCCGACGGGCGCGGGGTCCGGCAACCTGCCCACCCCGCGCAACCAGACGGTCGTCTTCGAGACGGCGAAGCTGAGCGTCTTCGACAGCTTCAACCCCTACATCCCCAACGGGGAGCAATATCAGGCCGGGATGGTCCAGGGCTGCCGGGAGTGTATGTTCTACTTCGACTTCCCGTCCAATCGGCTGATCCCCTGGCTGGCGACGAAGTACGAGTACAACGCCGACTTCACCCAGTTGACCCTCTCGCTCAACCCGGCAGCCAGATGGAACGACGGGAAGCCCTACACCTCCGCCGACGTCCTCTTCACGCTCGACTTGCTGAAGAAGAACGCCCAGTTCAATGGTTCCGCCGCCGTCACCACCTGGGTCGACACCGCCGAGGCACCGGGTCCGAACACGGTGGTGCTGCGGCTGAAGCAAACGAACCCGCGGTACCACTACAATTTCGTCGCGGGGATCACCGTCGACGTGATCAAGGTCGTGCCGAAGCATATCTGGGAGAATCAGGATGCCGGCACGTTCAAGAACAACCCGCCGGTCTTCACCGGCCCCTACGTGCTCGACCGGGTGATCCCCCAGCAGTTCATGTTCGTCTGGAAGCGCAACCCCGACTACTGGAACAAGGCGAACCTCGACCCGAAGGCGCAATACGCGGTCTATCGGCAGGCCCTGACGCCCGACGCCAGCCTCCAGGAATTCACGCGCGGCAACACCGACATCACCCACTCGGCCTCGATTGACTACCTGCTGCAACAGTCGATCAAGACCAGCTACAAGGACTGGGTGCAGGTGATCGCCGCCGATGTCTGCCCGCGCGGCATGTGGCTCAACCAGGACTCGCCCTCGGGCCTCTTCCAGTCCGCCGAGGGGCGCCAGGCGCTGTCGTTGCTGCTCGACCGCGACGTGATCGCCAAGACGATCTGGCAGCCCGCCTCACGGCCCGCGAAGTATCCCTGGGCCGACTGGTCGGCCAACGACAAGTTCGTCAACCCGGAGATCCAGAAGAAGTACGACCTGGTCTTCGACCCGCAGCGCGCGGGGCGACTGCTCGATGGTCTCGGCGCGACCATGAATGGTGGAACGCGCCAGCTGAACGGCAAGCCCCTGTCGCTGACCTGCATCACCCCGGTGGAGGTCGGCAAGCCCGAGTATCAGATCGGGCAGTCGCTGGCCGAGAATGCCAAGAAGGTCGGCATCGACATCCAGGTCAGGAGCCTGGTTGGCACACCGTTCACCGACGCCTATGATAACGGCCAGTACGACCTCACCTCGCACTGGCTCTGCGGCTCGGCGCTCGACCCCGGCGAGCTCTACACGCAGTTCGAGGAGCGGTTCCACCAGCCGATCGGCACCCGCACCACCCAGGGCAATCGGACGCGGACGCGGATCCCCGCGCTGAACGAGATCGCCGCGCAAATCAACAAGGCCGACCCCAACAATCCGGCCAACAAGGCGCTCTTCGATCAGGGGCTCGATGTCTTCATGAAGAATCTCCCCGCCATCCCCGTCATCCAGACGGTCTTCCCGATCGCCTATAACACGACCTACTGGACCGGCTGGCCGACGAACGAGAACCTCTACAACGTGCCGCAACACTGGTGGGCGCAGTTCATCTTCGTCCTCGGCAAGATCCAGCCGACCGGGAAGTAGCCGCCGGATGCGTGGGCCGGGAACAGGGCCGATCGCGCTCGACGGCTCCGAACCACCGCTCGGGAGGAATCTGCATGGTTCGTGGCGCAGCGCATGGGATGCGCATCGGGGCTTCGGTATAGGTGCGAGGAGGAATCCCTGATGAGTGGCGAGCAGCCCTTTTCCCGGCGTGCTTTCCTGCGCGGTGTCGCGGCGAGCGCCGCAGTGGCGGCACTCGCCGCCTGCGGCTCCGGGAACGCGTACCCGACGGTCAGCTCGCGGACGCCGACCGCCGGGACCGGCATCCCGACGGTCGCGCCCGCCCAGAGCGCCCCCGGCCAGGCGCAGGGGGGCGATCTCCCCACCCCGCGCAATCAGACGGTGGTCGGCGAACGGGTCAGGTACACCATCTTCGACAGCTTCAATCCCTACATCCCCAACGGCGAGCACGCCGATTGCGGCCTACACCAGGGCTGCCGCGAGTCGATGTTCTATGCCAACTTCCAGACCGGCGAGATCATCCCCTGGCTGGCGACGAAGCATGAATACAACGCCGACTTCACCCAACTGACCCTCGCGCTCAACCCCAACGCCAAGTGGAGCGACGGCAAGCCCTACACCTCCGCCGACGTCGTCTTCACGCTCGACCTGTTGGCCAAGAACCGGCAGCTCAATGGCTCGGGTGCCGTCGCCAGCTACGTCGACAGCGCCAGCGCGTCGGGACCGAACACCGTGGTGCTGCGGCTGAAGCAGCCGAATCCCCGCTTTCATTACAATTTCACGGCGGGTATCTTTGGCGACACGATCAAGATCGTGCCGCAGCACATCTGGGAGAAGGAAGACGCGGGCACGTTCAAGAACAACCCGCCGGTCTTCACCGGGCCCTACGTGCTCGACCGGGCGGTGCCCCAGCAACTGATGTTCGTCTGGAAACGCAACCCCGATTACTGGAATCGGGCGAACCTCGACCCGAAGCCGCGATACATGGTCTGGCGACAGGCGGGGACGGCGGACGCGATGGTGCAGGAGTTCACGCGCGGTAACGTCGACCTGCCGACCTACAACACCTTCGATTATCCGCTGCAGGAGTCGATCAAGAGCAGCTACAAGAACATGGTCCGGCTCAACTTCCTGGATCCCTGCCCGCGCGGGATGTGGTTCAATCAGGACTCGCCCTCGGGCCTCTTCCAGACCCCGGAGGGGCGGCACGCGATCTCGTCGCTGCTCGACCGCGAGACGATCGGCAAGACGATCTGGCTCCCCCCCTCCACGCCCGCGAAGTACCCGTGGGCGGATTGGGCTGTGAATCAGAAGTGGCAGAATCCTGAGATCCAGAAGAAATACGACCTGACGTTCGACCCGAAGCGGGCGGAGCGACTGCTCGACGGCCTGGGGGCGACGAGGAGCGGCGATGTCCGCCGACTCAACGGGAAGCCCCTCTCGCTCACCATCATCACCCATGTGGCCGTCGGCCAGCCCGAGTACCAGATCGGGCAGTCGCTCGCCGAGAACGCCAAGAAGATCGGCATCGAGATGCAGGTCCGGAGCCTGGTCGGCACCCCCTTCAGCGACGCGTTCAACAACGGGGATTACGATCTCACTTCCCACAACTTCTGCGGCACGGCGTTCGACCCGAACCAGCTCTACACTCAATTCCAGGAACGCTTCTACCAGCCGATCGGCACCCGCACGACGCAGGGCAACGCGACGCGGACGCGGATCCCCGAGTTGAGCGCGATCGCCGCCAAGCTCGATGGCGTCGACCCCGCAGACCGCGCCAATAAGGCGATCTTCGACCAGGGTCTCGAGGTCTTCATGAAGCACTTGCCCGCGATGCCCAGCGTCCAGACCATCTACCCGCTCATCTATAACACCACCTACTGGACCGGCTGGCCGACCCAGGATAATATCTACAACGTCCCGGCACACTGGTGGGCGCAGTTCCTCTTCGTCCTCGGAAAACTCGAACCGACCGGGAAGTAGGCGCACCGGGCCGCCGATTTTTCGCCAGGGTCGTGGGATAGGGGGGGAGCATGGCGATCCAGACGCCGGTCGTCACGGTGGAGGAGGCGGCGTTCGATGCGACTGCGGCACTGCCGCAGGGACGCCGACGGTTCAATCCCGCCCTGGCCTACTATGCCCGCCGCGTCGGGCTCTATTTCATCACCCTCTGGGGGGCGGTGACGGCCACCTTCGTCTTCTTCCGGCTCATCCCGGGCGACCCGATCAGCGCGATGATCTTCCAACTGGAGGCGCAGGGCCAATACGGCTCGCAGGAGCAGACGCAGGCGATCGTCGACTATTACCGGCGTGCCTTCGGCCT
>JAABUN010002535.1_pt1 | contig 32087 bp, 27 predicted proteins | sample 5559311 | NCBI WGS metagenome assembly JAABUN01 (sample SAMN10711877, study PRJNA513370) | rock metagenome | isolation source: Antarctica rocks | place: Antarctica: Victoria Land, Siegfried Peak sud | reverse complement strand
CGCTCAAGGACGTGGCGACGACGCGTCTCGGTAAGATGCTCGACGCCGCGAAGCAAAAGAACGGAAGACAACTCCCTTACCTTCGTAACGTGAACGTTCGATGGGGCAGCTTCGATTTGTCGGATCTGCTCACGATGGCTTTCGCAGTGGGTGAATTCGATGAGTTCAGCCTGCGTTCTGGTGATGTCCTCATTTGTGAGGGCGGAGAGCCGGGACGGTCGGCGGTTTGGCGTGAAACGACAACGGACCTTAAGTTTCAAAAAGCACTTCATCGGGTGCGATTGGGACCGGGTATTTGCCCCGAATGGTTGGCATTCCAATTGAGGTTGGATGCTCTCAGTGACCAACTCGAAGAATACTTTACGGGAAGCACAATCAAGCACTTCACCGGGGTATCGCTCGCCCGGTATCGGTTTCCCATCCCACCGTCTGCGGAGCAACGCCGCATCGTGGCGGCGGTCGAGCAGGTTCTTGAGAAAGTCGCGGCGGCCCATGAAAAGCTGGAACGGGTACTGAATACGCTCAGATGGTTCCGACAAGCAGTCCTTGCGGCGGCCTGCTCCGGGCGTTTGACGGTCGATTGGCGTGAATTGAATCAGAACGAGGAAACACCGGTTCTTCCCGCTTTCGACCGGACTTCAGGTGCGGATGCTGTCCCTGAGTTGCCCGAATATCCCGAGCATTGGTGTCTCACGTCGGTCGGGGCTTGCTCTGAGCTTGTCCAATACGGAACCTCAGACAGGTCAGACCCCTCGGGGGTCGTCCCACTGCTGAGGATGGGTAACATACAAGAAGGTCGCGTCGTTTTTGATGACCTGAAAATGGTCGGCGAAAAGCTACCAGGTCTTTCGAACCTACTTTTGGAGCATGGCGACCTTCTATTCAATCGCACGAACAGCCCTGAGCTTGTGGGAAAGTCTGGCGTCTTTGAGTCGGATGAAAGAATGACGTTTGCATCCTATCTTATCAGAGTTCGATGCAAGTCTGGGAGTGTCGATAGCCGCTTGCTCTGCTGGTGGCTTAATTCACCTTGGGGAAGAGAGTGGGCCGCAAAGGTTCGGACCGACGGCGTGAGCCAATCAAACATTAACGGAACAAAGCTCAAGCAAATGCCGGTTCTGGTGCCTCCGTTGACGGAGCAGAACGAAATCATTCGACGCGGAGCGGCTTTGCTCGCTCTAGCCGACGCTATCGAGCAAAACGCAAATTCAGCCCTTGGCCGAGTCAAGCTCCTGACGCAAACCGTCCTTACAAAAGCATTTCGGGGCGAGCTGGTGCCGACCGAAGCGGAACTTGCTCGAAGAGAAGGCCGTAGTTACGAACCCGCGAGCGAGCTTCTCGCTCGCCTCAAAGTGTCCGTGAATGGCGAAGCGAAGCGGTCACGGGCGAAGAAGACCTCGAAGCGGTCCTCTACCTCTGGTGAGGGCCTGCTCGAATTCATGGAAGGCTAAATCGCTATCCGCTCGATTTCATCGAGAGAGATTTGGTCCTGCGTCCGGTCATAGAGCTTGGTCGTCTTCGGCGACTCATGTGCCGCAATCTGCTGGGCCTTCTCGATGGTGCCTCCGGCTTCAAGGTAAGCCGTGATGCCAGTTGCTCGGAACGTGTGGTTGCAGATTCGATCGGAGAGCCCGGCCTCCGACGCTCGGCGTTTCACCATATCGAGGGCGTTGTTCCGCCTCAAGGCTCGGGGTGTGAGCGTCTTCGTTCGGCCCACGGCCGAGCGGAAGATGGGACTCTTGCGGTCCTCTCCGATTCCCGCTGCTTCGAGATAGGCATCAAGATACGCTTCCGCGTTATGGTGGGCGGGCACCTCGTGGAACTTCCCACCCTTCTCGTGAAGTCTGAGCCACCAACGCTTTCCGTTCTGGTAGTAGTCTTCGACTCTCATCCCGACAACGGCTCCGATGCGGGCGAAGCTAAAGACCATGACTCCGATAAGGGCTCTGTCTCTGAGCCCGACGACGCTCGACGTGTCGATTGAGTCGAGGAGCGTCCTCGCGTCCTCAGCGGAGAGGACGTGCGTTTTTCCCTTCCTGACGATGTGCTTCGGGCCTCGGACCGATGAGGCGGGGTTCACGGGGATGACCTGGCCGGTCACAAGCCAGTCGAAGAGCATCCGGATTGCGGCTAGGTGTTGCTTCTTCGTCGGGTCTGAGCCCGGATGGCTTTCGATATAGGCGGCGACAACCATCGGCTCGATGGCTCGAAGCGAGAGCTGCCGCTCCTCACACCATCTGAGGAACTGAGCCACGGCCTGGGCGTATGCCGCTCGGGTGTTCGGGTTCCGAATGTTCGCGGTGAAGAACTCGAAGAACCGTTTCGCCGCTCCGTCACCGGCCTCGGCGATGAGGGCGGGGATTGTTGCCGTGCGAGTTCGTGGATGGATGACTAATTCGTCGCCCATAGGTCTTCTCAAGTCGTTCTGGGGATAAAGTCGCGGATACCGTCAATCATGCGGCTGACATCCTCTTTGGTGCTGCTGAACGCCCCGGGGTCGTGTGCGGCGTCGTTCCGCGTTCCTCCCCAACCGCTGACCAACTTGCTGTCCGTGGCCGAGTAGACGGTCACCGTGCCAAGGTTTCTCGACTGGGCGATGGAAGCGTCGTATTTGCTAATCGAGCCATCGCCGGGGATGGTCAGCCCATACTTGCCGCAAAGGCTTCGGAGATGGGCTTCGAGGGCTCCGCCGGCGATGACCGCGGCTGCCGCCTTGTGATTCGCCTTAAGCAGAACCTGGGCTTGGTCCAAGAGGTCGTTCTCGGTCTCCACACGGACGACATCGAGCAACGAACCCAAGCTGTCGCTTCGAAGGATGCTGAGAGCGGCCTGGAAGACCCCAATGACGACGTTGCCGACGACGTAGGTCGCGTCGTTGAACGGCTTGAGCTGCTTCTCAGCTTTGACCCACCGTGAGCGGATTGCATGCGTCGGGGGGAACACGCCGTCGATAGCGGCCTCAGCCTCGCTCATCCAAGCTTGGAATGCTCCCATCTCGTGAGCCTTGGTCTCGCTCGCCATCCCGAACACTTCGATGGGGAGGGCCTTCGCCTTCTTATCCAGCTCCTCGAACAGGGGGAGCACATCCTCTCGGCGAACCATCTCGTTCCTCCGGTCATCGGTCCTTGTCGGCCCTCAAACCCGGAGGCCCTGCCCCCGGTCCAGTTAGTAGGTCATAACGTCCTTTATGACCTACAAAGCGGGGGGGCCGCAAGTCGGGTTGAAGGTTGGGACCTCCCGACTCTCCCGTGTTCTTAAGACATCAGCTCCAACAGGTCGTAATCGTCCGAGCGGTCGGCGAGAAGCTGCTGCATCGCATTCCGCCAAACCGTCTGATGCACGCACTGTGACTCCTGCTTGAGGAGCACTGGCACGTTTTGAATCGAAGAGAAGATGCTGCCCGCCTGGGCGAGGTGCTCGATGGCACCTTGTGCCGCGGCTCGGGCCGAAGACCGGGCGGCAATCGACGTCGCGGTCTCTCCGAGGACGTGCACGAGGTGCTTGTCTGCCAGGTGACGGGACCATTCCACGTTACCGTGCGCGGCGGGGTCGGTGATGACCTGGGAGTGCGGTGAGTGGGTCATAACCAAGCTTCGGACGGTCGGCGGAATTCGGATGACCTCGTCTGAATAGATGACCGTTCCCCAAAGCGAGCTTGAGAAGAATCGAGGGGCCGTCGCCCCCGGCCCTCCCTGTTGCTCTACGGGTGCCGCCCAGCGGCTGCGGTCGAACTGCCAGAGGGTTTGACTGTGGCCGATGCCCGCTGCGGTCGCTCCGAAGCCAAATGAGAGCAACGCCATCGGCCCGGCGTAAGCGTGAATGACGGGCTTGAGGTTCGCCGCGAGCGTGAGGCATGCCGAGCCGCAACTGAGCACCTCGGCCCGGTCGCACGGGATTCGCGACTCGGAAAACTCGAAAAGAAAATACCAGCCATCGCAGGCAAGCCCCGTGGCATGGCTCAAGGCGTCCGAGATGGAATGCGGGGAGACGACGGTTGAGTGAGCGAGGGCCACGGTCGCAAGCGTCGGCACGCCGATGGCGTCTCCCGCCCGTTTCGCGGCCTCGAAAAGCTTCGTGTTCAGGTCGAGCCGCTCGGGGCGTTGTGCCTCGTAGAGCACGGCGGGGGCAATGACCGCGGAGGTCGCGAGCCGTCGATTATGCTCTTCGATGGTGGAACTTAGGGAGTCTAAGTCTGTCTGGTTGACCTGACGAAGCGTGTTGACCGAGTTCCGGAATTCATCAAGGGAATACGAGGTCAGCTTTTGATTGGTGAAGTCAGGGACATAGAATTGATAATCGAGAAGCACGCTTGCCGAGAGTGCCCGATATTGAACGCTCCGCTCCTCGGCTCGTTCGAGCTTCAAGTCTCTCGGGCTGATGATGACGCCGATGCCAATCCCCTGCTGGAGTTGCTCAAGGGCCAGGGTCTGGCTGTTGTGTCCGAACTGATGCCATACGCCCTTGGATATCACGCGAGCCCTCCGACCCTACGAATCGCGACGGCGGCTTGAGCGGCGTCGTTGAACCGGCCCTCTCGCTGCTTGCTGAGCAACTTCTTGACGACGATTTTCCAGCCGTTCGGGAGCCCCGCGAAGTCTGCGTGGTTGAAGTGGTTCTCAGAGCCGCGGATAGCGTCTGCGAGCGTGTTGAGGTCGGTCGCCTCGTGCTCGAACGGGTGGCGGCCAACGAGGGCGTAATAGAGGAGAAGTCCGACCGGAAACAAATCGGTCCGGTGGTCGATGAGCCTCCGGTCGCCGGTGAATTGCTCGGGAGCGAAATAGAGCGGCGTGCCGACCCACGTTCCGGTCTTCGTGATGTCTGGCAAGTCAAGGTGGCGGGCGAGGCCGAAGTCGATGAGGACGGGCTTCCCGTCGGCTCGCATGCGGATGTTCGATGGCTTCAGGTCTCGGTGAACGACGTTGACCTTTTTCAGCTCGTCGAGCCCGTCAAGAAGCTCGCCAAAGACCTGGGCCGCACGCGTCGTGTCCCACGGCGTGCCAAGTTCATCCGTGAGGTCTGTGCCATCAATAAACTTTTCTATGATGTAGTGGAGTGAGCCTGTTCGTTTGACGGTGAAGGAGTATTCAACAAACTCGACCACGTTGGGGTGGTTGACCCTGAGCATTGCCTCGACTTCTCGCGGAAGTCGGTCGAGCCCGAAATTCGGGTTCACGATTTTGAGGCAGAGGTCTTCCCCGCTCTGGCTGCGGACGTGAAAGGCAGCCTTCTGTTCGCTCGCGGTAAGGGCTCTTACGAAAGTGTAATCGGGGAAATGCCTTCGGGCGTCGTCGATGGGGACTTGGAAGGGCATTTACGCCTCGCGTTAGTTTGGCTCAAGTTCAATGCCAAGTCGTAGTAATAATACCAAGCAATCGGGCTACTTCTAAGAGCACGCCGCACAATTCGCAACTTCCCCGACTTCCCGATGCTCATCACTCCAACGCCGAGATTGTCAAAGATAGGGTCTACCGAGACACGGTCGGATAATCGTTCTGGGAAGGCTACGTAAGAGTAGTGAACAAAGATAGCGTTCCGCGAAGCTTGTTCGACGGCTTTCCGCCAATCGGACACTTTAGCTTCAACGGCGATGGTTTTCGGGAGTATCTGTCGCCACTGGGTTGTGAGCCGAAAGGCGTGGCCTTTTTGCTCAATGGCCTCCGCCTCCACGAGACTGCTGAGTGCTTCTTTGATGCGACGCGCCGGCCGTCCAATGCGTTCGGCGATAATCTCGGACGTCGCTGTCCGCACGAGCCGAAGGTAGGCGAGCACGCCGGCATGATGCTCGCCGATGCTCGTGAGCTTGCTTATTTCGGGCCGATAGGTCGCGAAAATGAAGTCCGGCATGCCGGCCCCGACCGGAATTGAGCTTGCTCTCCAGCAGGGCTCAGATGCGGCGAAGTCGTGCGACCATTGAAAGACCGCGTCCATCATCGCGGCCTCCGGCCCGGGTCTCATGGGTCTGTGGTGTTGGATATTCACGAGACGGCCTCCGCCCTTTTCAACCACGGTTTTGATGCCGGTTGTTTTACAAACTTACCTGTAAATTCGTACATTAGTAGAGTAATCGTCTACGTAGAGCCACCTAACTTTATTTTACCTAGTCGGCTCATGTTTCCTATAATCTGTAAACTCTGCCGATTGAATCTCCCTACCTTCCGCTCACAGTCACTCGCTCGCTGCTCCTCAACTCGCGGGCCGTCTCCACGGCTTTGACGGCTACTATTCACGGAGGTCATTCCTTTTTGCCGGTTCTACGGTCCGGACGTTTCGCCGCTCGGATGCCTAAGCGTCTCGGCTGAAGAGCCTCTTTCCGTCAGTCGATAAGAGAAAGGAATCTGATTCGTTCCTTCGGCTGCTCGGCCTGGGCCGTCGGGCCGTTAACGCTAGGTAGCGTCAACGCGATATCGCGATGACGCCCTTTCTCTTCCTGGTCTTTCTCCACGGAGGTTTTGAACTCGTGACGGCTCCATCCTCTGAACCGATGAGCGTCAAAACCCGGAGACGCTCCGCCGTCAAAGCCGCAAAACCGCAAGGCGCTGACAAGGTGAAGGCGACTATCCATCTCACCCTCGAAGCCTCTCAACGGCTCACCGTTCATGCGGCAATGCTCGGGCTCGACCGTTCTACCCTCGTCGAGCAACTCATACGAGAGAACCTCAAGCGGTTTGTTGTTTCGGACCGTGGTGGCCAGACCGATTCTCCCGATGTTCTTCCGGTCGTGAGCTGACTCCTCTAAGTCGAACTCCTTCACCCTTTGCGTTTTGCGTTCGGACCCATTGGCGTAACGCCGTTAACGCGTTATCGCCTTATCGCTAGGTAGCGTTATCGCGATAACGCTATGACAGTAGAAGGCGTCAAGGCGATATGCCGTTAACGCGTTAACGCTATATCGCTAAAACGCGTTAACGGCATTTTGTCCCGTGCGTTCTTCCAAGCCTTTGCACGCCGATACGGGTTCGATTCGGCGTGTGCTTCTTTCGGTTGCGGACGTTCGCGAAGGCTCTGCGATTTCTCTGCGGGCGTCTCCAAGAGGGGACGGGACAAACGGCCGTCGCACTTGAAAGCCATATAGGGAAGGGGATGCTTCGACGATAGGAGCGTCAGCCGGTTGAAACCTGCCGCCGCGAGGTCGAGCCTTGACCGGTCTAGCGAGAGCGTCGAAGTGGGGCAGGGTAGGGGGGCGTCTTTCGGTGCTTTTCGTAAGCTCTCTCTTGCCCCTTCCGCCTTCACCTTCGCCTCGCCCCTCGTAAGAGGTTGGGGGCGAGGCGAAGGTGAAGGCGGAAGGGGCAGCGCCCTTCTGTCGAGCCTGAGCGGAGTCCGGTCTTGCGTTAGGAGGCGGAAGGGGGCCGTAGGCCGTCCCGAAGGGACCGAAGCGAAGCGGAGCCCGAGAGCATCCGACCGGCGAAGCCGGGAACGCCCGCAACCCTGCCTTGGAAATTGCGGGACGTCCACGTTTCGGCGTTGAGGAGATGGCCGAAACCGGCCACCCCTCGCCGTTCCTCAATACTCGCTCGGTAAGAGCACGCACGTCGAAGACCGGTCGGCCTCGGTGATGACCCAAAACTTGGTGCCGTTCGTCCCTTGGTAGACCGAGAGAAGCCGGGAGCTTTCTCGAAGGCTCGTCTCGTTCTCCCGCCAGTCGTGGCGGTCAACGTCTCCCCAGTCGCCCCGGTGGTGCCGTGCGAGTGCCTTGCCGATGTCCTCTCGGGTGAGGGCCTCCAAAGCTCCGGGGGTGCTCACGGCTCGGCCAAGCTCGAAGAGCGGTTCCTTCCGGCTCTCGATTCGTTCTCGCTTCTCCTGCTCGAACGCTTCGCCGCTCTGCTCCTCCTCACCGTCTTCCTCGTCCTGGTCGTCATCGTCGCTCGGGTCCGGCTCAACGTCTTCGAGAAACGCTCCCGCTACCTCATGCCAATCAACTTCGGAAAGAGTCGCGCTCAAGAGGTCCGAGAAGAGGGAAGCCGCTTCGATGGGCGTTGCCTCTTCAATCTCGCTCTTCATCTGCTCGGCTAGCCCAACTCGCTCGGCAAGTTCCACGCTCCAAATCCCTTCCCGCACGTTCGCGTGCCGCGGTGCCTCCTTCCGATGCCTCGCCGCTTCCTCCCGCCAATACCGATAGTCTCCCTCTTCGTTCGTCAGCCACAAGTGAACACACCACGTCTCGTAGTTCGCCCAACCGTTATATTTTTTCGTTTCGTCGCTCATTGCCTTTTCTCCTAGTTCAAGTTCGCACCGCTTACGGCGGCGGCGAACTTGGCTAGGCCCTCGCCGATGAGAGCGGGGGGTAGCTGTCAGGGCAGGGGAGACGGAGGGGTATCGCCCGGCCTGCACGGAGCCCATTCGCGAAGCGACCCGAAGGGAGGGCGGAGGAAGGTCGGGGATACCGGCTCGCCTGCCTTGACGGCTGGGGGGCGGAGCCCCCGAGAAAGGTTTCCGTCCCTCGGCGGATTCGCCTTCGGTGCGTTCTTGCTGCTCGATACAATCGATAGCTCAAGGCCCGCGTGCCTTGTCCGTGCTCCGAACCATTCCCTCGTCGCCAGGAGCCCGAAAACATCGGCGAAGACGGTCGGTCCTCATGGGCCCTGTCCGTCTGGATGAGCGAAGGCAAAGCCAAGCTCTCTTTAGCGATTCCCTTCCCTCAGTCTCGTTCGATTCTCGTTGCGTTGACGCTCCCCTGACGGGGGTCGTGAGCCCTGCGTGTCGCGAACGTGGGCGTCTGCCTGGTTGACCTTCGGTGGAAGGCGTCTAGGCGGCGTTCAGCTTGAGAAAGAGAAATGGAATCGAAAACAACAAACGCTAATGCTCGTGAATACGTGAGTTCCAATAGTCTGAAGGGTGAGATTGCTTTCGAGCACACATCCGGAAAGATTCGCGGAACGGTCTGGAAGAACTTCAGTCAGAAGACCGGGAAGCACTATTTCAAGTGGACCATCCGTCGCATCGAAACCGATGACGGCGGAACGGCTCACCTGGCAAATAGCTACTGGCCTGAAGACCCGAAGGACGTGGCCACGGTCGCAACCGCAGTCCGTATCTGGTTCCAAGACAACACGGACGAAATCGAGCAACAGCGTAAGTGGAAGGGAGAACAGAAGAAGCGACCGAAGAAGCGTGCTTTGACGGTCGAACAAACTGACTCGGACTCTTCCACGAGCGAGTAAGGCGTGTGCCTGCGGCCTCGATGTCGAAAGACATCGGGGCCGTTTTTTCGCTCGCGATTCCGCCTCCGCTACTTGGCCGATACAATCGACGACTCAAGGCCCGCGTGCCTTGTCGTGCTCCCTTCCGTCCCTCGTCGCCGGGAGCCTCTAATCGTCTGCGAGGACGACGCAAGCCGTCCGGACGTGACTCGATGCATCGCTTCTTTCAGTCCTCGCTCTATCGCTCCCGCACGAACGCTCTCCCTGTCATCTGACGAGTGGCCTCTCTCCGAGGTCGTTCATGAGTTGATTCGAGAACGTCGGAGACGCCTGCAAGGCGGCTCCTTATCTGTAGGAGAGGTATGGCTCTGTTTGGAAGAAAACGAAGATGGCGGGAGGACTATCGACGGCATTACTCGCGGCGTCATCCGTATTGGGACCGTTATCCCGATTGGGAGGACTATCCCGATTGGGAACGCTACCCGTATTGGCGGCGTCGTTCGTATCGGGGCCGCGACGAGCGGCCTCGATGGAGGCGTCAAAGGCATTCATTTCGGTGGATGCTCCGAGACGCTCTCATCCGGCTCGGGTGGTTTCTGCTCATGGTTAGCCTCGGGCTAGCGTGGGTGAAATTCCACTTCCTGGGTGGGATGTTCCAATCGCCGTTCTAGTCCGCCCGTCGGCATCAAAAAGACCGGGGCATCGCATTCGTGCGGTGTCCCGGTCTCCTCATCGCTCGGTGAGGCTTCGCCGATTTCCCGGATTCGTCTCTCGCTCCTCAAGTCCGCTCGCTAAAATCGACGGTTCAAGGCCCGCGTGCCTTGTCGTGCTCCGCTCCGTCCCTTGTCGCCAGGAGACCTCTAAACAACGGCGAAGGCGGTTCGACCACCGCAAGCGGCTCGGCTCAACCGAGGGGTTCGGCCCGCCGTGAGCGGCATCGTCCGTCTGGACGTGCTCACGGCACCATCAAGGTCAATCCGCGGCCATCTCTACCCACCTCATCAGTCCACTGCGTTCCCGGCCCCTCGGGGCCGGGAGCGGAATGGAAACACGCCGGGGACACCACCCGGCTATTGATGAGGTGAAAGATGGAAGCAAAAATGGCAAGACTTGACGTTCAGAACGGCTGCATCGACGTTCATGTTCCGATGGATGTTTTAAGGAACCCGGAGACACTGCCTTTAATGCTACGAAACATCGTCGTAGCGTTAACGAAGTATGTGCCTCTCCATGACCGAAAGACGTTCCTCGAATTTATTTATGTCGTTGATAAGCTTGATGCAACGTTTGAGTTTTTGCATCTAGATGATTGATTGAGTTGGTGCCTCTCGACTCTTGTTGTTCTCAACAAGAGTCGAGTCTTTCCATCTCGGTCGGTGAAGACGAAGACGAGAGGCGACCACGGGGCCGACGGCCGAGCTGTGTTTACTCGTCCTTTCCGTCCCAAAGGCGGTAGGTGAAGGAAAGGTTGAGACCTCGCCCTGTAATCGTCTTCGTCGAGGGATTCAACATGGCTTCGTGCACTTGGTTAGCGGCAGACCCGTTCTCCGGCCTGATTTTGAAGGAGTTGCCCCTAACGGTCCCGGTGAATTGGTAGACGATGCCGTCATAGTCGATGCTGCCTGCGATTTCGTCCTTCACTCGCTTTTCAATCGTCATCGTTCCTTTTCGTGGAATATTTACGAATACATAAGTTCCCTTCCAGATGCTTCCTGCTTTGAGGTCTCCCTGCCTTTGCAATTCGGCCAGGTGCCTGAGCCGGGCGATTTCCTGAGCTGACTCCTTCTGCTTGAGCTCCATCTCCTCGACGGATTTTGCGGCGGCTAGCTCGCTTGCCTGTTTCTTCTGAGCGGCTTCGTCTCGAAGCCTCTGAGCTTCAGCCTCGGCCTCAGCCTGAATGACCTTCGCCTTCTCCTGGGCGACGAGCCGCGTTGCCTCGTCGCGAGCCTTTCTCTCGGCGGCCTCAATCGTCGCGACCCTTTGAAGGGTCTCCTCTTTGTCGAGTTGGATGATGGCTTGCTCGAGCGTCCTCGGCCCCGCGGGGGGTGCGACCCCTGCGGGGGATGCGACCCCTGCGAGGGGTGCGACCCCTGCGGCCGGTGCCTGAGCGAGTAGGACGCTCACGGCTTCACGAGCCTGCCGGTATCGCTCGCGGCCGTTCCTCGCCTGACTCTGGGATTCGCGAAGCGTCGTCACGGCGAAGTCCGAAGGCGGTGAGGCGTCCTCAGCGTTCTTGAGGGACTCTCGAACGGGGAAGATGACTTCTTCGGCCTGCTTCCTCGTAGCCTTGATGGTCCCGCTCCCTGGCCGCCCTTCCTTGAAGACGGCTCGAACCTGCCTCACAAGGTCCGCATCGGCTGCGAGCCTCTTCCCCTCGTCGCTTCTGAGGAGTGGCGGACCCTCGCTCTGCCAAGCGGCAAGCTCCCTCTCCCACTCTCGGAGGTCGCGGGTTAGCTCATCGAAGACGGCGACGGTTTGCCGTTGCTTGAGCTTCGCGGCGAGGAGCTGCTGACGCTGAACGCTCGCGACAGTCGCAAGCTCAACATTCTGTGCCGACTCGGGGCTGAACTCTTGCGGCGGGCCTTGGGCGAGGGGATTTGGCCTCGGTTCCTTTGACAAGAGCCAGAAGCCAACGAAGATAAGGGCTCCCCACGCCCCGGCAGCTTTGATGTGCTTGACAATCTTCGGCCCGTTTCCCCGCGGCTGCGGTCGAAATTCGGGCCTGGTGGGGGCGGTCATGGGGTCCGGTCCTCCTGGCTCGCGGCGGGGTTATGGCTGGTGCTCTCAACTTGCCTCGTTGATTCGTCGCTCAAGGTCGTCGTCGAACCTAGCCGGAATGTTGGTGGGTATGGGGATGGGAACGTTTGAATTCAGGAGCTTGCTCGGGAAGGTCGGCGTGTCGCCCGCGGTGACGATGATGGTCCGGCCGTCCGGGTCCGGCCAATCGCTCTCTTCCCGGTAGCCGAAGAGGGCCTTGGTGATGTGATACTCGCTCCACATCGCGAACGAATAGCCGGAATACTGGGTATAGCCGCTCGATTCGCTGAAGCGGACGAAGGACGCGAGGGGCAGGGCCGAAACCTCGATGATGGTGTTCTTCTCAACCCGCGGTCCAACAGTCTCGCTGACCTTGGTCATCGCGTGGCCGTCGGGGCTCTCCTGCATGGCGGCTCGAAGCGAGAGCTGGTGGTCTAGCTCGTCGTGGAAGGAGTCGCTCAAAAACTGGGTCCACTGGAGCGAGTGATAGACCGCCTCGCCCGAGGTCTCCATCAATCGCTTGATGCTCTTCTCGTCCGTTGCTCGGAAGCTCTGCTTGAAGGCCGTGCATGACTCGACAACGTCGGTCAGGTCCACGCCCTGCTTATTGAGTTGGCCGATGGTCTGGTTCGCGAGGATGAAGTGAAGCCGCTTGCTCCGGGCCTGCTCGAAGAAAATGCTGATGTTTTCCGAGACGACCCGCTGAAATTCATCGACGAAAACGAAAACGCGGTTCTTCTCGCCCTTGCGGCGGCGGTCGGCGGCGGTGAGGAGGGAGAACATCGCGAGCTTCGCCATCTTCTGAGCGTTCGACTGCTCTTGGATGGAGGAGAGGTAGAAGTAGACGACCTGCTTTTCCCGGAGCATGGACGGTAGGTCAATCTGCTCCTCGATGGCTCGCGGTGAGTCGGCCGTCGGTGCCGTGAGGTTCATCGATTCAACGTCGGCGAGCTTCTCGATGACGCGGGCGACGTGGCGGGTCTTCTCCCAATCGGAATCGCTCCCGATGGCTTGGAAGGCTGACTTATCCGAGACGAAGCGGTGAAGCTCTTTGAAGGAGCTGACGTGCTTCCGGTATCGCTTCAGGTATCCGCCGAGCACGAGGTCATTGAGGGCCGAATAGAAGCCGCGGCCGTAGTCCTCGCCGTAGTCGAGGGCGAGAGCCTGCATGATTCCTTCGGTGAGCTGATTCGTCGTGAGGCTCTGAACGTGGCTCTGGGCGAACGGGTTGAAGACGAAGCTCGGAACCCCGGTGATGTTTGAGAACCACTTGAAGGGGATGCCCGCGGCGTCGGCTTCCTCGCGGGCGGCTTCAAAGAGGGCCTTATCGCCTTTGAGGTCGATGACGAGAAGCGAGGAGTCCCGTCGGTCGATGAGCTGCGTCAGAAGCGGAGCGATACCTATCGAGGTCTTCCGCGAACCGGTGTCTCCGAGAAGGTGGGCATGTGCGTAAACGATGTCCTGGTGCAAAAGAACCGGGAAATCGCCCTCGATGGCCGCTCCCAAATAGAAGTGCTCGGTTTCAAGCGGGTCGCTCGATAGGCGGATTCGCTCGATGCGATTATCCCAAACGCTCGGGGTCCTGTGTCCGGCCGCAAGCTCCTTTTCGGTCGGCTCGGGCCGAACCTCGTAGGCCGCCGGTGCTTCAAGGGCCTGGTGGTAGCGAAGAAGGAGCCTGCCTCCCGTGAACCAGAGCACGGCGAAGAGCGTGATGCCTGGGGCCGTCACCCAAAAGAGCAAGCGGAGGGCGATTTCGATGAGGAAGCTCGCGAAGCTTCCTGGTCGGGATGATGCCGAGCGGGCGGCCTCCCACGCCGAACGCTTCTCCTCGAAGTATTTCGCCCTCTGCTCCGGGGGGAGCTGGGCCGAGAATCGCTCCTCGACGACGGTGAGCTGATAGGCTTCCCGCAAAGCCGGGGCGTTCCTGGAGGTCCGCTGATAGCGGTCGATGAGAACGCGAGGGGACGCGACCGAGACGCCCACGACGGCCGTCGTGAGAACGGCGATGGTCGCTCCGAGGGCAACATCTCGTGCAAACGGCGAACGGAGGGCCGCAGTCGGGAATCGGAAAAGTCCGGCCGCGTGAACGCGGTGGCGGTTGTAGCAAACGAACGTCGTGAGGGCCGTTTTTGTGGCCTTCACCGACTCGGAAAATGACGCCTCGGGCGTCAGTCCGGCCCAATTTATGAAAAGCCAGAGAGCCGAAAGACTTCCAAGGAACCCGGCGACTCCAATCATCGAAGCATAGGCGGAATACTTGGTCTCCTCCGCCAAGAGGAGGAGCAGATATCCGAGGGCGAACGGGAGAGCGAGACATAAGAAGCTCGCTCGGAAGGGAGCGATTTCGGGACAACGGCGGGGCGTTTTCAGGGTCGGGACGAACCACAAATAACGCTGGTAACGCCGCATCCGACGCCATTCGATTCGCTCGTTGACCGCCATGAAAGAGCAGCTTTGGAACGTGATGAAGTAGGAGAGAACGGCGGAAGCCACGACGGCGACGCCGAAAATTAATAGGTAGGCTCCGCTTGTTGTCGGGGCGTAATTCACGAGACCGAAAAGGCCGCTCACGCCGATGAGGGCGAGGAAGAGCAAGAGGTGGGTGAGCGGGGGCTTCTTGGTGATGAACCGCCAGTAGGTGAGTCCGAGCAGGTCCAGGGCGACGAAAACGAAGAGTGCGGTGCTCGCCGAGTAGGGGAGCAGGGTGAGAATTCTGAGCCCGAGGGCGACGGCGACGAAGGCCGTCGTCACGAGTAGAACGAGCCTCGCGGTGGTCACGGCGTCCTGACGCGGGGTCGTGACTTTGGTCCGGTAATTGAGCCCGGTCGCGAAGGCGCTTTCGGGAAGGACCTTCGACTGGATGGGGACGCGAGTTGTCGCGAGTCGTCGTCTCATCCGCTCGCCTCTTGGCTCGTGGGCTCGCCGGTCGTCGGCCTCGCGGGGGCTTCGGCCTGGTCGTCCTTGTCGTCGCTCGCGGCCTTGAGCCTGCCTCGGTGAACGAGCAGCTCCCCGAGAGCTTCCACGACTTCGACCCGGTAGCGAATAAAGCCGGGGGCCTCTCCCAAGAGGGCGGCTTTGATGGCCTCGGCCTTCGTCGCGGTCGGGGCGATGATGGCGTTTACGAAATTCCCTTTCTGGATGAGCCCGGTGAAGGCGGGGAGCGTGAATCCTCGGGCGGCGATTTTTCGGAGCTTCTTGAGAATGGTCGTCTCGCTCGTTCCGTAATCAACGAGCATGAAACCGATTCGGGATTTCCGGCCCTGCGGCGGCTGCGAGCCGTGCGGGGTCTCCTCGACGTCGATGTAGTAATTCCCAAGCCGGACGCCGGGGATGACCAGCTCGGGGAATTTATCGCGAAATTCCTTCGGCGTGAATTTCTGGGTGCTGGTCTGAACGCAATAGGAGAGCACGCCGTAGGCGTTCACGAGCCCCTGATATTCGAATGGGCGGGCAACGCTCCGGTGCTCGCCAAGCCTCACGGCCTCGCGAGGGGTGAGGATGAAATACTTCCGTTGGTCAAAGAGCCTGCACGGGCGAATTCGCCGCTCCCGGCAAAGCCTCGCGGTGACTTTCCGAACGGGGTTGATGCCGACGCCTGGGAAAAAGAGGCGGTGCAAAATCTCGGGCGTCGTCAGGTGATAACGCTTGAGATGGTCGAGAATGGCCGCGTCTCTCTCAACCGGCGTCATCTCCTGGCCCTCGCTCTCACCAAAGCTCGTAAGGTAATTCCCTTGACGCGCAGTCCTCGTGAAACGCTTGAAGCCTCTCGGCCGGGTAGGCTCCGCCGAATTCGACAACAAGCCGGGGGCGGCCGTCGCGGTCGTGCAAAATCGCGTCTGGTAATTTCTGGTGCTCCCTCGTGGGAGCAAGAATGTCCTCGCCAATCCATCCCGGCGCAATGGTCGGGGCCTCGCGGCAGAGCTTCAGGTAGAGGGCTCCGAGGTGGATGTCATGGGTGGCCTGAGAGGGATTTTTGATTTTGCCGTTCGCCTTTCCGCCGAAAATCGCGGCGGCTCGTCTTGAGGCGAGATAAACCGTCACTTCCCGCGGCGGCTCGGTCCATCGGCTCTTCACGGTCCAAGAGAGCTTCCCGAAATCCGGTGCGGCCTCACCCGGCTGCCAACGGAAAATTGGCTCCTCAAGCGGAAGCCTGGGCCTCGCGAGTGCTCGCTCTCGGACCAAAAGCCCGTCTTGAACCAGCTCGGCAAGTCTCCTCCTCGCGTTCGTGGTCGCGGACTTCGACGCCGGCCACCAACTCCGAAGGATTTCCTCGAACGAGAGCATCCGGATTTTCAGAGCGAGGGCGGAGACGAGTTCTTGCTCTCGGGGAGTCATCCGTTCGCGTCCTGCCGGTTCTTGGGCGGCCTCCCTCGCTTGCGATTCGTGATGCGGCCGGGCGGGACCGAAGCGGGCGGGCTATCCTCGGTCGTTTGTGTTGGTGCCACACTCGGTTGACCATGACCCGGGCGGTCTAAGGGTCTCTCCTGGGCTCGCTGTGGGGCTGCGGCGTCAATCCGCCTCTCTAGCTCGTCGTCGCCCGCGCCGGGTTCTGTGGGCCTTCTGAGAGCTTCGAGCGTGCCGTTCCGAACCTCGGTCTCGCGGTGCTTGCCGTTCCCGTTCAGGCTCGGCTCTGGAAGAGCTGCCGCCTCCGTCGCTGAGAGCTTCGCCACAAGTTGTTTCGCCGCATCGCTTTGGCTGCCGTTCGAGTCGCCCTGCTCAGCGACGTCGAGAGCGTCTTGAAATCCTGCGAGGACCGCGTCTCGCGTCCTCGCTCTCAGATATTCCCAAATCGAAAGGGGCATGAGCGGAACTCCTGGCGGGGCCTCGCGGTGCGGCAGTCGAAAGCTCTCCATCAATCCAAGCCGAAAATTCGCGTGCGTGCCAGTGGCGGCGAGAGAATTTCATCGCGAGAAAGTCAGCCCGATTGTCCCACCCTGTATATGAACGGTGAGTAGTCCGAAGGCGGTTTGTGGGGGACGCAACGCGTTCCCCCGCGGTCGGTTCCGGGGCGAGATCTCCCGCGGGCCGTGGCACGCGGTGGGGTAGCGGTTGATGCCGCGGAAATGGAAAGGCGAGGGGCGTGAATCTCCCCGCTCGGGGAATTCGCGTCACTCGGGGCGGGATGTCTCGGGAGCGAAGTCTCCTGACGAGAAAGCAATTCTCGTCGGGAACTCGGTCACGAGTGAAGGGCCGCAAGGCCCGACCCCAACAACAAGGCTTGCTCGGTCGTTAGACCGGGCAAGGCGCTCTTTAGGGGGCGGCGAAGCCGGGCCTTCCGTGCTCGGGCCGGATGCTTGGGCGGGGGCAGCTCTGGGCGGGCGGCGTGATGCGGCGGTCAGTCGCGGGCGTGGTTGGTCGGGCGGTTGGTCGGTTGGCGGTTGATGCCCTGGAGGTCCGTCGGGGGCACCTTGATTGTGCCGCGGTTAATCGAGGCTGGGAGCGAGCGAGGCCCGTCGTTCGAAGCGGGCCGACCGAGCGGGGTGGTGGAGCGGTTGGTTCCGGGGCGGTCGGTGCCCGGACGGAAGAGGGAAGGTGATGGGTGGAGACTGGGTGGTGCCCGGTGTCTCCTATGTAGCGTTGACCTTCCAACTGGAGCCTCAGCGATTTGGCTCTCTGCTCGGCGGTCTTCCTCGCTTTCGGTTCGTGATTCGACCGGGGGAGATTTTCACCTCAGGCGACGGACTATGAGCGGGCGGGCTGGGCAGACCGTCAAGCTCTGGGTCGAACATCGCGTGGTATTTCACTTCCGGCGGTGGTCTCATCGACGTTTGTGGTCTACCTCGCTTTCGGTTCGTAATTCGGCCTGGGGGAATTCTCACGATTTCTCTGGGGGCCTCCTCCACATTAAGCGGCGGTCTCGAAGAACGTCGCGGTCTGAAAGAACGCAGCTCGTCCGAAATCGAAATTCCGAGGTAGCTCAATAATGCGTCAAAGAGCGGAGCGAGCATGGGTGTCTCCTGGTCCTGGGTGAATGAGAGAGGCGGGTTGTCGGCTCGGATAAGCCCACAACCCGCCTTTCGCCACTTCACGTTCGGATGGAGACCGACCCTAAAAAACCCTCATCAGACACCACCTGTCTCGAAATCATTCATACAAGATTGGGAGCCTTTAAGACACCGCCACGGCGGCAAGGGCGGCCGGGTCGCCCAGGGCGGTTACCCGCCCCGGGCTCCCACAGATCCGGACTTGCCCAATTAAGGCATCCGGCTCGTCATGTCATGTACTCGCTACGGGACGGCACACCGAGTGGACCGCGAACGCTCCCGGAAGCGGGTGACGCTTCAGGAAGCGATTCAAATGGTCCCAAGACATCCGGCCGCCACGCCGACGACGCGACAGCCAACGCTTCCAGATCCAGGTCGCCGCCGTGCGAAAACGGGTCAACGCCAATGAGTTGCCGGTGATCCCGTAATACCCGAAGTGGCCCACCAGTTTCTGACTCACCGTCCGGTGCTGATCCTCGATCGGGTGATGCCGGTTGACCCGACACCAATCCGACAAGGCTTTCAACCCACGGCGGAACCGGCTTCCGGACGTCTTGCGCTTCACCACCCAGTTCCCGTTCCGGGAGCGAGCCCAGTAGTGCGTGAACCCCAGCAGGTCAAAGGCTCCTGGTGGTGTCCGCGTCTCCGAATTCGTCCCGTCGCGGTCGTGGCCGGGCCGCTCGAACGGCACCAACCGCGTCTTCTCCGGGTGGATCGTCAAGCCGTGCTTCTCGAAACGCTTGGGCAGCACCGCCATCACCCTCCGGGCGTCTTCCTCACGGGAAAAGCCCATGACGAAGTCGTCCGCGTAGCGGATCAGGAACGAACGCCCCTTCAGGCGGTGTTGGACCTCCCGCTCGAACCAGTCGTCCAGCACATAGTGCAGGAAGACGTTCGAGAGCAGCGGGCTGACCACCCCGCCTTGCGGCGACCCCTTCTCCGGCCGCGTGAGGCGACCGTCTTCGAGGACACCGGCGTTGAGCCATTTGCCGAGCAGCCGCAGCAGCACCCCATCCCGCACCCGTCGCTTGAGAAAGTCCCGCAAATGGCCGTGGTCGATCGTATCGAAGAACTTTCGAAGATCGACATCCACGACCCAGCCGCCCCCCACCGCCATCGCCTGTTTCCAGAGGCTGTCCAACGCCTGGTGCGCCGATCGTCCGGGGCGGAAGCCATACGAGCAGTTCTTGAAGTCCTGTTCGTAGATCGCTTCGAGCACCATCACGACCGCCCGCTGGAGGACCTTATCCTCGAAGGTCGGGATTCCCAGCGGCCGGGTCTCGGTCGCCGATCCCGCCTTGGGGATATGGACCCGCCGCACCGGCGGTGCCTGGTACGTGCCGGACTTGGCTCGTTCCAGCAGTGACTTGAGGTTGCCCTCAAGGTTCGCCGCGTAGTCCTCGCCGTCCTGTCCGTCCACGCCCACCGCGCCGTCCTTGCGGGTGCGGTTGAATGCCTCTTTCAGCCAGTCGAGGTCGATGAGATGCGCCAGAGAGGTGAATCCCATCTCCGGGCTTTGTCGCGCGAGTTGTGCGATCCGTTGTCGTTTCGTGGACACGTCCACGGGTTCCGATGCACCCGCCATGTTTCCCTCCAACGGTGTCATGACACGGCGTCCCCTTCTCTCCACGAGGTCCCTCGGGATGGTTCCCCCGCTTCGCCGATACTATGGGACGCTCCGACCCCCGTCCGTCCGTCTCGCCGCACTTCGTTGCCTTCGCTTGGCGATACCACCGTGGCGTCGATTCTTTGCTCCCAGCGACCGGCGACGCCCGGTCGTGGGCTCCAGGGAGTTGATGTTCCGGTTCCCGAGCCGGATTGGTCGGTGGAAACGGACGGGTCTCCCAGGTTCCCAGAGACCCCTGATGTGCCTTGGCCCTGCTCTCCGACCCCGGCGGGACCGAGCACGTCAGGCCATTGCGACGTGTCGGCGTGGCCCCCGCGTCTGACAAGCACGAGGGCTCCCGCGATCAACTTTCGAGGCTCAATCACACGGCCTTGGCACTGGCTGTCTACGCTTCGCAGTGAAGGTCGCCCCTCCCCACGCAAGACTCGCTTCCGGCTGCCGGCCAAGCTCTGCCGGACGGGATTGGTTACCCGCAGGGTTCCAACGAGAGGTTTTCCGAGTTTCGAGTCTCATCCTCCTCTCCTGAGCTTTCCTGGCGCAATGTCAGCTCCAATTTGCCTTGCGGCGTTGCTCGGTGGGCGGTCGGGTCAGGGACCGGGATGAGCCCGGCTCTCGCGGTCTTCTGTCTTAGTCTTCAAAAGAAGAGAGAAAAATAAAAAACCCCCTAAGCGACCGAGGGACCATCGCTCGGGGAGACGCTCGCTCGAAGTGGTCGCGTGGTCGAGCGATGGTCTCCGAGTGTCGCAACCGGACGGCTGAGCCGTCCGGGACGCTAGCACTTTTAGCTAGCCAAGGATGGCGGTGGAGCGTCCCTTCGGCTCGGCCGTGGAATGAGCGGAACGCTCGGCTGAAAATTCGGCTCAGACCATTTACGGGAATTTCAGACCGGGCTCCGCTCGAAGTCACGCGGGCCGATGACCGGCCCGACAGCTCTTACCGATGGGCTGTCTTCTCGCGGAAATGGCTCGACCTGGTGGGACACCGGCGGCGAAAAATCGCCTCTCATCGTCTGTCCCACGGAGAAAAATCCGAAAGCTCAAGAGCTTGCGAACGCGTGGGACAGTCGAAATCGCGTCGTGAGTTTTGGTTTCGCGTTCCGTGGGACACTTATCAAACAACGCGAGCGGGCCAGCGATTTGGGGATGCCGCTCTCAAGGTAGGCCAGGATTCGGCTCTCCTTGGCTTTGTTTACGGCACAAGGCTCGGATGATTTGCGGCAATCCAGGTTTCGACCTCTCGCTTGAACTCCTCGGCCTTCGTGAGCACCTCCGTCGCCTCGGTGTCGCTCACGACGTTCGCAACGTCGTAATCGAGCGTGTTCCGCTTCCGGCGGCATAGCTCGAAGTAAGTCACGAGATTTGAGACGGCGGTTCCCACCGCAAGCTCTGCGGCTTGAAAGCTCACCTGATGGTGACCCTTACCGACGACCCGGTATCCGGCACAGGCAATTGCAATTTTCGCCGTCTGAAGGGCGGCGTTGTAAGCCGTGGCGAATGACCGGTCAGACGAGAGGCCAGAAATCCCCGCGTCGTGAAGGTCTCGCTCGATGACCGTGCGAAGGTCATCAAGCTCCTGCTTGCTGGTCTGGTGCGTCCGGACGCTGTTCGCGTTTTGTAGCTGCTGCCAGGTCATCCGTGTCCCCTAAGACGAAGAGCTTTTCCTTGCTCATCACCGTTTCGAGGAAATGATGACCTGCGGCGAGTTTCTCCGCAATCTCTTCTGACGTGTAGAGCGACGGGTTCACCGGGCGGAGAAGAGTTTCTTCGGCGTGCTTGAGGGCCGGGGCAAGCTCCGCGAGTCCGATACGGCCGGTGGGACCGGTGCCGCCGGTGCGACCGGCGCGGCCGATGACCATGAGGTCAATGTCGCTTCTCGGCTGCTCCTCCTTTCGAGCGAGCGAGCCGTAGACGAAAGCGACCGCGATGCGGTCCCTGAATGGCCCGAGGCTCGCTGCGAGAACATCTCTGAGCCCAGCGGTTCGGAGAAGGAGCCCGTGAAGGTCGCCGAAGATAGGGCTCTCGGTCTCAGCCTTGTAGTATGCCCGGTTTCCGTCTTCCCTCCTCCGCAGAATCCCCGCCCCGACAAGGCTCGCAACTTCTCGTTGCAAGCTCGATGGCGTCACCCCGATGTGCCGAGCGAGGTCTGAGAGATACCACTCCCGCGATGGTTCCATGTAGACCGTCGCTAGGACCGCTTGCCGGGTCTTGGGAAACAGGGCATCTAGGGGGCTTGATTTACGCATATTGCATAAGTCTATACGCAAATTGCGTATGATTCAACAGGAGCGTTATAGCGATAACGCGATAACGCTGGAACGAAGGGGGTTCGGCTTCTCCGCTACTCTCTAACCGTCCCTACTTCAGCGGCTTCGAGTTTCTCACGGCCGTATCGATAAGCTGAGAGAGGTAGTGCTCGAAGGCGGCAAGGGCCGTTGTGTCTCCGTTCGGCGGTCGTTTGATAGGGCCGACTCTCCGACTCTGCTTGATGAGTTCATCGCTCGCGTGACAAAGGAGTGTGGTCATCGCCCGAATCATGTGACTCGGCTTAATAGCCGTTCCCAAATTCTCGGCGATTTCGGCAACAAGCCGGTCTATCTGCTTGTCCTCGGAGGGCGTGAGGAGAAACCTTTTCTCACGGGTGAATCGCTCAGGCTCGGGCTTCCGCTCTCGCTCCTCGTCCGGCTCACTCTTTCGTCTCGGAAGGGTGAGCACCTTCGGCGTGCTGGTGTCTGCCGTGGTCCTTGGGCTCGGCTGGGGCTCGGTCGAGTCGCTCTCTTGGTCCTCTTCCGAAATCATCGGCTGGGGATTGAGGACGGAACGAACAAGAGCGTCATCGACCGGGCGGTATGGCTTCTCGTCCGGGGGAACTCGCTTAGCCATTTGCAACCGCCTCCTCTGCTAATCCTTCGTCTGCCTGGCGGCTCGTCGGCTCTGCGGCGGGAAGCACCTGTGGGAGACCTCGGCCGAGTCTCGCCTCAATCTCGCGTGCGAGGGCTCGGTATTGGTCGGCGAGTTTGTGGTTCGGAGCGGTCTGGAAGATGGTCTTTCCGTCCTTCTGGGCCTCGGGGATGACTGTTGAGCGGCTAATCGTGTTCTCAAACTTCGCGGACTTGCCGTCGCTCGTCGCAAACTGCTTCTCGACGTATTGGATAAGCGTGTTGGCAAGGCGAGTCCTTCGGCCGTCGATGCCTGAGAGCACGACTCCGAGCACTCGAAGGCCCGGATTGCCGTTCTGCTGGGCTCCCTGAATGTCGGTGAGTGCGTCGTTTAGCCCGGCGACGGCGAACGGGTCGGGCATCGCGGCGAGGATGAAGTATTTTGCTGCCTTGTAGGCGGCGATGGTCGGCGTGGTCGCGTTCGGAGCGGTATCAAGGAAGATGTAATCGTATTTCCCCTCAAGGCTTTGAAGGGGTTTCAAGAGAACATCCTGACTGATTACGAACTTGTTGATGCTGAGAAGAGCCTTATCAACCTTCTCCAAGTTCCTCCTGGCGGCGACCAGGTGGACGCCCTTCGGAAGGTCCACCCCGTCATCTTCCTCCGTAACGATGACGTCTTCGGGTTGCTCCTCCCCGGTGAGCACCTCATAGGCTCCAAGGAAGCTCTCACTCGGAATTCCAAGATGCCGGGTCGCTCCCTGGTTCATGTCCAGGTCGATGACGAGCACCTTGCGGCCCATCTCGCCCAAAGCTGCCGCGATGTGGACGGTGGTCGTCGTCTTCCCCACTCCGCCCTTTTGGTTCCCGACCGCGATAACGCACGTCTTCGGCGTTGCTGGTCGTCCTCCGGTCTCCTGGCTCATTGGGCTCCTCCGTCAGAATTTTTCCCCGGGCGTGCCTGCGACCTAGCGTTATCGCGATAACGCGTTGACGCTAGAACGGCCCTCGTTCGAGGGACTATCGCAGGCGTAACGGCTCGCCGCAATGGGAAAAAATCGTCTTCAGACCCGTTCTGCCGTTAACGCTACCTAGCGATAACGCGTTATCGCCATATCGCGATATCGCTACCTAGCGTTAACGCGTTATCGCCATAACGTCTTGCGCTCTTTAGATTTTTGTCTTGCGAGAGCTTTAACGCGCTTATACCTTGGACGTGCTCCGCGCTGCGGGTTCCGTGAGGAATCTGTATGCGGGCCAAATTGGAGGACGGCTATCGAAGAAGGGAAAGTAACGTAGACCAGAAATGAAAAAAGCGACCCCGGCAAAGGGTCGCTTTCTCATGAGCCGCGGATTCAGTTGAAGCCTGCGGGGCTCTCCGGCAAGAGAGCGTGACTCACTTAGAAGGGGGCATAGCGTTCCCCAAGTCTAAGTGAGCCCCCCCGCATCGTCAACCGTAATCGCGAGCACGTGGAAGGTGCGTCCTGAATCTGGCTAAAAAGCCGGACTTCTCAGGCTGTGAGCCTTCGCACGTGGATACGTGCTGTCCCTCCGGGACATGCGGACACCCGGTTATTGTCCGCACCGTGAGGCGACGATGGGGCTTGAGCGTTTGGGGAAGGGGGCCGCGAAGGCTCCTAGAAAGCCGAGAGGAGGGTTCGTCCTCATCTCCGTAATGAAACTCGGGATGGTCTGGTGGGCGTTCAAGGCGAAGCTCCTGCGGGCCTCTGACCTGCGGGTCTACTTCGCATGTCATCTCGCCGTGGCTGCTCGGTGCCGAACGGGCTCGGACCGTGTGTCACGCTTCACGCTCGGTGAGCTGGCTCGACTGACCGGGGTAGGGGAGAAGAGCGTTCGCTCTTCGATTCGTCGCCTCGAAGCCTCCGGGCTGCTCACTTGGTCGGAAGCCGCTATTTCCTTCACCTCCTCGCCCGATAGCTTGCCGGTCTCTGACCTCTCGGGCTTCTGGGCGATGTTTGAGAAGCTTCCGAACCGGAAGCGTCTCGTTCCCGTTCCTCGTCGCATCCTCCGCCTGGTCGCGGCCGGTGCCTCGTCGAACCTCATCGCCACAATCCTCGGGCATCTCATCCGCTGTCTCTACTACTGGCCCGATGAGGGATGTCGTTCGCAGGGCTCGTGCAAGTCGTCGTGGATTGCCTCGGCCTTCGGCATCTCGCTCCGAGGGGCAAAGGCGGCAAGGAAAGAACTCCTCGCGCTCGGGTTCCTCATCCGAAACGAGTCCCCTCAGTGGCGGATGAATCGCCTCGGGCTCGAAGTCGAAATTAACCTAGAGTGGGACGGCCCGCGGGAGCGGAAGGCTGGTCCAGAGTCGAAAGAACGGGTCACGAAAAGTGAGCGTGAAGTTGCACCCCCTCCGGCCCAAATTTGCACCGCTTTTGCACCCCCTGAATCAGACAAGGAACTCTCCTACGGAGAATCTAAAAACCAGAAACCCGCTTTCAGCGGTCCGTCTGGTGATTGCATCTCAAGCGAAAAAACAGAAAAGCGGGGAGGGGAAGCCGCCCCGCCGACTCTCCGAAACATCGTGCCTGCCGACCTTCGTGATACCGGACGGCTTCTTGAGCTTCACCGCGAAGCGGTCGAAGCGAAACTCATCGCGGGCAGTGAGCGTGAACGGTTGCTCTTCGTCGCTGCGGGCGAACACGCTCGAAGCATCGGCAAAGGAAACCCCTGCGGGCTTTTCATCCATCTCGTCCGGGGAAAGCTCTGGCACTTTCTCACGGCCGATGACGAGGACCGGGGAAACGCCCGGCTCAAACTTCATCTTTTCGGAAGACCTCGCGAGTCCGAGAAGCGTGAGCATCCTCGCTCATCGCGGGGAAACTTCTCTGTCCCGTCCCCGGTGGTTCCTTCGTTCTCTGCTGACGCTCGGCTCGTTCAAGCCGTTCGCTCGGCCGCTGCTCAAGCTGGCTACCGGGGCGATGTGTTCTATCTGCTCCGTCGCGAGCGTCCTGAATGGACGCGAGAGAGATGGGATGCGGCGTGTCGCGAACTTGAACCCCATTCGCAGGTTAGAATGGAGATGGCCAGACAACGCATGACGACCGAGAATCTTCAAGCCTGTTTACTGTCGGTCACGGAAGGTCTGGAGGAAAGGCGTGAGCAAGCCGGTTGAAAGTCGGGCAATAGCGAGCCGACTAAAACCTAACTGATGAGCTTCTGTAACAACCCTGACATAAATTATCTGAAGAGATAATCACAACATACCTTGCGATACTCCGTATCGTGGTTGTCATTAACGCGGAGCGTTTCTGGCGTCCTTCGAGATGGGCAGCATCGCCCGGTAAACCGTGCCTCACCAGCACGGCTAAGGGCGGCGAACTTACCACTCGCCCTGATGCTGACCCGTAGAGCCGGATGCATAGAGATGTGCTTGTCCGGTTCGACGGAGGCTCGTCGGAGTAATCCTGTTGGCCTCACACTCCCTTTCTGTTGGAGGAGAGGCCGCTCAGAGTAATCCCGGCGTTCTATCCGATAGGTGAGAGCCGTGAGTCATTCGGTAAATCCGTCTGAGGAATCGCCTCGGCCCCTGGCGGGGATTCGATGGCCCTCAGAAAGTCGCTCACGGCTTGCTTGAGCTTCGATTGGAATCGGGGCGACAGAGAAACGTTTCTCTATGTCTTTTTCATAGAGAGGCTGCGGTAGGTCAAAGCGGGTGAAAATCCCGTCCGAGGGGTCCGGGCTGCGATGCTCGTTCAACTCGGCTCACGTGGGGAGTGCTCGGCCTGGCGACAGGCGAGCCCGACTCCTGACCGGAGTCGGCGACGGGGCGATAAAACCCCGCGATGAAAAGCTCAACCATGAAAGGCCCTAAATCGAAGGGCTTGTGAGTGACTTCAACTGGAGACGGTGCCGAACCGCGAAAACCTCTAACCGATGGATAACCGGGCGCTTCTAGATTCGACCCGGAGAAATCGGGGACTCGGCTTTGCTGGGTTCACCGGAAACTATGCTCGGGCGGGAGCCTGAGACATACGGTTAGAGGCCCGAAGAGTAACTTCTTCTAGCGACGTGACCAGTTGAGGAAAGACTACCGCTAATCTGGGAAGGTCTGCGGCTGCCGGCTGGTAACCGGTGCGAGGCATTGGTGGTGCGACCGCTGCGAGCGGTTCTACCGCTGAGAAGTCTGCCTCGTGATTCAAACGCCGTAGACTGGGAGTGTCTCGCAAGTAGGAGCGGGCTCGTTCTTCGCGGGAGCGAAGACGAGACTCGGCGAGTGGGCTGCAAGGTAGTGGCTTGCTCGTTCGTGGCTTACGGGTGGTGCCGGGCCTTGACGACGACGAAAGCGAGGACGGGTTTTCTCATCTCGAAGACGTGGCGGCGACAAGGCGGAAACGCCTTGTCTGCCGGTCCTTGGAAAGGAAGTAACTGCGGCCAAACGAGGTTCTCTTCGGGAGAGGAGAACGTCCCTTGGCGGCGAAATGACGACGAACGCCCGAGCTGCGCCTTGCGCTCGGGGGTTTGTCGTGAGGTTCCTCGGACCGCAACCGCTATGGATTGGGGCCGTGCAACTAAGAATCTAGTTGCATGCACTTCCAAGCGGGCAAGACGCACGCGTTCCGCCAAGGATTCTAGGCTTTGGCAGTTGAGCCCTTTCAACTGCCTTCTTATCAACGCACTGCCTGATGATGGGGTGGCTGTGGAAGGGAATCGGGGCGAAGAGACTCAAGAGGAACCCGGCCGGTTCGTCGCGACGACCATCGAGGGCTTCGTTCAACAGCTTGCCGTGTCTTACATCGGTAACGGCTACTTCTTCTATGTGACCGGGCGAATCCCCGACCGGAAAGACCCTCGGGCGGTAGACCGGAAGTTCATCGCTCAATACGACCTCACGGCCTCGAAGTGGGCGAGAGCCCGGCGAAAGCGGGCGGGCCTCGCGAACGTTCAATACATCCGGCACGAGCGGTTCTTCGTCCTGCTCGCGACTCACGGAAAGCATCCCATCTTTGAGGGGGAAGCGAACCTCATCCGGGATGCTCGACGGGTCTCCATCAAGTTCGCTGGCTACTCGGTGAGCTTCCGAGGGGGGCATACCCACGTGAGAATCGAGCAAGAGCAATACAAGCTAGTGAAGAGTTACCTGCTCGACCTGGCCGTGAGACGTTCGGCGGAGAGCATTGAGAGCGTCCTTCGGGGTCTTCCCTTTGAGCCTTATGCTCCGGTCCGGCGGCAGCTCCTCAATATCCTCCGGGGGGTGAACCGGGCTCGACAGGTCGCGGGCTTCAAGCCGGTCCGTGGAGAGTGCCTCCGGCTCCGGCGGAAAATCGTGAAGCCGTTTGACGGATAAGCGGGAAGCGAATCTAAATCGTCGTCGGTGGGGACTTCAACCGACTAGACTCATCCGGTAGGATGGCTGCAACCACAATTGATGTCAGCGGTTGCGTCGGATAAGGTCCTGAGCCATGTCGCACGAACCGGAATGGCTAACGCGTAAGACTCGAATCGACGTCCGGCTTCGTGCGTTAGGGTGGGATATCGTCCCGCACACCCCTTTTTTCCGCCCGGAGAAGGCTCACCTCAAAGCGGTCGAGGAATACCCGACCGCGAACGGCCCGGCCGATTATGCCCTCTTCGTGAACGGCCGGATTCTCGGCATCATCGAAGCGAAGAAGCTCTCTCTCGGCCCTCAGAACGTGCTCGTCCAGGCCCAGCGGTATTCCGAGGGAGTGAGCGAGAGTCCGTTTCAGTTCGGCCCCTACCGGGTTCCGTTCCTGTTCTCATCGAACGGGGAGGTCATCTGGTTCCACGACGTGCGAAGCCCTCTCGAACGCTCTCGCCGAGTGGCGGATTACCCGACGCCTTCGGCGCTTGAAGAGCGGCTCGCTCGGGACTTTAACGGTGATGTTGAGAAGCTGCTCTCGCTGCCGAACAACCATCCGCGGCTTCGGCCTTACCAAATCGACGCGAACGCGGCGGTCGAGAAGGCGATAGCGGACCGGAAGCGGCAAATGCTTCTCGCGATGGCGACCGGCTGCGGGAAGACTTTCACGACGGTCAACCAAGCCTACCGGCTCATCAAGTCGGGCGTCGCTCGGCGAGTTCTCTTCCTGGTGGACCGGCGGGCTCTTGCTGCTCAAGCCGTGCGGGCGTTCGCATCGTTCGAGCCCGAACCGGGGCTCAAGTTCGACAAGATTTACGAAGTCTTCAGCCAACGATTTCAGAAGGAAGATTTCGAGGAAGACGGGAAGGAAGAGAAGTTCGACCCGACGGTTCTCCCGTCGTCGTATCTGCTGAGCCCGACGGCGGGACATGCCTTCGTCTACGTCTGCACGATTCAGCGGATGGCGATTAACCTCCTCGGCCGGGCGGCGGCCTTCGGGGAAGGGGATGAGGTGAGGGATGACGATGCCGATAAGCTCGACATTCCGGTCCACGCTTTCGATTGTATCATCGCCGACGAATGCCACCGTGGTTACACGTCGGCAGAGCTTTCAACCTGGCGGACGGTTCTCGACTATTTCGACGCGGTGAAGGTCGGCCTCACGGCGACCCCCGCGGCTCATACGACGGCCTACTTTACCGAGGTCGTTTACCGCTACGAATACAAGCGGGCGGTTGAAGAGGGTTACCTCGTCGATTACGACGCGGTTGCCATTCGGTCGAACATCCGGATGACGGGGCTGTTCCTCAAGGAAGGGGAGCAGGTGGGCCTCGTCGATACGCTCACGGGCGGGGAGCAGCTCGACCTACTCGAAGACGAGCGGTCCTTCGACACGACCGATATCGAGCGGAAGGTCACGGCCCCGGACTCGAACCGGAAGGTTATCGAAGAGTTGAAGAAATACGCGACTGAGCATGAGGCGAAACACGGCCGATTCCCGAAGACACTCATTTTCGCGACGAACGACCTGCCGCACACGTCGCACGCGGACCAGCTCGTGAACCTCTGCCGGGAAATTTTCGGACGGGGGGAATCGTTCGTCCAGAAAATCACCGGAAGCCCGACGGTAGACCGACCGCTGAAACGCATCCGCGAGTTTCGGAACCGTCCCGCTCCGGCCATCGTCGTGACGGTCGATATGCTCTCGACCGGCGTGGACATCCCCGACCTTGAATTCATCGTGTTCCTGCGGCCGGTGAAGTCACGAATCCTCTTTGAGCAGATGCTCGGCCGGGGGACGCGAAAAGGCGAGCATCATCCCGACAAATCGCACTTCACGGTCTTCGACTGCTTCGACGGGACCTTGCTCGAATACTTCCGCCAAGCGTCGGCGTTCACAAGGGAACCGCCGGAGAAGCCGTCGCGAACCATCAAAGAGGTTGTCGATGACATCTGGAACAACAAGGACCGGGCCTATAACGTCGGCTGCCTGGTCAAGCGGCTCCAGCGAATCGATAAGGAGATGTCGGGGGAAGCGAGAGCGGAGTTTGCCGCGTTTGTCCCCGACGGCGACCTTGCCGCATTCGCGAGCGGCCTCAAGCAGTCGCTCGCGAATGACTTCACCGGGACGATGAAGCTCCTCAAGGGCGAATCGTTCCAAGATTTGCTCGTGAACTACCCGCGGCCGAAGCGAGGCTTCGTCGTCGCTCACGAGGCGATAGACGACGTTTCCTCGAAGTGGCTCATCCGGGACGGCACAGGGAAGGAGCACCAGCCGGAAGACTACCTCAAGCTCTTCGCAGATTACGTGCGAGACAACCCGGACCAAGTGGACGCCATCCGGATTTTATTTGACCGGCCGAAGGATTGGGGGACTGAACCCCTCGGAGAGCTGCGGCGGAAGCTCGCGACGACGAAGCACCGATTTACCGAAGAAAACTTGCGGAAAGCTCACGCGGCGCAGTATCACAAGCCGCTCGTGGACATCATCTCGATGGTCAAGCACGCGGCGAATGAAGCGGCACCGCTACTCACGGCCGAAGAGCGGGTTGATAAAGCTCTCGCGAAGTTGACCGAGGGGAAGACTCTCTCACCTGATGAACAGCGGTGGCTCGGACGAATTCGCGAGCACCTTGCGGCCAACCTTTCTATCGACAAGGACGATTTTGACGATGTGCCGGTGCTCTCACGCGAAGGCGGATGGGTCCAGGCAAATAAGGCTTTCGGCGGGAGACTAGAAGGGCTCCTTCTCGAACTGAATGAGGCGATGGCGGCATGAGTGATATCGTTGGGAAGCTCTGGGGCTTTTGCCATACCCTCCGGCATGATGGGGTCGATTACGGTGACTACATCGAGCAAATTACATATCTACTATTCCTAAAAATGGCCTCGGAGCGTGTGGTTGAGGTGCCAGCCGGATGCGAGTGGACGAAGCTTCGCGACAAGGCCGGGACGGACCTGACAGACCATTACATTGAAATTTTGCGGACGCTCGGGAAGCAACCGGGCATTCTGGGTGACATCTATGCCGGTGCTCAGTCCCGGTTCAGCGACCCGGTGAATCTGAAGAGGCTCGTGAACCTCATCGACGAAACCGAGTGGACGGCCCTCGGTGTTGACGTGAAGGCCCAAGCCTATGAGGGACTCCTCGAAAAGGCTGCTAGTGAGGGGAAGAAGGGGGCAGGGCAATACTTCACCCCTCGTGTCCTCATCCAATCAATTGTCCGCTGCATGAAGCCCGACCCTCGGGGAAACCCGACGTTCACCATCGCGGACCCTGCGTGCGGAACGGGGGGCTTTCTCGTCGCGGCCTATGAGTGGCTCATGGAGCAGACGAAAGACGGGGCACTCGACCGAGAGACGTCGAAGCGGGTCAAGCGGAAGACTTACTTCGGAACGGAGCTGGTCGCTCGTCCTAGGCGTCTCGCTCTGATGAACATGTTCCTTCACGGGGTTGAGCCGCGCATTGAGCTTCAGGATGCAATTTACACGGCTCATGGAAGCCAGAAGTTCGACGTGATTCTCGCAAACCCGCCCTTCGGGACGAAGGGAGCGAATCAGGCTCCTGACCGCGATGATTTCACGGTCGAGACGAGTAACAAGCAACTGAACTTCGTTCAGCACTTTTTAACAGTGCTCAAGTCGGGCGGTCGCGCAGCGGTCGTGCTCCCCGACAACTGCCTCTTCGCCGACCGGGCGGGAGAGGTTTTTAAAATTCTCACCGAAGATTGCAACCTCCACACGGTCATTCGATTGCCGCGAGGAACGTTCACGCCGTATAGCCAGGGCGTGAAAGCAAATGTCGTATTCTTTTCGAAGGGTGAGCCGACGACCAAGGTTTGGATTTACGACGGGCGGACGAACGTCCCCGGAATTACGAAGAAGGGACGTCCACTCACTCCAGAGCACTTTGTGGAGTTCGAGAAATGCTACGGAGCGGACCCGAACGGTCGAGCGAAGCGAAAGTCGACTGACTCGAAAGAAGACCGGTGGCGAAGCTTCTCGATTGAGGAGGTTCGGGAGATAGACTTCAAACTCGTTGGGTTCAAATGGCTCAAGGAAGAGTCTCCGGATGACCTTGATGAACTACCAGAGCCGGAGGAATTGGCGGCGGACGCGATGATCGACTTGAAGGCAGCCTTTGCCGACCTGGAGCAGGTGCTCAAGCTACTTGAGCTGGAGGCAGGGGCGTGAGCGATTTGAGCAATGAGGAACTTCCTGAGGGCTGGGCGAAGGCAACGCTCAAGGACGTGGCGACGACGCGTCTCGGTAAGATGCTCGACGCCGCGAAGCAAAAGAACGGAAGACAACTCCCTTACCTTCGTAACGTGAACGTTCGATGGGGCAGCTTCGATTTGTCGGATCA
>JAABUN010002534.1_pt1 | contig 32101 bp, 30 predicted proteins | sample 5559311 | NCBI WGS metagenome assembly JAABUN01 (sample SAMN10711877, study PRJNA513370) | rock metagenome | isolation source: Antarctica rocks | place: Antarctica: Victoria Land, Siegfried Peak sud | reverse complement strand
GAGGCGATCGAGATTGCCCGGCAGGCGCGGACGATCCTCGGCGGCGACGGGATCACCGACGACTTCCCGGTGATGCGTCACATGGCCAACCTGGAGTCCGTCCGGACCTACGAGGGGACCGACGAGGTGCACACCCTCATCCTCGGCAATGCGCTGACGGGAGTGGCGGCGTTCCGGGCTGCCGGAGGCGGTGACGACTGACCGGTATAACCCGTCCATGCCCGACCGCCCCATCTCACGTGAGGACGTTTCGTCGGCTGTGGGCGCCCGGCGGGAGCTCGGCGAAGAGCTCGAGCCGGAGGTGATCGACGCCTTCCTCGATCGCGTCGAGCGGGCGATCGAAACCCGGGTGGACGAACGGTTGTCCGGCAGGCGCGACGGGCGTGTGAAGGGCGACGAGGACCGCTCCGTGCTCACCCTGGCGATCGTGTCGCTCGGCACGGGGATCCCGATCACGGCGATAGCCGGTGCGCTTGGCGGGCTTCCCGGAATCCTCATCATCTGGATTGGAATCGTCGCGCTGAACGTCGCCTACGCCCGGCGGCCGTCCTAGGGCACTACTTCAGGAAGTGGGCCGCCGGTCCGATCACGGTCGGTATGCGAGCGGAGACCGACCCGGATCCAGAGCCGGAAGCCAGTCCGTACTCGCGTGCGGTCCGGCTCAGCGCGCTGGCGGTCATCGCCGTCGGCGCCATCGTGTTGATCGGTGGATGGGTGTTCGACGTCCGTGCGCTGCGGACCGTCATCCCGGGAGCGGTGGGGATGAAGCCACTCACGGCCCTGCTGCTCGCCTGCGGCGGGATCGCCCTGCTCCTGGTGGCGCCCGAGGGGATCTCCGCGCGCAGGGCGCGTCTCGGCCGGGTCGCCGCCACCGCCCCAGGCCTCCTGGCGGCGCTCGTGCTGGGCGAGATGATCTTCGGGTGGAACCTCGGCATAGACGAGTGGCCGTTCGTAGACCACGACGGCCGCGCGGCCGGCATCGCGACTCCCGGACGGTTCGCGCCACCGACCGGTGTGTGCTTCGTCGTACTGACTGCGGCGCTGCTCTCGCTCGACGCCGGGTGCACCGGGCGCTGGCGTCCGTCGGAGCTCTTTGCGCTCCCCATGGCGATCGTGTCGCTGATGGGTCTCATCGGCTACACATATTCGATTCCCGCGTTCTACGGGCCCGGCTCCGCGACGAAGATGGCCTTTCACACCGCCGCGTGCTTCGTCGCGCTGGCCGTCGGGATCCTGCTCGCACGACCGCGCGGCCGCCTGCTCGCAATGGCAACCACCACCGACCCGGGCGGCGTGACGGTCCGCCGTCTGCTCCCACTCGCGACCGTCGGGCCCCTCATCCTCGGCTGGCTTCACCTCAAGACGGTCGGCGCGTGGGACGTGTTCGACCTCGAGGTCGGGACCTGGTGGCTCAGCGTGGCCACGATCGGCGGTCTCGGTGCCATGATCTGGTGGTGCGCGGCGTCGCTGAGCCGAGCTGACGACACCCGTCGGCAGCTCGAGACCCGCCTGTATGAACTGGCCAACCACGACGAGCTGACCGGGCTCGTGAACCGGCGGCGCTTCGACGAGGATCTCGCGTCGTTCATCGCCTACGGACGGCGGTACGGCCGCCCCGGCGCCCTCGTCGTCCTCGATCTCAACGAGTTCAAGCAGGTCAACGACGTGCGTGGCCACGTTGCCGGTGACCGGCTCCTCGCGGCCGTCGGTCGCGCCCTCGTCGAGCGGGCCCGCATCACCGACACGGTCGCGCGGATGGGAGGCGACGAGTTCGCCGTCATCCTGCGTGAGATCGACGCCGACGATGCCACACGCGTCGCGGAGGAGCTCGTCGTCGCCCTCTCAGAGCTCATCTTGGCGTTCGGGGACGAGCCCGTCACGATCACGGCGAGCGCCGGTGTCGCCCACGTCGAGGACTTCTCCGACCTTGACGCCGAGCGCCTGCTCGGCCGAGCCGATGCCGCCATGTACGTCGCCAAGGGCGATGGCCGGCGTTCCGCCAGGCCCTCCGACGTCGAGCCTCCCGCCTCGCGGGTCATCGCCGTCTAGACCGCTTCGCCACCCCATAACCGCCACCTCAGGCCCGAAGCCCGCGCCACGGGGCGCGCCACCGCCGCGCGGATCGCCGCTTCGCTTCCGGCCAGGATCAACCGCTTGCGGGCCCGGGTGATCGCCGTATAGAGCAGCTCCCGCGAGAGGATCAGGGACGTCGGAGCGGGCAGGAGGACCGCAGCGGTGTCGAACTGGGAGCCCTGGCTCTTATGGACCGTCATCGCGTAGACGGTGTCGACCGCGGCAAGCCTCGACGGGCTGAACTCGACGATCTCACCCCCCCGCTCGAATGCGGCGGTCACCCGGCCGGGGCCCGCCGCGACCACCACGCCCGTGTCCCCGTTGTACAGCCGCAAGCCGTAGTCGTTCTCGGTCACCAGCAGCGGGCGGCCCACGTACCACCGGCCCTCGGCGGCGAAGCCGTCGATCTCCCCCGCCAGCCATCCCTCGATACGGGACATCCACGTTGCCACGCCGTGATCGCCCCGCCGGTGGGCGCACAGCACCCGGAAGGCCCCGAGGGCCTCGATCGCCTGCCGGGCGGCGCCCGAGCGGGCGGCCTCGATCACCACCCGAGCCGTGACGACGACCCCGTCGTGGATGGGCCTCAGCGCGTGCTCGCTCGTGGTATCAGCCACATCGACTCCGATCCAGGTCACGCTCTCCTGGTTGGCGGTGAGCGCCTCGAGGACCGCGTCGGCGTCGCCCCGCCGGATGGCTTCGGCGACTCGCGCGATACCCCCGCCGAAGCGATGGACCCGATCGAGCACCACGATGCCGTCCCCGATCGAGACGCCGGATGGCGGATCGCCGGCAGGAACCTCCTCTCCGACCACCTCCGCGAGCGCGGCGAGCGCTGACGCTCTTATGCGCAAGCCGTCGGAGGCCGGTCCGACGATGTCGCCCAATACCGCGCCCGCCTCGATCGAGGTCAGCTGTCCGGGGTCACCGACGAGGATGAGCCGGGCCTCGGGCCGGACGGCTTCGACGAGACGCGCCATCAGCGAGAGCGAGACCATCGAGCTCTCGTCGACGATGACGACGTCGTGCGGCAGCCGGTTGCCTCGATGATGGCGAAAGCGGCTCTGGCTGCCCGGACGCCATCCGAGGAGCCGGTGGAGGGTCGAGGCGCTGAGGCCGAGCAGGTGGGCACGGACGTCGGGGCTGACCTCGAGTCGGGGCGCTTCGTCGCGCACGGTCTCCTCGAGGCGGGCGGCCGCTTTGCCCGTCGGAGCCGCGAGCGCGACGAGCGGCTCGGGCAACCCGGCGGCGGCGGCCTGCTCGGCGAGGAGGGCGACGATCCGGGCGACGGTGGTGGTCTTCCCCGTACCGGGACCGCCGGCGACGACCGCAAACCGGCGCAGCACCGAGGACGCCGCGGCCCGGCGCTGGCTCGCGTCCGGCGCGCCGTCATCCGTCGGCTCGGGGAAGATCCTGGAGAGCCCAGCGGCGAGCACTTCGGCACGCACCTCGGCAGCCTCCGCCTCGCTGAAGGCCTGCAGGTCCGCCGCGAGCCGTCGTTCCTCCCGCCAGTAGCGGTCCAGGTAGAGCCGGCTGCCGATCAGCCGCAGCGGCCGGCTCGGGACGTCATCTGCTTCACCGACGGCGACGAGCCCGCTCTCCGGGAGCCGGGTCGTCCATTCACCGACGGACGGCCATGGCAACACCGCAAGGTCGACGGGTTCGTCCGTGTCGGTGTCGACGGTCGCCGTCTCGCGAATGGTCGCGAGGTCGACGAACACGTGCCCGAGCCGCGGACCGCGGACGGCGAACGCGGCGGCGAGCGCCACGTATGGATCATCGCCGTCGCCGCCGAGCCGCTGCAGCCGCAACGCCACATGCACGTCGGCCGCCGCCAGGATGCCGATGTCGTTGAACGGCCGGAGCAGCCCCGGGGCGTGGCGCACGGTGCGGACGTCGAACGGGTCAGCGCCGGTGAAGTCGTCGATCACGCCACGCCCCGGTCCAGCACGTCGCTGAGCGCCGATACGAGGCCTGGCGGCGGCTGCCATGCGAAGACTCCGCACGGCGTTCCGTCGACCAGCGGCGCCTCGTCGCCGATCATCCCGCGCAGGAACAGGTAGAGGACGCCTGCGAGGTGGCGCTCCGGTTCGTAGCCCGGAAGGCGCCAGCGCAGGTAGCGGTGCAGCGCGACGGTGTAGAGCAGTGCCTGCAATCCGTAGTGGGCACCTTGCATCTCGGCAGCCAGCGCGGCAGGACGGTAGAGCCAGGCGGTGAGCTCCTCGCCGTGGGCGCCGAGCCAGTTCGTCTTGTAGTCGACGATCGCGAAGCGCGCGAGACCGGCCGGATCGCGCACGCGCACCACCAGGTCGATGCTCCCGGTGAGGTAGCCCCGCACGGATTCGCGCAGGATCGGGTCGTCGAGCCGGTCTGCATAGCCGGCCAGCGGGTCGCCGGCCGGCAGGTACTCACGGAGGACGGCGCCGATCGCCGTCACGGGCAGCCGGGCGGTCGGCTCGTCTCCACCGACCAGCGGAAGCTCGAAGTCGAGCTCGTCCAGCCGGTCCGCCCGCCGGATGTCGCGCAGCCGGAGCAAGCCCACCGACGAGCCCACCGGCGTCTCGATCGCCGCTCTGAGCCCGGCGATCACGTTCGCTCGGTCGCCCACGTCGATCCGGCGCCGAGCCTGCTCTGCCGTGACGCGCAGCTCGAGCTCGGCGTCGAGATCGGCCGCCGCGAAGTCCGTGGCCTCGAACACCCGGTGAACGAAGGTGCCGACCTGGACCCCACCCGGCATCGAGGCCAGCAGGCACGGCGCGCCGGACAGGCCGGAGGTACCGCCCTCGCTCCGCGCGCCCACGAGCCGCGGCGCCTCGAGCTCGTCGGACTCCATGACCTCCTCCGGTTCGCTCGCGACGCGGGCTTCGTAGGTGCCGGCCGTGATGTCGCTGTAGGAGGTCCTCCGCCAGCACCGGTCCAGATCACGGTCAAAGCGGGCCGCGGAGAGGTTCGCGTGGCCGGCCGCCTCACCGGCCCACTCCGTCGGCAGCCCCAGGGCCGACCGCTCGACGCCGATACAGCCGGGCGCCTCGGCGGCGAGCGCCTCGAAGCGGCTCACGGCGGCGGCGTCGGTCGGCGTGCCGGTGCCCGCCCACGCCACGGTCCCGTCGTCCTCCTTGGCGAACAGCAGCCGGCCGAGCGAGGAATGCCCGCTGCTCCACGAGCCCGCCCACCAGACCACGGCCTGGTGCTGCGCACGGGTCAGGGCGACGTACGCCAGGCGCAGATCCTCGCCGCGCTGCTCGACGACCTGCTGGCGCTTGTGGCGGTCGTAGTCCGGACCCTGGAGCCCCACGTCGATCATCCGCGCGTCGGCTGCCTCCGGGTCGTGATAGGCGACGGGCAGGGGCTTGTCCTGCACCCACGTTGGTTCCCACAGGTCCGGGCAGTAGACGATCGGGAACTCGAGGCCCTTGCTGCGGTGAATGGTGAGGATCTGGACCGCCTCGGCGTCGGACTCGAGGCGGCGGCTGCGCTCCTCGTCGCTTGAATCCTGGTCGGCTTCGGCGACGCGCCGGCGCAGCCAGGACGTCAGCGCCGTGGTGCCCATGTGCTCCATCGCCGCCGCGGCGTGCAGAAGGTGGCCGACGTGGCGGAGGTCCGTGAGCCGCCGCTCGCCGTCGACGGCCGTCAGGATCCTCCGAGGCAACCGCTCTGTCAGCGTGATCGTCTCGACGAGCGAAGCGACGCCCTTGACGCGCAGCACTCGCGCCCACTGGTGCAGCCGACGGTGGACCGCCTCCCAGTCGGCCTCCTGCGCGGATGCGACGCGCTCGGGGCTCCAGCCGATGAACGACGTCAGCGCGGCCGAATGCGCACGAGAGGAGAGGGCCGGGCGCTCGACGGCTTCGAGGAGGCGGAGCCACTCCAGCGCAGGCGCGGTCGCGAATACGCTGCCCGCGCCGTTGATGACCGCGGGGATTCCGGCGTCATCGAGCGTGCCCCGGATCTGCGCAGCCGTCGCGTGCTTGCGTACGAGCACAGCAACGTGTCCGGGCCTGACCGACTCGTGGCCCACCGTCGTCCCGTCGTCGGAGCGACGCTCGACCATGGCGGCAGATGAGAGAAGCTCGACCAGGTCAGCGGCGACATCCTTCGCGACGTGCTCACGAACCGAACCCGTGACCGCCAGCCCTCCCCTGGTCAACGCGACGGAGGGGTCACTGCGGTGCACCACACGGAACCGGAGCGGGGCCGCGGACGGCGCACCTGTCAGACGCGGCGTCCGGTTGGCGGCGGCGGCCCGAACCTCGCGGTAGACGATGCCCTCATGCCCGAGCTTCGCGGACCCGAACAAGGCGTCGTAGGCGTCGATGAGCCCCTGGTCGCTGCGCCAGTTGATCCGCAGGGTCGCGCGTAAAGCCGCCGCGTCGGCGGCCTCCAGATAGGCGTAGACGTCTGCGCCCCGGAAGGCGTAGATGGCCTGCTTCGGGTCGCCGATGAGGACCAGCGCCCCCGCACCGTTCCCGAACGCCCGTTGGAGGATCTCCCACTGGTCCGGGTCGGTGTCCTGGAACTCGTCGACCAGCACCACGCTGTAGCGGGCTTGCAGCCGAGCGACGGCGGCGGCTCCTCCCTCGCCGCGAAGGGTGTGCTTGAGCCGCGTGAGGAGGTCGTCGTAGGTCATCACCGCCGTACGCCGCTTGCGCAGTTCGACCTCTTCTCGCACCTTCTCCGCGAATCGGCGGCGCATCGCCGGCGCGGCCTGCTCGGCACCCGTGGCGGGCGCGATCGGGGCGGCGTGATTGCTCACCGCCATCCGGGCGATCGCGAGCGCCTGCCTGCGGTCAAAGCGCGTCTCGCCGCCACGAAAGAAACGGCGCACGTACAGGTCGTCCACCACTTCCTCGACCAGATCGTCGACGTTCTCGACGAACGTGCAATCGCGCTCGAGGTCGCCGGCGATGCCCAGGCCACCGAGCACCTCCTGACAGAAACCGTGGGTGGTGGCGATAGTGGCCGCGTCGAAGCCGCCGAGCGCGCGAGCAATCCGATCGCGCCGGATCTGGACCTCTGCGGTAGGCCCCTCGGCGAGCAGCCCGATGACCTCGTCGCCGCCCACCGGCGCTCCGGAGAGCGCCGCCTCGAGCCCCTGCTCCACGCTGACAAGCCGCTCGCGGACACGCTCCCGGAGCTCGCCGGTCGCCATGCGCGTGAACGACACAAGCAGCAGCTGGTCCAGCGGCGTTCCCTCGGCAACGTACCGGGCGGCCAGGGCGGCGATCGTGTAGGTCTTCCCCGTCCCCGCGCTGGCCTCGAGCACCGTCACACCGCTCGCGAGCGGCCCGCGGATCTCAAACGGCCGGCTGTCCTCGACGATCGCCGTCACCGGTCGGCCAAGGCTTCGAAGTCCGAGACGCCGTCCCACAGCCGCCGGGCGAACCGCCCGAACCGCGTCTTCTCGGCCGACGCCCACCCCACACCGTCCTCGCCCGGCCGGGGGACTTCCGCGAGCACGTCGGCGAAGGTCCGGACGGCGCCGAGCACCAACTGGTGCTCGGGCTCTCTGTCCTCCTTGTCGAAGCCGAAGTCCGATTCCCAGGCGTTGCAACCGGCCGCCACCGGATCCTGGCCGGCGTCGGCGGCCTTCACGTACGCGGCCGAGGCGGCGCAGTAGAGCGGGAGCGGCTCACGCATCCCGCGGTCGTGGAGGTCGACGATGGTCGCGAGATGCTCAAAGGCCAGCTCGCGCCGGGTGTCCTCATCGGGCGCGAGCGGTCGAATGCGTGCGACCGTCACCTGCGCGCTGCCGCCTGCCCGCCCGATCGTGGCGGCCTCGAAAGGCCGTTCCGGCTGGGCCGCCGTCAGCGCGAGCAGCCGTACCCATGCCGCCAGGCGATGCTTCGGGCCGACGCGTGAGTACGCCACGGTCCGCAACACGTCGCCGGCGACGCCGGGCACCGTCCCGGTGATGCGGCGGCCGTCCGGGAGGGTGACCCGGATGTCGATCGACGCTGTCTGGACGGTCGGCGGCACAAGGGCCTCTGCCTGAAGCACGATGTCCTCGACTATCGGGAGCACGGCCTCGATCACGGGCTTGCCGAGCGCTCCGGGCGGGAGTGTCCCGCGCGCGATCTCGGCGAGCGCCGCGACCCGCGACTCGACGCCCGCGAGCCGCGCCTCCAGCAACCGCTGACCGACGCCCCATCTACCCAGGCCGTCGAGATCGACCGGCAACCCGTCGGCCACCTCTTCGGAGAAGAGGCGGACGCTGATCCCGAGGCGCCGGCGGAGGAACGCCCGCACGGGATGCTCTGCGAAACGGACGAGGTCCTCGACCGAGAGGAACTCGCCCGAGCCGGCGTCGGGAAGCGGCCCCGCCAGGAACGGCCCTGTCTCCATGCGCTCCCTATGCAACGCCTGGGCGCCTTCCAGGGTGATCCTGTCGAAGCTCCAGGCGCGCTCGCGCACGAGGGCGCCGACGGTGAAGTTCCGGGGGTCAAACGGCTGGAGTGGGTGCCCGGTCACCACGCGATCGCGGGCACGGGAGTCGTCGTCGGTGCGGACGGTGCGGTCGACCGCTTCAAGCAGCTCCCCGACTGGCACGGCAGGCGGGCGCAGAACGTTCGTGCGTTCGTCGTTGCCCGTGTAGGTGATGATCAGCTTGTCCGTCGCGGCCAGCAGCGCGTCGAGCAACATCTGGCGGTCCTCGGTCCGCGAGTCCCGATCGCCGACGTGGGGATCGCCGAGCATGAGGTCGTCCCCGTCACGCGGCGCCTTGCGCGGGAACACCGCGTCGTCGAGCCCGAGCAGGCAGACGATCCTGTGCGGGACCGACCGCATGGGCACGAGCGTGCAGATCGTCAGGTGGCCCGTGCGGAAGTTGGCTCGCGTCGGGCGCCCCTGCAGGCGCTCGGCCAGCAGGGCACGGACTTCCGGCAGGGAGAGGGTGACGGTGTGGGCGCCGGCCTCCGTGACGAGGTCATTCAGGATCCGCTGCAGCTCCGAGCGTTGCCAGGCGTCCCGCTGGGCGGCGGCCGTGAGCGCGTTCGCCGCGTCGGTGATCGCCTCCGCCCACGCCCCGATCGGCTTCGGGTCGCTCAGCGCGTCGAGCGACGCCTGCAGGCGATCGACGAACTCGGCGAAGCGCCCGGCAAGGTCGATCGAGCCGCTCTCGACGTCGTCGAGTGGCAGGACACCGCCGAACAAGCGCTGTTCGTCTTCGGTCATGGTGACGCCGACGAGCACCCGGTCAAGGCCGGCGCGCCACGTCCCCGCAGGAAGGGCGCCGAGCTCGAAGGGCGCCCGGTGGGCGGCGTCAAGGCCCCAGCGGATACCGCTGTCGGCCACCCAGTCCTCCATGCGTGCGAGGTCATCGTCGTCAAAGCCGAAGCGCCGGCGCACCGGCTCGCGCGCGGCCAGGTCGAGCACCTGCGACGCGGTCAGCCGCTGCTCGGCCAACTCGCTGAGCCGGCTTACGACGCCGAGGACGGGGTTGGTCTGGCGCAGGGAGCGATCCGCGAGCCGGACCCGCAGATCGGGTGGGCGGAGGTCGGCGGGCAGTGCGTCGATCTCCTCGTCCTCGGAGTCGAACGTCTCCCCCGCGCCGAACGTGGCATGGATCAGCGGCGCGAAGGTCTCGATGTCCGGGCACATGACGATGACGTCGCGAGGCTCGAGGCTGGAGTCGTCCTCGAGCTCGTGCAGGATCGCGTCGCGGACGACTTCGACCTGACGAGCCCGCCCGTGGCAGGAGTGGACCTGCAGGCTCCGGTCGCCGGGGTGGAGCACCGGGCGGGCATCCGCCGAGCCCGGCAGGGGCAGGCCGGGGGGTGGGCGGTCTGAGCGCACATCCGCCTGGATGAAGTCGAGGAGCGTGCTCTGACCGTGCTCGACCGGATGGTGATGGTCGTGGTCGGGGGCGCCGACCACGAGTTGCAGCTCGCGGGCGTCCTGGCCCCACGATGCGAGAAGGCGGCTGTCGGGGAGATCGGAAGTCGGATCCTCGCGACGGCGGACGCCCGGAGGGCTCTGCGCCATGACGCCGGCAACCCGTTCCCAGAGTCGCGCAGAGGGGTGGAGCAGGAAGAGGTGGACGTCGCGGCCGACGGCGAGGGCCCGCAGCACGTCGAGGTGGCCTCGAGGCAGGCGTGTGAGGCCGAACAGCGAGACGCGCGGCGGCAGGCCGACGAGCCGGGGCTCGTCCAGCAGCCGGATTCGCGTGTGCTCGAGCCGCGCAGCGGGATCGGGCTGCGAGATGCGGTCGCGCAGGCGCCGCCACAGCTCGGCCTGCCAAACGGCATCCCGCGGCAGGTCGGTGTCGACTCCTCCCGCCCAGGAGCGGACCATCTCGGGACGGTTGAGCGCATAGCGGTCGAACAGATCGGCGAGGTGCCGGACGCTCGAGAGGCGCCGGGCGCCCGCCGCTTCGCCCTCCAGGTGTGCTGCCAGGATGCGCATCCAAGGCTCGGACAGGCACGCATCGACCACCTCGAGCAACGGCCATACCGCCCGTTCGGGCAGCCACGCATCCTCGTCCGGTCCTATCCCGGACGCCGCCGCGATGGCTTCGCCGACCAGGCCGCGGGGCGACGGGAAATCCACGTTGGCACACACGCCGTCCGAGCGCCCGGGGGTGGCGCCGAGACGGTCTGACATCCGCTGGGTGAGCCACCGCTCCATGCCCCGGGTCGGCACGGCGATGACCTCCGGCGCGAACGGGTCAGGCTGGGGATCGCCCAACAGGGTGCGAAGGGCGTCGAGGAGCCCATCGGCCCGCTCAGCTCGGTGGACGTGGAGCACCGTGTCGATTCTGACAAGCCCGGCCGACGGCGCCGACCGGGCACGAAGCGCCGCCTCAACCGAGCGCGGCGCGGAGCGCGGCGCCGGCTTGGACGACCGCGAGGCGCGCCGTATCGAGCACCGCTCCCATCAGGAAGAACCCGTGCATCACGCCCGGGAACCGGGTCAGGGTGGTCTGGACGCCGGCGTCCATCAACTTCAGCGCATAGGCCTCTCCCTGGTCGCGCAGGGGATCGGACGCGGCGGTGATGACGAGGGCCGGCGGCATCCGTGCAAGCTCCTCGGGCGGCGCGCGGAGTGGGGACACGCGGACGTCCTCGGCCTGCGCGGGCTCCGGAAGCGCGTGCCGGACGAACCATCGCAACCGCTCCATGGTGAGCGGGCGAGCTTCGGCGCTGTCTGAGTAGGACGGGTAGTCCTGGCCCACGAGGTCGGTGAGCGGGTACACGAGCAGCTGCAGGAGGGGGAGCCGGTGACCTTCGCGCTCGAGGGCCATGCAGGTCGCGGTCGCCAGGGTCGCACCCGCGCTCTCACCGCCGATGGCGAACCGTTGGGGATCGGCGCCGAGATCCCCCGCGTTGGCCACGACCCATTTCGTGGCGGCCAACGCGTCGTCGTAGGCGGCCGGGAAACGGTGCTCCGGCGCAAGGCGGTAGCTGACCGACACCACCATGCACCGCGCCTGGTTCGCGAGCGACCGCGCGGAGGCGTCGCAGTAGTCAAGGCTCCCCAGTACCCAGCCTCCGCCGTGGAAGTAGACGAGCACGGGCAGGACCCGGTCGCCCGGCTCGGCGGACTTCGGGCGGTAGATGCGGATCGCCAACTCGCCGTCCGGCCCCGGGACCGACCGGTCCTCGACCGATCCGACCTCCTCGGGGGCGGGATCGTCACCGCGCCGCAGCCGCAGCGCTCGGACCGCGTCGGCGGTGGACGGCTGGGCCCGCGCCTGCTGAGGCGTAAGGCCCTCGGTCGGCTTTGCCCCCAGTGCGACGAGTTCGTCGAGCACCGCCTGGGCTTGCGCGTCCAGTTCAACGTAGGCCATGTCCGTCGTTACCCGCGGCCGACCATGGATCAATCACCCGATCCCCCGGGCGGCAAGGGCGTCGCCCGGGGGATGGCCGCGGGTGCTAGGGCCGCAACCCCGCCGCGGAGAGCTCTCCGATGTCGAGGGCGAAGCCGGGGCCGGCACCGATCTCCAACCTGGAGTCGAAGCGGTCGAACCTGAGCTCAGGCTGAGTCAGGAGCGTGGCGTAGTCCGTGAGCCGATCGGGGCAGCGGCACTCGGGGTGCTTCGGGCCGATCTCGTACCTCACGATCTCCCGAGGCACGCAGTCGTACCACTCGCAGGGGATGGGACCGGCCTGCGCGGAGGACACTCCGACGGCCAGCGCACCAACGGCGACGGACAGGACGGCCGCGAGCTTGTGTCCGCGGCGGGGAAGAACCGCGGGCATGGAACACCTCCGTGAGCGCGGCCTGCTGCGGCCGCGCCTCGATTGTCAACGGTGCCCGGGAAGAGGCCCCCGCCGACGCCCTGATACATGCGGGACACGGATTCACGGATTCGAGATGGACAAGACGGAGCCGCTCGGCGATCATGGCGACGGAGAGTCACAGGGCCGAGTTGGGGGACGTATGACGGACACGATCGACCACGCCGCGAGCGCGACCGAGACCGACGCGGCGGCCACCGTCGCGAGCTGGCTCGCGAGCTTCGAGGAAGCGCTGACCGCGAAGGATCTCGACGCGGCCGGAGACCTGTTTCAGACCTCGTGCTTCTGGCGGGACCTCCTGTCCTTCACCTGGAACCTCAAGACGGTGGAAGGCCCCGAGGGCGTCAAGGACATGCTCGCGTCGACCCTCGACCACGTGCAGCCCGCCGGCTTCGGAGCGTCGGAGGAGCCGACGGAGGCCGGCGGCGTGACGGAGGCGTGGATCACCTTCGAGACGTCCCTTGGGCGCGGGCTCGGCCACCTGCGGCTCAAGGACGGCAAGTGCTGGACGCTGCTCACCACGCTCACCGAGCTCAAGGGTCACGAGGAGCCGCGGCGGGACCAGCGACCCAAGGGCGCCGAGCACGGCGCCGACAAGGAGCGGCGCACCTGGCTCGAGAAGCGCCGTCAGGAGGACGAGGAGCTCGGCCACACGACCCAGCCCTATGTCGTCGTGGTGGGCGGGGGTCAGGGGGGGATCGCGCTCGGCGCGCGACTGCGCCAGCTCGGCGTGCCGACCATCATCGTCGAGCGCAATCCACGGGCGGGTGACTCCTGGCGCAACCGCTACAAGTCACTGTGCCTCCACGACCCGGTCTGGTACGACCACCTCCCCTACATCCCCTTCCCGGAGAACTGGCCGGTCTTCTCGCCGAAGGACAAGATCGGCGACTGGCTGGAGATGTACACGAAGGTGATGGAGCTCAACTACTGGGGCTCGACGGAGTGCAGGAGCGCTCGCTACGACGAGGCCGCAGACGAGTGGATCGTCGTCGTCGAGCGCGACGGAAGCGAGATAACGCTGCGGCCCAAGCAGCTCGTGCTCGCAACCGGGATGTCCGGGAGGCCCAACCTCCCGACGTTCGAGGGCATGGAGGAGTTCGCCGGCGACCAGCACCACTCCGCCCACCACCCCGGCCCTGACCCGTACCGCGGCAAGAAGGCGGTGGTCATCGGGTCCAACAACTCCGCGCACGACATCTGTGCGGCCCTCTGGGAGAACGACGTCGAAGTGACCATGGTCCAACGGACCTCGACCCACATCGTCAGGTCGAGCTCGCTGATGGACATCGGTCTCGGTGCCCTGTACTCCGAGGAAGCGGTGGAGAGCGGGATCACGACCCAGAAGGCAGACCTGATCTTCGCCTCGCTGCCCTACCGGATCATGCACGAGTTCCAGATACCGCTCTACGATGCGATGCGCGACCGTGACGCCGAATTCTACGAGCGGCTCGAGCGGGCAGGGTTCATGCTGGACTTCGGCGAGGACGGCTCGGGCCTCTTCATGAAGTACCTGCGGCGCGGCTCGGGCTACTACATCGACGTGGGCGCCTCAGAGCTGGTCGCGGACGGCTCGGTCAAGCTCATCAGCGGGGTGGACGTCGATCGGATCACGGAGCGCTCCGTGCTGCTCTCCGACGGCACTGAGCTCGAAGCGGACCTCATCGTCTACGCGACGGGCTACGCGGGGATGAACGGCTGGGCCGCGGAGCTCATCTCCGACGAGGTGGCCGCCAAGGTCGGCAAGATCTGGGGGCTGGGCTCGGACACGATCAAGGACCCCGGGCCGTGGGAGGGCGAGCAGCGCAACATGTGGAAGCCGACCCAGCAGGAGGCGCTGTGGTTCCACGGCGGCAACCTCCACCAGTCGCGTCACTACTCACTCTTCCTCGCGCTGCAGCTCAAGGCGCGCCTCGAGGGCATCCCGACCCCGGTCTACGGGCTGCAGGAGGTCCACCACCTGAGTTGAAGCCTCCTCTGCACAGCCATTGGGCGCCTGGTGATCGACCGATCCGGGTACCGGTTGTGAAAGCCGCGTCATCCGCGCGGAAGCGACTCAAAGGAGCAGTCGTGTTCGACCAGGCGAGCGACCCGAGTGACACCGGCATAGGGCCCGACACCCCGCAGGGCGGCGACGATGACAAGCCGCTCGAAGGGCAGGGCGGCGAAGGGCGCGAGAACGAGAAAGCCACCCCGCCGATCGCCGACGACGCCGAGTCCGGCCAGACCCAGCATGAAGCGCCTCCGGACGACGTCGGCGGGCAGCGCGGCGGCGACGACCGTCCCGGAGCCTAGGTTCAGCCTGAGGTCACGAAGCCCCGCTCGAGCACCGCTCCGAGTGTCATCCAGTTCGCGCGCGCGGCAGAGGCGGCACTCGGGGCATCCCCCCTCTCGGCGTGGGTGATCAAAGCTTGATGCTCGGCCACCGAACGGCCGCCGGGCAGTCCGGCCTCGCAGAGACATTCGATCCGATGTAGACGCGGGGTCAGGCGAGCAAGGACCCGGGCGATCTCAGCGATGCCGCAGTTGGCGATGAACACGTCGTGGAACCGCTCGTCGGCGCGGTAGGCGCCAGGGCCGTCGCGCTTTCGCAGCGCGACGAAGAACGCCTCGTTGTGGGCACGCAGCTCGCGCAAGTCCTCCTGGCTCAGCCGCGGCACCGCCAGCTCGGTCGCCAAGGCATGCACGGCAGCCAGCAGCGGCACGATCTCGCGGAGGTTTCCGACGCCCAGGGAGGCGACGCGCGTGAAGCGCTGCGCCGCCGTCTCGACGAGACCTTCGTCTCGCAGGCGGCTCAGAGCGTCGCGTACCGGGGTACGGCTCAAACCGAGCCAGTTACACAGTTCTCCGTCGTGCAGAGCCTCGCCTGGAGCGAGCGTGCCGTCGACGATGGCCTCGCACAGCTTGTCGTAGGCGGCATCGCGAAGCAGGTGCCGATCCACTCCTGCCGGGTTATCCGGAACTGGCATTTCAGATGTCAGTAGACCACCAACGTCAAGCCCTTGCGTCAGACCGGATGGAGGAGTAAACACGTCGAGGCGAGGTCGGACCAACCTTCAGGGATCGACGGGGAGCTGCTCATGTGCCTGGCCATTCCGGGCCGGATCTTGGAAGTCGTCGACGAGTCGAACCGGCTCGCGAAGGTCGAGGTCGCCGGCGTACAGAGGACGGTCAACATCGGGCTGCTCGACGGCGTCGGCACGGGTGCCGAGGTCGGCGACTGGGTTCTCATCCATGTCGGTTTCGCGCTGTCCAAGGTTGATGAAGAGGAGGCAGCGGCGACCCTCTCGCTGCTTCAGGAGATGGGCGAGGAGTACGAGGCCGAGCTCGAGGATCTGAAGGCGAGCCTCATCGAGTGATGCTCGAGGCAGACCGACAGAACCACTGCGTCACCTGCTCGGACGAAGGCATCCCGATGCGCGTGGTGCGCATCGACGAGCGCCGCGGTCTGGCGCTCTGCGAGGACACCGAGGGTAAGCGCACCTCGGTCGAGACCGCACTGGTGGACGGCGTCTCGAGCGGTGACACCCTGCTCGTCCACGCCGGTACCGCTCTTACCCGCGTGCAAGCGGTGACCGCATGAAGTTCGTCGACGAGTTCCGCGACGCCGCGCTCGGTCAGGTGCTCGCCGGCGAGATCCTCGCCGCAGTCGAGCCGGGTCACCACTACAAGATCATGGAGGTCTGCGGCGGGCACACGCATTCGATCTACAAGTACGGCGTCGACGACCTGCTGCCGGCCAACGTCGAGCTCGTGCACGGGCCCGGCTGCCCGGTCTGCGTCATCCCGATGGGCCGCGTCGACGACGCGATCGCGATGGCCCATCAGCCCGGAGTCATCTTCACGTGCTTCGGGGACATGATGCGCGTTCCCGGCTCCCATGGCACGCTGACTGACGCAAGCGCCGAGGGTGCCGACATCCGGATGGTCTACTCGCCGCTCGACGCGCTGCGGATCGCCAAGCAGAACCCGGATCGCGCGGTCGTCTTCTTCGCGATCGGCTTCGAGACGACGGCGCCGTCGACCGCGCTGACCCTCAAGCGAGCCAAGGCCGAGGGCGTCCCGAACTTCTTCTGCTTCTGTAACCACGTCACGATCGTCCCGCCGCTGCGCGCGTTGCTCGAGTCGCCCGATCTGCGACTCGACGGCTTCATCGGGCCCGGCCACGTATCGACCGTCGTGGGAGCACGACCGCTCGAGTTCATCCCCGCCGACTACGGCAAGCCGGTGGTCGTCTCGGGCTTCGAGCCCGTCGACATCCTGCAGTCGGTCCTGATGCTCCTCCGGCAACTCTCAGAGGGCCGTTGCGAGGTCGAGAACCAGTACAAGCGCATCGTGCCCTACGAGGGCAACCTCGCGGCGCTGCGCGTGATGAGCGAGGTCTTCGAGCTGCGACCGCACTTCGAGTGGCGCGGCCTGGGCTTCATCTCGCAGAGCGGCTTGAGGCTCAGCGACGCCTACGCCGACTTCGACGCCGAGCGGCGGTACACGATTCCGAACGTCCGGATTGCCGATCCGAAGGCGTGCCAGTGCGGCGAGGTGCTCAAGGGTGTCATCAAGCCCTTCGAGTGCAAGGTCTTCGGAACGGCCTGCACGCCAGAGCGGCCGATCGGGACGTGCATGGTCTCCAGCGAGGGCGCGTGCGCGGCGTACTACAACTACGGCCGCTTCGCCCGGGAGCGCGAAGTTGTATGAGTAACGTCGCCCGGACGTCTGAGCCTGCGAAGACGGGAGGGCGAAACGCCGCTCCCGACCCAGTCTCCGTCCGCGAGCGGAAGATCCTCGGGATCATCGAGACGGCCCGCGCCAAGCGCCACAAGTTCCGCGACGAGCGCATAACGACCGCTCACGGCGCGGGCGGCAAGGCGACCGCTTCGCTCATCGAGGGGCTGCTGCTTCCCGCGTTCGCCAACGAGACGTTGAGCGCCCTCGCCGACGCCGGCACGGTGTCGATCGACGGCACGGCCGTCGCGATGACCACCGACTCCTTCGTGGTCAAGCCGCTGCGGTTCCCCGGCGGCTCGATCGGTGAGCTGGCGGTCAACGGCACGGTGAACGACCTGGCGATGGCCGGAGCGAAGCCGCAGGCGATCACGCTGAGCCTCATCCTCGAGGAGGGACTGGAGGCCGGCGTGCTGCGCGCCGAGGTCGAGGCGATCGCGCAGGCCGCGCGCGAGGCGGGCGTCACCATCATCGCCGGCGACACGAAGGTCGTCGGACGCGGCCAGGCCGACCAGATGTACGTCTGCACGACCGGGATCGGGAAGATCGATCCGCGTGCCATTCTCTCGCCGGATTCGCTAAGTCCCGGCGACCGCATTCTCGTGAGCGGGCCGATCGGCCTGCACGGAACGGCGATCATGCTCGCCCGCGGGGAGTTCGAGCTCGGCGCGGAGGTCGAATCGGACACCCGGCCGCTGTGGCCCGCCGTGGACGCGATGCTCGACCGGGCGGGCCCCGGATTGCGCTGCCTGCGCGACGCAACGCGCGGAGGGGTCGCGTCGGTGCTCAACGAGCTCGCGCGCGCCTCGGGCGTGGCGATGCTCGTCCGCGAGGCGGCCGTCCCGGTGCCGCCGGCCGTGGCCGGGGCGGCGGAGCTGCTGGGCATCGATCCGATGCACGTCGCCAACGAGGGCGTGCTGGTCGCGGTCGTCGACCCCGCACATTCGGATGAGGCGCTGGCCGCTCTGCGGGCGAGTGGTCTCGGGGAGGCGGCAGAGATCGGGGAAGTGAAGACCGAACCTCCCGGCATGGTGCTCGTGGAGACGTCCTTCGGCGGAAAACGGGTGATGGACCAGCTCGTCGGCGACCCCCTGCCAAGGATCTGCTGAGGCGGCAGTGCACGAGCTCTCCATCGCCCAGGCCATCGTCGACGTCGCCACCCGGCACGCGCGAGGTGAGTGTGTGACGAAGGTGCACGTGAAGATCGGCCGCCTACGCCAGGTAGTGCCGTCGGCGCTGGCCTTCTCCTTCGAGCTCTGCGCCCACGGAACGTCCGTGGAAGGCGCCGAACTGGAGATCGACCACGTCGCGATCGGTGCCGTGTGCCGGGATTGCGAGGCCGAAAGCGAGTTGGACGGCTTCCCCCTGGCCTGCTCTGCCTGCGGGTCGTTGGCGGTGGACGTCGTACGGGGCGAGGAACTGCAAGTGGAGTCACTGGAACTCAACGAAGCGCTGATGACGAGTGGAGGGTGAGCGATGAGCATCGATGCACCACACGCACCGGAAGCCACAGCTGGTGTGGAGGAAGTCCACATCCTCTGGATCTCGGAGGGGATGAGCTGCGACGGGGACACGATCTCCATCACGGCCGCTTCCCAGCCCGCGATCGAGGACGTGCTGCTCGGTGCGATCCCAGGCTTGCCGAAGGTCCACCTCCACAACAAGGTCCTCTCCCCCACCCTGGGCGGCGAGGAGTACATGAAGCCGTTCCGCGCCGCCAAGGACGGCACGCTCGACGCCCCGTACGTGCTCGTCATCGAGGGCTCGATCCCGAACGAGAACATCAACGGGGACGGCTACTGGACGTCCTTTGGCAACGACCTCGTCACGGGCGAGCCCATCACCATCAACACGTGGATCGACGACCTCGCGCCTGCGGCGTTCGCGACGATCGCGGTCGGGACCTGCGCGACCTACGGCGGCATCCATGCCATGGCCGGCAACCCGACGGGCTGCATGGGGCTGGCCGACTACCTCGGCTGGGATTACCGCTCGGCGGCGGGCCTGCCGATCGTCAACATCCCGGGCTGCCCGGTGCAGCCGGACAACTTCATGGAGACCCTGACCTGGCTGCTCTACCAGGCCGCCGGGCTCGCCCCCATGATCCCCCTCGACGAGGCACTTCGGCCGCAGTGGCTGTTCGGCAAGACCGTGCACGAGGGCTGCGATCGCGCGGGCTACTACGAGCAGGGCGACTTCGCCCAGGACTACAACTCGCCCAAGTGCCAGGTGAAGATCGGCTGCTGGGGCCCGGTGGTCAACTGCAATGTGCCCAAGCGCGGCTGGATGGCGGGTATCGGCGGCTGCCCCAACGTGGGCGGCATCTGCATCGGCTGCACGATGCCCGGCTTCCCCGACAAGTTCATGCCGTTCATGGACGCGCCTCCCGGCGGCGGCGTCTCGACGGCGGTCACCGGCATGTACGGACCGGTCATCCGCAAGCTGCGCGGCATCACCAACAAGACCATGAACAAAGAGACGAAGTGGCGTCACAACAAGGACAAGCTCACCACGGGCTACAACCCCCGCTGGGGCAACTAGAGGAGTCTGACCATGGCCACCACTTCACGTCAGCGCATCGAGCCCGAGGCGGGGAACATCGTCGACATGTCCTGGGATCCGATCACCCGGATCGTCGGCAACCTCGGCATCTACACCAAGATCGACTTCAAGCAGCGCGAGGTCGTCTCGTGCAAGAGCACATCGTCGATCTTCCGCGGGTACAGCGTGTTCATGAAGGGCAAGGACCCCAGGGACTCGCACTTCATCACGAGCCGCATCTGCGGCATCTGCGGCGACAATCACGCGGTCTGCTCGCAGTACGCGCAGAACATGGCCTATGGGGTCAAGACACCGCCCCTGGGCGAGTGGATCGTCAACCTCGGCGAGGCAGCCGAGTACATGTTCGACCACACGATCTTCCAGGACAACCTGGTCTTCGTTGACTACTGCGAGCAGATGGTCCGCGACACGAACCCCGGCGTCATGGAGCTGGCCGACAAGACCCCGGCGCCCCACGCCGGAATCCATGGGTACGGGACGATCGGCGACATCATGCGCGCCTTCAACCCGTTCACAGGCGAGGTCTATCGCGAGTCGCTGCAGGTGAGCCGCGTCACCCGCGAGATGATCTGCCTGATGGAGGGGCGCCACGTGCACCCGTCCACGATCTATCCCGGCGGGGTCGGGACGCAGGCCACGCCGCAGCTCTTCACGGACTACCTGTCCCGGCTGCTGCGCTGCATGGACTTCTTCAAGAAGTCGGTCCCGATGAACGACGATGTGTTCAACTTCATCTACGAGGCCATGCCGGGCTACGAGGAGGTGGGCCGGCGACGGATCCTGCTCGCCTGCTGGGGCGCCTTCAACAACCCCGAGCACGTCGACTATGACTATCGCAACATGGAGCACTGGGGCAACGAGATGTTCGTCACCCCGGGCATCGTCGTCGACGGAGAGCTGGTGACGACGAACCTGGTCGACATCAACCTCGGCATCCGCATCCTGCTGGGCTCCTCCTACTACGACGACTGGTCCAACGAGCACACGTTCGTCGACAAGGATCCGCTGGGCAACCCCGTCGACAAGCGCCACCCGTGGAACCAGACCACCATTCCCAAGCCGCAGAAGCGCGACCTCGAAGGGGGCAACTACTCCTGGGTGATGAGCCCGCGGTGGTACGACAAGCGCACGGGGGACTACCTGGCGATGGACACGGGCGGCGGTCCGCTCGCCCGGCTGTGGGCCACCGCGCTGGCCGGCAAGGTGCAGACCCCGTTCGTTCAGTCGACGGGTCACAGCGTGAAGATCCAGCTGCCCAAGACGGCGAACACGCCCGACACGGAGTTCGAGTGGCACATCCCGCAGTGGGCCAACGCGATCGAGCGCAACCGCGCCCGCTCGTTCTTCACAGCCTACGCGGCGGCGATGGCGATGCACTTCGTCGACCAGGGGCTCCAGGAGGTCCGTTCCGGCAACACGAAGGTCTTCGAGAACTTCACGGTGCCGGACGAGGCCATCGGCTGCGGCTTCCACGAGGCGGTGCGCGGCGTGCTGTCGCACCACCTGGTGATCAAGGACAAGAAGATCGCCAACTACCACCCGTACCCGCCGACCCCGTGGAACGGCAGCCCGACGGACTCCTACGGGACGCCGGGGCCGTACGAGGACGCGGTAGCCGGTATGCCGATCTTCGAGGAGAACGACGCCGACAACTTCAGGGGCATCGACATCATGCGCGCGGTCCGGTCCTTTGACCCCTGCCTGCCGTGCGGGGTGCACATGTACCTCGGCAATGGCAAGACGCTCAAGCAGGTGCACTCGCCGACGTTCGGCGGGCAGAACGGCGGAAGTTGAGTTCGTGGAGGATCGTGAGCTGATCGGGAGGGTCGAGGGGCTCCTGGAAGCGCTTGAATCCCTCTCCGATCCTCGAGCCAGGGACACCGCGCTCGACACCGTGCAGGCGGTGCTCGAGCTCTACGGAGCGGGCCTCGAGCGGATCGTCGGGCGCGTCGGGGAGCTGCAGGCCACGGCGCTCGCGACGGACGAGCTGGTGGAGCACCTGATGCTGCTCCACGGCCTGCATCCCGTGAGCGTCGAGGACCGGGTGCGTGATGCGCTAGAGGGCGTTCGCCCCTACCTCGGCTCACACGGCGGCGACGTCGAGCTGGTCGGCGTGTCCGACGGTGTGGCGCTCGTGCGCATGCAAGGAAGCTGCGAGGGCTGCCCCGCGTCGGCCATGACGCTCAAGCTCGCCATCGAGGACGCGATCCTCAAGGCGGCCCCTGACGTCGAGAGCGTGGAAGCCGAGGCCGAGGGTGGGGCGCAGGACGCGCCGGCGGCCAACGGTTTGCTCCAGATCGAGATGGTGCGACCCGCGGCGGCGTCCGAGAGTGCCTGGGCGACCGCGGGCGGACTGCCGCAGCTCTCGGGCGGCGGCATCCTGCTCAAGGAGATCGTCGGCGAGCCGGTGCTCTTCATCCGGTTGGATGACGGCACCCCATACGCCTACCGGCCCGACTGCCCGGGCTGCGAAGCATCGCTCGAGGGCGGCTCACTCGACGCCGCGGGCCTTGTGGGTGCCGAACTCACGTGTCCCGGCTGCGGGAACCGCTACGACGTCGTCCGGGCCGGCCGCTGCATGGACGTGCCCGATCTGCACCTCGAGCCCGTCCCGCTGCTCGTCGACGACTCTGGGCTCGTGCGCGTGGCTCTCTCCGCGGCGGGGGTTCGGTAGGTGGCATCCTCCCGGCTGGCCAAGCTCGCGCAAGGAGCGCCCGTTCGCGAAGCGGCCCCCGCCCCCGCGCTCGCCGAGCAGTGTGATATGTGCGCCGCTCCGGTCCCGCCCGGCCACCGCCACATCGTCGACCTCTCCGACCGCCGGATCATGTGCACGTGCCGGGCGTGCGCGCTGCTGTTTGACTCCAAGGCGGCGGGGGGTGGCCACCTGCGCCTCCTGCCCACCCGCCGCCGGCGGCTCGACCCCTTCGTTCTTGACGGGGTGCAGTGGGATCGCCTGCGGATCCCGGTCGACATGGCGTTCTTCTTCTACTCGACGCCCGCCGAACGCGTCCTCGCGCTCTACCCGAGCCCGGCGGGGCCGACGGAGTCGCTGCTCGAGCTCGAGGCGTGGACGGAGCTCGAGTCCGCCAACCCCATACTGGGGACCATGGAGCCGGACGTCGAGGCGCTGCTCGTGAGCCGCGCGCGCGACTCCTGCGAGCACTGGCTCGTGCCGATCGACGACTGCTACGAGCTCGTGGGCGTCATCCGCAGCCGTTGGAGGGGCTTCAGCGGCGGCGAGGAGGTCTGGGCTGCGATCGACCACTTCTTCGAAGACCTACCCACCAGGGAGGAAACACGATGGTGATCAACACGGGCAAGCCCGACACCAAGCAGGACGCCCCCGCGCACGTGCCCGGCATCAACCAGGGCAACGCGGTCGGCAACTACGAGAAGCAGGTGGGGCACCTGCCCGACGGCAAGAGGACCGACGCGTCCGCCACGGGGATCAACCCCGGGTTCCACGGGCCGATCGATCCGCGGATGCCGAACCTGCCGCCTGCGTGATCGGGAGGATCCACTAGCTCATGGCGGTTCCCGGGCCCACCGGCGCGGCGCTGCCCACGGGCGCCGTGCCCGAGCTCGGTTTCACCGTGCTCGCGTGCGAGCCGCTGCCCCACGCCGCCGCGCCGTCGCTGCGCTTCTCACTGGCGATCGACGCCCAAGGCCTGGCGGTTCGTTCCGTCATGCTCGAAGTGCAGATCCGAATTGCGGCGACCCAGCGCGGCTACGACGCGGCCGAGCAGGCCCAGCTCGGTGACCTGTTCGGCGAGGCCCACCGCTGGGGGACCACGCTGCGCAATCTGCTGTGGACCCAGGCCACGCTGGTCGTGCCGCCCTTCGAGGGGGCCACGGTGGTCGACCTGATCGTGCCTTGCACGTACGACTTCGACGTGGCGGCGGCGAAGTACCTCGCCGGATTGCACGATGGCGAGATCCCGCTCGAGCTGCTGTTCAGCGGCACCGTGTTCTACGCGGGCGCCTCCGGTGCCCTGCAGATCAACCGGATCTCGTGGAACGCCGAGGCCTCTCACCGCCTGCCTGTGCGCGTGTGGCGCGAGACCATGGACCACTACTTCCCCAACAGCGCATGGCTGCGCCTCGACCGGGAGGCGTTCGAGCGCCTGGTCGCCTTCCGCGCCCGGCGGGCGCTGACGAGCTGGGAAGCTGTGATCGACGCCCTGATGGAGGAGCACGGTTGACCGCTGCGGACCCGATCCGGGCGATCGCCGACGCCGTCCTCTACGAAGGCTACGTGCTGTGGCCCTACCGCCGATCGGCGCTGAAGAACACCCACCGTTGGACGTTCGGAGGGGTGTACCCCCGAGCCCACGCCGAGGCCCGCGAGGCGGGCGACGATCCTTGGACGATGCAGACCCAGTGCTTGATCGAGGGCGCCGGCGGTACGCGGGTGAGCGTCGGACTCCGCTTCCTGCACATCGTCTGGCGCCAGGTCGTCGACGCGGACGGGCAGGATCTGGACGAGCTCTCCGTCGGCGACGAACGCCACCTCACATGGGAAGAGGCGGTGGAACGGGAGGCCGCACTCGACGCACTGGAGCTCGACGAGCTGACGGCGGGCCACCGCGTGCCGATCTTCATTGCGGCTGGATCGGAGACGGAGCCGCTCGGGCCCGAAGGTGCGGTCGTGCGCTCCTGGCAGGGGCTCGAAGGCTCGCTCACCGTCTCCGCCGAGAAGCTGGGACCGACCCTGCATCGAATCACCGCGCGCGTCGAGAACTCGACGCCGTGGGCCGGCGGGCCACGAGAGGCGGCGCTTCGGCGGACCTTCTGCTCTGCTCACACGATGCTGCACGCCCTCGACGGCGGAGCCTTCGTGTCCCAGACCGACCCGCCGCCTCTACTCCGGGACGCGGCCGAGGCCTGCGCGAATCAGGGTACCTGGCCCGTCCTGGTGGGCGAGGCCTTCGAACGCCACACGCTTCTATCGTCGCCCATCATCCTCGAGGACCATCCGAGGATCGCCCCTGAGAGCCCGGGCGACCTGTTCGACGGTGGGGAGATCGACCAGCTCCTGATCCTCAACATCCTCCAGCTCACCGACGAGGAGAAGGCCGAGGCGCGGGCGTCCGATCCGCGCGTTCGGGAGATCCTCGATCGCTCCGAAGCGCTTTCGCCCGAAGAGCTCATGCGGCTGCACGGGAGAAGTGACGTCGCCGTGAGGTCCGAGCTTGCGAGGACCGAGGGGCGAAATCCCTCACAGGTGCGCACGTGACGTCCTCCGAAGGACACCCCGTCCCTCCTGGCTGGGCAGGCCTCGAAGGGCGCGCACCCCGCACGGTGGAGGCCGGAGGCGTCCACCTCGGCCGCGGGAGCCTCGTGCGCCTGCATCCTCGGGGTGGCGGCGACGTCTTCGACATCGCCCTGGAAGGCAAGGTCGCCATCGTCGAGTCGATCCAGCAGGACCTCGAGGGCGTCGTGCAGCTCGCGGTGGTGCTCGAAGACGACCCGGGCCGGGACATGGGCGTGGCTCGCCAGCCCGGGCACCGCTTCTTCTTCTCCGCCGAGGAGGTCGAGCTGCTCGGCCCGCCGGCGGATCCGTCGGCCAAGAGCATCCTGATCGCCGGCATCGGCAACGTCTTCCTCGCCGATGACGGCTTCGGCGTCGAGGTGGCGCGCCTGCTCGCCCAGCGGGAGCTTCCCGCCGGCGTCAAGGTCGCCGATTTCGGCATCCGCGGGATGGACCTCGCCTACGAGCTGCAGGAGGACTACGACGCTGCGATCCTCGTGGACGCAGTGCCGCGAGGCGGCGAGCCCGGCACGCTGTACGTCATCGAGCCGGATCCTGTCCAGGCGGAGGGGATGCTCGACGCACACTCGATGGACCCGGTGCGGGTGCTGGGGCTGGCGAAGGTCCTCGGGTCGTTGCCGGCTCGGGTGCTGGTGATCGGCTGCGAGCCGGCCGTCCACATGACGCAGGACGACGAGGAGCTGCTCGTCGAGCTCAGCCCGGCTGTGAGGGCGGCGACGGTCGAAGCCGTGGGCCTGGTCGAGTCCGTGCTTGCGGAGCTGCTCGAAACCGGGGAACACCCAACGAAGGAGGACGGGGCATGAGCAAGATCGCGATCGTGGCGGTGGCGGTGGCGGCGGGGATCGGGATGGCGGCGAAGAGCCAGGCGCCCGAGCTGCAGCGGTACCTCAAGGTCAAGAAGATGTGAGACGGGAGACTGAATGCACCGCACCAGGGTGAGGGTCGTCGAAGATGTCCTCGACGCCAACAACACCATCGCTCGCGCCAACCGCGACGACTTCGACCGCCACGGCGTGACGGTGGTGAACCTGATGAGCGCGCCGGGCGCGGGCAAGACGCGATTGCTGGAACGCGCGCTCGAGGGCCTCGGTGAGGCCGGAGTGCGCGTCGGCGTGCTCGAGGGCGACGTGCAGGGGTCATTCGACGCCGACCGCCTCTCGGCGCTCCACGTGCCCGTCACGCAGCTCAACACGGACGGCGGTTTCGGCGGCGAATGCCACCTCGACGCGAACATGGTGCGCTCGGCGCTGCCCTCCGTGCCGCTTGACGAGATCGACCTCCTGATCGTCGAGAACGTCGGCAACCTCGTCTGCCCGGCCGAGTTCCGCATCGGCGAGGACGCCCGGATCATGGTCTGCTCGGTCACGGAGGGCGAGGACAAGCCACTGAAGTACCCGTTGATGTTCCGAGCCTGTGAGCTCGTGCTGGTCAACAAGGTCGACTTGCTCGAGCATCTGGACTTCGACGTGGAGCGTCTTGAGCACAACATCGACCAGATCAACCCCGGAGTGACTCGAATGCGCGTCAGCGCGCGTACCGGCGAGGGCGTGGAGGGCTTTCGCGACTGGCTGGCACAGCTGCCGGATCGGGTTGCAGCGCCAGCTTGATGGTTGCAACCGGGGCGATCGACGAGCGCGTCGTCTGCGGCGAGCGGCTTTTCGCCGCGGAAGCGGACAGGATCGCGCGGCTCTGTCATCGGATGGCGGAGCGGTTCGCACGCGGCGGCCGGCTGATCGCATTCGGAGCGTCCGCCGCCGACTTGAGCGATGTCCGCCACGTCGCCGTGGAGTTCGTGCATCCGGTGATCGTCGGCAAGCGGGCACTTCCAGCGCTCGGCGTGTCGTGTTCGGACGCAGGGCTGCTGGCTCGGCCGGGCGACATCGCAATGGCGTTCGGCGACTCCCCCGGCGTCCTCGGGGCCGTGCGGGCGGCGTCGGCGGCCGACTGTCTGACCGTGGCGTTCACGCAAGTGGGCGCCGAGTGGGAGTTCGCGATCCCGGCGAGCGACCCCTTTATCGCCCAGGAGCTCGTCGAGACGCTCTACCACGTGCTCTGGGAGCTCGTGCACGTGTTCTTCGATCACCGCGGGCTGTTGGAGGGGCGTCACGACCGGCCGCGGCACGACACCGGGGCGTCGTCGTTCCTGTACCCGTTCCTGGCCGAAGCCGAAGCCGACCTCGACGCGGTCCTGGCTGATGTGGCTGCCTCGGCGCTCGCCAAGGCAGCCGAAGCCGGAGCCCTACGGGCGCAGACGCTCACCGACGGGCTCGAGGTGCTCAGAGCGGCCGCTCAAGCCTTGCACGGCTGCTTCGCCGGCGGCGGCAAGCTGCTCGCTCTGGGCAACGGTGGCTCCGCGACCGACGCGATGGACGCCGTCGCCGATCTGCGCCACCCTCCCGCACCGCTACGGGCACTGCCGGCGATCGACCTGACCGAGGACGCGCCGATACTGACCGCTATCGCGAACGACGTCGGGATCGAGGCGATCTTCTCGCGACAGGTGATCGCCTACGGCGACGCCGGCGATGTCCTGCTGTCGTTCTCCACCAGCGGTAACTCGGAGAACGTGATCGCGTCGCTGGCCGAGGCGCGGCGGCGCGGCCTCGTCACTATCGCCCTCGTCGGGTACCACGGTGGCCGGATCGCGCAAGACGAACTCGCCGACCACGTCATCGTCACTGGATCCGAGCACATCCCGAGGATTCAGGAGGCCCAGGCGAGCGCCTGGCACGTCCTTCGGGAGTTGGTGGAGGAGAGCGCCTGAGGCCGGGTGCCGCACAGGCTTCCTCCTCGAGGATCCGGCGGGTCCACGTCCGCGTCGAGGGGGTTGTGCAGGGCGTGGGGTTCCGGCCCTTCGTCCACCGGCTTGCCGCCGACCTCGGGCTTTCCGGCTTCGTTCGCAATGACTCCCGAGGAGTCGAGGTCGAAGCTGAGGGCCGGCCAGAGGAAGTCGATCGGTTCCTGGAGCGTCTTGCTGCCGAGGCGCCTCCGCTGGCCTCGGTCCACGCGGTCCACGCGGTCGACGTCGCGACGCGCGGCACTGCGGGATTCACGATCGCGGGCTCGGTCGCCGGTGCCTCGGCGGCGCTCGTCACACCGGACGCCGCGACGTGCGGGGACTGCCTGGCCGAGTTGTTCGACGCGGGCGACCGGCGCTTTCGCTATCCGTTCCTGAACTGCACGAACTGCGGACCACGGTTCACGATCGTTCGCGGAGTTCCCTACGACCGACCGCTCACCACCATGGCCGCTTTCACGATGTGCGATCGCTGCCGCGCGGAGTACGACGACCCTGCGGACCGGCGCTTTCACGCCCAGCCCAACGCGTGCCCCGAGTGCGGACCGCGAGCGTGGGTCGAGGGCGTCGACGGGGAGGCCGTGGCCGTCGCCGGCAAGCTGCTGCGCGAGGGGGCGATCGTGGCGGTCAAGGGCATCGGCGGATATCACCTCGCCTGCTTGGCCGGCGACGAGGCGGCGGTGCGCAGGCTGCGCGCCCGCAAGCACCGCGAAGATCGGCCGTTCGCGTTGCTCGCACGCGACCTCGAGTCCGCCCTGGAGCTTGTAGACCTCGGCGCTGACGAGCGACTGCTGCACGGTCCGGCCCACCCGATCGTCCTTGCCCCCCGGCGGGCGGACGCGCCCGTGGCGAGCGCCGTCGCGCCGGGCTCGGACGAACTGGGAGTGATGCTGCCCTACTCGCCGCTTCATCACCTGCTCGCCGCCGAGGTGGGCGCGCCGCTGGTGCTGACGAGCGGCAATCGCTCCGACGAGCCGATCGCGCACGACGACGCCGACGCGCTCGAGCGTCTGGCTCCCATCGCCGACGCCTTCCTGGTGCACGACCGCCCGATCCACACGCGGGTCGACGACTCGGTCGTCCGGCACGGTGCCGTGCTGCGCCGCTCTCGGGGCATGGTGCCCAACGTGCTCGAGCTGCCGGTGGCGGCATGCCGGCCGCTGCTCGCCTGCGGGGCCGAGCTCAAGAGCACCTTCTGCCTGGCGTCGGGTCGCCGCGCATGGGTCAGCCATCACATCGGCGACCTCACCAACTACGAGACCCTGCGTTCCTTCGAGTCGGGCGTCGAGCACTTCGAGCGCCTCTTCGCGGTGATTCCAGAGGTCGTCGTCCACGACGATCATCCGGACTATCTCTCCACGAGTTACGCACTGGAGCACGAGGGCCTGGAAGTCGTTTCCGTACAGCACCATCACGCCCACCTCGCGGCCTGCCTGGCCGAACACGACGAGACTGGGCCCGCCGTCGCAGCGATCTTCGACGGTGCCGGATTTGGGCCGGATGGCTCTGTGTGGGGCGGTGAGATCCTGGTGGGCGGTCTCAAGGGATTCGAGCGTGCCGGTCACCTGCGGACTGTGCGGCTGCCCGGCAGCGACCGCGCCGTGCGCCAGCCGTGGCGGATGGCGTGTGCGTGGCTGTCGGAGACGCTCGGAGCGCCGCCCGACCTTCCCCGCGGGCTCGTCGGCTCCGTGGAACCCCAGGAGTGGACCGCGGTGTCCGAGCTGGTGCGGACCGGCCTGGCCTCTCCGCTGACTTCGAGCGCCGGGCGCTTGTTCGACGCGGTGGCGACCTTATGCGGGCTGCGTGCAGAAGTGACCTACGAAGGCCAGGCCGCGATCGAGCTCGAGGCGGCCTGCGACCGAGCCGAGTGCGGCTCCTACCCCCTGCCCGTGTCGGATGGCGTGCTCGACGCCCGGGCGCTCATCGACTCGGTGATGGCAGACCTCGCGCGCGGCGTACCGGTGGGCGTCATCGCCACACGCTTCCACAACGGGCTGGCCGACGCCACCGTGCGCGCATGCTCGGCGGCGGCTGTCGAACGCCGGCTGGACGTCGCAGTGCTTTCAGGCGGGGTGTTCCAGAACCGCCGGCTGATCGACCGTACCGCGGCCGGGCTCGCCGCGGCTGGGCTGCGCGTGCTCGTCCCGTCCCGCCTTCCGGCCAACGACGGTCAGATCTCCTTCGGGCAGGCGGCGGTGGTCGCCGCCGGCGGCCCTGATGTCGTTGCTGCCAGCCGTTTGCAATAAGCAACCTCGGGGCGTAGGGTCGCCAGGCCGGTTCCGACGCCCGGTCGGAACCTTCGGACGGAGGGCGAACCGTGAGCACCACTTCGCGCGAATCGGTCGAAGGGTCACGCCTGAGTCGCATCAGGAATGGCTTGACCGCGGCGGAGTGGCGACGAGCCGGGGCCCTGGCAGCGGTGGTGCTCGGCCTGCATGTCCTCGGCTTCTTCGTCCTGGTCGCGCTGGTCGTCCCGCAGGACCTCTCTCTCGGCAGCGGGGCGGTCTTCGGGCTCGGACTCGGCATCACGGCCTACACGCTGGGAATGCGTCACGCCTTCGACGCCGACCACATCGGCGCGATTGACAACGTCACTCGCAAGCTCATGCAGGAAGGGCAAAGGCCGTTGAGCGTCGGGTTCTTCTTCTCGCTGGGGCACTCCACGATCGTGTTCGTCCTTGCCGCGCTCTTGGCGATCGGGATCCACGGGCTCAGCGGCGCGGTCGAGAGCGAATCCTCGACGCTCCACCAGGCGACGGCGTTCATCGGCCCGACCGTATCCGGAACCTTCCTGCTGCTTATCGGGCTGCTCAACCTGTTCGTGCTGGTCGGCATCGTCAAGGTGTTCCTGCGGATGCGTCAAGGCGACTTCGACGAGCAGGAACTCGAGCGTCAGCTCGATTCGCGAGGCTTGATGAATCGCTTCTACGGTCGTGCGACGAAGGCGATCAAGAAGCCATGGCAGATGTACCCGCTCGGGGTGCTGTTCGGCCTGGGCTTCGACACCGCCACGGAGATCGCGCTGCTCGCCACGGCGGGTACCGCCGCGGCCGTCGGCGGCGTGCCTTTCTACGCCATTCTCTGCCTGCCGATCCTCTTCGCGGCGGGCATGTCGCTGCTCGACACGATCGACGGCGCCTTCATGAACTTCGCGTACGGGTGGGCTCTTGCCAGGCCGGTCCGGAAGGTCTTCTACAACATCACGATCACGGCGCTTTCGGTGGCGGTCGCGCTGATCATCGGAACGATCGAGCTGGTCGCCGTCTTCTCCGACAAGCTCCGCCTCACGGGTGGGATCTGGGACTTCGTGGCGGGCATGGACCTCAACTACGTCGGCTACGGAATCGTCGGCCTGTTCGTGCTCACCTGGGCCGGAGCGCTCGCCGTATGGCGTTACGGGCACATCGAGGAGAAGTGGTCGGCGAACCTCCGGCAGAGCGAGGCCGCCTGACGCGATGGCAAGAGCCGCGCACCGACGGCCACTGGCGTTCACCCAGCTCGCGGAGGTGGCCGGGGCGATCCGTGCCGGCGGAGGTCGACTGACCTCCGCGCGCCGGGCGCTTCTCGAGGCGCTCTTCGCCGCCGATGGGCCCGTCTCAGCCGAGGCGCTCGCGGAGCGGGTCGGCGTCGGAGAGGCCGGAGTCGACCCGAGCTCGGTCTACCGCAACCTCGAGCAGCTCGAACGACTCGGCGTGGTACGCCACGTGCACCTCGGCCATGGACCCGGCCTCTACGTGCTCGAGCGCGAGCAGGGGCGCGAGTATCTCGTCTGTGAGCGCTGCAATCGGGTAGATGCCGTCGACCCTGCCCGGCTCGACGGGGTTCGCACAGCGATCCGCGAGCAGTTCGGCCACCACGCCCGCTTCAGCCACTTCCCGATCACCGGTCTGTGTGCGAGCTGCGCCGGGGCGGTCTCCGATCCGCGGGCCTGAACGTCTGACGCTGACGGAGCCGAAATGAGTGGCTCGATGCCACCACCGGGTAGGGCTAAGCGATGCTCAACCGCCTAAGCTCACGCCTCATGGTCCGTACCGTCGGCCGCGTCCCAGGCCTTCGCCGCCTGCCGGTCTTCAAGCTCCTCGCTCTCGCCGAGCTGGCGATGCTCGCACGCACGCAGTTCGGCCGGCTCGACCCGACCGAGCGCCGCCGCCTCGCCGAGCTCGTCCGAAAGGGCCGCGGCCGATCGAGCAAACTCGCTCCTGACGAGCGCGACGAGCTCGCCGCACTGGTGGCGAAGGTCGAGCCGCGCCGCTTCGCCGGCCTCGCGATCGACCGCCTCTCCCCCATCCCGTTGCCCAGGCGGTTCGTTCACGGGTCGGACAAACGCTGAACTCGGCCACGCCCTACACTTCCTGGTTCGGGTGGAGCATTCCGCTTTCACCGCCGCAGTGCCAGCGTCCGCAGCAGCCGTGTTCTTCTAGCGCCTCCGCGTCTCGCAGC
>JAABUN010002533.1_pt1 | contig 32103 bp, 23 predicted proteins | sample 5559311 | NCBI WGS metagenome assembly JAABUN01 (sample SAMN10711877, study PRJNA513370) | rock metagenome | isolation source: Antarctica rocks | place: Antarctica: Victoria Land, Siegfried Peak sud | reverse complement strand
ACGAGAAATCTTCTCCAGAGACTCGCGCTCTAACTTGCTCAAGGAAATAGTATGTTTTTTGGAGGACATACTCCAGAGTTAAACGCTTCGCAAACACTCTGTCATCCTACACAGTTACAGCAGTAGCCGTTTGGCTCTGGCCATCGAAGCCGACACCAGCCTGAGCGCGCATCGCGTGGTGCGTGTTTTGGAGGAGCTACGCGTCATCCACGGCGCGCCCCAGGCACTGCGCCTGGACAACGGGCCGGAGTTCCGCAGTCTGGCGCTGGACGAGTGGGCGCGCAAACACGGCGTCGAACTGCACTTTACCCAACCGGGCAAACCAACCCAGAACGGCCATATTGAGTCGTTCAATGGCAAACTGAGCGGGTGCCCCCTGGGCGGAAGTGCTTAAATCAGGAATGGTTTACCTCGCTCTTTCACGCCCGCTGTATTCTGGCGGCTTGGAAAGAGGATTACAACACGGTGCGCCCGCACAGCGCACTCAAATACCAAACGCCCGAAGAATGGGCACAATCACAAACCCAACTCTCTACTTTAGAATGAGGACTCTTTGGGGAACAGGTCAATCCAAAATCACCGGCAAAGTGAGGGGCCAGACCCGCAACTCAACTTGTTCGATCCGCAAACTTAGACCTGCTCAATGCCCCGCCGCTTGCGGCGTGGGTTTTTTACTTCAAATCCCTCAACGGGGTGCAAGTTTAAGTTTGAATTTTTGTAATAGTCTGTTACATCGAATGCCAGTGGAGCAAAATACCCGTGCGATGCTCAATACAGCGAAGTGAGTATTACTTGCACAAGGAAATAACTTTCCGTTGTGATTTACGCCGTTAGCTCGTCTTTGGTGAGCGTGTATCACTTACACAAGGAAACAACTTTCCTCGACTTCGCCATTTGCGGGATGTCAAGGCGATTCGCACTTGGTTGCGCGGCATCTAAGGGGCAAGGTCTCAAAGCGTTTTTGGCTCGCTCTGGACAGGTCTAAAGGTGCCCCACCCTGATCGCCAGGTGGAGGCGCTGGCCAAGCTCTGGGTGTGGGAGATTCCTGCGGGTGAAGAGGTGGAACAGGATTTTTATGGCGCCTAACACTCTCAGACTACCAGGAAGATTTCAAAATCGTCTTGCACTTCAATCGTGCGCGCTTCAACACCAAGTTGATTGATGTGCAGCGTAACGGGCAAAGGTGATCGTAGGGAATAGCGCAAACCCTGCGCTTCTTTTTGCCAGGTGACGCTAATCGCTTGGCTTGTTCCACTGATGGGTATTTTTCCTGAAGCATTCTGTAACGAGCCTGGTGCCAGCGACAAGATAAAGTGGCGATCTCCAAGGTCTTGGTGAGATTGGAGGCCCAGAAGGTAGCGCGACAATTGCCAAGTGGGGCAACCGGCCCACTGGTGGCAATGGCTCCAGCGCGGGTCAAAAACTTCGACCCAGGTTGTGCGATCTTCTTCCAATGCCCACCCCCAACATTTACGGTATTGGCCCAACACGAAATCTGTCTCTCCACGCTCGATGAGTAAGGGCATGGCGTAGTGGGCGAAATAGGGAGTGATGAGTTGCGGATTGTTGGCACTGGGATCACTGAGGCGTGGTGCCGACACCGCGTTGGGGAAGCAGCGCAACATATGCGCTTTCATGAACTCGACGCACTCCTTTTCCCGCCAGCCCGCAAAGAAGCCGAGGTGCAGCCCCAGAGTCGCGCGATGATAACCGATGCGTTCCCAATCTCCAGTGCCGCGTTGAAATTCCGCTTCGTAATAGCGGCCTAAAAGAGTGGTCATCGTCTCAGCCAACTGGAAATAATGCTTTTTGCGCTCAGGTTGATCGAGCGACTCGCACCAGCGTTGCATCTCGCGCAGAGACGCCAGATAATGCAAGTTGACGCCCATATCGCTGGGACCATCATTGGGCACATAGCCCCAGTCAACGAAGCCCCAACCCAAGGAAGCATCCAAACCTTCGGTTGTGAGCTTGGCCTCGAATGCCTCCAGATTGCGCTCGGCACTGTCAAACATCTCTTCAAGCAGCGCAAGATCGTTGGTGAGTTCCCAGTAATGCACACAGGCCGTGACCCACTGTGCCGCGTAAGTCGAGATAAAAATATCTTGCGCGGGACACATACCGGCAACGAGACCATCGGCACGCGCGGATTGGGCGCATTGCACCAAACCCCGACGGCACATCCGTAAATCAGAAAATGCGGCGTGGGCGATGTCCATGCCTACCGTGACGACATCGCCCGCCCATTGTCCGCGCTCGCGAGTCGGATTATCAACCAGGGCATCCTCCGAACACGCTTTATGAGTTTCGACACCGACCGACCATATGCGGTTGAGTAACTCGTCGTCGCAACGAAAAGCACCATCTGGCTCCCCATAATAGCCGCGTTCGACCACTTCTTCGCGGAGAAATCTCACCTGATCAGGAGGCGCGATAACGTGGATTTCGAAGAAGCGACCGCCTTTGGGGGTGAGCGGGAAAAACTCTTGTGGGCCACCACGAGCCACATAATGATCCAGATTACACGAATCGCTGGCGGACAGGACTATCCAAGGCACAACGCGATCATGCTGCAAGGCTTCGCAGTAAGCGAACTCCACGATAGCTCCGGGCGGCAGATCGAGAACGAAACGCGGTCGCATCAGGCGAACGCGACCCAGATCGTAGCGCCGCCAGAGACCTTGAGGCGGCAGGTGAACGGGTGCGAGGTCGCGCAAAAAAAACGAGCGGAAGGATTATCCTTTTCGTATCCAAAAATCTCCGCCAACTTTCCCTGAGCTACAGGGCTGGCCGCCTGAACGAAAAACTGGGTATTATCCGTAGAAAGCGGCTTCATCTCGCCCAACGCTCGCGTGACAAGGTGCGGGCTGCTCCACTGTGAATCGTCGTAATCAACGGGCTGCCACTGGGGCACCTGGCGGGTGTCGCACCATTCGATCCATCCCAGTTGCGCGTTGATTCTACTGACCTGTGGCGTGTAACCTTCCAGAGATTGCGCCTTCCACTGGACTTCGACTTCTTCGCCGTCCGCACGCGCAATGCACCAGAAAAATGGGGTCACGTCGTTGAGAATGCGCGTCGTCACGCCGAGATGATGCACTTGCACCGCCAAAACGTGACGTCCGGTTTCTAATCGAACTCGATAAGTTTGGTATTCGGGATTGCTCGGGCTAAAGCGGGCTGGGCCTTCCGTGAAGAGAGTCCCATCGAGCCAGACGACAAACCAGGCCGCTCCCAAAATATTGAACTCAACTGTCGTGGCCTGGGTCAAATCGAAAGTCCCACGAAAAGCAACGTAGGTATCTGGTTCGGCGTCGGTGGCAGTGTGCCAGAAACAGCGTAGCTCTTTCTGGGGCGAAGATGAATCAGGTAACATAATGCGCGGCGCTTACTCTCATAGGGCTTGAAGATCAGGCAGAGAAACCGCTACTCAGCCTACGTTCTCGACGGCAGATACCGCTTCTACGTTGATTACCCGGAAGTCTAATCGGTATAAGCTGGGCCAGTTCAACTTCTCTTCTATAGAGAATAAAGTTCTCTAATCTGACCAACTCACTTCAATCGATTCAGGTTATAATAAGGATTTGTAGGACGTGAGTTTGAGATTTAAAACGAGGCAAAAGTAATGATGAACTCCCTTAAAATTGGGCTTTTCGGCATTGGTTTAGATACCTACTGGACGCAGTTCGCCGGTCTTGAAGACCGCCTCATCGGTTATGTCGGCCAAGTCGCGCAAAAATTAGAGAGACCCGGTGTGGAAATCGTGAATTTGGGCTTGATTGATACCCCGGAAAAAGCACTAGAAGCTGGTCACATCTTTCGACTCGAAGATGTGGATTTAATTTTCCTGTATGTCACAACTTATGCTTTATCTTCCACCGTTTTGCCCGTCGTGCGACGCGCCAAGGTGCCGGTTATTATCCTCAACCTCGTGCCCGAAGCGGCTATTGACTACGCGATGTTCAACCGCATGGGAGATCGCACGCGCATGACGGGCGAGTGGCTAGCCCACTGCTCTGCCTGCCCCGTCCCTGAAATCGCCAACGTTTTCAGTCGCGCAGGCATCGAGTTTCACCAGATCACAGGAATGTTGGGCGATGATGTCGTGTGCTGGAACGAAGTGGATGCCTGGATTGAGGCGATGCGGGTGAAGCATACAATGGAGCACAATCGGCTGGGGTTAATGGGGCATTACTACAATGGAATGCTTGATATTTATACCGACACCACTTTGCAGTGCGCTAAGTTCGGCGGACATATCGAGATCGTTGAAGTGGACGAATTCTCTGCCCTGGGTCGGGAAGTCACAGGCGCGCAGATCAAAACACGCGTTGAAGAATTCTTCGGCAATTTCGATGTGCAATAGGACTGTTCGCACGCGGAAATGGAGCGGGCGGCGCGCACATCGGTAGCTCTGGATCGCCTGGTGCAAGAACACGATTTGGGATCGTTGGCCTACTACTACATGGGCACCGGCAATGCCGATAATGAGGACGCGATCTCTTCGATTATTCTGGGAGCCTCGCTATTGACGGCGCGCGGAATTCCGGTGGCAGGCGAATACGAGGTTAAGAATGCCCAGGCCATGAAAATTATGGACACCTTTGGCACGGGGGGCTCTTTCACCGAATATTATGGTCTGGACTTCGCGGAAGATGTGGTGCTCATGGGGCACGATGGTCCGGGACACATTGCTATCGCCCAGGGCAAGAGCAAAGTTCGTCCTCTTCAGGTGTAACACGGCAAAGTCGGACGTGGTCTCTCGGTCGAGATGGCCGTCATGCACGGCCCGATCACGTTACTTTCTGTTGCGGAAAACGGGACGGGACTCAAATTGTTGGTGGCTGAGGGTGAAAGTGTGGATGGGCCAATCATGGAAATCCGCAACACCAACTCGCGCTACCGATTCCCGATCGGCGTGCGGCGCTTCGTCAACGAATGGAATCAGCATGGCCCCGCACATCATTGTGCGGTAGGCGTGGGACATATGGGCGACAAAATTAAAAAGCTCGGTTTGTTACTCGATATGGAAGTGATATAGGTCTGTTGATAACCGTTGTAGATAACGCGGCGCCAGTTCTGTTTCTGTGTATGAATTGTGATCTGCTCCCCCAAAAGTAGTCCATTTTTTAGGCGAGAGCAGCCTGATTTTGGTTCCGGTTGAGAGCGAACTCATCTGGTAGGGGCATATTACCGTGTTGAGCGCCACTTGTAAAAGCTATTTGGGCTCACGCCGCGCAAACGACGGAGTTCAGCGATTGTGCTTTGGCCGCTTTCGGCTTCGCAGCAGAGAAATGATCTGTTCTTATGTCCAGGTCTTTTTCATGGTGATAGGTAATTCACCACTCACCTAAACTTTGGTCTACCTTTTGGGGAGCAGGTCAGCAGAAAATTTCTGCAAAAATATGTTTGAAAACAGCGCGAAGTGGGTATACTTGAAAAGTTGGTGAATCGTTACACCAGATGGCAAGAAATTTTAGCGGTGAAAATCGCCTCTTTCTCGTTGCGTTCAGATTCTGGTGTTGTGCGTCGTGTGACAGTGGCGGACGTGGCTCAGGCGGCGGGGGTTCGGCTACGACGGTTTCTTCTGTGCTTTCGGGGCGCGATGGCACGCGTATTCCCGATATCCCTCGCCAATGCATCAAGGCTGCCGAATCTTTAATGCTCTGGGCAACGCGCTACGTTCGGGCGCGCCAATACCACACGCTCAGATTTCGCCTGGGCCAACGGATTTCGCCTACTACAGCGACGAAAAATCGCTTCAACGTCTTCATGCGCCGCCGATAGCTTGGGCACCAAAACACACGGCACAGGCGGCATCAATAGATTTTGGTGTCGCCTGTGTTATTCGAGAATTCATAATGCAAAACCTTCGATGGATGTTAGTCATGGCAATCATGGGAAAACTATTGTTCGCAAGTGCGGCAGTGGCGTCCCAAATTTCGCCTGAAATGCCGAAAACTCTGAAAGTGGTCGGAGCCACGCCGCTTCCCGAAACCATCGCCGAAGCGGTGGATGTGTCGCCGGTTTGGTCGGGCCATTCGGTGGGATTTTCGCTTTTGACGCAGGGCGATAATCAATTCGTCGCGTTCTATGATGCGGAGCGTAATCTCACGGTTGCTCAGCGCAAACTGGGCGAGAAAACGTTTCATCTGACGCGTTTGCCCACCCAAATCGGCTGGGACAGCCACAATTACGTCACCATGGCGCTCGACGACGAAGGTTACCTTCATCTGTCGGGCAATATGCACGGCGTGCCGCTCATCTACTTTCGCAGCACGCGCCCGCTTGATGCGTCCTCTTTGCAGCGCGTGCCACAGATGACCGGCGAACTCGAAAACCATGTGACTTACCCGCAGTTTTTTCGCGGGCCGCATCAAGAATTTCTCTTCACTTATCGCGATGGCGGCAGCGGTAACGGCAACCAGATTTACAACGTTTATGATGTGAAAACCCGCGTTTGGCGCCGTCTGCTCGACAAACCGTTGATGGACGGGCAGGGGCAGCGCAATGCTTACGCGTCGCTTCCCACGCCCGGCCCCGATGGATTTTTTCATATCGTGTGGGTCTGGCGCGAAACGCCCGACGCGTCCACCAATCACGATCCTTCGTATGCTCGCAGTCGCGATTTGGTGCATTGGGAAAACAGTCGCGGCGAACCGCTCGAACTGCCGATTACGCTGGCTACCAGCGACATCGTCGATCCGGTTCCACAGGGCGGCGGCGTTATCAACGGCAACGTTGCCATCGGTTTCGATGACCAAAAGCGAGCTATCGTCAGCTATCATAAATACGACGCCAATGGCAATACGCAAATCTACAACGCGCGTTTGGAAAACGGGCGTTGGAAGATTTATCAGACCAGCGACTGGAATTATCGCTGGGATTTCGGCGGCAACGGGAGCATTCCCTTCGAGGTGCATCTCGGTGGCGTCAAGCGTGAAGCCGACGGCACCTTGACGCAAAGCTACGCCAACAAAAAATATGGTTCGGGCACCTGGATTCTCGATCCGCAAACCTTGAAACCCACAGGACAAAAGCCGCCCGCCGCAGGCTATCCGCCTTCGCTACGCGCCGTAGAAACCAAATGGCCGGAAATGGGCGTGCGGTGGAGCGGCGATTCCGGTTCCAGCGGCCAGCCCGATGCGCGCTATGTGTTGCGCTGGGAAACGTTGCCCACCAACCGCGACCAACCGCGCCCCGCGCCTTATCCGCCCGCCTCGATGTTGCGCGTTTACAAGCTGCAAAAAGCGCGATAAATCACCAAATCGTCAAGCGGCGCCGCGCGTTTCCACTCGCGCGAAAATTTCGCGGTGCCGCGCACCAACAGTCAATTCCATGCGTTCTTTTCATTTAATCGCTCATAGCGCAAGCGTCAAATCCTTGTGCTTGAGTTTTGTTCTTTTGCTGGCGGCGCCGCTCTGGGCCGCGCCGCCGCTGACCGCGCCGCAATTGGTGCCATTGCCCGCACAAATGACGCTGGGCGAAGGCAATTTTGAAATCAATGCCGCGACCGCTTTGGTGGCGCAAAGCCCCGACGCCAAAAAAGAAGCCCAGTTTTTTGCCGCTTCCATCGCACCGGCGCTGGGCTTCACGTTGCCGATTACAACGAGCGCCAGCAAGCCGCACGCGATTAACTTCGTTCTCGATTCCAACGCCAAAACCGGCGCCGAAGGTTATCGCTTGAACGTCACGCCTCAGCAAATAACGTTGCTGGCCAGCACCGGAGCGGGCTTGTTTTACGGCGGACAAACGCTGCGGCAATTGCTACCGGTCGAAGTCTTCGCCAGCAGCCGACAGGCGAATGTCGAGTGGCAAGTTCCGGTGGTTTCCATCCAGGATGCGCCGCGTTTTGCGTGGCGCGGTTTGATGATGGATTGCGCGCGCCATTTCTTTCCGGTTGACGATGTGAAGAAATTCATCGACACAATGGCGGTTCAAAAGCTCAACACATTGCAGTGGCATTTGAGCGACGATCAGGGTTGGCGGCTGGAAATCAAAAAATATCCGCGCCTCACTTCGGTGGGCAGCGTGCGCAGCGAATCGCCTTTGAATAGCAATATGGCGCAGGGCGATGGCAAACCTTATGGCGGATTTTACACGCAGGCGCAGGCGCGCGAAATCGTCGCTTATGCCGCCGCGCGTCACGTCAACGTCGTGCCCGAAATCGAGATGCCGGGCCATGCTACTGCCGCCATTGCCGCTTATCCGCAACTCGGCAATACCGACGTGCCCGGCTACGATCCCAAAGTGGCGACGACCTGGGGCGCGCATCTTTATACGTTCGCGCCCAAGCCGGAAACCTTTGCTTTTCTCGAAGATGTTTTGAGCGAAACAATGGCGATTTTTCCGTCGCCGGTCATTCATATCGGCGGCGACGAAGCCCACAGACCGCAATGGAATCAGTCGGCGGCGGCGCAAAATTTCATGGCGCAAAACGGCCTGAAAAACGTCGACGAACTGCAAAGCGCTTTCATCACGCGCATCGGGCGTTTTCTGAACGCTCACGGGCGCACTATGGCGGGTTGGGACGAAATTCTCCAAGGCGGTTTGCCGCCGGGCGCGCTGGTGATGAGTTGGCGCGGCCCAGCGGGTGCGGTGGCCGCCGCCACGCAAAATCATCCGACGGTGATGGCGTCCAACGCCGCGCTTTACTTCGATAGATTGCCGCGCATCGAAGATAATCCCAACGCCCGCTATGTGCCGATCGCGCGCGTTTACGACTTCGATCCCGAAGCGCCGATTCCGCCTGCCAAACGTTCGTGGTTGCTGGGAATGCAGGCGCAACTGTGGGCGGAACAGATTCCCGATTTGCCGCGCCTCGAATACATGACTTATCCGCGCGCCTGCGCGCTGGCCGAAACCGCGTGGTCGCCCGCCGCCGCTAAAAATTACTGGGATTTCGCGCTGCGTTTGCAAACTCACGTCAAACGTTTGAAGGAATTAAAAGTGAATTTTTCTCCGCTCGATGATTTGGTGTTGCCGATTGGCCACTGGCAAAGCGGCCAAACCAGTCCCGCGTGGAAAGAGATGGAATGGGATGTCACTCCGCAAGTCACGGCAAATGGCGCGTGGGGAGCGCGCTTCGATTACACCAGCGGCTCTCACCGTCTCGACATCGCGTGGGCCGAACTGCTGCAAGACGGCACAGCGGTCGCGCGTGACGAACACGAGGGAATGTCGGGCGGAAGCTATAAAAATAACGCTTATCTTCTCGATTTGCCGACGTTCGTGCCCGGCGCGCATTACACGTTGCGCGCCCGCGTGCGCAGCGATGGCGGCAGCAATTCCAACGGCGATGTCTTCTTCGCCCGCCCCGCAGCCACGGGCGCCGTGACTACGTCCGCGCCGCCGAAGCCGCAAAATCCTCACGGCATTTGGGAAAAAGATATTCGGGCGTTTGAACTGGCCGACCAGAAAAACCCTCCGGCCAAAGGCGGCGTTTTGTTCATCGGCAGTTCCGTCATTGGGCGCTGGGACACTTTGCAGCAGGATTTTCCCGGCGATAACGTCATCAATCGCGGTTTTGGCGGCTCGCAAATCGGCGATTCCGCTTACTTCGCCGACCGCATCGCCATTCCCTACCAACCTCGCCTGATCATTTTTTACGCGGGCAGCAACGATATCGTGGCCAACAGATCGCCCGAACAACTGCTGCTCGATTACCAATCTTTTGTGCAGCAGATACACGCCGCGCTGCCCCAAACCAAAATCGCCTACGTTTCCGTTGTCGGTTCGCCCGCGCGCTGGTCAAAAATCGACGTTATCAAAAAAGCGAACGCGCTCATCGAAAATTATTCCGAGCAAAATTCCTATCTGCAATTTATCAACGTCTTCCCGCTGATGATGGACGCGACCGGCACGCCGCGCCCGGAACTCTTCATCGAAGATCATTTGCACCAAACGCCCGCTGGCTACGCGGTCTGGCGTCAGGCGATTGCGCCCGTGCTGGCGCAAAACCAGTAATCGCACAACTGCAAGACATCTCAAAGGAAAACCAATATGAAATTGACGACGTTGGATTTGACGATTATCGCGGTTTCGGTTCTGGTATGTTTTGTTCCGGCGCTGTTGATGGCGCGGCGCGCGGGCAAGAATACCGAGGAATTTTTCACGTCGGGCCGCGCGGCGCCCTGGTGGCTGATTGGCGTTTCGATGGTAGCGACGACGTTTTCCGCCGACACGCCCAATTTGGTGACCAATCTGGTGCGCACCGGCGGCGTGGCTTCCAACTGGCAATGGTGGGCGTTCGCGCTGACCGGCATGGCGACGGTATTTTTCTACGCTAAGTTGTGGCGGCGCAGCGGCGTCATGACCGATTTGGAGTTCTACGAACTGCGCTATTCGGGCAAAGCGGCGAGCGCGGTGCGCGGGTTTCGCGCGATTTATCTGGGCCTGTTTTTCAACTGCGCGATCATGGCGACAGTGAACTTGGCCGCCGCCAAAATCGCTTCGGTTGTGCTGGGTTGGCCGATGCCACAAACGCTCGCCATCTGCGCGGTGATTAACATTATCTTCGCCGCGACTTCGGGTTTATGGGGCGTCCTGGTCATTGATATGATCCAGTTCGGCATCGCCATGACCGGCTCGTTTGCGACGGCTTATTTCGCCCTCCAGCAACCGCAAGTCGGTGGCTTGCACGGTTTGGTGACGCGGCTGCCCACAGAAACGCTCGCGATTTTGCCGCCCGCCGACAAGCCCGAATTGATGCTGACGCTTTTGGTTTTGCCGCTGACGATTCATTGGTGGTCTGTCTGGTATCCCGGCGCCGAGCCGGGCGGTGGCTCGTATATCGCGCAGCGGATGTTGGCGGCCAAAACGGAGCGCGACGCGCTGGGCGGCACGCTGTTCTTCAACTTCGCGCACTACGTTTTGCGCCCCTGGCCGTGGATTTTGGTGGCGCTGGCTTCGATGCTGGTTTACCCGACGCTGCACGATGTGCAAGCGGCGTTTCCCAACGTGCCCACGCATTTAATCGCCGACGACATCGCGTATCCGGCGATGCTGCGCTTTTTGCCCGCCGGTTGGCTGGGCCTGATGCTGGCGGGACTTTTGGCGGCCTACGTTTCGACGATTATCACCCATCTTAACTGGGGCACTTCGTATTTGATTCACGACCTTTATCGCCGCTTTTTGAAGACCGACGCCAGCGAAAAACATTACGTCACGGCGAGCCGCTGGACGACGGTTGGTTTGATGATTATCGCCAGCGGATTTTCGTTCATTCTGCAATCGGCCAACGAAAGTTTTCAATTGCTGCTTTCGATTGGCGCGGGCACCGGCTTGATTTATCTGCTGCGCTGGTTCTGGTGGCGCATCAACGCGGCCTGCGAAATCGCGGCGATGATTTCGTCGTTTCTGCTCTCGTTCGGCTTTTTCGCGTTGAAGAAAATGGGCTATGGCGTGGCCGATCCGTGGCCGTTATTGGTGACAATCGCCGTCACGACCGTGGTGTGGATTACGACGGCGCTTTTGACGCGCCCGACCGACGAAGCCACGTTGGAAAACTTCTACCGCAAGATTCGTCCCGAAGGACGTGGCTGGCTCCCGGTGCGCGAAAAACTGCGCGCCAAAGGCGAGGACGTTTCGACCGAACATACGCTCACCAGTTCGCTGATGGCGTGGACGCTGGGCGTCACCGCGGTGTGGACGGGTCTGTTCACCGTCGGCAACTTCTTATATGGGCGCACCACGCCCGCCGTGATTTTAGGCGTCATTTTCGTGGCGTGTTCGATTGGCCTGACCGCATTATTGCGCCGGTTATGGCCGGAAATCGGCGGTTAAGCCGCGCGAATTGCTTGCGCTAACTGGAATTATATTTTGCTCGAAAGCAGCCAGGAATTTCGAGCAATTTTGTTTAGACGCCAATGACACGACCTCTGAAATTTTCGTCCGATTAACTTTTATCAGAAAGCGAGGGGGGCGGATTTTGTGTGCCCCAATTGGAAGGTTTCGGGCCTAAGTTCAGCACCAGACGTGCGCCATTTTTGATTTCGCCGTGCCGAAACCATGCTCTATCCAACGGATGACCATTAAGCGTCGCGCTTTGCACATAGCGATTGGCCTCGCTGAGATTATTCGCCTCAATGACGAACTGTTTGTTATCGCCCAACTGCAAGGTGACGCGGCGAAATATCGGGCTGCCGATGAGATAGATGTCCTGACCGGCATTGGGGAAAAATCCCATCGCATCGAAGATATAGAGCGACGACATCGCGCCCGCATCGTCGTTGCCGGGCCAGCCGTCGCGCGTGGCCCGATACTGAGTCTGTAACAGTTGGTGCACGCGATCCACGCTCAAATCGGGGCGACCGATCCAGTGATACAAATAAGGCACCAGAAACGCGGGTTCGTTGGTTGGATCGAAATAACCGTGATTGAAGTAGGTATTCAGGCGCTCTTTAAAGGCTTCGGGGCCGCCGCTCTTTTGCACCAAACGCCTGACATCCTGGGGCACATAAAACGAATACGTCCACGAAGTGCCTTCGTAAAACGTTGGGTCTTTGGTTGGGGAACCCAATGTCGTAAACGGCGATAACCAATCGCCGTTTACGTCGCGCGGACGAATAAAACCGTTCGCGCCTTCTGCGCTCACCGTGTCATCCCACAAATTTTCCCAGTTGCTGGCGCGCGCGCGATACTTTTGATATTCCGCCTCGTGCCCCAGTCCACGCGCGACCTGAGCGATGGCCCAATCATCGTTGGCATATTCCATGGTGCGCGACGCCGAATTGCCCAGCGAAACTTTCTGATCGCTTTGAGCTACGTAGCCTTTGGCGTTGTAGTCGTTCAGCCCATAGCGGCCTTCTTTGATATGATTGGCTGGTGGCACTTCGGCGTCTTTGAGCATCGCTTGAAAGGCCGTCGGATAATCAACGCCCTTCAAACCTTTGACAAAAGCATCGGCGACCAAAATATCGGCGTTGCTGCCGCCCTGCGTGACGCCGCTCCAGTTGCCACTGCGCGCGTCGGGCATATAACCTTCGTGCCGGTAAATATCAACCAGAGAGCGCACGATATCCACTTCTCGTTGCGGCGCAATCAACGTGAGCAAGGGATTCAAGGTGCGAAAAGTGTCCCAAATCGCGTAATAATCGTCGTAATAAGGTTCGCTCGATTGCCACAACGGATTTTCGGCGCTGCGGTCGCTTGGCATCAGCATCGAACGGTAAAGCGCGGTATAAAACAGCGTGCGTTGCGCGGGAGTGCCGCCCTCGATCTGAATGCTGTTCAACTTCTGATTCCAAATGCGTGTCGCACGCGCTTCGACATCGCCAATGCGCCAATACGGAATTTCGCGGTCAGCGTTGCGGCGTGCCTGTTGGGTGCTCAAAAAAGAAATGCCAACTTTAACGTTGATGTTCTGGCGGGCTGTCGTATGATAATTAAGAAACGCGCCCAGAGGCTGTGCCGTCGCGTCTTGCATCGCTTTGCCCGCGAAAATCTGTTTGTCCTGCCAAGTGCCCCATGAAATCGCGGGCGTATCGAAGCGGGCGCTAAAATACACGCGATATTCGCCTCCGATATTCCAGCCTCCTTTGTAACGCCCGTAACCTTCGACCAGAGTGGGACTCACAACTTTCGCCTCGCCGCTCAAAAACGGCTGATGAGTGCCCAGAGTGTGCGCGATGTCAATCAAAATGTGCGCGTCCTTGGTGGCGGGGAACGTGTATTGGTGAAATCCAACGCGCTCGCTGGCCGAGATTTCGGCGCGCACATTGTAACGCGTGAGCGTCGCGCCATAAGAGCCTACGCGCGCCGTTTCGTCCGCGCGCGGCGAGGCGGTATCGGAAATTTGGAGCGGCCCCGTTGTGGGTTGCAGCAGAATCAGGCCATATTTGGGCGCGCCTCCGGTGCCGCTGACGTGCAGATGACTAAAGCCCACGATATCGCCATCGGAAGAGTAGCCAGAGTTGGTGCCATTGGTCGTATCCGGACTGAGCTTGACCAGACCAAACGGCAAACTCGGCCCCGGAAAAACACTGCCGCCGCGATCCACGCCGATAAACGGATCGACGAAATCCGTGAGAGGCTGAGGCTTACTCCACGCGGGCGGGCGAAAAAATAACAGCGCCAACAAAACGGCACAATATTGTATTGCGGTGCGCTGGCGAAAAAAATGAGACATTGAAATCATGGGAAAATTTGGGTCTGCCTTGCCAGACCATCGTTGTGGCTTGAAAGCGCGCGTTGTTAAAGCGACTTGGGACAAGCGTGGGCGCCGTAATACCTCAACTGCGCCACTTGTATTGTTTGAGAGAAAACATTAATGTATTTTATACTAAAATTCTCTCCAAATATGTCTATCACAAATTTTCCTCCCTGGTGGCGCAAGTTACCCTTAACAGGTGCCGCCGCTTATCTACTGTTGGTAAGCGGTTGCGCTCACGGCGACACCGCTCATGGCGATACCGCAATTTCTCCCATGCTTTCTCAGCCTCTTTCCGTTTTGCCCGATGAAAAACCAACTTCCGCCGAGCGCGTTGCTTTTGATGTGCTGATCAGTCGTCATCGCCAATTGCTGATGGAAGCGCCCGCCCTGCCCACCGAAAAATTGCGCGCTTGGATCGCCGCTCTTGGCCCCGGCGGGTGCTGGCCTGACATAGATTATGCCGACAAAACGGTGGCGACCTGGAAAACTTCGGTGCATTTGCAGCGCGTGCTGGCGCTTTGTCGCGCTCTGGTCGATCCGAAAAATCCGCTTTATGACGACGACGTGGCTACGGCGGCAGTCAATCGGAGTCTCGACCTTTGGCTGGAAGCCAAATATCAAAATCCCAACTGGTGGCACAATCAAATTGGCGTGCCGATGATGATGCGCGATATTCTGGTTTTGCTGGGCGACCGCTTGCAGGGCCCAAGGTTTGACGAGGCCATCGCCGTGTTGCACCAGCACGGCGAGATGGAGCCGGGCAACGCGGCCAACTCGATTTGGGTTGCCCAACTTGGCTTGATGGAAGGTGCGCTCACCCATAATGTCGCCGAAGTCGCGCGCCGGAGCAAACTCATCAGCGACGAACTGGGCTTCAACGAATTGGCGGGCGTGCAAAGCGATTACAGTTATCACGCGCATGGCCCGCGCTTGCAGCAGTTTCACTACGGTGGTGCTTTTGTGGGCGATGGCGCTCGCATCGCGTGGGAACTGCACGACACGCCGTGGGCTTTTCCGGCGGAAAAGATGCGGTTTTTGGCCAATTACATTTTGGAAGGCGGACAATGGATGGCGCGCGGCGTTCATACGGTGCCCGCGACTATTGATCGCGCGATTTCGCGCGAGGGCGCGGGAAAACTCACCAACGGAGATTTGCGCCCAACCGCGCGCTTTTTGCGCGAGGCGCTGCCCGACCGCGCCGCCGAATTCGACGCTCTTATCGCGCGCCAAAATGGAACAGGCGCGCCTTTGGTTGGTTATCGCGCCTTTCCGCGCTCCGATTTCACCACTTATCACCGGCCCCAATTCAGTTTTTTCCTCAAAACGCTTTCGGATCGCACGCGGCCCAGCGAATCGATCAACGGAGAAAACGCGTTGGGCGCACCGGTGCTGAGCCACGGCGATCATTATCTGGTGCGCGACGGTCAGGAATATGCCGACATGATGCCCGTATGGGACTGGAATTTGTTGCCGGGATTAACGCGCATTCTGTCCGCTCCCGACGAACAAAAGCAACCCTTTGTCGGTTCGGTGAGCGACGGCATCAGCGGCGCGACTGCGATGGACTTGCGCTGGATGAACAAAGCCGAGGCCAATCAGGCGTTGGGAGCGCGCAAGTTTTGGGCGATGCACGGCGATGTCATCGTCGCTTTAATCGGCGATTTGAGCGAGGTCGGTAGCGCCGAACCCGTGCGCACCGCGCTCGATCAATGTCTTTTGCACGGCCCGGTCACCGTCGCCGGTGCGGACGGTCAAACGCGCGTTTTGCCCGCTGGCTATTACGATTCGCTGCCGATTCGCTGGGTTTACCACGAAGGCTTCGCTTATGTGCCGCTGGGCGGTTTGCCGGTTTCATTGAAACTGGGGCCGGTCACGGGTTCGTGGCGTTTGAACAACGTCGCGGGTTCGACAACTCCGGTGACGCAGCCGGTGTTTTTGCCGGTTCTCGAACACGGTCGCAGTCCACAAAGCCAAAGTTCGGGTTTCGTGATTCTTGCCTGCGATTCGCCCTCGCAAGCGGCGCAGTTGGTGAACCGCCCGTCGTGGCTGGTGTTGCGCAACGACGCCGATTGTCAGGCCGTGCGTTTCGATGATGGCACTTTCATGGCCGCGTTTTATGCGCCCGGGCCGTTGCTCTACGGCACGCAAAAGCTCATCGCGGTAGACAAGCCTTGCCTGATCTTTTCCAGCTCCGATGGAGAAATTTGGGCCAGCGACCCAACGCAAAAAGGTCTCACCGTGAACATGACAATCGGAGCAGGGGAGCCGCTTCCGGTAAAGTTGCCGTCCGATGGCACAAGCGTAAAAGTCGCCACATCCCGCTGAATTTCGAGCATCGAACGCTTTCCCTTCAACTGCTTTGGGGGCAGCCCGGCAATCCAAAGGCACAACGCCCGCCGGATTGATCTCAAAAAAAAATTCGCCAAAATGTTTAAACAACACGCAAAATGGGTATACTTATAGAGACGGTGAATCGTTACACCAGAATTCACTAATTTTTACGCGATGAAAATGACTTTGACTTCTTCCTCTTCAAACACAGCGTTGTCGCGCGCCGCGCGCCGAATTACCGTTGGCGATGTGGCAGAAGCCAGCGGAGTTTCGGCCACGACGGTTTCTTATGTGCTTTCGGGGCGCGATGGCACGCGCATTTCTGACGGCACGCGCCAACGCATCGTGGAAACCGCCGCGTCTTTGGGTTATCGCCGCAATGCTCTGGGCAGCGCGCTACGTTCGGGGCGCACCAATACCATCGGCATTATCGCGCCGGTCAATTTGATGACTTCTCCGCCCGGAACTCCGGGCGCGGTTTATTTCAAAGATTTGGTGTTGTTTTTGTCGGCGGCGGCGTTCGAGGCGGGCTTCAATCCGATGTTTATGAGCGAAGACCCGACGCATAAAATCTCGCTGTCCGACCTGGCGGATCGGCGCGTGGATGGCGTGATTTTGTTTGCCAAAGTTGATGTGCAAAAGTTCGTGCAGGAAGCGCGCGATTATCAGGTGCCGTGCGTCACCATCGGCAGCGAATATGGCGATTATCGCGTCAGCACCGATCACTTCAAAGGCGCGGGCATGGCGACTGAACACTTGCTGGAACTGGGACACCGCAAAATCGGCTATCTGTGGTCGGGCAAAAACGGATTCGCCAATTCTTCCCGGCGCGAGGGTTACCAACACGCGCTGCAACGCGCGGGGCTTGCAGTCCGTGCGGAATGGGAAATCGGTGCTGCTCCCGCAACAATTCGCACGCTACTGTGCGCGCCCGACCGACCCACCGCGTTCTTCTGCTACAACGAAGAATTAGCCGTCGTGTTGCTCGACATTTGCCACGAGTTGAAAATTCAGGTGCCGCAAGACTTGTCCATCGTCGGCTTCGACGACACGATTTTAGCGGTGATGGCGCGCCCTCAATTAACCACCATTCACAGCCCCTTGATGGAACTTTCCCAGACCGCCGTGGAACTGTTGCATCAGCAAATTCGCGGCGAAAGCTGCTCTTCCGAACCCGTCTTCGTCGCGCCTTCGCTGGTGAAACGAGACTCGACGTGTCTTCCGCCAGAGCTTGCTTTGGCCAACTCGTAAACGCTTCGCGCGTTTCAATCGCAACTTTGACTCAAATTCAACGGGGCTTGCCCCAAGGAAAACTTCCATGTCCAATCTCACTTCGATTCCCTCCGCACCAGCGCCCACCAAAACGCGAACCGCCTTCACTTTGATCGAGCTTCTCGTCGTTATCGCGATTATCGCCATCTTGGCGGCGATCCTGTTTCCCGTGTTTGCCCGTGCGAGGGAAAACGCGCGCCGTGCCTCATGTTTGTCCAATGTCAAGCAGATCGGCTTGGGCATTTTGCAATATGCCCAGGATTACGATGAGAAGATTCCTGTGGTAGGCGTTAATGCCCAAAAGCGTGGCACCTGGATGATACAAATCTATCCTTACGTCAAAAGCACTCAAATTTTCAATTGCCCCAGCCTAGGCAATGTCGATTTCCGACCTGAGAGGACAATATATGGAAACTATACTTCTTATGGCTGGAACTGGAACCTGGCCAATGTTCCCTCTAGTTCATCGGGATACTCGCTGGCCGCACTTCAGAATCCAAGCGAAACCATCATCATCGGTGACAACGGCGTGAGCGATGGAACCACGATTCAGGCGGCATTTGCGATGTTTTCCGTCGATCCAAACACCATAGCCGCAGGAACTGCCATGGGCGGAAACGCGGGTTACGTGGTGAAATTCCGCCACCTAACTGCCAATAGCGTGCCGGTGACTTACACCCAGGGCCGCACTACAGTCAATTATAGTCTGCCAGTCGATGGTAGCGCCAACTTCGGCTTTTTAGATGGACACGCCAAATCGCTCAATCCCGGTCAGGCGTTCCAGCGCGCGCCTGGCGATCAAGAAGAAGGCATGGCGCTAACGGCTCCTTCGGGCACTCCTACGGGTTTCGGACAAAATCCCAACGTTTACTACAAGCTGTGGAATCGTTGGTAAGATTTAACATGATTGATTGCCGCAATTAGTATTATTCTCTCAAGATGAAATTTCTCTATTTCTTGAAGGGTTTTAATGAAGCAAAACGGCATCAATTTAATTTGATGCTGCTTTGCGAATTAATTAGCCGATGATTAGATTGTGTTTAACGCATGTGGATAGTTGCGAGGGGAATTAGTTAGGAGTTACGCAGTTGCCCAATTCCCTGCGAACCCTGAGCGTTAGCGACGGGCCAGAGACTACAACTTGGCCACTACCCTGCCTACGGCGGGTGCCCACTGACGCTCAGGGTTCGCCAACTGCGTAACTCCTATTAGTTTAAATTTATTTATCTCGCTTAAATTCGTTGGAAAAGTTGATTCAAAAATAGTTTCATGAAGAACAAATTCGCTTTAATGATGGGCATTGTTGCAACGCTGGCACTTTCGAGTGTAGCGGCGCGCGCGGATGTGCGTTTGCCCGGACTTTTCACCGACGGCATGGTGTTGCAACGCGACAAACCGGTGCGCATGTGGGGCTGGGCCAATGAAGGTGAGCGCGTTGTAGTAAGTGTCGCGGGCAAAACCGCCGTCGCCGTCGCTCGCAACGGGCGCTTCGATGTGACGTTGCCGCCGCTTGTGGCAGGCGGCCCGTTTGTATTGACGGTGACGGGCCATAATGCCCTCGAACTGCACGATGTTTTGGTGGGCGAAGTCTGGCTGGCGAGCGGGCAGTCGAACATGGGATTTCAACTCGCTACCGCGCAAAACGGCGCGCAGACCATTGCTGCGGCCAACGATCCGCAATTGCGAATGTTCACCGTCGCCATAAAAACCGCCAGTGCGCCTCAGAACGATGTTGCTGGCGGCAAATGGGAAAGCGCCACGCCGCAAACGGCGGGTCAATTTTCGGCGGTCGCTTATTTCTTCGCGCGCGCATTGCGCCAGCATTTGGGCGTGCCGGTGGGCATCATTCATGCGTCGTCGGGTGGCACTTACGCCGAACCTTGGACGAGTCGGCCCGCGCTGGAAAAATGGGGGCTTGCTCCATCGGAGTTCGATATTTTGACGCAATCCGCCGACGAACTCGCTCGACAAAAGGCCGTTTATGCGAGCCAACTCGCGGCGTGGAAAGCCGCCGGTTCGCCGGTCACGGCATTTGCCGATCCGGGTATCGCCGATTTTGCCCAAAGCTGGGCCGCGCCTTCAACTTCCACTGCGGATTGGAAAACCCTGCAAATGCCAGCATTGTGGGAAACCCAAAATCCCGCGCTGATGATTGATGGCGCTGTGTGGTTGCGGCGCGAAGTCGAGATTCCTGCGGATTGGGCCAACCGCCCGCTCACGCTTTCGCTCGGTGTCGTTGACGATTACGACACCACTTATTTTAACGGCGTGGAAATTGGCGCGACGGGCGCCGAAACCTCGCGCGCCTGGCTGGTAAAACGGCGTTATACGGTGCCCGCGAATTTGGTCAAAGCGGGCCGCGCGACGATTGCCGTGCGCGTGTGGGATGGCAGCGGCGGCGGCGGCATCCTCGGCCCGGCCAATGCGATGCGTTTGGCGCCCGGCAGCGGTAGTTCGCCCAAGGACGCGCGCGATCTCAGCGGTGCCTGGAGTTTCAAAGTGGAAACCAGCCGCCCGCAAAATCCCGGCAAAGAGCCGACGGGCCTCGACCGAAATTCTCCCAGTGCGCTTTATAATGGCATGATTGCGCCGCTCATTCCTTATACGATGCGCGGCGTGATTTGGTATCAGGGCGAGAGTAATACATGGCGCGCCCCCGCTTATCGCACGTTGCTTCCGACGCTTATTGCCGATTGGCGCCAACGCTGGGCAGAAGGCGATTTTCCGTTTCTGCTGGTGCAACTGGCGCCTTATGGCGCCGTCACCGCGACTCCGCAACCCAGCAATTGGGCCGTCGTGCGCGAAGCTCAGGCTCTGGCCGCGCAGACGTTGCCCAATGTGGGAATGGCCGTCATTACCGATGTGGGCGACGAAAAAAACATCCATCCGACACGAAAAGAGCCAGTCGGCGAGCGTCTGGCGTTGCAGGCGCGCCGCATCGCTTATGGCGAATCGATCATCGCTGATGGCCCAACTCTCAAGGCTCTGGAAGTGCGCGGCAAGCAGGCGATAATTTCTTTTGAGCATCTCGGCGGCGGTCTGGAAATGCGCGGCGATAAGCTGACCGGTTTTTCGATTCAAGGCGAAAACGGCGCGTGGTTGTGGGCCGATGCCAAAATCGAGGGCGACAAAGTTGTGGTTTCGTCGCCTCAAGTTGCGCATCCGGTCGCTGTGCGCTTTGGCTGGGCCGACACGCCAGTCGTCAACCTGTGGAATAAAGCCGGATTGCCCGCCGTGCCGTTTCGCACCGATGTGCCCGGTGAAACGGAAAATTAAGTCCAGTCCAACCGATTCCTTCAAACCAATTCCCATGAAAAAACTCTCCGTTGCCACCGCAACCCTGTGCTTTTTGCTGGCGGCGCACGCCCGACCGGGTTGCGCGCAAGCTCAAGCCACGTCCACGCAATCCATGAAAACTTCCGCAAACGCCCAATCTGCCCTTCACGATTCGGATGATATCGTCGAGCCGTTTCGCGTTGCCAACGAAGCCGAGTTTTTCGGCTTGATGGATTTGAGCGCGCCCGACATGGCGCAGGTCAAAGCAGCGGTCGAGGCCAAAGATTGGGACGCCGCCAAGCAAGCGTGGGCCACTCATCTGGAAAATCGGACGAATCCGCAGTGGTTTTGGTCTTACCGCGACCGCGATTTGATCAAGCGCATTCTGGAAGAGAAAGGGCAAAGCGTGAGTCATCACGTCGCGGGCGCCGATACGGTTTTGCGGCGCGAGTTCAATTTCGTGGGCGTGCCCAAAACGCTCGACAAATCGCCCGAGTGGAATCAAGGCGTCAACGATTGGACGAGCGTTTTGAATCGCTTTTATTTTACCGTCGATCTGGGCCGCGCTTACTGGGCGACTGGCGATGCGAAATACGCGCAGGATTTCAGTTTTCTCATCGAAGATTGGATTGCCAAAAATCCCGTGCCCGAAACCGTGGATACGTTCGGCGTATTTGGTAATCCGTGGCGCGCTCTTGAAGATGGGCTGCGCGTGCAAAACTGGATCGAAGGAATGCAGCTTTTCATGGACGCGCCGCAATTCGATGCGCAGGCGAAATATGAATTGACGCGTTCTCTGGTCGAACACGCGCGCTATATGCGGGCGGTCACGATTCGCAAAGGCTACCGGCCCGGCAACTGGCAGGTCATCGAAGCGACCGGACTGGCGGATATGGGCATTATGTTGCCCGAATTCCGCGAAGCGGCGCAGTGGCGACAGCGCGCCTTTGATACGCTCGATTTGCATATGCAAAAAGATGTTTATCCGGACGGCGGCCATCACGAACTCACGCCCGGTTATCACATGGTGGTGACGGATCAGTTTTTACAGGCGTCGTTGCTGAGTCAGAAAAACGGTTACGCGGTGCCGGGCCTTTTGGATCGTCATGAGAAAATGTATGAGTGGCTGATGGATATCAGCAAGCCCGACCGCATTACGCCTTCGCTGGCCGATAGCGGCCCGCACAATATCGAAAGCCGCATGGCCGATGGCGCCCTGCTTTACAACCGGCAAGATATGCGTTTTCTGAGCAGCGCGCAACCGCCTGCACAATGGGTGTGGACTTTTGGCCCCGATGCCTTCGCGCGTTACGCCAAGCTCGTGCCGAAAAAACCGGATTTCACTTCGGTTCTGCTGCCGAATTCCAAATACGCCATGATGCGCAACGGCTGGAACCCCGCCGATCAATTTGTTCTCTTCGACATGGCGCCGTGGGGCGGTGGTCACAGCCATCAAGACCGCTTGCAAGTGATGGCTTACGCCGGGCGCGATTTGTTGGTTGATCCGGGGCAATATGGCTACGATCAACCTTTGGCCGAATATTTTCGCTCCAGTGCCGCCCACAACATTGTAATGGTGGACGGCCAAGAGCAACCAGATTCCGATCCGACGGTGCTGGCGTGGCAAGTCACGCCAGATGCCGATTTCGCGGCGGGCCGCATCGAAAATAAAGAGTTCGTTCACCAACGCAGCGTTTTGTGGATGAAGCCGAATTATTGGGTTGTCGTCGATCACGTTCAGGCGCTGGGAGCGGCGGCTGGGCAGCAACACGAAGTCACCCGTTTGTTTCATTTCGCGCCGACGACGGTCGCGGTCGCGGGCAACAGCGCACGCAGCGGTTTCGCCGACGGGATGAACATCCAAATTCAGGTGCCCGACGGCGCCGCGTTGGAAATGCACAAAGGCTGGAACACCAACGGCGCGCCCGCCAAAGCCGACGAAGCGCCCGTGGCTGCTTACACCACACACGGCCAACTGCCGCAAACTTTGGTTACCGTTCTGACGCCTTTTTCGAGCGACGCCGAACTGCCCAAAGTCGAATTATTGCCCGGCCCAACGCCGCAAATCGCGCATTTGCGTTTGAGTTTTGCTAGCGGCCAGCAGGATGAAATCGAAATCGCCGCCGCGCCGACCGCATTACAAATCGGCGATCTCAAAGGCACGGGCCGCGCGCTTTATCTGCGGCGCGGCCCGCAGAGCAGCGCCCGCGCCGTAATAAGCGACGGCATCGGCGCATTGCGACTCGCCACACCGTAAGAACCGCGTTCTCAAGTCATGTCGGCTTCTCCACTTACACCGCATAACGCGCTTCCAAATCAGACAGCGCCCGTCGAGCGCAGCGTGACCTTACGCGTGGTCATTATCGCGCTGGCTCTGGCGGCGCTGTTTGGCTACTGCGTTCCGATTGTCGATTACAAATTTCGTAACTCCTTTTTAGGTGCCACGCATTTGCCCGCTGGCGCCGTCGGAGTGTTGCTGGCGTTGCTGCTCATCGTCAATCCGACGCTCAAACTTTTGCGCGCGCGCGCAGCATTGACGCGCAACGAAGTTCTCACGATTTACATCAGTTGCCTGTTTTCGGCATTAGTGCCGGGGCGCGGCAGCGAAAACTTTTTCGTGCCCAATCTGCTCTCTTCGCTTTATTTCGCCACCAGAGAAAACAGGTGGCTCGAACTTTTTCAACCCTATCTCAAGTCGTGGTTTACGCCCGGTTTCGACCGCTCTGGCCATCTCAATTCGACGGTTGTCGAAGGTTGGTATAACGGCCTGGCGCCCGGCCAATCGATTCCCTGGGGCGCGTGGCTGTTGCCGCTGGTGGCGTGGGGCGCGCTGATTCTGGCGTTACAGTGGATGCAGGGTTGTCTGGCCGTGATGCTGCGCGCGCAATGGGCCGAGCGCGAGGCGTTGACTTTTCCTTTGCTCAAATTGCCACTCGAACTGACTAAAGATATGGACGGGACGAGCGCTGGCAGCACCGCGTTTTTTCGTAATCCGCTGATGTGGGTGGGTTTTGGCGCCTCAGTTCTCATCGAAACGTTGAACGGCTTGCACCTTTACTTTCCCGATGTGCCCGCCATTCCGCTGACTTTAGATTCTCACCCTTTTTTCACCGAGGCGCCGTGGAATCAAGTGGGCAATCTTTTTATTCAGGTGTTCCCGATTATTGTGGGCATCAGTTATTTATTAACTTCGGAGGTTTCTTTTTCGCTCTGGTTTTTTCATGTGTTTGCTAAATTTCAACTGGTTATCGCTTATCTGTTGGGTTACCCGCCCGCGACTCTGGAGATGCCGTTTTGGACGCGTGGCTGGGCGCCGGGCATTATCGGTTACCAACAAGTCGGGGCGCTTTTGGCTTACGTCACTTTGCTGTTGTGGACGGGGCGCGAACACTGGAAGCACATCGCCGGGCGTGCGGTCGGGCGCCGCGCGGTCAACGCGGCAGAATTGAGCGAACCTTTGTCTTATCCGGTGGCGTTCTGGGGCTTTTTTGGCGCGCTGAGTTTTATCGTGACCTGGACGATTGCCGCCGGAGTGCATTGGCCGGTCGCGCTTTTGATGTGGGGATTTTATCTGGCCGTCGCGCTGGCGCTCACGCGATTGGTGGCCGAAGCGGGACTTTTGTTCGTGCAGACCGGCTGGATGCCGCTTGGCCCGCTGGCGTTTTTGGTGGGCGCCGGGCCGGGCCACATCATTGATGTCGCCAGTGCCGCGCCCGCTTCGATGATCAGCAGCAGTTTGATGCTCGATATGCGCGGCTTTTTGTTGCCGTCGTTCGTGCAGAGTTTTAAGCTGGCCCACGACCGCAACATTCCGCTCAAACCACTTTTGGCTTTGATTTTGAGCGTTATCGTGGTGTCTTTTAGCATCGGCCTGTGGAACGTGCTGCGTTTGGGGTATGGCGAGGGCGGTTTGCAACTCGAAGGTTGGTGGGCCACTGCCGCCGGTTCGCAGCCCGCCGTGCATACGCTGGGCATCACGCGCGGCGTCGAAACCAACTTCGCGTTCAACTGGTTTTGGGTCGGGCTGGGCGCCGCCGCGACCTGGGGCATGATGCTGGTGCGCGCGCGCGCGGCGTGGTTTCCGCTGCACCCGCTGGGACTTTTGATGTGTCTGCCCTTCGCCATGCACGCGATGTGGCTTTCGATTTTTCTGGGCTGGCTCGCCAAAATTACCATCACGCGCTTTGGCGGCAACGATTCCTATCGCAAGGCCATTCCGCTCTTTCTGGGCCTGGCGCTGGGCGATATCGTGATGCTCATTTTCTGGGTCATCGTTGACGGTTGGCAGGGGCGCGTCGCGCACGCGCTGTTGCCCTGATTTGCGCTCGGCGGCGCGGAATGCGCCCGCACATCTACAGCGCGTTCTCCTAATTTATCATGTCCGCTACTCCCATTTTAACCGAAGACACGCCGCTCCAAGTTCTGCGGCGCACCTGGCAACCGGTCGCGCTTTCGAGCGCGTTGGAAACGGGCACGTCCGTGCCGTTTTGTCTGCTGGAAACCGAAATCGTGGTCGCGCGGTTACCGGGCGGTTTGTTGGCCGTCGCTGATGCCTGTCCACACAAAGGTTTTCGGCTTTCGCAAAGCCCGATTTACGGCGACGAGTGGCGTTGCGCCTATCATGGTTGGCGCTTCGATAATTGCGGGCGTTGTGTCGGGATTCCGTCGCTGCCTGAAGCCAGCGCCAACAAACTGGAAGCGGCTTCGCTGCGGCCTTTTGGCGTGCGTGAGCGTTACGGTTTCATCTGGGTGCAACTGGAAAGCGATGCGGCTTTCGACATTCCCGACATTCCCGAATTTGAAAACGCGAATTGGACGTATTTGGTCGCGCCTGCAACGCCTTTTGAAGCCGGATGGCGCCGCGAAGTCGAGAACTTTCTCGACATGACGCACTTCGCTTTCGCTCATGCCGCGACGCTGGGCCAGGCCGCCGAACCACGTCTGCCCGCCATGCAAATCGTCGCCAGAGCGCCCGACGCCGCGCCGGGCGCGCCCGATTTCGAGATGCACACGCAGTTTCCCGCGCTCAGTGCGCCCGGAACTCCGCCCGCCAAACTGGGCAGCGCCCACGCGCGCCATTACCGGACTTTTCTGCCCAATTTCACCGTGATTCGTCAGAGTTGGCCCGACGGCGACGAGCGTTTGCTGCTGCACATTCCCACGCCCAACACCCGCCAAAGCTGCACCGTGTTTTGGAGCCTGGCGATTTCGCCCAACTTCGACGGCCCGCCGCCACAAAACCAATTGGATTTCGCGGTGCGAGTTTTGGAAGAAGACCGTCTGATGTGCGAAAATCAAGTGCCGCCTGAAGTGCCGATCAATCCAACGCGCGGCGGCTGGGGCGTCTTAATCGCGCCCGGCGATACTCTCGCCAACACCTTTCAACGCAGTTTGCGCGCCTGGCTACTGCAATATCTGCCAGCAGATGCGAATTGAAAGCCCCACGCGTAAATAGAGAACGGCATTTTAAACGTGCGACCTTTCAATCGAGAGGGGCGGCAGATGTAGCCACGCCTAACGTCTTACGATAAAGTCATTCGCACAATTCCAACAGACTGTCGAACATTTTCTGCGCCGCCTGACGCGGCTTTAAATTCCACAGTTCTTCCGAGAACATTTCAATCGAATAAAAACCGTTGTAACCGTGATTTTCTAACGCGCCAAAAATCGCTTTTAAATCGAGAACGCCGTCGGAATCGTCGGGTAACACGCGGTCGGAATTGCAGTTGCTTAATTCGGCGGGTTTGCCTCGCATATTATTGACGTGAACGTGTCCAATCGTCGCCACATTTTGCGCCGTCAAATCGGCCATTTTGGTGGGCGTGCAATAATAATGCGCCGGATCGAACAAGACGCCCGCGTTAGCCACGCCGCTGCGTCGCGCGATTTCGGCGGCCAGCGCCAATGTTTTTACCGCGCCCCAGTTGAATTCCAATAACAAATTGACGTTAAAAGGCGCCAATTCTTCTGCGACAGTGGCCAGCGCCCGCGCGTAAGTCTCGACCGGATTTTCCATTTCGTGCAACGGTTGCGCGCCGCTGCCGATAACCAAACTTTGCGCGTTGCCGTTGCCAAAGTCGGCGAGCAAACGTCCGTTGGCCACCAAATCCGCGCGGTTGGCGGCGCGCGTTTTCTCGTCGCCCCACGTTTCGATGCCGCCTTCAAAACCGCCGATGCAGATTAAGTTGCGCTCCGCGAGCAACGATTTCACTTCGTCTGTTTCGTGGCTGGCCAAAAATGTTTTGACCGGCGCCAGATGAAATTCGATCTGCGAAAAGCCCGCCTCGGCCACGCCGTCCAGAATTTCGACGAACTCGCCGCGTAGCGAAACGGTGTTAACTGCCAGTTGAGATTTTTTCATAATTCGCCGCGCTTTTGCAGAAAACGCTGGTAAATTTCTTCGATTAAACGCACGTCCACCAGAGTGTCGCGCGCCGAAGACGCAAACGGTTCGCCCGTGGCGACGCCGCGCAAAAAATGTTTGGCTTCTTCGCGGTAGGCCCAGCTTGGCTCGGCGAATTGCTGCGTGAGTTGCGCGGGCCGGTCGGCGTGGCTACTGCGATAAACCTCGACGCTGGCGGGCGTATTTTTCTGCATCAGCGTCGGCGCCGCCGTTTGCAGCCAGCCGCCCTCGAAATAAATTTGCGTATGTTCTTCCCACGCGTGAAATTTGGTGTAAGCACTTTCGACGACGGCGCGCGTGTCGTTGATATTGAGAATGGCAAGTCCCGTCAATCCGTCGGAATCGAGATGCACATCTTCAACGCGCGCTGTGCCCTGCGTGTCGTCCAGAAAAAAGCGTAGCAAATTGATGTTGTGCGTCCACTGTTGCAAATAACCCAGATACGGCTCTTTCCACTTTTCGGGTAGCCACGTCGGGCACTCGTCGGGCGCGAGCGGCGGCGGTGCATCGGCGGGGCCAGCGAAGTTGCGCACGTTGGGATCGCGCGCAAAAATCCAGTTGCCGCCAAAGCCGTGATTGCGCGCCAAAACGGGCGCGCCCACTTCGCCCGAAGCGCGCCACGCATCGGCGCGCGCCTTGAGCAGCAAATTTCCGGCGTCGTAACGCTTCATGTAACCGACCATCAAACGCTTGCCGCTCTGAGTCTCGGCGTCCACGATTTCCTGCGCGCGCCGCGTGGAAACCGCCATCGGCTTTTCCATGAAAACGTGTTTGCCCGCGCGCAGCAAATCGGTGGCGATGCGCGCCTGCAACGCGTATGGCCCCGAAACTCCGACCGCCTCGATGTCGGAATCGGCGGCGATTTCCTCGTGCGAAGCGTAAACGCGCGGGATGCCGTAATAATCGGCGACCTGTTGCCCAAGGCCGGGGCGCACTTCGGCCAGAGCCAGGAAATCGCATTCGGGCAAACTGGAAAAATTGGGAATGTGGATGTTCTGCGCGACAAAACCGCAACCCACATAAGCGAAACGAACGGGGGGAAAATGGGACATAGCAAATTATTTAGCCAACAAAAGCGTTCAATCCTGCTCCAGTCGGGCAGGCGGGGCGCGTGATCCACTGACCATCGCGGAATTGCGGGTTCGACTGCGCGGTGTAGCACACGATGAACGAGCGCCGGTGCGTATCGCTTTCGTTGGGCGCCGAAGTGTGTAGCGTGTTGCTGTGGAAAAACAGCACCGAACCCGGCTTCATTTCAACGTGCAAGCGTTCCAGACATTGCTCCGCCGCTTCGATGCGCCGCGCATCGGTGCCGGTTTGTCCTCCGGCCTGGCCGTGATCGAGACGCCCCATCAAATGAGAGCTGCGCAAAACTTGCAGACAGCCGTTCTCGATGGTCGCTTCGTCGAGCGCCACAAATGCCGACAACAGACGCGGGAATAAAAAGCCTTCGTTATACCAGTAACCGTAATCCTGATGCCATTCCCAGGCGCCGCCGCTGCGCGCTTCTTTGAGCATGACTTTGCCATGAAAGAAGGCGATATCTTCGCGCATCAACATTCGCGTGGTATTGACGATGCCGGGATGCGTCGAAGCCGCCGCCCAAATATCGTCGCCCAGTTCGTTCCACAGCGCCAGACGCGCGCTTTTGCCCGACGTATCGGCCATATTATACGCTTTTTCCGCGACGCGTCCCTCGCCCTCAATCGCGCCAATCATGGCGCGCACTTCGGCACCGGAAAATACGTCTTCGACTAACACATAACCGTCGCGGTCGTAAGCCAGAGATTGTTGATACTTGATCATGAAATTGCCTCGGATGAGTTGCTTGATGTCGGATGGAGCAGGGGAAACAAAACGTCGTGGCCGCGTTTCAGGCCTTCATCGAAACGCTCGCCGCTGTAGATGGGGTCTTCGTGTTCGATAGCCACGCCGCCGCCATAACCGATCTCGTCGAGCGTGGTTATAAATCGCGTCCAATCGATTTCGCCGTAGCCAGGAATACGAAAGCGAAACGGCGTGGCGTAGTGTCCCCACCGGTAACGCTCTTCGGGCATCATTTCGGTATCTTTGGCGTGAACGTGGAAAACTTTGGGCGCGTAATCGCGCAGCGCGCGAATGTGATCGATGCCCTGGCCGTAAAGATGCGACGGATCGAACTCCAGTCCCAGCGCGGGCGAAGGCACCGCTTCAAAGAGCGCGTCCCAGATGGCGGGCGAACCGCCGAAGTTGGCCGGTTTCTGGGGCGGTGGCCCCTGCACGGCGCTCCAGTTTTCGAGCGCGATGCGCAAGCCGCGCGCCTCGGCTTGCTGGCAAATCGGTTCAAAGCGGCGCGCGAAAAGCGCGAGATTCTCTTTCCAATCGCGTTGCCCATCGAAGCCGCTCATCGAAGCGACGTTGCGCACGCCCAAAACTTCGGCGATCTCGAAAACACGCTGATAATAAGGCAACGGCTCGTTTTGCACGGCGGGCGTCCAGGCCAAATCATAGAACGCCAGCGCGGTGATTTCCACCTTATGCATTGCATAAAGCGCCTTAATTTTTTGCAATTTCGCGGCATCGGGCGCGGCGCTGACGACGGCGAAAGCATCGGTGCTGAGTTCGATGGCCGGAAATCCATAGCGCGTTGCTTTATCTATGTCGCCGATTTGCGACGCCAAAAATCCCAATTTCATAGCGGTTGTGCCGACGCGCATTGTTGCTCGTGGGCGGCTATGAAAGTTCCTCTGATCGGCGCGAGTTGAGCGATACACGCGTCACTTCAATTTTTGCACACAGCGCCACAATCGCTTTAAACTCGCTCATGCTTTCTGCCAGGCCGCTTCAATTGCTGCACGCCGGTTCTTATCGCGCCGCGCGTGGCCAGGATTTTCCGCCGCATCGCCATAATTGCTGGGAACTGGTTTTCTACCGCACAGGCAATATCGAAGTTCCCATCGGCGACGAAATTTTCATCACGCGGCCCGGTCTGCTGCTTTGCACGCCGCCCGGCGTGGTTCACTGCGAGCGCGCAAAAACGGCTTATGTCAACGATTTCATCGCTATCGAAGCGCCCGTAGATGCGCCGTGGCCGCGTTGCGTCGCCGACGATAGTTACGGCACTTTGAGTTATTTGTGTCGCGCCCTGGTCGCCTTCTCGCGCGCGGCCACCGACGCGCCAGACGCGAAGATGGCGCAGTTATTGGTGGCGCAACTCGATTATTTTGTGCGCTCGCGCCGCGAAGATGTGGCCTTACCGCACGGAGAAGTTGTGGTGCGCGCCGCCGAGCAGATTTTTCAGCAAGAGTTTGCCACTCCTTTGCAAGTGCGCGCCGTCGCACGGGAATTGAACATCGCGCCTTCGGCCCTGCGCGCCTATTTCGCGCGCTTTCGCGGCTATAGCCCCGGCGAAGCTTTGGCGCGCGTGCGTTTGCAGCACGCGCTTTCGCTGCTACGTTCGTCCGATTTATCGCTGCAACAAATCGCCGGAGCCAGCGGCTTTTATTCGCCCAGCCATCTGTCGCGCCACGTCAAAGCCGCGACCCACATGGCACCGGGCCGCTGGCGCAACCGAACGATAAATCTTTGATTTTTCCACCACGCGAATGCCGACGCGTTCGAGTTGCGTTATGGCGTTCGCAAATTGGCGTGACGGTTGCCCAGGTTGGAGCCGAGCGCAAGATAGGCAATTGTCACTGCAAAGGGTTTGGGAGCGCCGAAAACTGGTTCATTCTCTCTCAAATGGTGGGATGAAGGTGCGAGTGCGCGGGCGGCGGCTTCTGCGTAAGTCCTGTAGTTTTCCATCGCTCGAAAAGCTGTGTTCCCGTCCGGTGAAACTGGGTGAACTGCGGATACCCAAAAATTGCGCTTTTGACTTCATCGGCATTAACATGCAGGCGCGAAAAGCCCGCGCGCTCGTCTTCAAAGAGTAGGGCGCGCACGGCGGGCAACTCTTTCCAGTAAGCGCCCAAAGCATCAATGTCGCTGTTGGGAATGCCGCCGCGCAGATGCGCTTCGATGCTTTGCTCATCTTCGGGCGCTGAAGCGTCAATGTAGCGCGGAATGTTGAGATTGTAATGGTGCTTTTCTATCTCGCCAACCGAAACCATACGCGAGTAGCGCGGCACATCGAGCGTCCGCGAAAACGCGTCCACGATTTTGTGAATGTCCTGAGCGCGCAACCGGTTTTTATTGCCGTCTCTGATGAAGCCTTTGGACGCGTCAGTTATGAAAATGCCACGCCTTGCGCCCGCGTTTTCTTTATCGAGCACTATGATACAGGCTGGAATACTCGTCCCATAAAACAGGTTGGCTGGCAAACCGATGATGCCTTTGATAACGCCTTGCCTCACCAGATTACGGCGAATATCGGCCTCGGCCCCGTCGCGAAACAGCACGTCGTGCGGCAGAATAACTGCGCCTTTACCACTGCTTTTAAGTGAAGCCAATAGGTGCAGCAGAAAAGCATAATCACCATTTTTAGCGGGCGGCACGCCCATCTCGAATCGTTTCCATTCATCGGAAACCGGAGTGAGGCCACTGCTCCAGGCTTTAGTAGAAAATGGGTAGTGGTTAAGCGGGGTGAGAAGCTAAGTATCTCTGTGCCTGCTCTTGGTTGTAGCGACAGAAGAAACGTCTGAGACAGACCAAGTGCATGTAGAAAGATTTAGAGAAGGAGAGCGTCTTGCGC
>JAABUN010002532.1_pt1 | contig 32127 bp, 28 predicted proteins | sample 5559311 | NCBI WGS metagenome assembly JAABUN01 (sample SAMN10711877, study PRJNA513370) | rock metagenome | isolation source: Antarctica rocks | place: Antarctica: Victoria Land, Siegfried Peak sud | reverse complement strand
GGCATCGACCCGAGCGTCGTACCGTGTGTGCCCTTACCTCCAGCAGCACCTCAGCGCGTTTGACATCTTCCACCTCAATCAGCTTTACATCCCAAAAGTGTTCCCAAATCATGCTCCATTATCGTCGATTGCAGCAGCTTCATCAAAAGTGGCGATGAACCGGTTTCTGGGGTCCACTATAAGCAGCCGTTACCGTGCGCTTTCTCGGGGTAAGAACAGCACCGACTAGAAGCACCTGAGCTTTCTGCCACGTCGGCCTCGTGAATAAGCAAGCAAAAGGCGTGAGCATCTTTTGCAGAGCATCGGACAATGGCAGCATGGCTGACCTCCACAAGAGGGTCAGCCTAGCTCACCTCAGCAGATTTCGTGCAAAGTCGAGCTAATCAATCGCCTGGTTACCGAGTTTTTGTAACACATCTCTTTCTTGGGAAGCAAGAAGACCGGCTTGCCCATAGAAAACCTTTTAAGAACTAAACGGTCTCAATAATAAAGTCTAGACGTTTAAGCTGGTACAGATTGCTTGGCCATTGCTATCAATTTCGCTTGCTTAGTGCACGGTCGAGGTTGAAGGCCGCGCTAATAAGACTCAGGTGCGTGAACGCCTGCGGAAAGTTACCCAGCGCCTCGCCGCTCGGCCCCGTCTCCTCTGCGTAGAGCCCTAGATGGTTGGTATAACCCAGCATCCGCTCGAAGATCAAGCGAGCCTCATCGAGCTTTTTAGTGTCGATACGTCCGGCACGGGTAAGCGCCTCGACAAGCCAGAAGGTGCACATGTTGAACGTTCCCTCCTCACCCATAAGTCCGTCCGGAGCGTGCTCAAAGTTGTAGCGATACACCAGGCCGTCCGAGAGTAAGCCGCCGTCCTCGGGCGACTTCTGAATGGCCTCGAGCGTGCGCAGCATCCTCGGGTCGGTCGGCGAGAGGAAAAAGACCAGCGGCATGATGAGCGTGGCGGCGTCCAGAGCGTCCGTGCCGTAAGACTGTACAAATGCCCCGCGCGCCTCGCTCCATCCCTGCTCCATAACTTCTTCGTAGATTCTGTCTCGTTACTTTAAGCCACCGCTCGCGTTCCGAAGGAAACGAACGCTTCTCGGCAAGACGCGCCCCGCGGTCGAGCGCTACCCAGCACATGACCTTGGAGTAGACGTTCTGCTGAGGGCCACCCCGCGGTTCCCAAATGCCCTCGTCGGGTCGCCGCCAGTTATCGCAAAGCCAGTTCAGGAGCCGCCGCACCTTCTGCCAGAGATCGTAGGAGATGGGCGCGCCGTGCTTGTTATATAAGTACACCGCGTCCAGCAGTTCGCCGTATATATCGAGCTGAAGCTGGCTAGAGGCGTCGTTACCGACTCTCACCGGGCTTGAGCCCCGGTAACCCTCCAAGTGCTCAAGAATCTCCTCGTGCAGGGGCGTCTGCTCGCCAATGCGGTACATCAGGTTGAGTGAGCCGTCGGGGCTGTCCGCCAGACAGTGCTCACTCAACCACTCCATGAACGCTGCCGCCTCTTCGGTAAAGCCGATGCACAACAGCCCGTACAATGAGAAGGGCGGCGTCCCGAATCCAGGTATAGCGGTAGTCCCAGTTGCGCTCGCCGCCCAGGGTTTCGGGTAAGCCGCAGGTGGCTGCCGCAACGATAGCCCCGGTCGGCGCGAAGGTGAGAAGTTTCAAGGCCAAGGCCGAACGCTGTACGGTCTCGCGCCAGCGCCCCTGATTACGTACGTTTGGAAAGCCAATGCCGCCAGTAGGCGACCGTCGTTTGAAATAGCCCTTCCATCTCCGCTTCGCTGAGGCAGGGGCGTGCCGCGCCGTTGGACGCTAGTGACGCCAAGACGAAGCTTGCCGTCTCCCACTTTCGCAAAGAGAAGTCGGCGGTAACACTCGTTCCGTCCCGATGTAAGGGCAGCAGCGTGGAAAGCGCGAGGCTGAAGTTGTTCGTGCGGAAAACTGCCCCTTCGGCCGCCAGCTCGACCACGTGCGGATCGCGGGCGTAGTTGAAGGCAGGCTAACAAAAAGCGCGAAACGTCACCTCGCCGCGCACACAGCGGACGCGGCGCACAAGTTGTTGCTCGCCCCCCACGGGCATGAAGTCCACTGCCTCGGCAACGCCCGAGGGCGACAGGAAACGGGTGACGAGGACGTTCGTGTCGGGCCAGTAGAGCTGCTTGCAGGTAACGCCCTCACAGGTGGGCGCGATCCGGAAGCGTCCGCCCTTGGCGTCGTCTAGAAGGGCAGCGAACACGCTGGCGAGTCGAAGTGTGGCAGGCAGAGCCAGTCTAGAGAGCCGTTCTTCCCGACTAGCGCCGCCGTGCGCAGGTCGCCGATGACACCGTAGTTCTCGATAGGCTGGTAGGGCAACTTTTCATCTCCTGGCTAACGGGATGTTTATGATTGCTGTACATTACGAGCACTTGGCCCGGTAGGGTTGTCGACAACTTCAAAGGCTACCTTCGTCCCGGGTTTGAGGGTGCGGTAGCCTTCACCTGGGATCGCCGTAAAGTGGAAGAATACGTCCTGTTCCATAGTATGGCCTTTGATGGTACCTACGCCTGCGGCAACATCGAAGGTATGCACGACGCCCCTTGCTACGGGAAGCCCGGTGTCGCCGAGCGTAGGCGCGCCCTCCGCCCACGTCTGCTGTGGGATGCGGACGCGGGTCACCTCGGGCGCAGCATACGCTTCATATGCGTAATCCCGGCGGGTCTCCATGATTGCCCGCAGGTCGTGCCGCAACTCCTCCAGTGTCGGGCGCCCCACGAAGAACCAGCCGTTATAAATCTTGTAGATGGATAGGTCGTGCCGCAACACGAAGGTATAGGGCTGAGCACGGTAGGCATACTCCCCCTCGGTCTTGTCGAGGATGTCCAAAGCTTTGATGACCTCGCGCTTCTCGTCGGACAGAAACGGCCAGGTCGCCCCAAGGCCAGCTCGAAAGGCTGCCTGAACGAGCGGAGGATCGGCGCTAACAGTCACGAGTCGACCATAATTTACAGCCAGCTCGCCCTGGAACTGCACGAGCTGTCTTAGCTGCTCCTGATCCCTGGGGCAGAAGAAGCCCCGGTTGAAGACGACAACCAGTGGGTAGCCGTCGGTGAAGCCGAGCTTCTCGTCAAGCAGGCTTGGCTTCATATAGTGCGAGATGCGCCTCATGGTGTTGCGGTGGTCGGGAAGCTCGAGGTCGGGGAAGGAGTTGTTGATTCGGAGGGTGGTCATAAGAGTGGTCACCTACTTACACTTGGCGCAAAAAACAAGGTTCAAAAGGTTTCGCCATTATCTGATGGCCGAAAGCAAAATTATCTGATGGCCGAAAGCAAAAAACGCTTTGTAGAGGTCAAGTTGCCTGGTTATCCGCCGCAATCTCCGTCCTGCTCAGCGCCCGGTTATAGATTGGCAACTCGTCAATCACGCCGCGCGTGTAGATCGGCGCAGGTGCGTACTGGTCGGTGCCGACAAACATCTCGAAGTTGCTCTGCGAGAATGCCTGAAGGTTCGACTGTGCGCTCACTGCTCAGCTCACCATCCAGGTAAATACACAGCGTCGTGCCGTCGTAGCTCGCCGCCAGGTGATGCCACCCCTTTTCGATGGCTCCGGTGCTGTCTAAACAACTCTGCGCTGAGTTGTCGGGTGCTTCGGTGCAGACCTCGGCGTGGTCGCCGATCAACCACATGCCGTAATGCGAGTGACCGCCCCGTTCCGGGTCGATTTTCTCGAAAAGGGTGTAGTACTCGTCTTGTGAGGCTTGCGGTTCGTGTTTCCACCAAAGGCCGAATGTCACTCGAGTGTACAAACTAAGGCTCTTGCTGTGGGGTATCACAAGGTAGTCGTCTGGTAGTCGTCTATTCCGTCAAGCGAGTAGGCGCTTTCTGCTTCGCCATCATGGCCCTCGGCGAGCGACGCACCGAGAACCTCCGCACTATTGCTGTTAGGGCTTGTGTCTCCTGCGCTACCTTGAAATGGTTACAAGGCGACAAGTCCTTCGTCCAAAGGTGTCTGGGCAAAACCGAACGGTAAAAAGACCAAACCTATCAACATGAATAAAAACATGCTATCTTCCCGCACTTTGTACCATTGAAGCGCATAATCAGTTCGAGGACGAGTTCGCAGCCACGCTAAAGAGCGCCTCGAATTCCCCGTAGCCCTGCGCCCCCAGCTGCGCCACCGGCACGAAGCGCAAGGCCGCCGAGTCGATGCAGTAGCGCAGACCCGCAGGCGCGGGGCCGTCGGCGAAAACGTGGCCCAGGTGCGAATCACCGTGCTTGCTGCGAACTTCGGTGCGCGGTACGCCCGCTGAACGGTCAACGTGTTCGGTAACGTTTTCCGCGACCAACGGCCGGGTGAACGAAGGCCAGCCGGTCCCCGAGTCGAACTTGTCCAGCGACGAGAAGAGCGGTTCGCCCGAGACGACGTCCACGTAGATGCCCGCCTCATGGTGGTCCCAGAAAGCATTTTGGAAGGGAGGTTCGGTGCCGTCCTCCCGGGTAACGTAGTACTGCATAGGCGTAAGCCGCTGCCGCAGAACGTCGTCGGCAGGTTTCTCATAGCTCGAGGTGGACGAGCGTTGATACACAGTTTCGTCTCCTTGCCAGACAGACGCGAAGAATGCATCCCGGCCCGAGGCGGCGCGGTAGGCGCTGTAATCCTGTGCGTGAGTCTGGTAGTAGTTCTGATGATAGCTTTCCGCCGGGTAAAACTTTGCCGCTGCGGCGACGGTCGTAACTACAGGCTGGTCGAACTTGCCTGAAGCCGACAGCGCGTCCTTGGCACCTTCTGCCAGACGCTGCTGCGTTTCATCTGCGTAAAAGATGGCCGAGGTATACGACTCGCCCCGGTCGTAAAACGCGCCCCCGGCGTCCGTCGGGTCGTGCAGCCGCCAGAAAACGTCCAGCAGCTCCTGATACGAAACGATGCCGGGATCGTAGCGAACCGCGACGGTCTCGCGGTGTCCCGTAGTCTCTGTCAGAACGTCTTCGTAAGAAGGATCGGGGAGCGTCCCGCCCATATAACCGGAGACGGCCTCGAGCACCCCTTCGTGCTGTTCAAACCCCGACTCGGTAGACCAGAAGCAACCCGCCGCGAAGTAGGCAGTGGCGTAGTCAGCTCCCTCGGGTGACGCGCTGTTCGTTTGTGAAAAGGCGAGGGGGGCGGCGGGTAACAGTGCCCCCAACAGTAGGAAAAACCTCTTTAACTTCATGCGTCCCTCTTTCTTAGGCTACTAAATCTTAGGCAAACTTCGCTCATGGCGTCCTTTATTATTCAGCTGAGTGCAGAAACCCCGATGGATTGGTAGACGTTACACCACCTCCAAAAGACTCACGCACCACATGTCAGCTACCCTGCACCGCGCAGTAGTAACGCCCACGTGTACTTCAAACCCATCTTCAGCCCCCTAAAGAGCGAGAAAGCAGCGCACGAAAAATGGCTTTATCGGCAACCGAATAGTAGAGAGCAATACCGCTCTTCTCCGGAACCGAGGAGGCCGAAAAGGCGATGTCGGCATCCCCAGGTTCGCCGGGTAGTGGAACGATAATAGGGTCTTCGGAGCGACCTACGACTTTGGAGTACGCCTTGTCGAAAGCAATCCAGCCGACACGCCAGTGGGCGTTTTCGTCCGCGCCGTTGTAGAACATGACGGGCGCGTTGCCGTCTGACAAGATAGGACCCGTACTCAGATGGTAGCTGTCCCAGCTTCCAGGGCGCGCTTCAAAGAGTGGATCTTGGACGGTCCACGGTCCATCTACCGCAGGGGCGGAAGCCACGCCAATCTTTGACGCACCGCTCGCGTACTCGAAAAATAAACGCCAGCTGCCGTCCTCCACAGCGACGAGCGTTGCCTCTTTAGGATTCGCGTGGCTCTCCGTGGAACGGAGCATCACCCCCTGTTTTTTCAGGTCGTCTATAGTCTCGCCGACAGCAAGCATCAGCTGACCCACCTTTTTTGTCTCATCCCAACCCGAGTAATAGACGTAGTAGCGTCCATCAACCTTCTCGAGCGTAGGATCTTCGCACCCATCCTTGTCCTCGCGGGTGCCGGGCGCGATGGCGGGATGATCAGCCATACGGAAGCGGAGGCCGTCATCCGACTCACCGTAGTAAATGCGCGCGACCTTTTGGGAGGCGTCTTCAGAAGAGTTGACGGCGCGCACCAGCAGCTTGTAGGTACCCTTTTCTTGCCAGACACAGGGACTCAGGACGAACATCCCGGATAGTGGACCCCTACGCTCGAGTTCTACGGCGGTAATGTCCTCGACCGTGAACCCGATCACGCGCCTTGCCCCTGGTTCATCGTGAGACCTCCGTCTAAGGTGAAGGTTTGACCGGAGGCGTAACCGGCATCTTCTGAAGCGAGGTAGAGGGCCAGCTTAGCGATCTCCCACGGCTCCGCCGCTCGTTTCCAGGGGATGCTCTGGACCTGCTCTTCAAGTACCTTGGGATCGTCCAGCGCAGGTTGATTCATGGGGGTCAGGACCATACCGGGGGCAATGTTGTTGACGTTGATCTTATCGGGCGCGAGTTCTAGCGTAAGCGTCCGCGTCAGGTTTCGCAGCGCCCCTTTCGAGGCGCAGTAGCCAGCCGCTCCGGCCCGAGGAATATCTTCGTGGACCGAGGTGATGTTGATGATCTTGCCGTTGCCACCGGCTTTGCGGCGAGCTCGGATAAAGTGCTGGCAGCAGTAAAAAGGCCCGTAGAGGTTCGTTTTGATCCTGTCGTCCCAGTCTTCAAGCTTCATGTCCGCCACTTCATCTCCGGTAGCGTCTACACCTGCGTCGTTCACCAAGATAAAAGGGGTGCCTAACTGCCGCTCCGTTTCCCCAAAGAGCTTGGCAACGTCTCCTTCTTCACGAATATCGGTTTGCACTATGATGGCTCGCCTTCCTTCTCCTTCAACAAGCCTCTTCGTGTTTTCGGCTCCCGCCTTATCGTGCCAGTACATGACGGCAACATCTGCCCCCTCCTTGGCGAACTCCAAGGCGATGGCTTGCCCTATTCCTGAGTCTGATCCGGTAATGATGGCAACCTTGTCGGCAAGTTTCATCGGCATGATCTCCTTTTAAGCTTCGTTTACAGGATGTTAAGGCACTTCCAAGCCTTGTTAGTTGCGGCGAATGAAAAGCTCACAGCATGACCTGTTCGTTATTTAATCCTGTTGCTCCACTCGGGTGCGGCGGTCGGCGCTCGGTAATCTGCGTTTCATCGTTGCCGTCGGTGCAGCGCACCGTAAAGGTGTGCTCTCCCGGCTCAAAAGGCCACTCGAAGCGCCACAACACCCACGTCAGCCCGGACATCGGCTCGCGCAGTTCGGCCTGCTGCCACGCGCCGTCGTCAACCTTGACCTCGACCTTGGAGATGCCCCGCGCTCCGGCGTGAGCGACGCCACCGATGGGAATAGCCATATCCCCCGCTTGAGCCGCGCCGAGCATCATGTTCGTCGCCACCGTGTCGATGACCGAGGTCGCGCGTATCTGCGCAGTACGATCCCAGGTTCGCTGTACCCAGTAGCCCGGTGCCCAAGCGTCTACCGCTTCGATGGATTCAATCCATTTGGGCTGCTTCATGCCGTAGAGGTCGGGGATGTAGACGCGCAGCGGGAAGCCGTGACGGGCGCGGAGCGGCACCCCGTCCCACGCATAGGCGAGCATGATGCGCTCGTCGTTTTCAATGTCTTCGGTAGCGACGTACTCAAAAAAGCCGTCTGCTGAGCTGATGCGAAGATGCGTTGCAGTGTCCTGAAGGCCCCACTCACCCAGAAGACGTTTCAGCGGTACTCCAGTCCAGCGAGTCGTGCTGGTCAACTCGCCGCCAACCGGGTTTGAGATGCAGGCCATGGTGATGAACTGATGGACGGGCTCGTAAGTGCGTAGCTCCTCAAGCGTGTACTCTTTCGGCGTGTCGACCAGCCCTTCAACCCGTAAGCGCCAGTCGGCTTCCTCGATAACGGGCGGCGTGAGGTTGATGTCGATGCGGTAGTACTGCTCGAGGGGGGTGTATTCAGGGCGGGTACCGTCGACGACCCGGACGGCAGCGTCGGCGTTCGGTAGAGCGTTGGCAGCTGACCAACGCTGACCTTCAGCTGCTGCGGCCAGTGCTTCACGCCTGCCCCCCAGGGCGGCGCTGACGCCTGCCCCGGCCACGGTGATAAGCGCCGCTGCGCCGCCGACGCGCACGATGAACTGGCGGCGGTTGAGGCGCTCCGCAGACGCAGCTTCAGTGCTCGGCTGGGCCAGACGGCGCTGCAACCAGGCCAGTCCCAGCCCCCAAATGCCGAGCGCCAGAAAAACCCAAAGACCGTCTATAAAGGACGCACCCTGACGGGTAGCGCTGACTACCGCGAGCAGCACCCCGACGATGAGGCCGTAGATAAGTCCGGCGCGCAGGCTGGAGCGTTCAGCGCGTTGCCAAACGAAGAACACCGCACCGCCGATCATGGCCAGAGCCAGGATCAGGCCCACCGCCATCGCCTGTTCAGCCAACTTGGCGGTATCGGCGACCGACAGGCCGAGCGCGGTGATGACACCGACCATGCTGTCGATACCCGTGGTGATGACGCTGCCCGGCAGGATGCGTGTCAACAGGTCAAACACATCGAAGGGTATGAAAGGAACCCCCAGCACTTGCTGAACTAGGGCCATGAGCGCCAGCAGCGGAGCCGTTAACAGCAGCGTTAGCAGGGCACCCTTTACCAGGCTCGACACAATGTTGGGTTTTTTCATGGCTGAACGGCTCCTTTACAGCGTCTGAGCGTGATTGGCGACGGGATACGTGTTGGTCGAAAAGAGGGTGGAGTGGTTCCTGGCCATCACTTTGGCCCAGGTGAGTGCCGATGGCTGGTTTACGCATGAAATTTTAGGCAAAAGGTATCACGAAAGTATCACAAGGCTCGGGTTCTTTCGTAGGTCGGCTGGCTGTGACCTTTTCGTGATACCTTTCACGTAAGCTCTGAAGTGAGATGGACACCGTTCGCATCCTTATTGTCGAAGACGACCACGACATTAGCCACCTGATCGCTCTACACTTGCGTGAAGTGGGCTACCAGGTCGACATGGTGCATGACGGGGAGACCGGGTTCGAGAGGGCCAGTTCAGGCCATTACGACCTTATGGTGCTAGACGTCGTGCTGCCCAAACTCAGCGGTACCGAACTCTGTCAGCGGCTGCGCGCGGGGGGCAATTACACCCTTATCCTGATGCTAACGGCCAAATCGGGCGAGCTCGACCGCGTGCTCGGCCTCGAGCTGGGGGCCGACGACTATCTGACCAAACCGTTTAGCTTCCGTGAGCTTCAGGCCAGGGTCAAAGCTTTATTACGGCGCAAGGCGCAAGCTGAGCAGACCACGCGAACGCTGCCTAGCGTTATCCAGGTAAACGGCCTGACTATAGATGTGGAGAACCGAGCAGCCACCTTTAACGGACACTCCTTACCTCTGACGCTTAAAGAGTTCGACTTACTCTTACAGTTCGCCCAGCATCCAGGCAAGGTCTATACCCGCACCCAGCTCCTCGATCTGGTCTGGGGCTACGGCTACGAGGGCTTAGAACACACTGTCAACTCGCACATCAACCGTTTGCGCACAAAGCTAGAGCGCGACCCGGTCAGTCCCGAGTACATCCAAACCGTCTGGGGGGTGGGCTACCGGTTCGTTCAAGGCGCTCCTGAAGCGCCCCCTGCGTGAGCTTGCGGGTGTTCAGAACCTTACACGGCAGGCTTTCACTCGTGCTCCTAGCCCTCTTCATCCCGCTGGGCATCTTTTACGTGTGGTCGACCGTGGCCACGAGTCGGCGCTACGCTCAAGAGGTCAGCCAGCAGGTCAACGAGGGCTTGGCCGCGCGCTTGGTGCGTGAGCACGACTTGATGGTCGGCAAGGGTGTCGACATGACGGCGCTCGCGGCCATGCTGAAGTCAGTATCGATGACCCATCCTGATGTCGACCTGTACGTACTGGACTCGGCGGGCAATGTTTTGCAGGCGTCGCTACCACGTGGGAAGCTCGAGCGGCATTCGGTATCGCTTGAACCTATCGAAACCTTTTTGCGTGGGTCGGTAGCGTACCCGATTCCGGGCGACAACCCTCGAGACAGCGACCGTCCGAAGGTCTTTTCGGTCGCACCGATCCCTGCTGAAGGACCCTTAGAGGGTTATCTCTATATCGTGCTGGCCGATGAAGTCCAAGACTCGGTGACGGCCATGGTGGAAAGCAGCACCATTCTAAGGCTCAGTGTCTGGGTGGGTCTGGCCGGGCTCACGCTGGTATTCTCCGCAGCCGTTTTGATGTTTACGCTGCTTACGCGCCGCCTGAAACGTCTGGCGGCGGTCATGATGGATTTCGAGAAAAGGAACTTTGAGGGTATGACCCTTAAGCCCTTTCCCGCCGCCCGTGCGGGTGACGAAGTGGCCGACCTCAACCGGGTCTTCTACAGCATGGCGGCGCGTATAGCCGAGCAGGTTAGTAGCTTGCGGGAGAGCGACCGCCTCCGCCGTGAACTCGTGGCGAACGTCTCCCACGACCTGCGGACGCCCCTGACAGCGCTTCAAGGCTATCTGGAAACGCTCCAGCTTGAGACCCTGAGTGACGAGGAGAAGCGCCGCTATCTAGGCATCGCCACCCGACACAGCGCGCAGCTGAGCAACCTCGTCGGCGAACTTTTCGAGCTGGCTAAACTCGAGGCAAACGCCGCGGAGGTTCGTAAAGAGCGCTTTCCTCTAGCCGAGCTCGTGCAGGACGTGGTGCAGAAGTTCGGCCTGGGCGCGGAGCAGCGGGGCGTGACCCTGGTGGCTGATGTCAGGGTGCGCCCCCTTGTCTATGCGGATGTGGGCTTTCTCGAGCGGGTACTGGAAAACCTTATCGACAACGCCTTGCGGTATACGCCCCAAGGAGGGGTGGTGAGCGTGTCGCTCCTTTCCTCCACACAAGGTGTCACCGTTAAAGTGACCGACACCGGTTCCGGCATTCCAGCTACAGAGCTGCCACACGTTTTCGAGCGGTTCTACCGGGCCGCGCGTACGGGAGATAGGGCGACGGGTGCGGGGCTCGGGCTGACCATCAGCCAGCGGATGCTCGAGTTGCACGACAGCAGGCTCGAGGTTGCCAGCGAGGTCGGCGTCGGAACGACCTTTAGCTTCAGCTTGCCGACATCTTAGCTCTGCTATACCTCACGTTACCCTCTTAATGTCTGACTGACTAGGGAGCAAGTTTAGAGGTTCGATCCGCCGAACGGCAGGTAGCTACAGCAAACCTGTGATAAAGCCGTGAACTTTGCCGCCTATACTTTGTACAGGTAAGGGTGAAAAGGTACGTGGGTATTGCTTCTTAAGAGCCCAACTTACTCCAGTATGCGAGCTGCCAAACGCAACCTTGGAGTTCTTTAGCTGCTGGTGACCCTCACAAACTGCCCTACCACGCTTACGCCCATAAGCTTTCGATGGAGGTTAACGAATGTTTTTTGCACGCCATAAGACCAAAGTAATCGCGCCTGAAAAGGCTCTTCCCGGTCGGGATCAACAACCCTTTCCCGTGCCGGACTACCATGCGGTACTTGGTACCCGCCTCCAACCTCCCTTCCCCGAAGGGATGGAGGTTGCGTATTTCGGCTTTGGTTGCTTCTGGGGTGCCGAGCGGAAGCTCTGGCAGGTCGACGGTGTCTACACGACGGCGGTTGGTTACCAGGGTGGTTACACGATAAACCCGACCTACCACGAGGCCTGTAGCGGTCGGACGGGACACGCTGAAGGGGTGATGGTCGTCTATGACCCGGAGAAGGTCAGCTACAACGCTTTGCTCAAAGTCTTTTGGGAAGCTCACGACCCTACCCAAGGGATGCGCCAGGGGAACGACCGTGGCACCCAGTATCGCTCCGCTATCTTTACCACCACGGACAAGCAGCAGAGGGCTGCTAGCGCCAGCCGTGACGCCTACGAGAAAGACCTGCGCGGAGCGGGCTACGGTTCCATCACCACGGAAATCGCTCCCGCAGGGCCTTTTTACTATGCCGAGGACTATCACCAGCAGTACCTCCATAAGGTGCATCACGGTTACTGCGGTTTGAACGGGACAGGGGTGAGCTGTTCGGTAGGGCTGGCGGTCGAAGCCAGTCCTCAAGGCAAAGCCAATGACCGAGCTGAGGACTATCTGCCCAGTACCGACGCCGAGTGGCGAGAGCGTTTGACGCCGGAACAGTACGCGGTGCTGCGTCAGGCTGGCACCGAGCGTCCTTTCAGCAACGAGTATTTCGACGTTGATGAGGACGGCCTCTACCGCTGCGCCGCGTGTAGCAACGTGCTCTTCGACAGTCACGCCAAGTACCACTCCGGCACCGGCTGGCCGAGCTTTACTGAAGCGGTCTCGACAGATGCGGTCGAACTGGTCGAAGACCGCTCGCATGGGGTTGTCCGCACCGAAGTGCGCTGCGCACGCTGTCACTCCCACCTCGGCCACCTTTTCACCGACGGACCTCGGGAGGCTGGCGGACTTCGCTACTGCATGAACAGCGTCGCTCTCGAGCTGCAAGAGCGCTAGCCACCAGAGCGTCCGGTGCCGCGCTCCCAGGTGGTGCCGGACTAAGAAGAGCTTGACATGATGGCACCTACTGTCAGTGAACGAAGCGTCTACCAGACTCGCTGACGAACCGGCGGCTGAGGAAGATAGGTGAATAGGTGCCAGTTTGGTTGCAAGCAGGCCTATGGGGTTTAGCTGCTGGGTTTGGGTTGCTTCTCGGGGCCGTGATTGCCTACTATGTGGAGCTTTCCCATCGTTTGGTTGCAGCGGTGATGGGCTTTGGTGGGGGCGTTCTAATCGCCGTACTCTCCTTTGAGCTGATAGAGGAGGCTTACCAGCACGGTGGCTTGGGTGCGACGATCACCGGTTTTCTAGCCGGAGCGACGTTGTTCTGCGTTGCGAACTGGTACCTCGCGCAACACGGTGCGAAACATCGCAAGCGGTGTGGCCAATGCGTACAGCAGCCGAAAGAAGAAGAGTCGAGCGGCAGTGGAGTCGCCATCGCTATCGGGGCGCTGCTCGATGGTATCCCCGAGTCTATCGTTATTGGCCTCAGCTTGATCGGTGGTGGCAGCGTGGGCGTAACCGTTGTTCTAGGGTTTTTTCTTGCCAACGTTCCGCAGGGTCTTTCCAGCGCGTCGGGGATGAAGGAAGCTGGGCGCTCAGCGACCTATATCTTTGGTGTTTGGACGGGCATCGCAATCCTTTCCGGGGGTGCCGCAGTGCTCGGCAACACCATTTTTGGGCGCTTCTCGCCTGAGGTTGTGGCGGCAACTACCGCCCTGGCAGCGGGAGGAATTTTGGCGATGCTATCTGAAACCATGATTCCCGAAGCCTTTGAAAAAGCGCAAAACTTCATCGGGCTAATCACCGTCGCAGGGTTTCTCGTCCTGTTCACCCTTACCAAACTAGGTGCGTAGAAAGGATATAACAGCGAACAGGAGACGCGTGCTTATCGGGGTTGCCGACAGGGAAGCGGCACTCGCACCCGGTACAGCACCTGGCGACCATCTACGTCCTTCATTGCGGCACATGCTGAGTCTCGGAATCAACGCGGCTACACTCTACGTGTTGTGCGCAACGTCTCACCCGCCGTCTACATAGCTGCTCCGAGCAGCCGTAACTTCATTGCCAGAAACTGTCCCGGAATCGGCAGCAGAAAGGGAAAGCCGTAGTCCGGTTGCTCCCATCCGCCGTAACGAGCGTAAACCTCAATATAGTTGAAAATGCAGCAACCGCTTCTGGAGTGCGGTTGCTGCATACGTTATCTCATATATCTAACGAGCTTCATTAAGACTCTATCTAGAAACCGCCATGTTGCAAAGGATATGGGCACAGGCGAGCTGAACGAAGGCCACCCAGCGATCAGTAGAGCATTGGAACGTTTGCTTAAAACCCTTGTGATAAAGTTGTGACTTTTTCGTGAGGAAGTCGTGAACTCTGCCGCCTATGCTCCTCTCAAGTGAAGGTGAAAAGTTGTGTAAGGAGGCTTCTCTGACCGATTTGCTCTGGCAAGCGCGCTGGCAACCGGAACTTGAGAACGCTTCAGCTACCGCTCACCCTCACAACCGCTACGCTCCCCGTAACGGAAAAAGAGGAGAAATATGAACGTCATACGCCCCCTGTTCTACCTGGCATTCCTCACGCTGCTTAGTGGCTTAGCGCTGGCCCAAGACAATGAGGCCGCGCCTGCCCCGCCTTCTATCGGTACCGACATTCCGCTGACCTATTTCGGCCCGACGCCTTCGGGAGCCCTGCTCGACCCGCGTGACCGGGCGCTTGTGGGCGAGGTTCAGCTGCTCCGGGCGGCTACCCTCGACCTCGAGGCGGGCACCATGACCTTGCCCTTATACCGCGGCCAGATGAAAGACGGCACGCCGGTATGGTACATCCTCACCGACACCACCGATAAGGCCAACGCCGACGCGCTCGGACTCAACCACTCGGGCAAGCTGACCTACGCAGACGTACCGGGCGCTACGAGAGTGGCGACCTTAGGCAACGACCTCAGCCTGACCTTCGAGAGCGGCACCGTAGACTTCGCGCCGGAGCGCGTACTCTTACCCGGCCCGGCGGAAGCACCTTTCCCTCCGACGGTGGCTGAACCTGGTTCGGTCGGCGACGAGGCGTACTCTCCGCTCGTCCGTATCCAAAACGCGGGCAACCACATCTATAACGCCCCCGTCCTTGCTTACGGTGTCGAGGCCGAAGCGATCAACTTCTGCGAGGGCAGCCCCGACTACAGCTTGGTTCACGATAAAGTCCTGTCCATCTGCCCTGAGGACATGACCGTCACCTTACAGCTGGTCCCCGGCTTTTCCTTCGCGCGACCCATCATGTACGTGAGTTTCGACGCTTCTGACCCTGTGGCAGCGGTGCTCGAGAAAGCAACGTATGCCCCCGCTTTAGCCAACATCAAGGTCGGCTTCGATGACGGCGCTTTCAGCGCCATCGAGCGCCTCTTCGTCACCGTCAACGGCCCGACGGGTGCGAACAACCCGCAGCGCCAGGGGCTCAACAGCTTGCTTTTAGAAGAAGGCAACGGGCCGCTCAACCTCTTCGGCGGCGTGCCGACCATCGCGCTCGACTACAGCCCGCTGTGGGACATGAACTTGGGTATGTGGACACAAGAAGCAATTGACAACGGCTACCGCTCGCGCATGATCGACGAGTTCCAGTACCTGGGCATGGCCGAAGGGGGCTGGATTACCAGCCCGGAGGGAGAACCGTTCGGCTCGAGCGGCATCATCATCAACTGCCCGGTCGTCTTTAGATTTCTCTAACCAAAAAGGCGCTAGCGTCCAGCTGCTAGCGCCTCACCTTTATCGAAAAGGGGATTTATGAGACACATCGCAGGAAGGCATAAAGTAGGAATTGCCCTGAGCCTGACCCTTCTACTGGGCGCGGCTGGGGTAACCCACGCGCAAGATGCAACATCTGAACTGCAAACCTTGCAACAGGACGACGCTCAGTGGGCAATGCCCGCAAAGAACTTCTCCGGTACCCGCTACAGCTCCCTCGACCAAATCAACGTGGAGAACGTCAAGAATTTGGATACAGCTTGGACCTTCTCGACGGGTGTGCTGCGAGGACACGAGGGGCAACCTCTGGTCGTCGGCGAGACGATGTACCTCGTGACGCCCTTTCCCAACATTGTTTACGCTATCGACCTAAACACGAGCGCGATGCGGTGGAAGTTCGAGCCTGAACCCGATGAGCGGGCCATCGCGTCGGCCTGCTGCGATGTGGTCAATCTGGGCGTGTCCTACGCGGACGACAAGCTCTTTTTCAACACCCTGGATGGTCAGGTCTATGCTCTCAACGCCAAAAGTGGTGAGGTCATCTGGCAAGCCAAAAACGCCGATCCCCGTAAAGGCGCAACCATGACCAACGTCCCCTTGGTCGTCAACGACAAGGTGATCGTCGGGGTCTCAGGTGGCGAGTATGGCGTCCGCGGTTACATCACGGCTTATGACAGCAACACGGGTGAACAGGCCTGGCGCTGGTACAACACCGGCCCGGATAAGGAAGTGGGCATCACAGAGCGGTTCAAGCCCTTCTACGCGAGCCATAAAGGTGACGACTTAGGCGTAAGTACCTGGCCGAAAGATCAGTGGAAGCTCGGCGGGTCTACGGTCTGGGCCTGGTTTACCTATGACCCCGAGCTGAACCTCATCTACTTCGGAACCGGCAACCCCGGCACCTGGAACCCCAGCCTGCGCCGGGGAAACGCGGCGAAGCTCGATGATGCAGGTCAAGTGGGCGAACAAATGGTCTCAAAGCATCATGGCGCGCGACGCCGACAGCGGCGAACTAGTCTGGGCCTACCAGCTGACCCCGCATGACGAGTGGGATTACGACGCGGCGAACGAAAACATTCTGCTCGACCTCCCTATCGGGGACGAGACGCGCAAGGCGCTCGTTCACTTCGACAAAAACGGCTTCGCCTACGTTCTCGACCGTACCAATGGCGAGGTGTTGTCCGCCGAGACCTTCGGCGAGGGCGTCAACTGGGCCAGCGAGATCGACCTTGAAACCGGGCTGCCCGTCCGTAATCCTGAAAAGGCTACCGCTCAGGGGGTGAGCGTCACCGATATCTGTCCGTCGGCGATGGGGTATAAGGACCGGCAGCCCGCGTCGTATTCGCCCCGGACCGAGCTTTTCTACGTATCCACCAACAACCTGTGTATGGACTACATGGGAACCGAAGGTATGTACGTCTCGGGGGTGCCTTACCTCGGCGTCAACGTGCAGACAAAAGCGGGGCCGGGCGGTCACCGCGGCGCGCTCATGGCCTGGAATCCCGTAAAAAGCGAAAAGGTCTGGGAGATCAAGGAGAACTTCTCAGTCTGGAGTGGCGTCTTAACCACTGGCGGTGATGTGGTCTTCTACGGCACCCTGGACGGTTGGTTTAAAGCCGTCGACGCCACAACCGGCGAGGTGCTCTGGAAGTTCAAGACGGGCTCAGGCATTATCGGCGCGCCGATCACCTACCTCGGGCCAGATGGAGAGCAGTACATCGCCATCCTCAGCGGGGTCGGGGGCTGGCCCGGCCTGGTGGTGTCTGGAGACCTAGCGCTAGACGATCCCACCGTCGCTTTGGGTGCAGTGGACGCCTTTTCAGACCTGGGCCGCTACACCAACCAGGGCGGAATGCTCCACGTGTTCAGTCTTGATGACTAAAGGATAAAGGCAGAGACTACGACCGGGGAGGGAAGTACATTCTCTCCCTAATGCACCGAGTTGGGTGTTTTTTCTACACCTCCACATAGTTGTAATCGAGAATTGTCCAATGCCCAGCGGACAAGGGAAGCCTATCGTGAAAAAGGAATACCTGAAGCAGCCAAGTCAATTGAGATCAATGGTGGAATCCAACCAAACCCGAAGAGCTAGCGTGATACTTTCGTGAACTTTTTATATTAAAATCTGAGGAAATCGTAAAGAACAAGATCATCCGTGCTAAACGTGTCCCGCTCACTGGTGGTTGGAGAGGAGCTGCAAATTGGTAGTCATTATCCAAGACATGTCGCATTGGCGTTCCCATCTTGTATCAAGCGTTCAACGTAACCATACATAGCGAAACGAGGAAATAGATGAGACAGGCAGTTACACGCGGTACCTTGCCAACCTGGTCACTGATGACTGGAATCGCCATCCTAGCCCTAAGTGTTCCTCTTCAAGGGCACGCCCAAGAAGCTCCTGGGGTGCTCGTGCTCCCCGAGGGCTTCCAGATCGAGAAGGTAGTCGACGGACTTACCTACCCGACCTCCGTCACCTGGGATGATCAGGGGCAAATGTTCGTGGCGGAGGCAGGAGGTCAGTTTCTCGAGGAGCCAGCGCCGTCGCGGATAATGCGCATCAAAGACGGACGGGCTACCGAGTTCGTCAATCTCTTCGACCTAGGCGAGACCGACCCTATCGGCGGCATGACCTGGCATGAGGGAGCTTTTTACATCACCCACCGGAGTGCTAGCGACCGGAGCGGAGCGGTGTCCCGGGTGTCCCCCGACGGCGAAATTACCCTCCTCTTCGACGGCTTTGTCGACAGCCAGTCCGAGCACCCGCTCAGCGACATCCAGCCCGGTCCGGACGGTCGTCTCTATATCGGCACTGGCCCAGCTGCCAACTCGGCAGTGGTAGGCCTCGACATCGCTCCCTTCGTTGAGCGAAGCCCCCTTCTGCACACGACCCCATGTCAGGACATCACGCTCACCGGACAGAACTTCCAGACTCCCGAATTCCGTACCTCGGACGCCGGTGATACGACGCTAACCGGCGCCTATGTCCCCTTTGGAACCGAAACGACGGCCGGAGAGGTGATTACAGGAGACGTGAAGTGTGGTGGCGCGGTCCTTGCGTTCGACCCAAACAGCGAAGACCCCGAGGCGACCTTGGATGTTTTCGCCTGGGGACTTCGCAACGTCATCGGGGTGGCCTGGGATGAACAGGGAAACATGTACGCGGGGATCAACGGCTATGACGTTCGCGGTTCCCGCCCGGTCAATGACGAGTACGACGCCACCTACAAGATACAAGAGGGCGCCTGGTACGGCTGGCCCGACTATTCGGCTGCGTTAGAACCGCTTACCGACCCCAAGTTCGATTCCCCCGATTCGCTGCAAGCGCCCGTGGTGATATCCGGGCAGCCGCAGGAGAAGCGCCTCGGCTTCGTCATTGACCACGAGGCGAGCGGGCTCACCGTGGCGGACACGTCACTTGTTCTCGGCTTGCACGACTTTAATTCGTCGCCCTCGAAGTTAGCGGTAGCACCCGCGTCGTGGGGCGAGCTGGCGGGGCAGGTGTTCGTAGCGGAATGGGGCGACCTATCGCCGAACACCAACCCGCTGCGCGACAAACCTTCGGGCTATCAGGTTGTGCGCGTGAACCCAGACACGGGTGAGGTTACGCCTTTCGTCCGTAACGCTATGCCCGGACCGGCCTCCAGGCAAGGTGCGCCGCTCGAGGGCATGGAGCGGCCCATCGACGTGAAGTTTGGACCCGATGGGGCGATGTACATCGTCGACTACGGCATTGCCAACATCAACCCGGCGCGCGCCGCGGAGGGTCAAGTGCCGTACGAGTTCCCACCCGAGACGGGTGTGGTCTGGAAGGTCACGCGTACCCCTTAGAAGACACCCGACCGGTGCAGCGTCAGTGCCCAAATTTCGATACTGTTCTCCACGCTGCTCGGTCCTCCATTCAGTCAACAAAAGGAATCCGAAGCTATGCACTTGATAAGCAATACGAAAATAGCGACCCTCGCCGCAACGGCGACACTTGTACTCGCATCCTGTTCCCCCTCGACCGCGCCGTCCGTCCCTGCTGGGCCTGATCCGTTCGCAAGCCCAACCGAGCATCTGACCGGTGTCCCCCCTCTGTCGGGCCAGCTCGATCGCAGCAAACTGACGATGGACAGCGTCATCAGTGTTGACCTGGACCGGAACATCGCCCGTGTGCCGCTGTTCAAGGGCAGTTACAACGGGACGTCTGTTTGGTACGTCCGCATGGACGTCTCCGACGCTACCTTAGCGCAGGACCTTGGGCTCAATTTCGCCCCGCGGCTCGCCAACTCAGACAACGAGTGCCCTGCCTGCGTGCAGACCGTCACGTCGGCCGACCCGGTGCTGGGCAGCGCGCCCGTGGAATTTGCGGGCACGGTCGACTTCAGCCCCGAGCGCATCATTGAGCCCAGCGCTACTGGCTTCCCGCCGCTCGTGGCCCAGCCCGGTTCGGTGGCTGGCCTCGCCTACAGCGACCTCGTCCGCGTCGAGGGAAGCGACGTTGTTTTCAACGCGCCTATCGTGGCCACCGGGGACGGCCCCTTTGACGTAAGCGAGGCGCACACCAATACGCTCGACCGCGTGATGGCCATCGACACCGAGAACATGACGGTAGACCTCCAGTTCATCCGCGCCTTCTCGCACGGTAAGGACATCTTCTACTTCACCTTCGGCTCATCCGGCGCGCTCTCGGCCACCCTCGAGCGGGGTACCTTTGTGCCGGTCCTCGGCAGCTTGCCGTTTGCCAACGACGACCAGGACCCAGAGGGAGCGCGCTCGTCTATCTTCACCTTCACAAACGGTAAGCGGGGCGAGATGAGCCCTCCGGCTCAAGGGCTGATGCACGTCCTCCTCGACAACCCCTCGGGAAACCTCAGCCTCGAAAACCCGGAACTGCTCGAGTCGCTGCGCCTCGGCGGTGACGCTCACAACGTCCTTGGCTCCTTTCCTACCCTGCGCGACCAGCGCCTGCGTGAACTCTACACACCGATGTGGGACCTCCAGATTGCGGTCTGGAGCGACGAGGTGGTAGCAAACGGGGAAAACTTCGCTCAGACAGACGCGAACACGATCCGCCAGCTTGCAGCCAGAGGTTTCCTCACCAACCCTGGTGGCGGCAAGCTTGGCTCGGCGAACTTTGTTGTCAACTGTCCGGTCCTGGGCTTCGCGGACACGGCACCTACCGAGGACCAGGCTCCGAGACCCGCCGGTCAGCCTTGAGCGGCAGCTCGCGTGGGGTATCAGTTCAAGGCAAAATCAACGACTCGAGAAGGGACCGTGCTTGATGGTAATACGTAAAGCAATCTTTTCAACCCTAGGGGCCGCGCTTTTTACGCTGCTGCTCACCCCTACCACCTTCGCTCAGAACCTCCCTACACACGCCGAGCTGCGGGGAGTTTTGAAGGAGATAGCCGCGGAGGACAACGGCGGGGCAGGCGCTAATTTGTGGGCCACCGTCGTGGACAGGGACGGGATGGTAAAAGCGGTGGTGTTTTCCGGCGAGGAGCGCGGCGATCAGTGGCCGGGGAGCCGCCTCATAGCTGCCCAGAAGGCAAACACCGCCAACGCCTTTAGCCTCCCGGAGCGCGCCTTATCGACCGCCAACCTCTACTCAGCAGTACAGCCGGGCGGAAGTTTGTACGGCCTCCAGTTCAGCAACCCGGTGGATCCGGCTGTAGCTTACGCAGGGGCTTCCGCCGACATTGGCCTGGAAAACGACCCCATGGTCGACCGGAAGATCGGTGGCGTCGACGTGTTCGGCGGGGGATTGGCCCTGTACAACAGCGAAGGAGAGCTTCTAGGGGCGCTCGGTGTGAGCGGGGATAACTCTTGCACGGACCACAACGTTGCCTGGAAGGTTCGCCATCGCCTCAACTTGGACAACATCCCTGAGGGCGTGAGTCCAGCAGGGGACGATAACATCGTTTACGACATCGACCCCCGTGACGACACGAGCCGCAGTGGTTGGGGGCACCCGGAATGCTCTCCTGAGGCGACACGGATTGCTGTTCAGCTTGCCGAAACGCGCCCGACCGGGCCTCAGCCGTAGGGTTGGAAACCACTCCTCTTCAACGCTAGGACAAACATACGGAGGTTACGTCAATGAAAAGCCGTTTTATTGTGCATTTAACGCTCCTGATTCTAGGGCTTGCTGTGCTGTTGGGTGGGTGTGGCAACAGCGATCCGGATGGCAACACAGATACTGGCACCGACGGCCCTGCCAACGCGGGAACTCCGGCATCACACCAACTTGGCGATGCTGCCGCCGGTCAAGATGTCTACCGGTTCGAGACCTTTGGTAATGAGGGTTTCTGGACAGACGCCGTACGTTTGCCGGAGGGGATGATGGAGGCTCAAGTCACGCCTCTTCAAGCCTTAAAACTTGGTCTGCACGTAGATATCGACGCTCTGGACGCTGCTACTCAGCAGGCCATTACTACGGACCTTCAAGCCGACCCTACTGGAGAAACCTCGCCACTTCTCAATGATCCGGACACAACGGTTGCGCTTGTCAATGCCAATGCCATCATCGGCTTGGCCGCAAAAGACAGCAATGACGACGGCGTTATAGACGTCACTAGCGGCGACAAAGTAGGAGCAAGTTGCGCCCTCTGCCACACTGTCACTGACGGATCGGTCCTGGACGTGCCCAACGGTGGTTCTATCGGGCAGCGCCAGGACGGCCGCGCCACCCATAGCCTCGATTTTGGCAGCTTATTGGCCGCAGGTACCAACTCGCGGGCCTACTACCCCGTGCTTCAGCTCGCACTAGATGCAAACGGTGGCAAAACCCTGGGGCGGGCACCAATCGGTCTGACTGAGAACTCGACAGAAGAAGAGGTAGACGCCTACCTCACCAACAAGGACTTTTATCCGGTAGGCATGTTTGACGACACCGTGGACGGCAATGGCGACCCCATGCACAACATGCCCCTGTTTCGCCAAGATTTGGCCTTCCCGTATGGTAGTGAAGGGGCGATCAGCAAGCAAGACAATTTCGCTAACTTGGTGTACACGGTGCTGTTCGATCCCACCACGCTTACTACGGAGGGAGGGCGTGCGTTTCTGAAGAAGTTGGGCGGTGACGCGGCTGGTGAGGAGATCGTCGATGACTACCTCCAGGTTCTCGAGGATACCGATGTAACGGGGTATCCCTACGTCCAGGCAACGCCTCCCACTGATGCCGCGGACGCTGGCACCGAAGCCTTCCCGGTCGGTATTCGCGTGGATAATACCAAGCTGCTCGATCTGAACGCCTACCTGTTCAAGCTTCAGGCTCCTCCCGGCATGGTCACCGACGCGGCTGCCGTCGCGCGTGGACGGGAATTATTCCGTACCGTCGGTTGCACGGGCTGCCACAACGTAGCTCAGGGGAAGTTCGTGCCGACTTTTGTCGTTCCGATGAAGACCATTTTCCCGGGTGACGACCCGGTGGTCCTGCTCGAGCAGCGCGCCGCGCCGCTGAACCCGATTTTGAACACACCCGGCAGTATCTTCGACGACAAGATGGCCGTGGTCAACGCCAGTTTGCGAGGGTTGGAACGCGGCACCGCGCTGCCACTTCTACTCGACCTCGCGCGCAAACCGGTCTTCCTGCATGACAACTCGGTTTCCACCTTGGACGCTCTGCTCAGCCCGAGCCGCGGCGCTACAGCGCCCCACCCGTTCTTCTTGTCTGACGGCGACGAGCGCGCGGATATGGTCGCGTTTTTAGAAAGCCTCGACACCGGCGGTGAGTAAATTTTGAACCTGCTTGCGTGACTCTGGACAGGTTGGGTGGGGCGCAACCCCGCCCCACTTGGAGTCGGATGGATTAGCAAGTAGCAAGGTTGATGACGCACAGCGCTAGATGATGAAGCAGATCGGGAGTTGATGCAGGGCCAACGGACGTGGCGTCGTCTGATCCGGACGTTCCCGATGACCTTTCACTCCGGGCGAACTTACGTGAGCGCAAGCATCTTCACGTCAGGTTCTGATTCCGTTAAAGCGTCAAAGGCTTTAGGGAGAGAAAGCGGTGGATGCACATGAGTCATCAGATGAGCAGTTCAACCGTCCAGAGCGGCCCGCGTGTCCTCCTTTATGAACGCCAGGCGCTCGTGCGCCAGGGGCTGCGCTGCTTGCTCGAGCACACGGGCTTCCGGGTCGTGGCGGAGGCGGCTGACGGGTGTGATCTCGTCTACGCCTGCCACACACGCCCGGACGTGGTAGTGGCCGCCGAAAGCTGTGACAGGGTGGACCTCACCGAGCTGCTCGAAGTCTGTACTTCCTCGAAAGTCGTCGTTCTGGTAGACGGCGACGGCGTGAATCAATCGGAGCTCGAGCGCCTCAGTTACGCCGTTGTCTCTAAGGACGCCGACGCCACCACGCTCGGCGGTGTTGTTCGGAGGGTGTGCGGTGAGACGAGGCGGAGGTTTCGAGAGACGCCACACATGGACGGGTCACCGAACTTAAAGGCGCGCGATTGGGAGGTGTTGCGGCTGCTGGCGATGGGCCGAACCAACAAAGAGATCGGCTCCGCCCTCGGCGTCACGGAAAAGACGGTGCGGCAGCGTCTCACCGGGATATTCGCGTCCATAGAAGTGCGCAACCGCACGGAGGCGGCACTTTACGCGTTAGGCCACCGTGATCCTTGGGTGGAGGCGCAGCCGGAAAGCTCGGCGGCGTAGACACGCCCGTTTGTACTGTGCCATGGCAAGGCAATGTGGTTCTCGAAGCGGTTCGAGCGGATGCCCTGGAGGTGGACGTAACGGTTGCGTCTGTATAACAAGCTGAGGGTGTTGCCCAGGTTGTTATACAGACGGAACCGGTGCACCGTACAGCTCAGGGAAACGCTAAAAAAGCTAAATTTTAGGGATAGACCCTTCCGGCAGGTGAAGCTCGAGCGTCCCGCACATCCCGAGCTTGCGCGGCTCGAGCGGTTTTGAAAGCCGAACGTCCGCGTCCACCAAGTAGCCTATATGGCCGCGTTCAAGATCTCCAAACTGCGCCCTAGTCGACGCCACCTCGGCTGCGGGGCCGTTTTCCAAAATGCTGCGCCACCGCGAGAGGTTGGGCTGAACCAACCTGACGGCGCGGTTGTAGAAGGTCTCCAACGCTTCCTGCCCGTCTATTTCAAACGCTTGCCTGAGCGCCACAAACCCCTCGACTGCTAGGTCGCGCCGCCGCCGCGCCGCTTCGGGGCTGCTGGCGTGGACGTGCTCGGGTGCTGCTAATGAGGCTGCGTGCCGGTAGGCCGAAGCGTCAGTGAGCACCTCGTCTGGGAAGACCAGGGCGAAGTCGCCCGCCTCCGGCATGCCCGCGTTCGCCATCAAGACGGTGATCTCGAGCCGCCCGTCGAGGTTGATCAGGCGGTGGATGAGACCCGGCGTGAACCACACCAGCCGGCCCGGCTCGAGCGGCACTTCGCGAAAACCCTTGCGCGAAAGGGTCTGCACCGCCCCACGACCGGCGGTCACTAGATACGCCTCTTTGCAGAGCAGGTGGACGTGAGGGCTCCCGCCGACCAAACCATCCGGCCCCGGTGTGTCGTAAACTTTGAGCTGCGAGACCCCTACAGCTCCTGGAAAATTGAAGGTGTGAGGCATCACCAGGCCTCGGTTTTGGTTGAACCCAAGTTTTGACCCGGTCTTTGACCCAAGTTTTGACCTGGTTTTCGCAGCGACGCGGGCTGCCAAGTCGCGTACCGGGGGTGCTGCTCGTTGAGAGGCAGCGAGACCACAGTGCCCGTCTCAGCTGCTTCGTAGATAGCCGTCGCCAGCTCGAGCGCCGTGCGCGCGTCGTGCAGGGTAACCGGTGCCGGCGCGCCGCGCCGCAGCGCCTCGTAGACGCGGTAGAACTGGCCTTCGTAGCCTTCGGGTTGGGGCGAAAAGCGTGCCAGCGTTTTCTCGACCCGCACGGCTTGCTCAGCGGTGTCGGGCGTGAAAGTCCACGGCTCGCTCGAACTGCGGTAGGGGTCGATACCGCTCTCCGCCACCAGGTTTTCAAAGCAGAAGCGGTGGCGGCTGATCTCGGCAGCCGAACCGAGCGTGACGGTCAGCGACGCCAGCGACCCGTCGGCTAGCTCGAGCGAGACGCTCGCACAATCCTCGACCTCGATGGGGTTGACGCGCGTGGCGGTAAACGCGGCGACCCGGCGCACCGGGCCGAGGATATAGCTGAGCATGTCGTGGGCGTGGAGCGCGTGGCTGATCAGCGCCCCGCCGAGTTCGCTCGCCCACTTGCCGCGCCAGGGTACCTGGTAATAGTCAGCGCGCCGCCGCCACGCGGTTTCGACAGTCGTCGTAAAAGCGCGACCGGTGACGCCCTGGTCTACCAGACTTTTAAGCTTTTGGAGGCCGTGACCGAAGCGGTACTGGAAAATGGGAAAAACGCGGCACCCCGACGCGGCCTCGAGCGTCGCCAACGCGTCCACTTCACGGAGCGACCCCACCAGCGGTTTTTCACAGATGACGTGCCAACCACGCGCCAGCACGGCCTGCACCTGGGCAAAATGCAGGTGTGGCGGGGTGCAGAGGTCGATCAGCTCGGCGTCGCTGTTTTCTAAAAGCTCGCCGAGCGACGTGTAGTAAGGGAGGCCACCGAGGGCTGCGGCAGCCGCAGCGGCCCTTGCGGCGTCCAGATCGCAGAGGGCGGTCAGCTCAAAGCGTTCAGGGAGTAGCTTATACGCCTGCACGTGCGCCTCACCGATCCCCAAACCGACCACCGCGACGCGCAGAGGGTGAGAACCCACAGGTTTAGACACGGGTTTGGACACAGGTACCCTCCTGTTGCAAAGTTGCCTGCTCACTACTCAACTGCTGCTCTGCGAGCGCTTGCGCCCGCATCGCCAACGCCGAGACCGTAAAGACGTGCTCCTGAGTTACCGCAGTTTCGCTGCACTCGTGCAGGTCGCGCACAAGTGCGCCCGCGAAGGGAAGCGGGTCTGTCTGGCAGTTTAGGTAGCGACTCTCTCGCCGGTCCACCAAAAAGAGATGGTCGCCGCCCACACGGCCCGCAACATCGATCACCTTCCGAACCTCGAGCGTCCCTTCGGTGCCGACCAAAAAGAGCCGCCCGTCGCCCCAACGCCCCAAACCGTCCGGCGTAAGCCAGTCCACGCGGATAAACCCGGAGGCCGCGCCGTTCTGGAGCGTCACATCCCCCACGTCCCTAAACGAAGCGTGGGCCGGATGCGCGCGGTTGGCGACCGTCGCGGAGAGGAGGTCCGCACCGCTCGAGGCGCTAAAGAACAGGAACTGATCGATCTGATGCGACGCCAGGTCCGTCAGGATGCCACCGCTTTGAGATGGGTCGTAAAACCAGGCTGGGCGAGGAAAAAGGCCGATCTGGTGAGGTCCCAAGCCGATCATGTGCACGACCTCACCGATCGCGCCCTCAGCGACCAGCGCCCCCGCTTTGGTGGTCGCGCGGCTCTCAAAGCGTTCGCTAAAGTAAACCAGGTAGCGCCGCCCGGTATCGGCGTGGGCTCGCTTAGCCGCAGCGAGCTGCTCAGGTGTAATAAACCCTGGTTTGTCGCTTAAAAAGTCTTTGCCGTGACGCATCGCCTCGAGACCTAGCGGCGCCCGTTCGCAAGGAACCGCAGCGCTCACGATAAGAGCGACTTCAGGATCCTCCAAAACCTCGGTGATACTCGCCCTACGCGCGGCTTGGGGAAAGGCCTGGGCGAAAGGGTGGGCCAACGCGTCCGTTTGGGTGAAAAAGCTGACGAGCTGCGCCCCGGCGTCTAACAGGGCGCGCGTCATACCGTAGATATGGCTGTGGTTTAGGCCCACTGCCGCGAATTGGAGGGGCGGAAGCTCAGCCATAAACCAGCACCCGCTCGAGATGCTCTATGTATGCGCGCGTCGCCGCCTCGTTGTGCGTATGCACCGCCGCCACGAGCTTCTCGGCGTCGCCCGCTTTAAACGCCTCGAACATCAGCCAGTGCTCGCGTTGGGCCGCCCCGATACGCTTTTGAAAGACGGGAGCGAAGTAAAAGCGCCGCAGCCTGTCCCAGTGGTCGAACGCGCGCGTAAGCAGGCTCATCACGAGCGCCGCGTCCGCCTTTTCGCAGAGCCACACGTGCAGCGCGATGTTGGCGTGCGACCACGCGTCGGGGTCGGCGACAAGGCCGTCCATCGCCCTGAGACGCTGCTCGAGCGCGCTCACCTCCTCCGCGCCGAAGCGCGGCAGCGCCAAGCGCACGCTGATCAGTTCAAGGGCCGCCATCACCTGAAAAAGTTCTCGGACCGATTCGGCTTTTAGCTCGGTTACGTGCGTGCCCAGGTACGGTCGGGTCACAGCGTAGCCGTCGGCGCTAAGCCTTTGCAGCGCCTCGCGCACCGGGATGTGGCTGACCCCGAGCACGGTAGCCAGATCGCCGATCACCAAGCGCGACCCTGGCGGCAGTTCGCCGGTAAGGATTTTCTGGCGCAGCGTGGTGTAAACGAAGTCTTGCTTACTCCGGTAGGTCAACGTTCAGGTCTCCTACGGTTATAGAGGGCGTTGCCGCACAGACGTGGGAGAGGTAGCGCGCTTTCATCAGCTCGAGGATGTCATCCCCCGGGCTGGTCCAGAGCGCCTCGTTAAAGATCTCGCACTCGACCGGACCCCGGTAGCCAGCAGCGTCTACCGCACGCTTTAGCCTGTCGAGCTCGATCCAGCCGTCGCCCATCATTCCCCTGGCGTTGAGCACGTCTGGAAGCGGCGTGATCCAGTCGCACACGTGAAAGCCGAAGAGGTGGGGGGCTGAGCGTTCGATCTCGCCAAACACCTGCGGGTCCCACCAGGTATGGAACACGTCGACGACGACCCCTACGGGCGTGGAGAGGTCGGGAAAGGCCGCGTTGAGCGTTTCGGCCAGCGTGTTGGCCTGTGCAAGGGTCACCACGACGTTGCGGTCGGCGCAGTACAGCGGGTGCAGCGGTTCAACGGCGAGTTTGACGCCGCGTTCGGCGGCGTAGGGGACGAGCTCGGCGATCCCGTCGAGCACCATCTGCCGCGCGGCCTCCAAGTCTCGGATGTGCAGACCGCCGCAGACCAGCACCAAGGTGTCGGTTTGGAGCGTCGCGGCCTCGTCGAGCGCGCGCCTGGTGTCGTCGATTCGCTCCCGCCGCTCAGCTTGCGTGAGCGCTGGGAAGTTGCCGCCACGGCACAGGCTAGAGACCCGAAGGCCCGCGTCCTGCACGAGTTTAGCGCTCTCTCCCAGACCTTGCGTCTGCACCTTGTCGCGCCAAAGCCCGATCCACTCGAGCCCCGCTTTCGCGCAGCCATCCACCGCTTCGGCCACCGTCCAGGGGCGGGTCGTGTACTGGTTGAGGCTGAGCCGCGAGAGCTCGTTCACGCGCTGAGGGCCTGTAAGGTGCGCTGCATCCGCCGCGCCGCGTGCTCCGGGTCGCGCAGCAGCCCCGCCTGATCCGCCAACCTAAAGAGCGTGCTCAGGTGTAAGAGAGAGCGCTTGTGCTCGAGGCCGCCCACCAGCTTGAAGTGGCTTTGAAACCCGTTTAGGTACGCTAAAAACACCAGGCCGGTTTTGTAGTAAAACGTCGGCGACTCGAAGATGTGGCGCGACAAAGGCAGCGTCGGCTGTAAAAGCGCGAGAAAGGTTTCATGGTCACCCTGGTCGAGCGCCTGCATCGCCGCAGCTGCGACCGGGGCGATGGCGTCGAAGACGCCCAAGAGTCCATGACTGAACCCCCGAGCGTCGCCGCGAATCAAGGCGTCGTAATGAAAGTCGTCGCCGGTGTACATCCGGACGCCCTCGGGCAACCTGCGCCGCATCGCCACCTCTTTGTCGGCGTCCAAGAGGCTGAGCTTAACGCCGTCTAACTTGTCTCGGTGCCCTTCGATCAGGCGCACACAGGTGTCCATCGCCCCCTGCCAACGGCTCGAGCCCCAGTACCCGGAGAGCGCCGGGTCGAACATCTCGCCGAGCCAGTGCAAGATGACCGGCTGCGACACCTGTGACAGCACGCGGCTATACACCTCGAGGTAATCGTCGGGACCCTGTGCAATTTTTGCTAGCGCCCGCGAGGCCATCAAGATCACCTGACCGCCCCGGCTTTCGATAAAGGCGCACTGCGCTTCGTAGGCTTCGGCAACGTCGGCTAGCGTCACCCTGTCCGAGCTGGCGAGCTGGTCGGTACCCGCGCCGCAGGCGATTCGCGCGCCTCTGGCCTTAGCGTCTGCGAGCGAACGCGCGATAAGCTCCTGCGTCGCCGACCACTCCAAACCCATCCCGCGCTGCGCGGTGTCCATCGCCTCGGCGACCGCGAAGCCATAATCCCAGAGGTGGTGCCGGTAGCGCAGCGTCGCCTCCCAGTCGAGGGCGGCGGGTTGACCTTCGCGGTTGTCCGCGTTGGGGTCGGCGACGACGTGCGCCGCGGCAAAAAGCACGCGGCTCTTATAGGGCACTTTGGGTGGCTCGAAAACGGTGGGGGGGCGCAGGGTGTAGCTCGAGCGGCCCCCGTCCGCGTTCGGCAGTTCGAGCGTGGGGCTCACGCCGACTCCAGCTTGGGGACCGCGAGCCAGCGACGTTCTCTCGAGGACTGCAAGCCCAACTCCGCGAGCTGAACGCCCTTTGCGCCCTCGAGCAAGGTGTGCCGGAAAGGTTCGCCGCACACGACATGTTTCAAAAAAAGCTCCCACTGCGCCCTAAACCCATTGCCAAAGTCGGCGTTGTCGGGGACCTCCTGCCAGTCGCTATAAAAGTCGAGGGGGTTGGCTTCGTCTGGGTTCCAGACGGGTTTAGGGGTCACGCTGCGGTGTTGCGCCCGGCACGTCCGCAGACCCGCGACGGCGCTTCCCTCGGTGCCGTCGACCTGGAAGCTGAGCAGTTCGTCGCGGTAGACCCGGGTGCACCACGACGAGTTGATCTGCGCCACCACCCCGCCCTCGAGCTCGAACATGGCGTAGGCGGCGTCGTCGGCGGTGGCTTCGTAAAAGCTCCCGGTTTCGTCGTAGCGCCTAGGCAGATGGGTCGCGCCCAGACACATCACCGAGGTCACCTCGCCGAACAGGTGGTCGAGGACGTAGCGCCAGTGGCAGAGCATGTCGAGGGTGATACCGCCGCCCTCTTCTTTGCGGTAGTTCCAGCTAGGGCGCTGCGCCGCTTGCCAGTCGCCTTCAAAGACCCAGTAGCCGAACTCGCCGCGTACCGAGAGGATCCGTCCAAAAAACCCGCTGTCGACCAAGCGCTTTAGTTTAAGCAGTCCGGGCAAAAAGAGCTTGTCCTGCACCACCCCGTGTTTCACCCCAGCGGCCTCGGCGAGACGCACCAGCTCGAGCGCGTCCGCTAAAGTCTCGGCCACGGGTTTTTCGGTGTAGACGTGCTTTCCTGCGGCGATCGCCGCCCTCAAGTTGGCCGCGCGGTGCTGCGTTAACACCGCGTCGAAATAGACGCTGTCGTCGGGGTTGGCCAAGCACGCGCCCAAGTCGGTACTCCAGCGCGTCACGCCGCTTTCCGCAGCGAGCTGCTCGAGCTTGGCTTCACTGCGCCCGACCAGCACCGGGTCGGGGAGCAACGTGTTGCCGTTGGGCAGGGCCAACCCGCCCTGATCGGTAAGCGCCTTGATCGACCGCAACAGGTGTTGGTTTTTCCCCATTCGCCCGGTCACGCCGTTCATGATGATGCCGATGCGCTGTTGTGCCACGGTTTCCTTTCACCTATCCGGTAGTGCACGACCCAACCCGCAACCAACGCGCCGTGTCGTAAGCCAACCGTCCGCGTACGTGCTGCCGTTGGGGCCTCTTTGCCCTCACAGTTGACGTTTCAACTATATATCATATATAGTTCTCTTTGTAAAAGACAATTGACTGCTGTTCGTACGCTGATGGAGAAAGGAAACGGTCGCGGCGCCGCCTAAACGCCCGTTCGCCTCACGCTTGGTGGCAGACCCGCAGGCGTGAACGTTCTAAGGTCGGATTTCTCGAGGACCCCTAGGTCGGTCTGATAGGTCGGGCTGACGTAGTGGAGGAGTGGACATGCAGAGGCTAGCAGTAGGAAAAACCTTCTTGGTAACGGGCCTGATGGTTTGGCTCGCAGCCCCGTTCGCGGCGGCGCAACCCCCCACCGAGCTGCGGTTGACCTGGTACGACGACGGCGTCGAAGGGCAGGTCTTGCGCGAGCTGCTCGACCGTTTCGAAGCGGACAACCCCGACATCACGGTCGTCGTCGATACCGTCCCCTATTCGTCGGGTATCCTCGAGGCGCTCCCCTTGCAACTTGCTTCCGGTCAAGGCCCGGACATGGCGCGGGTCACCGATTTGGGGGGCTCGTCGGACTATTTTCTCGACCTGCGCCCCTATGTGGGCGACGCCACCTATTGGGAGACCAATTTCGGTCCCTTTTTGGGGTGGATGCGCCCCGCCGATTCGGACGCCCTACCGGGTCTCATGACGCAGCTCACCGTGACCGGACCCTTTGTCAACAAGACGCTCTTCGATCAGGCGGGCGTCGCGCTCCCCGAGGCGGACGCGACGTGGGAAGCGTGGGCCGACGTGTCCAGACAGGTTGCCGAAGCGACCGAAACCTTCCCCATGGTGATGGACCGCTCGGGCCACCGCCTAGCTGGACCTGCTATCAGCGAGGGTGCCCAGTTCTTTGACGCCGACGGGAATCCTGCGTTAGATGACGAGGGCTTTCGCCGCACGATGCAGCTCATGGCCGAGTGGCACGCCGACGGCACCATGTTGCCCGGGTTGTGTCAACTTATTTTGGGTGAAGCTACCTTGAGCTACGACGGTTCAGCTTAGTCGTCAGTTTATATAACCTCTGGTGCTAGTTCATAGGGAGAACTCAGCGATGCTCAGCTGAAAAGGTTCAGCTGCCGGATGGAGAGAATGGAAAAGCTTGAGTAAGACGTTGAACATGGCTGCGACAAAGGCA
>JAABUN010002531.1_pt1 | contig 32131 bp, 23 predicted proteins | sample 5559311 | NCBI WGS metagenome assembly JAABUN01 (sample SAMN10711877, study PRJNA513370) | rock metagenome | isolation source: Antarctica rocks | place: Antarctica: Victoria Land, Siegfried Peak sud | reverse complement strand
GCTAAATATTCTGAGGGTATTAAAACTTTATATACTTCTTCGGATAAGTTTTGTTGACGAGGGTGTGGCATAGCTCTTCATTTAATAACAAAGTTATTCCTAGCACCTCAAATTATTAATTAGCCTAAATATATACTAATATACCCTTACAAAAGAACTGAAGTAAGCATCACACAAAATTGCATCGCAAGGAACGATATAAAAAAATAATGTGTGTACCATGAAAAACCTCTCGATCTCTTCCCTCAACTAAAAACCCGCTTCTCTCAAAGCGGGCTTCTACCTTCTTCTCCTGTCAATACTCATCTCCTCTTCGACAACCCATCGCGACAAGTTCATGATGACAAAAGTGACATGACAACTAAAAATCGCTACCTATGCAATTCATTCAATGTAAGAAAAAAGAAAACTTTCAACTTTAAATAATGTAAGCGGAAATGGATCACTTCATTTTATGTGATCTTCAAATTTTTTTAAAAGATGTGATCTTCAAATTTTTTTAAAAATGAAGTCTACCCTTTTTTACCCGCTTTTAAAAAAATGAATTAAAAAGACAATAGTCTAAAACAAAAAAAGTCCGGCAATTCGCCAGACTTTACAGTTTTTCTGATGCAGAAATTAATAACGGTTGTATCCGCCACCGCTGCCGCCGCTTCCGCCACGATTACGGTTGAAACCGCCGCCGCCGCTTCCGCCGCTGCCACCGCGATATCCTCCGCCACCGCCACTTCCGCCGCTGTCGCCGCCGAAGCTTCTCTTCTTAAATCCACCACCGCCACTTCCGTCTTTAGGACGTGGTTGTGATTCGTTGACAACGATTTTGCGGCCCATGATGTCGCTTTCGTTTAATTGACTGATAGCAGTACGACCTGCTTCATCATCAGACATTTCAACAAAACCAAAACCTTTGCTGCGGTTACCGTTAAACTTGTCAGTAACAATTTTTGAAGATACTACTTCGCCAAATGGGGTAAAAAGATCGGCTAAATCCTGCTCAGTCATAGTCCAACTGAGGTTTCCAACGTAAATGTTCATTTGTAAAAAATTAAAAAAAAATAAATAAGCCCATAATGAACACAGCAACAATGTAGCAGAGAAACATTTACTTTAAAACGTCCAGAGAACTATTGCGAAACTGTAAAGATCATTAAGGAACAAAACGAAGATAGACATTTTATTGAATAAACATATTTTTCAAAAAAAATATTTAAGAAGCTTAAAACTTTGTGCCCTTCGTTTTCGTAACATAACAATAATGCCGCTAATATATACCTGTCTATAAAATAAAAAGTCAGCTTTTTGCAAAGCGGACTTAAATTTTTTCCTGAAACGCTTCACCTACTCGCCAACCACTTCAAATTCAACTTCTGTACTGTTGCCATTACCAAAATCTATAGTTGCTTTATAGGTGCCCAACTCTTTCACGTCATCAGTTATGTGAATGCGTTTGCGGTCAATTTCATAACCTTTCTGATCGCGGATTGCGCGGCTTATTTGTAAAGAAGTTACGCTGCCGAAAATCTTACCACTTGTGCCGGTTTTGGCGCCTATTTTAAGCGGACTTTCTTTAAGCACAGCAATTACATTGTTTATTTCTGAAAGAAGTTTTGCTTCTTTTTTGGCAAGCTGCTTTTGCTTTTCTTCCATCTGCTTAAGGTTGGAAGAGTTAGCTTCTACAGCCTTTTTTTGTGGTATGAGAAAGTTGCGGGCATAACCGTTTTTTACCTTTACCAGTTCGTTTGTTCCGCCAAGATTATCTACGTCTTGTATTAATATTACTTGCATAATAAAAAATTTACTTACGCCCTCTCCTTTGCAAGGAGAGGGCTGGGGTGAGGTGCTATTTTAAAAGATCGGTTACGTAAGGTAATAAAGCCATTTGACGTGCTTTTTTAACTGCCTCCGACACCTTGCGCTGGTACTTTAAAGAGTTACCGCTAAGGCGGCGCGGCAATAATTTACCTTGTTCGTTCAAAAACTTTTTAAGAAACTCAGCGTCTTTGTAATCAATGTACTTAATGCCGTACTTTTTAAAACGGCAGAATTTCTTTGCACGCTTTTCCTGCTTAATGGCAGTCAGGTACTTTATTTCATTAGCTTTTGCCATGATTGATTATGCCTCCACTGCTTTTTCGGTTCCGGTTGGTACGCCACTTCTCTTTTTGTAATTGTACTCGACGGCGTATTTATCGAGCCTGTTAATCATGTGACGAAGCACTTGTTCGTCTCTCAGGAGCTGAATTTTCAGCTTCTCATTGAAGTCGGGTTGCCCTTTAAATTCCGCTACCCAGTAGATACCTGTTGTCTTCTTCTGGATGGGATAGGCAAGTGATTTTAATCCCCAGGGGTTGCTGTTTACAATCTCGCCACCGTTTTCGGTAATGAGATCAGTAAACTTTCTTTGAGCCGCTTTAAAGTCGTCTTCAGAAAGAACCGGGGTAAAAATCACCATCAATTCATAATTGTACATTAATCCCTGATTTTTTTGATTTATAAATTATTTTAATTCTTCAACTAAGTTCTTAAATGGCCTTAGTGTATCCAAATTTTGGATTTGGGCTGCAAAGGTAAGGGAATGCGTTTACAAAAATGCAGAAAACAGGAGCCTATTATTTCTGAAGGTAGCTGGAAATTAAAAGTATGAAATGGCTGACTTTGGGCAATGGGAAAGATTTGTGGTTTAGGCGCTTCTCCTACCAGCTTAAAAACCATAAACCGCCTCAACTTTAAAATTGAGACGGTTTATTGATAAATTGCTAACTCTTTTATTGAACTACCAATGTAGTGCTATATATTTTATTTTGGCTTGTTGCTTTTACCAAATAAACTCCGGGCAGTAATCCATCAATCTTAATGGGTACTTGTTGGGTATTTGCCGGTACAACCTGTTGTTTTAAAACCTGACCCATGTTACTTAAAATCTGAATAGTTGTTTGATAAGCAAAATTGTTTAAAGTAACAGTTACTCTGTCTTTTGCGGGATTAGGGTTAAGACTTATAGTTATTGCTTCGCCAAAGTATATTTTAACCACTTTCGAAATTTCAGTTTTGTCGTCTTTGTCAACTTGTTTTAAACGGTAAAAGTTATTTCCGTTTAAAGGCTGTTTATCGTTGAATGTATATTTCTTCTGAGTAGCCGAATTACCAGCAGCATTTACCTTACCTATTGCTTCAAAGTGCAGCGCATCGTTACTTCTTTCAACAATAAATTCTTTGCTGTTAATTTCTTGCGAGGTCTTCCAGTTTAATACTACATCAGAACCTTGCCTGTTGGCATCAAACTCTAATAAAGTGATTGGTAAAAGTGTGGGATCAAATGCATACCGTGTAAAAACGGGATAGTGATCGGTTGTTGTAGAGCCGTAACTTGTTACCAACATGGCCACATCGGTAAGAATGCTGGCAGTGTTGTTCATATAATATGCCCTCATTTCGTTTGAAAGAATTACATGATCTATTATGTCGTTGTAGCTGACAGTTGATTTTTTACCTGCCCTGCTTAAAGGCAAGGTAACAGAAGGATAATTAACGGAGTCGTTTACAAAAGATATATAAGATGTGGTTGGCGGATTAATGCCGGCAGTAATCGTTTGATCTAAGTCGTCATTAAAATCGCCTAACATAATAATATTATCTGTGGCATACGAAGTATTTAATAAAGCGTATAAAGAGTCCGCTCCTGCTTTTCGGCGATTATATGATTGGATGGTGGGCGAAGTATTGGCTTTTGCATGTATCAAAATGAACTTCACATTTTTGGTAACTCCGTTAAAAGTAACATTGGCGCTCATCATAAAAGGATAGCGGCCGCCCGACCAGTTATTATAAGAAGCGCTGCTAACATCGGCAGCCGTATTAATACCTTTAGAGAGCAATGCAGCAGTGGTTATATTACTAAACATGGAAGTTTTATAAACGAAGGCAAGCTTTTGAGCTTCTGATAACGGTGTTGCGCCCGTTTCGGTAGTGTTGGTATGAGATCCAAAATTGGAAACAACATACGAATAACCTCCTCCTAACTGCCTTACTACATTGCCTAATCTCGCTGTATCTACTACTTCTAAAAACCCGTAAATATCTGCGCCTGTATTTTGCAAAACGGTTTTTACATTTTGCTCCTGCTGATTATCGTTTGAAGGGCCAAAAGCCGGGCTTCCAAACCATTCAAGGTTCCAGTTAACTACCTCTAAAGTTTTTAGCGGGTCAATACTTGTTCCCTTAAAATTAACTGAGTCGATTAACCCTGACGTTGTAACTAATGCAGTGCCTGAATAATTTAAATCGTTTTGCGCTGGAGCAAACTTTACAAACACTGTTTTTGCAACATTGTTTGCTTCGGCTTGTGTAAATATTACAGACGAACTGAAATCAGTGCCATTTGAAGAAACAAGAAAGTTAGCAGTTGAAGAAACAGTTATATTGCTGGTAATATCGTTGCCTGTAACCGCAAATTTACTAATCACGCTGCTGCCTGCGGCTGCATAATTAAACTGCATATCGGTAGTATTTATTGTAATACTTGCAGGTGGCGGCGTTGCAGAATTATCTATACTTATATCGTCTAATGTCCACCTTGCACCTTCTTCGTTTGTGCTGATATATACAAAAGCAACATAAACCTTTGGTTGTTTAAATGCCGAAAGATTGATTTTAGAAGACTCTGTCCAAACATCGCTGGTTTGTTTTGGAAAGCGTCCATTTAAGTCCGTCCAGGTTGCTGTGCGGGGATCGCCGGTGCCGGAATAATCGGTAGAAACTTTTAGCTGAAGAGGTGCGCCATTAAATGCGGTACGACTCCAAAACGACAACAAAGGATAAGCAGTGCCGGTAAGATTGAATGCAGGTGAAATAAGCCAATCTTCGTTTGGTACGTTGGTAGTATCGTAACCATTCATCTGCACACCATAAGGGTTAGGTGCAGTGCCTGCCGGATTAGCGGCATCGCGGCCAAAAGTTGTACATCCCCAAACTTGCACACCGGTAACACTAAATTGTGTAAATCCTTCGGAAACAGATGAGAAGCAGCTATTGAAATTTGCAGAATATATTTTAGTGCCTGTGGTAAATTTCCAGGTGCTGTTGCCTGTTATTCCGGTAAAAATATTATTTGAAGTATCTGCAAAAGCTCCGGAAGTGATCTCAATATAATAGCTTGTATTTGCTGTTAATCCTGAAAGAGAAAACGAAGCAACTCTGCCTGAAACATTTGCTTCGGAAGTAGCAACATTTATGGTTCGGATAATAGAATTGTCAGCAAAGTTTTTAATAAAAATATTTCCGGTTGCCTTTTTGATGGTTTCGTTAAAAGTGATGGTTGCTGTAAAAGAAGCAGCAACGCCTGTTTCGTTGTTAGCCGGTGAGAGAGATGCAATTGCAGGTGGCGTAACATCAGGAACGGATACAGCGCCAACAGGTGTTGGAGCAGTGACTATAAAATCGGTGCCGTTATTGTTTGAGACAAAACCTTCAGGACTTCGTTGTACCGACGTTGTATTGGATGGGGCAAGTGTTGCACTTGTTTCAAAGCAACTTGGAGGTGCGGTAGAATTACTGCCGAAACCTACAAAGTCAATTATCTGTGCTCCGGCAGGGCAACTTCCGGTTAAAGCTGTAGCATTATTTACTAATGCTACTTTACCCGATGTTGCGCTTAGGTTAAGTGTTCCGGTTATATTTGGTGTTGGTAAATCAGTTGTTCCTGCAGTTCCTGCTGCCTCCTTAATTAAAAAATATCCCTTTGCTTCAATAGAACCGGTTAATGCGGTTAAAGACCATGTAGTGCCTGCAGCACTGGCATATTGTACCGACCATCCATCTAAATTTATTGCGGTTGTGCCGTTGTTGTACAATTCAATAAAATCATTTTTATAAACAGCGCCGCTGTTGCCGCCTCCGCCATAAATTTCATTGATAACTACCTGCGATTTCGCATTAAATAAAAAAAATAAAACAACAATAGTGAGGATAAAAATTTTTTTCATAAGATGAACTTTAATTAGTACCAAACCTGTTTTTAAGTTTCGTTAACGGGATGAAGAAACATGCTAAGAGGTATTAATAGAAATTGGAATGGTAAGCAGCAAAAATAGTTGATTGCTTTTTTAAAAAAAATATATTCGTGTGAAGAAAGCAAAATATCCTTTTTCTTAATTAACTATGTTGCACAAATAACTTTTACCTATGCGGTTTACATTTTTGTTATTGTTGCTGTTTGTTTCTGTTTTTAGTTTTGCGCAGTCGTTCTATATGTTTGTAGGCACTTATACCAATAAGGGCAGTAAGGGTATTTATGTGTATAAATTTGATGCCTCAACAGGTAAAGCCGAATGGTTAAGCAATACCGACAGTATAGTTAACCCTTCTTATTTAGGCATTGCTCCTGATAAAAATCATATATATGCCGTAACCGAAACAGCCACCAATAATACAGGAAGCATAAGCAGCTTTTCTTTCAACAGGTCAACAGGCAAACTTAGTTTTATTAATAAGCAATCGAGTGGCGGAGCCAACCCTTGCTATGTAGCTGTGAACAATACAAATAAATGGGTGGTGACAGGAAATTATACAGGCGGAAATTTATCTGCTCTTCCTTTAAATGCAGATGGAAGCCTGCAGCCCCTTAGCCAGTTAATACAACATACAGGAGCCGGCGTTAACAAAGAAAGGCAGGAAAAAGCGCATGTACATTGCACCGTTTTTTCGCCCGATCAAAAGTATTTGTTCACGCCCGATTTAGGCGAGGATAAAGTATATGTTTATAATTTTAATGCAGCGTCTCAAAAACCTTTAACGCCTGCCACTCCTCCTTTTGCAGCAAGCGAACCAGGCAGCGGACCACGGCATCTTACTTTTCATCCCAATAACAAATTTGCTTATCTAATTGAAGAGTTAAGCGGTACTGTAGTGGTTTATAAATACAACAGCGGAAAACTAAATCGTGTACAACGAATAACTACTCACCCTTCCGATTTTAAAGGTGTTATTGGCAGCGCTGATATTCATGTTTCGCCTGATGGAAAGTTTTTATATGCTTCTAATCGCGGCGAAGAAAATACCATCACTATTTTTTCCATAGACCAAAACACCGGCAAGCTAACGTTGAAAGGTTATCAATCAACCATGGGACAAACACCACGAAATTTTAATATTGATCCTTCAGGCAATTATCTATTAGTTGCTAACCAGGCTACCGACAATATTGTTATTTTTAAAAGAGATAAACAAACAGGTTTATTGCACGAAACCAGTGAACAGATTAAAGTGCCCACTCCTGTTTGTATTCAGATGATGAAGTAAGACAACTCATTGCATGTTATTTAAAATTACTCCTGCCGCTATTGAAGATATACCTCAGCTTGTAAGTCTTGTTAACAGCGCTTATCGTGGCGAAGCATCAAAAAAAGGATGGACAACAGAAGCTGACTTATTGGATGGAATACGAACAGATGAAGCTTCGTTATATATAATAATGAACAAACCATCTGCTGTGATCCTTAAATATTTAAACGAGAACAACGAAATCACGGGCTGCGTTTATCTCGAAGCAAATAATGACGAATTGTATTTGGGAATGCTATCAGTGGCTCCCCAATCACAGGCACAAGGTATAGGCAAACAGTTGATGAAAGCTTCAGAAGAGTATGCACAACAACACGGATTAAAAGCAGTTGTTATGACTGTGATTTCGGTGAGAACTGAATTGATAAAATGGTATGAACGGCATGGATACAAGCAAACCGGCCACTTGAAACCTTTTCCTGATGATAATAAAGCTGGTGTTCCTAAAAAGCCTTTACAGTTTGTTGTGTTGAAGAAATTACTGAAGCAACGAATCTAAACTAATACTCTTTTTTCCCTTCAAGATTTTTCCATTTTTTAAATATGGCTAAAGCTTGCCTGTGTGGAAAGTGAATGAATTGAATTTGCCTGTCTCCGCAGCTTTTCTCTATTTCGTCATAAATAAACTGGTCGTCAAAGTTGATTGCTGCAGCATCTTTTTTTGTATTGGCAAAAATAACCCTGTCAGGTCGTGCCCAATAAATAGCGCCGAGGCACATGGGGCAGGGCTCGCAGCTTGTATAAATATCGCACCCCGTTAACTGGTAAGTTCCTAACCTTTTACATGCTTCACGAATAGCAACAACTTCAGCATGTGCCGTGGGGTCGTTGGTGGTAGTAACCTGGTTATAGCCTTCACCTATAATCTCTCCATCTTTCACAATCACACAGCCAAAAGGGCCGCCTTGCAAAGTGGTCATCCCTTTATAAGAAAGTTCTATTGCCCGTTCTAAAAAATTTTGTTCGTGTGCTGTTATAGTCATATAAGTAGTTATAATAAGTTCTGTATGTTATGCAAGATGTAAAACCTTTTTCGAAGTTATTATATCATCTTTTTAAAGTAAAGAAACAATAGAGGAAAGCTGTCACCTGAAATAACATTTTCAATTGAATTTGTAAGCTTATCAATAACAAAATCAAGTCCTGTTTCCTTGCTTTTTTTCACTTGTGCAATTTATGGAAATAGAGTTGCTTTTCCTTATTCTATTGAACTGTAAGAAGATTTGCGTTGCATGACTGATAACACATAAATACTGTCAATAACCTTTGTCTTACCTTCGCACAAACAATTGTAATGGCAAAAATTGGAATTAATATAGCAACCGGCAGTTTGCAAAAAGATGAGATGATTGTAGGGATTGATCTTGGAACAACAAACAGTCTTGTTGCAATTATTCACCCCGAAACAAGGCAACCTGTAGCTTTAAGGGAACATAACAGCAGCAGTCTCGTTCCAAGCGTTATCCATTTTGATGAGTATGGAAACGCAACTGTTGGAGAGGAGGCGAAACAATACCTGATAACTGAACCTCACAACACTATTTTCAGCGCAAAGCGCTTAATGGGCAAAAGCTATAACGATATAAAATCAAACGCTTCTTTTTTTACATATAAAATTATTGACGACAATACTGAAAGCCTTGTAAAAGTACAGGTAGGCGATAAGTTTTATTCACCTATTGATCTGTCGTCTTTTATTTTAAAAGAGTTGAAACAGCGTGCCGAGCATATTCTTAAAACACCTGTAACAAAAGCTGTTATCACTGTTCCGGCATATTTTAACGATGCCCAACGCCAGGCAACCCGCGATGCCGGAAAGCTTGCCGGACTTGATGTTCTCAGAATTATTAATGAGCCTACGGCCGCAAGTCTCGCTTATGGTTTAGGCTTACACAAAGAAGAAATTGCAACCATTGCAGTATATGATTTAGGAGGCGGCACTTTCGATATTTCGATATTGCAAATAACCAACGGAATATTTGAAGTTCTTAGCACAAACGGCGACACTTATTTAGGCGGCGATGATTTTGATCGTGCTATTGTTAAACATTGGTTGCAACAGGTTGTAATGAGCGAAGAAGATATGTTCGCAAATAAAGAATTGTCTCAAACCTTGCGTTTGAAAGCGGAAGAAGCTAAAAAACATTTAAGCAGCAACGAAACTTTTGAAGCTGAAGTTAATGGCAATAAGCTGCAAATCAGTAAAATTGAATTTGAGCAACTCATCGAACCATTTATTGAAAAGACATTACAAAGTTGCAGGGATGCAATTAAAGACTCTAAAATTACAGTGGATGAAATTGATTCAGTTGTAATGGTGGGCGGAAGCACAAGAGTACCAGCAGTAAAAAATGCCGTAAGCAAATTATTTGGCAAGCCTGTAAACGATAAGGTAAATCCCGATGAAGTGGTTGCTTTAGGTGCAGCCGTACAGGCAGATATTTTAGCTGGCAATAACAAAGAATTTTTGTTGCTCGATATTACTCCGTTAAGTCTTGGCATTGAAACGATGGGAGGTTTGATGGATGTGCTCATTCCCCGCAATTCAAAAATACCGACAAAGGTTGCAAGGCAATACACCACTCAAAAAGATGGGCAAAGCGGCATGCGCATAAGTGTGTTTCAGGGAGAAAGAGATTTGGTTCAGGATAACCGTAAGCTTGCCGAATTTAATCTGTCTGGTATTCCTGCAATGCCTGCAGGCTTCCCAAAAATTGAAGTGTCTTTTTTAATTAATGCTGATGGAATTTTGGTGGTAAAAGCAAAAGAGTTACGAAGCGGTGTTGAGCAAAGCATTGAAGTAAAGCCTCAATACGGATTAAGCGATACGGAGGTAGAAAATATGTTGCTTGATAGTATTACGCATGCCAAAGATGACATTGCAAAAAGAGCTTTGGTTGAAGCAAGAACCGAAGGTGAACAGTTACTTGAAACTACCGAAAAGTTCATAGCTAAAAATGCAGCGTTGCTTACCCAAAACGAAATGATTGCAACTGCCGAAGCGATGCAGGCATTGCAACTTGCACTAACGATGGAAGACAAAGATTTAATCCATAAAAAAGTGGAAGAGCTAAACGACATTAGCCGCCCTTATGCCGAAAGAGTAATGGACCAGGCAGTAAGCTCGGCAATGAAGGGACGAAGCATAGAACACGCAGGTTGAGGAAATACAATTCGTAATTGTGATGAGGAGGAAAAGCCCTTCCCATCAAACTTGCGGGAACGAAGCATCCGCTGCAATGCCGCAGGCTGTTAAATATTTAAGGGGATTGCTTCCCGTTTTGTGCGCTTATGCGTCAAGGGAAGAATACGTTTTTAAAAATAAGAGCATCATTAAACATGTGATAAGTGTGTAGCTCCATAGGAGCTACAGCTTTGTAGAAACATAGTAGTGATGGAATTGCGTGCCGTAGGTACGCTATCTAACCATCAGGCTTTTTAGATGCGGCACCTACGGAGCGGTAATGGTTTTTGATATTTTTACCTACAAAGCTCTGGCTCCAAAGGAGCCTGAAATACAGGTTGAATAAGAGTTTAAACGTTATGAGTAAAAAAATTAGCTTGACGCCCATGCATTTTGTGTGGGACATGCTGTTTCCCGAAATGACGAAACGTGTTATGTCATTCAAAAGAACTTGAAAGACATTTTTATTTGTGCTTCAGCTCCCTGACACTAAAACAATCTTTGTCATTGGTTTATCTTAGCTTTCACTATTAACAACTTTCTACAAAAACATACTGCAACTATTGCCCATGAACATTACAATAAATAAGACAGCTTTAATAATTGCTTTCCTTTTATTAACGTGCGCCACAACCTCTTTATCCGCTCAATCAAAAGCAATTAAAACCTCATCGTTAGATGAAGGCATAAAAGAAAGGCAATACTTAGTACAGGTATTAACCCGCATTGCGGATCCGGTTTTAAATGCATTAAGCAAAAACGAACTTAGGAAGCGAATGCCTGTAGAGCGTAAGGAAGACAGGGCATTAAGCAGCAGTCATCTTGAAGCCTTCGGGCGGTTGATGGCAGGCATTTCTTCCTGGTTAGAGTTAGGCCCTGATGATACGCCGGAAGGTAAGATCCGAAAAAAATATATTGATCTTTCTGTTGCCTGCATACGAAATGCGGTTGATCCTGCATCTCCTGATTTTTTAAATTTTTATAAAGGAGGCCAGGCGGTAGTTGATGCAGCTTTTTTTTCGCAGGCATTGCTCCGTGCACCTACCCAATTGTGGGGCAGGCTCGATAAACAAACACAAACCAATGTATTAAATGCTTTAAAATCTTCGCGGGTTATTACACCGGGGTACAATAACTGGTTATTGTTCAGCGCGACAGTAGAAGCTGCGCTGCTTCGCTTTGAAGGGAAAGCAGATATGATGCGTATAGATTATGCAATAAGGCAACACCTGCTTTGGTATAAAGGCGATGGCATGTATGGGGACGGCCCCGATTTTCATTTTGACTATTACAACAGCTTTGTAATTCAGCCAATGCTGCTGGAAGTAATGCAAACTTTAGTAAAGGCAAATAACAGGGAAGCAGATAAAAAATTGTATGATGAGTTTTTAAAAAGAAGCCAGCGTTATGCTGCCATACAGGAACGGCTAATTTCTCCCGAAGCTACGTTCCCGCCTGTTGGGCGTTCGCTTGCTTATCGTTTCGGCACTATGCAGTTGTTATCAAAAATTGCTTACATGCATGCTTTGCCAAAAGAAGTGCAGCCGCAACAGGTAAGGGCTGCGTTGTATGCTGTTATCAAAAGGCAAATAGAAGCGCCGGAAACTTTCGATAAAGATGGCTGGCTGCGTATTGGTTTTTACGGCCATCAGCCGGGCATTGGCGAAGGTTATATTTCTACCGGAAGCCTGTATTTATGTTCCGAAGCTTTTATTATGTTGGGATTACCCGAGGCCGATCCTTTCTGGCAGGGAAAAGACTTACCCTGGACACAGCGTAAAATATGGGGAGGCGAAGATGTGCCAACCGACCATGCCCTCAGCGATAATTAGAAATATTTAATCAATTAATCAATAGAATATGAAAAGGTATTTATTTACAGCATGTGTTATAACTGCTGCACTTTCTGTATTTATAAGTTGTGCTTCGCGAAAGAACCTGAGCATGCTGCCGCAAAAAATAACTGCGGGCGGGATTAATCAAAATTTTATTGATCAAAACCTGAACGATGCGGCAAAACAATATCATGTATTGATGCAAAAACTTCCCGAAGGTGTAATGCCGCGTTCATTTCAAAATGATACCTTAAGAACATGCACTTCCGAAAATTGGGTAAGCGGTTTTTATCCCGGTACTTTAACGTACCTGTATGAACTTACAAAAGACCAGAGCTTATATGATGAAGCAGTAAAAAGAGTAAAGCTCCTCGAAAAAGAGCAATACAAAACCAGTACGCACGACCTTGGTTTTATGATGTATTGCAGCTTTGGAACCCTCAACCGTATTACTCCAAACGAACAGTATAAACAAATCCTTTTAACTTCTGCCCGTTCACTTGCTCAGCGCTTTAACCCAAAGGTTGGTTGCATCCGCTCGTGGGGAAGACTAACTGACTCATCGGAGTTTAGAGTGATCATAGATAACATGATGAATTTGGAATTACTGCTTTGGGCAGCAAAAACAGCCAACGATCCCGCCTTGCGAAGGATTGCCATTACACATGCTAATACAACCATGCAAAACCACTTCAGGCGAGATTACAGCTCTTATCACGTAGTAGTTTATGATCCGCAAACAGGAGCAGTTGTAAAGAAGCAAACAGCACAAGGTGCAGCAGATGAGTCTGCCTGGGCAAGAGGACAGGCGTGGGGGCTCTATGGCTTTACAATGATGTATCGCGAAACAAAAGACAAAAAATACCTTGACCATGCTCAACACATTGCTCAATTCATTTTAAATCATCCCAATCTTCCTGCTGATAAAATTCCTTATTGGGATTTTAATGCGCCCGGTATTCCCAACATTTACCGCGATGCATCTGCTGCTGCCGTTATGGCTTCAGCGCTTCTTGAACTTGCCGGATACAGCGAAGGGGATATGGCAAAAAATTACGTAAACACAGCCGGAACTATTTTGCACACCCTGTCCTCACCTGCCTATAAAGCTGCCATTGGCGAAAACGGTGGTTTTATTTTAAAGCACAGTGTAGCACACATGCCCAAAAATGTAGAAGTTGATGTACCCTTGCCTTATGCTGACTATTATTATGTTGAAGCAATGCTGCGATATAGAAATTTGTTGAGATGATTGTGGAAGTTACGAATGCGTCCACACTGAACTCTTCCTTAAGTTCCTTAAACCTTGAACCTACTGACGAGTAAATGTAAACCGCAGAGAAAACACAAGAGTTAAATCGCAGAGAAACGCAGAGCATTTCTTTGTGCCCTCTGTTTGTGCCTTCCTCTGTGACCTCTGTGGTAAAAAAATACAATTTTCTATACCTGATCTTAAGTAATTGATCTGCAAAACAAGAGTTTACCTTTTTTAAAATTATTACCAACTCGTGCAGCAAATAGTTAATTAGTATTGCCCTTATTTTATTAAAGCAATTAGATTTTCAATAAAAAAATTTTTTGTATTTAAAAATATTATAAATTTAAAACTTAATTTCTCATTTTAACGATTAGTTCCAAACCTCTTTTTTGACTTTCCAAAGTCAATAATTTCTTCAATTCAAAACTTGCCTTATGACGCAAAATCTATCACGTGCATTTCATGCAAAAATTTTCAAGCAAATCAGTTGTTTTCTGCTTTTTGCTCTTTGCCTTCCAATGTTATTGCTTGCTCAAAAAACCTCACACACTGTTACCGGAGAAATAAGGGACAGTAAAAAAGCCCCTCTTCAAGGTGTAAGTATTCTGCTTAAAGGGACAACCCGTGGGGTATCAACCGATGCAGAAGGACGGTTTGTAATAAATGATGTACCGGATAATGGTACATTAGTTTTAAGCTCTACCGGATTTACAACGATGGAAGTTCCCGTTAAAGGAAAAACATCCATTAGTTTAAACATGGCTGAGGCAATCACCAACTTAAATGAAGTGGTGGTGGTGGGTTATGGTACACGCCAAAAAAGAGATGTGACCGGGGCTGTAGCGCAGGTAAAGGCTACACAATTAGAGAACGAAAATCCTTCAAACGTGCAGGACCTTTTAAGAGGTAATGTTCCCGGCTTAAATATATCGCAGATAAATACAGCTTCTGCAAAAGGAGGAGGAGATTTACAGGTGAGAGGAAAATCTTCTTTAAGTGCAGGTACTTCGCCATTAATAGTACTGGATGGGGTTATTTATCAGGGTCAGCTATCTGATATTAACCCTAATGACATTAATACAATTGATGTTTTGAAAGATGCAAGTTCTGCTGCTGTATTTGGTTCAAAAGCTGCAAGTGGAGTTGTACTTATCACTACAAAAAAGGGTACAGGTGCAAAACCAACTATTACTTTTAATACTAATATTGGTTTCGCCGAATTAGCAATGAACGAACCCCTGTATGACGGACCAGGCTTTTTAAAATGGAGAACAGATGTATTGAAAAGTATCAATAATGGAGGTCAGCCCTACCAGTTTAATGATCCCAGAACTTTGCCTCCCGATATCAGCATAGCACAATGGAAAGCTTATGATAACCGCCCTGGTGATACTATCACAACCTGGTTAACCCGTTTAGGATTAAAGCCAAATGAGCAGGAGAATTACAGGAGCGGCAAAACCACTAATTGGTATGATATGATGTTCCAGAAAGGAATGCGTCAGGATCATACAGTAAGCATTTCAGGCAAAAAAGAAGACATATCTTATTATATGTCTGTAAACTACACCAATAACAAGGGCGTTATTGTAGGAGACGATTTTTCTACTTTCAGAACCCGTCTAAACCTGGAGGCAAAGGCAGCAAAATTTATGTCTGTAGGAATCAATATGCAATTCGCTGATCGGGATGAAAGCCAGGTGCCTGTTAACTGGGGACAAATGGTAAATGCCACTCCTTATGGTGACTTGTATAAAGCAGATGGAACTACATTAAGAGACAGTCCTAATGACGACATTGGCAATACTACCAATCCTTTTCTTGATAATGTGTATACAACTCGTTTACAAAAAACAAATAGTCTTTTTGGTTCTATTTATGCAAAAGGTAATTTGGGCCTCGGATTTTCTTACCAGGTTAACTTTACACCTACTTTTAATTTTTATAGGTATTTCAATGCTCGCTCCGCCCGGGATTTCAGAATATCAGCAAGAAAAGGTGTCGCTACAAGAACAGATTCAACGCTCTATAACTGGCAAATTGATAACCTGTTGATGTGGAATAAAACCTTTGGAGATCACCAGATTGATGCAACATTTCTTGTAAATGCTGAAAAATTTCAATCATGGCGTAACCAAATGGATAATGAAGGATTTGATCCCAACGACAATTTAAGCTACCACAATATAGGCGCGGGAATTAAGCCTGTTATAAGCAGTGATGATCAGGTGAGTACAGGAGACGCCTTAATGGGCCGTTTAAACTACTCTTACAAGCAAAAGTATCTTCTAACCACTTCTCTACGTCGCGATGGTTATTCAGCTTTCGGCCAGGGAAATCCGCGTGCAACCTTTCCTGCAATAGCATTGGGTTGGGTACTGTCAAAAGAAAATTTTGCCTCATACAAATGGCTAAATTATGCTAAGCTTAGGGGCTCATGGGGAATAAATGGTAACCGTGATATTGGCCGGTACCAGGCACTTTCAAACTTAACAACCGGCAGATACCAGTATATTTCGCCAAGCGGTGTTACAATGGTTGTTTCTTCGTTATCTGCAGGTCGTTTACAAAACCCTAACCTTAAATGGGAAAGAACAGAATCTTATAATGTGGGTTTGGATTATTCAATCCTTAGAGACAGGATCGGTGGTTCAATTGATGTATATAGAAAGTCAACCAAAGATTTGATAGTTAAACGTACTATACCGGATCTTATTGGATTTAAAGATGTTGTAGACAACATTGGAGAAGTGCAAAACAGGGGAGTAGAATTAAGCCTTAACACTGTAAATATGAAAAGGCAGAATTTCTCATGGAGGTCTACTATCAATTTTAGTTTAAACAGGAACAAGATCGCCCATTTATATGGTCCCGTTCCTAATTATGATGCAAATGGAAAATTGATTGGTGAAATAGAAAAAGATGATATATCCAACAGATGGTTTATCGGTCATGACATTGACGAAATATGGGATTTAAAAGTACTAGGTATCTGGCAACAGAGTGAAGCTGCAGACGCTGCTAAATATAAGCTTCGTCCCGGAGACTTTAAAATTGAGGACGTAGATAAAGACGGTACTTTTTCTAATGCAGACAGGCAGTTTCTTGGGTACAGATCACCAAGGTTTCAATGGACTTTGAGAAACGACTTTACCTTCTTAAAGCATTTTGATTTTTCTTTTATGCTTTATTCAATCTGGGGACAGAAGAACGATTATAACCAGGCTAAGAATAACACCGGATTTTTAGACAGGCAAAATTCTTACATACTTCCTTACTGGACACCTGACAACCCAACCAATGACTATGCAAGGCTTTTTTCAAGTAATGGTAGTGCAGATTTTAGTGTTTACCGAAAAACTTCTTTTGTTAGGTTAAACACGGTAGCCCTTGCTTATACACTCCCCACAAGATTGGTAGAAAAGGCAAAAATTGGAAGTCTTAAGATTTATATGAATGTAACCAATGCAGCTTTATATGCTCCTGATTGGACTTTCTGGGATCCTGAATTTAGAAACAGGAATAATGACGGTAATATTTCCACCGCTATACCTCCACGCATTTATTCATTAGGCCTTAATCTAACCCTTTAATTTAGATTTACTAATAAAGATAAAAATGAAAAAGAATTTGAAATTCTCAATAATTACGGGGCTTTTTATAACCATTCTTACAGGTTTCATAAGCTGCAAAAAAGAATTTTTGAAGCCCCAACCACTATCATTCTACGAACCCTCAAGCACTTTGGTTGATGCACCAGCAATGCGTGCTGCATTAGTTTCGCTTGGGCAAAATTTAAGGTTCGAGTACTATGGGGGCAACCCGGCGATCCTTACTGAAATGCTATTTACTGAAGTTGCAGTAGAAGGCACTACCGATAAGTCGGGCCCTGCACAGGACCTTAATACACTCATCACACCGGATCTTGCTATTTATAATAATGATGATCGTAATAAGATTTACGTTTATTGGACAGAGGGATACAATGGAATTAAACTTGCCAATACAATTATCTCAAGAATTGATAATGCAACTTATGCATCTCCGGCTGAACGTAACGCTATTTTGGGAGCTGCATACTTTCATCGGGCATTACGTTATTATAAGCTGACGCACCAGTTTGGCGATGTGCCTGCATTGATGAAGGAGATTACTGCTCCAAGGCTGGATTTTTATACCACTAAAAAAGAGGTGATCCTGCAAAAGATCAAACTTGACCTCGACTCCGCGCTATTATGGACATCTGATGCGGTAAACAAAGGTGAAGTAACCAAAGGTGCAGTAGCACACTTACTTACAAAAGTTAACCTTGCCCTTGGTAATTTTGATGCAGCTATTACAGCAGCCAATTCTGTAATTAACGGTGGAGTGTATAGTTTAATGAAAGTTCCTTTTGGAAATGCTCCGGCTCCATTTATACTAACCCCCGGAACGGGAGATCAGGTACCGCTTCCACACAACGTTATATGGGATCTTCACAGGCCGGAGAATAAATCTATCGCCACCAATAAAGAGGGGCTATTTATGATCATCGACCGTTTTGGCGATGGACAATTCGGTACCGGTATGACCATTATGCGCCAGGCTGTTCCTTATTGGGGCTCAAATACAAACATTATTACTCCTTCAGGTAAAACCGGCACGAATGATAATGTAAGCACAGATTTTATTCAATCTAATTTATTTGGAAGAGGTATTGGCAGAACCCGCCCCAGTAATTACGGCCAATATGAAATTTGGGATGACCCCAATGACCTGAGGCATGCAAAAGGAAACTGGATGAACATGGAAGATATGTTGTATAACGATAGAGGTTTAAAAATTGCAAACGATCCTTACTACCTGCAGAATATACGGTTAAGAAATGCAAATGGCGGGCTGCTTTGTAAGGATACTATCAGAAGTTATTTTGGCTGGCCGCATTACAAAATATTTGTAGATGACAATGAAAATACGCCTAAACAGGGAGGCCACAGTGACTGGTATATGTTCAGGTTAGCTGAAACTTATTTACTAAGAGCTGAAGCTTATTTTTGGAAAGGCGATTTAGCTTCTGCAGCAGCAGACATTAATGCAGTAAGAACACGTGCAGGATGTGCACCTATCACTGCTTCCAAAGTTAATATGGCAACCATACTTGATGAAAGAGCACGTGAACTATTTTTTGAAGAAAACAGGAAAACTGAGCTCACCCGGATTTCTTACCTGTTCGCTAAAACCGGCAAGGCTGCTGAAAATGGAAAGGTTTATACTCTCGACGCATTTTCTGAAAAAAACTACTTGTATGATAGGGTAATTGCTAAAAACAATTTTTACAGGGATGGCGTTACAACAAATTACGGTACTAAATACACAATTAGTCCTTACCATGTTTTATGGCCAATTCCAACTCCATCAATCGAGGCAAACAGTAACGGACGTATTAATCAAAATAAAGGGTACAACGGTTATAATCTAAACGTACCTGCATTGGATAAAATTCCTGACTAATATAGTAACGGAGAATATTACAATAAAAAATGCGAGTAAAATGCTCGCATTTTTTACTCAACAGAACATTTAAAAGAATAACAATGACTGAAACAAAAAATCCAACAAGCAGACGAACTTTTTTAAAAAATACAGTTAAGGCAACTGCAGGTACAGTAGCACTTGCAGGTTTTCCTACCATTGTTCCGGCATCAGTATTTGGTAAAAATGCACCCAGCAACAAAATAAACATCGGCCAAATAGGTATTGGCCGTATTGCCCGTACACACGATCTTGCTGAAACATTTAAATACGATGTTGCCCGCATTATGGCTGTTGCTGATGTTGATAAAAACCGGTTGCAAAGCGGCAAACAGATGATAGAAGGCTGGTATGCAAAGAAAACAGGACAGGCCAATTATATGGATGTGAAAATCTACGATGATTATCATTCGCTGTTGGCTAATAAAGAGATTGATGCAGTAATCATCAGCACGCCCGACCACTGGCACGCCCAACCTGCAATTGAAGCTGCATTAGCAGGAAAACATATTTATTGCCAAAAACCTACTTCGCTTACAATTGAGGAAGGCCGCACAATGAGCGACGTGGTACGAAAGTCGGGGGTAATATTTCAGCTTGGCAGTCAGCAACGCTCTGCAAATCCATGGCCTCAATTTAAGAAGGCTTGCGAACTTGTACGAAACGGTCGTATAGGTAAGCTGCATTCGGTACGTGTGGGGCTTCCATCTGATCCTGCAGGAGGGGAAACTAAAGAAATGCCTATTCCTGAAAATCTTAATTACGATATGTGGCTCGGCTCCACACCTTACATATATTATACGGTAGATCGTGTTCATTCACAAACCGATCCTAACTCAAGGGGCGGCTGGCTTCGTTGCGAACAATTTGGAGCGGGAATGATTACAGGTTGGGGTGTTCACCACATTGACATTGCACATTGGGGTATGAACACAGAACTTACAGGCCCTATTGAAATAGAGGCTACAGCAGAGTTTCCTAAAAAAGGTTTATGGAACGTGCATGGCGATTATGAAGCACAGATGAAATATGCAAATGGAGTTACCATGTATTTAAACAGCAAAAATCCAAACGGTATTCGTTTTGAAGGAAGTGACGGATGGATTTTTGTTACAAGGGGAAGCGTAGGTGTAACTGCTTCCGACCCCACATCAGGCCCTGTTGAAAAGGCCTTTAATGCAAGCGACCCGAAATTATTAACTTCTGTAATTGGTCCTAATGAGGTTCATTTATACGATAGTCCAGAGCAGCATGGCAACTGGCTGGATTGTATTCAAAGTAAGAAGCCTAACATTAGTCCTGCTGAAGTAGCACATCGCTCGTGCAGTGCCTGTCTTTTAGCACATGCCGCAATGAAAACGGAAGGCAAGCTATATTGGGACCCAAAAAAAGAAGTTTTTAAAGATAATGTTGAAGCTAATAAATTATTATCACGCCCTCAACGCTATCCGTATGGAACGAATTATGTTTCTAATAAGAAAGCGTAAGGGGAAAGATAAAATCAGCATAAGTAAATACAGTTCCTCTTAACTTCAACAGTTCCAGGCTTTTGATGACATGTTCAATTTCTTCGTAGTGGCATGGAACGCAGCAACTGATGATTTTTAATGATGTAATTCGTTATGTTGGTTCCTTTAGCTTTAATAAAAATCCCATTTAAGCGCCTTTGATGAAAAACAAAATCTACTTTTCATCAATATATTTCATAACAAACTGAAATATCATTGAAAGCATTACAACAAAAATCGCCCCTGCTACATTCAACCAAAGAAAACTCAGACCTATAATATTGTGTTGATTTAAAACAAACAAACTTACCACTCCAATTTCTCCAATAATAGCTGCCCAAAAAACCGCTTTGCCTCCAATACTTTTAATATAAAAAGCAACAAGAAATACCCCGAGAATAACGCCATAAAAAAGGGAGCCTAAAATATTAACAGCTTCGATCAGGCTTCCCATCCTGTTGGCAAATTGTGCGACTGCAATACAAAAAATGCCCCATGCAAATGTGTACCATTTCGAAGTTTTGTAATGCAAGGCTTCCTCTTCAGAAACAGCCACTATGCCTTTTTTAAAACGTAAATGAAAATCAATCATCGTACAGGAAGCTAAAGAATTTAATGCGGCTGCAATAGATCCCCATGCAGCAAGAAAGATAATGGCGATCAGTAAACCAACTAAGCCAACAGGTAAATAATCAACAACAAAACGCAGGAAGATGTAATTGGTATCGTTATTATCAGCATCGGGCACTGCTTTTTTTATATACGATTTATAACTTTTACGCAACACATCCAATTGCCCGTTGCCCCGTTGCAGACTGTCTTTAAATAACATTGTCTGCGAAGATGAACCTGCTTCTTTTGCCCTTAAATAAGCAAGGTTCAATTGTGTTTGTGCATGGTTAAGATGTATGTATTGCTTCTGTACATTAACCATGGAATCTCTGTAAGGAGTTGCTAATGCCTGTTGCTCCACTGCGCGATTAAAAAAAACAGGAGGAGAATGAAACTGGTAGAAGGTAAACAGCAAAGCTCCTATCAATAAAATAGCAAATTGCATAGGTACTTTTACCAACCCATTAATCAATAAACCTAATCTGCTTTCGGTGGTATTTTTTGCCGTCAGGTATCTGCCAACCTGGCTTTGGTCTGCTCCAAAATAAGATAGTTGAAGAAAAAAACCGCCGATCACTCCACTCCAAATGTTAAACTTATCATTCCAATCAAAACTGCCGTTGTTATTGCCGGTTGTGATAACATTCAATTTGCCTGCAGCACCGCTTATTTTAAGGGCCTCACTAAAGCCAATTTCGGCAGGCAACATATGAACAATCATATAACCCGCAAGAAACATCCCGATAAAAATAATAACTAACTGCATCTGTTGTGTATAAGCCACTGCTTTTGCTCCTCCACTTACAGTGTAAATGATAAGCAGTCCGCCCATTAAAATATTAGTGATAAAAATGTTCCAGCCGAATAAAGTAGAAAGAATAATAGAAGGCGCATAGATACTGATTCCGGTAGAGAGGCCGCGTTGCAGTAAAAACAAAAATGAAGTAAGGGTTCTCGTTTTAAGATCAAAACGTTTTTCTAAGAATTCGTAAGCTGTAAAAACTTTAAGCCGGGCAAACAAGGGAACAAAGGTTATACATAACACAACCATTGCCAAAGGCAACCCAAAATAATTTTGAACGAAGCGCATCCCGTCTGCAAATGCCTGTCCCGGTACCGAAAGAAATGTTATGGCGCTTGCCTGTGTACCCATAATGCTTAACAGCACAAGATACCAGGGCATTGTACGGTTACTGAGAAAATAGCCTTCAAGATTTTTGGTTGTACTGCTTTTATATAAGCCATAAGCAATAATGCCAATAAGGGTAACCGAAAGCACTATCCAATCTATACGGCTCATGAAAAATGTTTAGTAAACCATGCAAAAAAGAGGATCAGCAACACTAAAAAAATAATGACTGCTGCATACCAATGGTTCCATTTTTTAAAAAGAGGAATTTTATCGGGTTGAATGTTCAAGTTTGTGATTTGTGATTTGTGATTTAGGATTTGGGATTTTGTGATGTGTGATTTGTGATTTCTGCCTCCTGATAATTCATCAGCATGTTTGCCAGGAGATGCTGTTCATCGGACTCCTTTGGAGAAACGAGTTACCAATGACAAGTATAGAAAATTGTATTTTTTTACCACGAAGGTCACAGAGGAAGGCACATAGAGTGCGCAAAGTTCTGCTCTGCGTTTCTCTGCGAGTAACTCTTGTGTTTTCTCTGCGGTTAACATTACTTGTCATCATATTCAAAGTTTAAGGAACATAAGGATACCTCAGCATGGACGGGTCTTTTAACCTCACTCTTCCTCTTTACCACCTGCAATCATCCCGCTTGCCAATAGCCCCAGTACAATACCAATTATTAAACCTATGGCTACTTTTTTTATGGCAAAGCCAATTAGCAGGCCTATAATAATTAAGACGGTAAAGCTTATCTTTCTCCTCGGTGCGTGTTGATTAGCCATACTCTTATTTATTTTTAGGAAGCCCGATTAAATTAGCCATCAAACGATAAGCGCCCGGTACACCCGCAGGCAACTGACGAAATAATACCAAACCTACATAAACAAAATTTCCTTTGCCATACTTTGCAATTGCAAGGCTGCCATTGCCTTCTTTTTCGCCGGTATCGTTCATTGCTAACAACTTTTCATAATGCTCATCCGACTGGTCAACCTGGTAAGTGCTTCTCTCCTGAACCCAACCTTCAAAATCTTTATCGGTTATTTTATTAGGATAAGTTAAAGCAGGATGACCAGGCAATAAAAATTTCACTTTTGCATTCTCTTCCGTTACGCGGGAACCGGTGCTGACGCTGAAAGGATAAGGGCCCACATTTATTCTTCGCAAACCCACCTGGTTACTCTTCATGTATTGAACAATCATGTTACCGCCGTTTTCGACATAACGCTTAAATACCTCATTCTTATTGGTTAGGTATTCATAAATGTTATAAGCACGAACACCGACAACAACTGCATCAAAATTCTTTAAGTTATCGTCTGTTATATCGTATTCATTTAAAAACGTCAAATTGTATCCCATTGCCATTAAAGCATCGGGCACTTTATCTCCGGCACCTTCAATATAACCAATGTTTTTTCCTGCTGTTTTAATTTCGACCTTAACCAAATTAGCCTTTGCTTTAGGGAAGTAAGTGATGGTGGGTATATGATCGTAAGCAATAACTTTTGTATAACCATCGTACTTTCCATCGCCCGAGGTCATGGTTACAGGTTCTGTAGTATTTATGTTTTTAGAAGTTGAAGTGAAAGTTGTTGATGCATAATTTTCGGGGTTGTTGCCTGGAGTATATTTTATAGAAGGAAGATCGGCAGACCAGTTTTTTGAATAATGCTGAATGATGTTATAAGACGCTGTATCTCTTAAGTTGGCTCTGAAATGCAGCAATGCTTTAACCGGATTTCCATTTAGCGAAACCAGATTTTCTTTTACATAATTCAATTCCACTTTAGGCAACACAGCTACCGGCTGATACAACTCTCCTTTTACAGGATCGGTAACCTTGTATTGAACAGGACGATTAATAGTAAAATCTACGCCGTCAATACTAACTGTAAAAGTTGCTGTAAACGAAGGATCGTTTTGGGCTTTACCAATTAAGGTTTGATCTCTTACATCAAACGAACCTTCCAGCAGCGGGTATTGCAGCCAGTAAGGCTGCGATATGTTTTTGTTTGCAGAAACAGGCAACGTTTTATTAAAGGTTACATTTTGATTATTTTCTAAAGCCGCAGAAAAGCTTGTATCAAAACCTTCGAGCCTGATATTTTTTACCGATACATTGGCATTACTCCTTTTATTAAGAAAGAAGTTTACATTAAACACATCGCCTTGTACAACATCTTGCTGGTTACTGGTTGCTTCGCTAAATAAAGCGGCACAGGCTTCAATTATATTTTGTGTTTCTTCGAGCTTTTTATTTCGCCAGTTGCTTTCTGGTAATGCTTTTATTGACTGGTACAAGTTCACCAATGCCGGAACTGATAATTCAGGCTTTTCAAATTTAAAATTGCCTGTAATGTTGTTAATCATTGCTTCAATTCTTTCGCCGCCTTCAAGCCTCTTCCAGTCATAAACAATTCCATCCATCAGGCCGTTTTTTGCCGGCTCGCCTCCTGTTGTTGTAAAAAATTCAAGTATCTGTCCTCTCCTTCTTGGCCTTCCTTCGCCCTGGCTTTTGTGCATGCTGCGAGCTTCGCCGCCCAGTTCGCCATAGCTCTTTCCCAACAGTGCGTTGTAGCCACCAACTTCTATCTTCAACTGATCATCACTGGTTGTGTTGTTTCCTCCGAAGTTAAAGGTGTTCCACATAATTCTTTTTGCCTGCCAGGGCTTAACGCCATACTTAAATTGTTCAGGAAATCTTTTAGGATCAGCAGCAGCAACAAAAGCTTCATCAGCTAAAATGGAAGACGCAGCATGATGACCGTGACCGGCTCTTGCATCAGGCGGAAAACGTTTTATGATCACATCGGGCTGGTATTGTCGTATCACCCAAACCACATCACTTAATATTTTATCATGATCCCAAATCCGCAATGCTTCAGCGGAATTTTTGCTGAAACCAAATTCATAAGCGCGGCTGAAGTATTGCTCGGCGCCGTCTATTCTTCGTGCTGCCAATAACTCCTGTGTTCGTATCATTCCTAATTCAATACCTTGTTCGGGACCAATAAGATTTTGACCGCCATCGCCTCTTGTTAAACTAAGGTATGCGGTGCGATATAATTTTTCTTTAGCGAGGTAGGGAAGCAGGCCATTATTCTCATCATCGGGGTGAGCGGCAATGTAGAGAACACTGCCTAAAACATTCAGCTTTTTAAGCTGCATATAAATGTCGGCACTTGAAGCGGTGGCAGGTGTTTGTTCAATACTTTTTGCCGACTGTAAGCAAAAAGCCATTAGCAGCATGCACTTCAAAAATTTTATCATCAGGCGAAGATAAAGGTTGTAGAGAAAAGGAATTACCGAAGATATAATATAGCACAGCTAAAAGCAGCGGATGAAGAATTATTTGAAGGATATTAAAGGGAGGAGATGAGAGAGCAGAATATCAGATGCAGGATTATTAATTCTGCAAAGTGGGTTTATTTGAAGGATACAATAAAGCCAACCACTTTCCTTTTTGCTAATCAATCTTATTCCTCTATTTTTGCGGCGGCAAGTCTTATACGACCAGCTCCTATTGAACTCCCCCAGGGCAGGAATGCAGCAAGGGTAAATGGTTGTAGCGGTGCGATGTAAGTAACTTGCCATTTTTTTTGCCCTGTTGAGAAGGTTGAGGGTTTAGGGTATAAGGTGTAGGGTTAATCCATTCTGCCTTACATCCGAACATACCTTTCCTACCTTCTTCCTTTTGCCTTAAACCTTACACCTTCTACCTTCTACCGTCTACCTTTTTCCTTTCTTGCTATTCTTTTTCCACTCTTCCAACAATTCTTTTTCTGTTTTAAGCGTGGGTTCAATTTCAATTTTCTTTGTGTACATGGTAACAGACTTTTTTACTTCCGGCCTATCTTTTAACCACACAGTTATTACCACAGAGTCTGTTTTGAAATCTTTATCCAATATCAGGCTGTTTCCATCCCATTTGCCTGCGGTACTTGTAAACACCACTTCGTTGCTCATTAAAGGCATAAAAGATCCGTTGGTATATTTTCCATCTACATTTATATAGTTATGAACGCCTTTCTTTAAGCTGTCTGTGTACAGGTTGAAGTAAATGTTCTCTATCTTTTGTGCTTTAGCTCCAAAAGAAAACAGTATAAGAATTATAGTAAAAATCTTTTTCATTTAGTTTTAAAACCCAGTCCTTCTGCTGTTTAAAGAATTTATAGTTTGTACCCCAATCAACTCATCATGCCTTCCCGCAAGTGACCGATAATAAATAAGAACGGTATAATCATTTTCTGTTTCCCAATAGTTGCCATCTGTTTGTTCGGTTAACGCTACTGCATTGCGGCTGTTTGCATCTTTGGTTACATAAGTATAAGAATAGTAGCCTTGTTTTAAATACAACGTTTTTTCGTACACGCCCTTATTGGCATTATAAGTCATTGCAGCGGTATCGTTTAGATTGTACTGGTTCATTTCGCCTATAACAAACACTTTTTTATCGGGGTAAGGCTGGTTACCGTGCGGAACATAAGTGAAATGAACATTAGCATAATCCCCTTGCCACCACGGATTAGAAACATCGGTTGATTCAATAAAATAAAAGCCGTTATAATCCCTGAAGTTTAGAAAACGCTGCTGCGTTCTTTCGCCGTCGGGCTGTAAAAAAACTTCTGAATTTATTTTAGTGTACTCAGCTTTTGCTATTCGCTCGCTTTGAAAACGGAAGCTCCTTAAATCCGCCCATCGAAACTCTTTTCCTGCAGGAAATACAAGATCAGTTTCCGAATTAAACTCAAGCATATTGTTACGGATGAATGTTGGCGGAATATTTGTTTTTGCGTTATCCCACCTAAAGTTTTGAAGTACCACAGCTTTAATTTGCTGAATGGGATTAACCATATTTAGCTGACCTTTATTTACTGCAAACTGCACTTTTTGATGGGTTCTGAATATCTCAGGATTAAAAGGCTGAACAATTTGAATTCCTATTTCAGCCATTTTATCTACCACCAGGACTCGTCGGGTAAAAGCAAGTTTATTGGTGTCGCCATCCAGATATACCTTTAACAAATAATTGCCCCCTTTTGTGGGCACACAATTACGATCCGGGAGCATTGCCTGGTAATGAATATACTTTGCATAAGCAATGGATGAAACACGATATTGATTAAGACGCACCTGGCTAAAGCCCTTAAGATAATCGAAAGTGCTTAGGTCAACAGGCCACCAGTCTGCGTTGCATAACTGGAAAGTGTAATAGTAATTTTTAACTCTTGCATCAAGATCGTCAAAATGAAGTTCGAGCATATTGGTGCTGTTAACATCAATAATCGGGTAACCCAACTGGTTGCCAATTAAATTAAGTTTTATTCCCTGCACATTAGGCATCAATGTAACGTCCGCATTTTGCTGTGCAAAAGAAGCAATTGAAGTAAACAGCGAAAGTAAAATGGTAAACAATCTTTTCATGTGAAGGATTTAGTACCTCTAACCTACAACAATCGCAGCATTTGTAAATGATTTTGTTGAATTTGGGCGGGGCAATGTAGTTTTGGCAATCACTAAAATCATGCCGATTGGATATTGCTGTTTTCATAGCCCGACGGATAGCGTTTAACCCGCAAAAATCTTTCTCACGTTTTATAATCAGGCTTGCTATTACCGCCACCGCCATTAGCGTTGCGGCTATGATCATTACCCTTGCTTTCGTTAACGGCTTTCAGGCAACGGTTAGCCAAAAGGTATTTAGTTTTTGGGGCCATGTACGTTTGCAGCAATACGAGCCGGGCAAAGCTTTGGTAGCAGAAGAAGCTCCATTGAAAAAAAATGATTCCGTTATAAATGTACTTAAAGCTGTACCTGAAATTGAAACAATACAAACATTTGCAACAAAGAGCGCCGTACTGCAACAGCAAACAAATATTGAAGGAATTTTATTTAAAGGCGTTGAAAAGAATTACAACTTCAGCCACCTGAAAAATTTTTTGGTTCAGGGCAGGTGGCCGGATTTTACCGATACTTTATACAGCCGCGATATTGTTATAAGCAAACCAATGGCTGAACAACTTGGGATAAAAGTAAACGATTACATTAAAATACATTTTATTGACGCCGCAGGCGGCAGGAGCAACTTTAGAAGGTTACATGTAAGCGGCATTTTTAAAACCGGTATTGAAGAATATGACAAGCTATTTGCCCTTGGCGATTTGCGCCTCATTCAGCGGCTTAATAATTGGGAGCCAACACAGATTGGTGGCTACGAAATCTTTTTACGGGATTATAAAGCAATGGAAAAAGTTAACCAACGTATTCTGGACAGTGATGTATTGCCGCAAAACTGGGTTAGCAAAACAGTTAAAGAAATTTATCCGAATATTTTTGACTTCCTCGGCATTCAAGATGTGAACCGGGACGTAATTTTTATAGTAATGGCGATAGTTGCCATCATCAATCTTATCACATGCTTACTAATTCTTGTGCTCGAACGCACAAGAATGGTTGGAATATTAAAAGCTGTTGGAGGAACGGATGTTACTATACAAAAGATCTTTTTATTACATGCCACTTACATAACATTATGGGGAGTTGGTATGGGTTTCCTGTTTGGCGTTGGCCTTTGCCTGCTGCAGCAATACACACATTTTATAAAGTTGGACGAAAGTGCTTATTATGTTTCAGCCGCACAGGTCAAGATCGTCTGGTGGGAGATTGCTGCAATTTGCGGAGGTACGGTTATAGTTTGTTTTCTTTCGCTTATTGTGCCAACCCTTTTGGTAAGAACGGTGCAGCCGGTTAAGGCGATTCAGTTTAGATAGTTGTCTGAACCTGGATTTGTGGGATTATTGGGATTGAGGGGAAACGGAGAAGAGTTACGAGTTCCAGAGATCACGGGTTGACGAGTTTTGGTTTTGGGGTTTGAGAATTCTCAACGAATCCCCATTACCCAATGACCTAATGACTCGATAACCTATTCATTCTTTTTCCCTTAAACATTGTCTATTGAAAATTGATTATTGAGTGTTAATGCTCATACCCAACACTCAATGCTCAATCTTGCGAATACTCTATTGCCCCTTATATGCAGGATGAAATTGCTGCAATGTGCTTCTTAAAAAATCACGATCAAGGTGGGTGTAGATCTCGGTGGTAGTAATGCTTTCGTGGCCGAGCATTTCCTGCACTGCTCTAAGGTCTGCACCGCCTTCTACCAAATGTGTTGCGAAGGAATGACGGAACGTATGCGGCGAAATATTTTTAGTAATTCCCGCCTTTAGAGCAAGGTCTTTAATAATGTAAAAGATCATGATGCGGGATAATTGCCCGCCCCGTTTATTTAAAAATAAAATGTCGTCGCAACCTTTCGTAACAGGAACGTGAACGCGAATATTGTCTTTATAGATTTTAATGTATTTGCTTGCATCGCTTCCTATCGGAACCAATCTTTCTTTGTTTCCTTTGCCGATTACACGTATAAAACCTACATCTAAATACAGGCAGCTTATTTGCAGGTTAACCACTTCAGTTACACGAAGGCCACAGCTATACATGGTTTCAAGTATAGCTTTATTGCGGGCGCCTTCGGGCTTGCTTTGATCAATTTTCGCAATGATATTTTCAATTTCATTAAAGCTGAGCACATCAGGCAAAGAGCGTTTCAGTTTTGGCGCTTCAAGCAAAGCTGTGGGGTCGGCAGAAACAATATTTTCAATTAAACAATATTTATAAAAGCCTTTAATACCCGAAATTATTCTTGCCTGCGAGGTTGCCGTCATACCCAGCTCTCCAATCCATTTTATAAATTGCTGCAATGTTTTAAGGTCAACTTCTGCGGGGCTTATCTTTTGATTTGCTGCCAGCAGAAATTCAGTAAGCTTCCCGACATCACGCAGGTAAGCCTCAACCGAATGATCGCTTAACGATCTTTCTAATTGCAGGTATGCTTTAAATCCTTTTTTATATGCTTCCCACATAAAAATTAAAAATTAAAAATTCAAAATATGGAGCAGGAATAAACTATTCTCTTTTTTGAATTTTGACTTTTGAATTTTGACTTACAAATACACATCCTGATTAAACCAATAATCCACTCCATCATCTTTAAATAAAATTGCCAGCACATCAAACTGTATCCATTTCCAGCCGGGGTTTTTAAACTGGTATTGTTCGGCGGCATCTTTCAGGTTCTTCATCTTTTGTTTATTAATGCTTTCTTCGGGGTTACCAAACTTTGTGCTGCGCCGGGTTTTTACTTCTATAAAATGCAGTGTATCTCCTTTTACGGCAATAACATCAACTTCCCAATGGCGGTATCGCCAGTTTGATTCTTTAATGGTATATCCTTTTTTTATTAGCCATTCGGTTGCTAATTTTTCACCTGCAAAGCCGGTTTCGTTGTGCTGTGCCATTTTTTATTATTTTCGGCGTTACTGAAAAATACACAATGCAACCGGATAAAAAAATTTATAAGTGTTCTGGAACAGTACAACATTATGCATGGGGGGGAATACATTTTATACCCACTTTATTAGGAGTTGAAAATAATGAAAAGAAGCCTTATGCAGAATATTGGTTGGGCTCTCATCCCAGCGCCTCTGCGAAGCTGGAAAATGACGGTCAATTATTATCATGGTATGAGTTGATGCGGCAAGAGCCTGTAAAGCATCTGGGCAAGAAGGTGTATGAAAAGTTTGGAGAGCTGCCGTATCTTTTTAAAGTGCTGGACGTGAAAGAAATGCTTTCCATACAGGTGCATCCTACAAAGGAAGAAGCCATCAAAGGTTTTGAAAGGGAAGATGCACAAGGTGTTCCCATTAATGCACCAAACCGCAATTATAAAGACCGAAATCATAAGCCCGAAGTTATGGTTGCAGTAAGCAACTTTTGGCTGTTGCATGGTTTTAAAAAAGAAAATGAATTAAAGAATGTGCTGCAATCTATTCCTGAGTTTGCATCGTTATTGCCTGTTTTTAAAAAGGATGGTTATTATGGATGGTATAAAACGGCAATGGAGTTACCAACTGAAGAAGCAGATAAAATGCTGACGCCTTTGATTGAAAGAGAATTGCAAAAAGCACATCAAAAAAGCGAGCCGGGTTATTGGGTTAAAAAGTTATATGAGAATGGTTTTGAAGCAATGAATATTGACAGAGGCATATTTTCAATCTACTTTTTTAATATTGTTGAATTGCAGCCGGGACAGGCAATCTTTCAGGGAGCAGGTGTGCCGCATGCTTATCTTGAAGGACAAAATGTTGAGCTAATGGCTAACAGCGACAATGTTCTTCGCGGCGGACTTACTCCCAAACATATTGATGTGCCCGAATTATTAAAGCACATTTCTTTTGAAGGTATCGAACCCGATATTCTTTATCCCTCGGTTTCTGATAGCGGTGAAATTAATTATCCTTTGCCTGTTGAAGATTTTGCGATTTCTGCTATTCAGTTGCAAAAAGGGCAGGAGTATAAAGCTTTGTCGGCATCTGCAGAAATACTTTTAGTAATGAGCGGCGGCGTAACAGTTAATAAACAATTGCAATGTAAACGGGGCGAAGCTTTTGTTGTTTTGCCCGGTACTGATTATATTATCACAACTTCTGCAGATAACACTTTACTCTACAAAGCATTTGTTCCTTTACATGCAGTTTAATTTTTGAAAGATGTTATATAAATACACTAACGTCCTAACGTTTTAATATATAGTTCTTTGAAAATATTGTTAGATAAGGGTTTCATTTGATTTTGATTTCAAACGATTTCAACTTGATTTGATTTTTAAACCTGTCGTTTCGGCATAGG
>JAABUN010002529.1_pt1 | contig 32138 bp, 26 predicted proteins | sample 5559311 | NCBI WGS metagenome assembly JAABUN01 (sample SAMN10711877, study PRJNA513370) | rock metagenome | isolation source: Antarctica rocks | place: Antarctica: Victoria Land, Siegfried Peak sud | reverse complement strand
GTCCCCCCAGGTCCACCCGGATCGACTGGTCCTTGCCGAACTCGGTGTGGAAGAAGTAGCCGTCCCGGGGCTTCACGACGCCCGTCCTGCTCGTCGTTCCGTAGGCGGCGCTCAGCTCGTAGGGCCGGCCGGCGGCGATCTCCACCAGGTCGCCGGCCTGCTCAGGACCAGGGGGGAGCAGCGCGCTCAGGGTTCGGAGGCCCTGCATGGTCAGGGACAGCGCCCCCGACAGCTCGGCCTCAGCACTCGAGGAGCCCACCTCGTCACGGTAGCGGAGCGTGTCCTCGAGGATCTTGACGCGCGACTCGAGGGGACGGCGGTAGTCGCACCAGGCTTCGGACAGGAAGAGGGGCGCGCTACGTGGCACGTTGCGGCTGACGTCCAGCGGGTGGGGGAGTGCGGCGGGTGCCTCCGCGGGCACGAAATGGTCGTTCCTGAGGAGCGTCAGCTCCAACACGTTCGGGACCCGGATGTCAGTGCCCGGGAGGGTGAACTCGCCGCAGCAGTTGTTCGGGTGCGCGTGGACCGTGGTGAAGTGGCGACCCAGCTTCTGGAAGAAGGGCGCGATGGCCTTCCGCAGGATCGGCGCCTGCAGCATCCGGCCGAGGCCGTGCACCTCGAGGACGACCATCCGGAACCGCCCGAAGGTCTCCTCGGACGTGGCAAGGATGTTGCGGTACTCCGCGCCCTCGATGTCCATCTGGAGGAGCAGGTCACCAGGGACATCATGTTCCCGGAGCCAGTCCTCGAGGCTGATGTTGTCCTCGCCGGGGCTCACATCGAGCCACTTCTTGACGAAGGTCTGCATCCCCGGCTTGAGGGGCGTGGTGAACTGGTCGACCTCGCAGGTGAAGTCGCACATGTGGGACTGGATGCCGTAGTGGTCGGTGAGGAAGTCCTCGAAGTACTTGATCCGGTTCACCCCGGGCGAAAAGCACGCGGCGATCCCGTCCAGGTCGTCGGGCACCAGGTACGACCCGTCGCTGTCGCCGCCGATGCGGATCAGCGGTGTCTTGGAGGCCTTCGGCTTGAGCAGCTCGAACACTTCGACGAGCTCGCCCGCAGCGGCAGCAGCCAGCTTGCCAGGGTCGCCGAGATCGACGCCGTAGAAGTTGCTCACCGTCGCCAAGGCGTCGCCTCCTGAGTTGGAAGCGCTACCTTAACCGACGGTGCGCCGAGCATCCTGACGTCGCGTCGGCGGTCGGGTCAGCCCGGGAACTCACCGCGCTGCCGGAGGTCGTAGCGACGTTCGGCGTAGTCGAGGTCGTCCACCCACAGCTGCTTGGCGGTGCGCTTGATCATCGGCTTCATCAGCGGGGAGAACCACCGGGCAGCGGCGAACCCGGGCCGGTCGGAGTAGGCGATCGTCGCCTCGGTGATCATGGTCAGCGGGCGGCCCTCGGCGTCCAGCCCCAGCGGGGTGGCGTGGGTCTCCACGACGCTGCCGGTGCCCTCGCCCTCGACGATGCGCATCACGATGGTCCGGGTGTCGGGGCAGCTGAACTCGGCCCGGACAGGGACCCCCCAGGTGCGGCTCAGCCGGAAGGTGACGTCGACGACCATCGTGTGCTCGTCGCTGGCCTGGTCGTCCACCACCAGGTGGCTGAAGGCGTACGGGTGGAACCACGAGCCGTGCCAGGGGTCAAGCCGGTTGGCGATGACGTCCTGCGGCTCGCAGATCCCCGGCTGGGCGATGACGGCCGCGACGGAGCCCAGCAGCGGGGGGCGCGGCGGCAACGACGGCCGCTCGGTCGACTCCTCACCCGGCGTCGGCAGGCCGATCCACACCAGCACGCCGTCGTCGAAGGCGCGGTAGGGGCTCCAGCCCGGCTGCGGCTGGTCGGTGAAGGCCAGCCCGTGCCAGCGGCAGAACATCGTGCCGTCCAGCACCGGGCAGCGGTCCATCAGGGCGCCCAGGTGCGGGCAGGCGCCCGGTCCGGCCACCAGCACGCCGTCGCCGTCACGCCACAGCACGACCTCACGGCCGGTGACGGTGCGCGCCACCGACTCCTTGCGGCCGACGTCGGTGCTGGCCCCGGCCACGTACCAGCCGCCGGAGTTCTGCTCCTGCGAAGCCTTCAGCGCGGCGGCGATCCGCCGCGGCTTGGCCAGCCGCCAGGTGGAGATCATCCGGTCCTCGCGCGGCTGGGGCACCCGGTAGAGGGGGATCCGGGACCGGACGGCCGCAGGCATCGGCAGGCCCGGCACCAGGCTGTCGGCCGCGGCTTGCTGACCGGTGCTCTGAGCAGCGGAGTCAGCGGGTACCCGAAACGACATGATCGGCGGTCCTCCCGGTCTCGGTGAGTGCGCGACGCGCGGGCGGGCTCGGCGGCCCCGCCACCATGATCCGCGCGGCGGTGGTGGCCTTCCGCCAGGTGGGCACCCGGGCGCGGCTGGTGAACACGTCGTAGTCGGCCGCCTCGATGCGCTCGAGGATCTGGGCGTAGAGCACCCGGGCGGCGCCGACGCAACGGGCCGAGCGGCCCGGCAGCAGGGCGATGCCGGTGTCGGCCACTGCGTAGAGCTCGCGGTTCCGGGCGATCTCGAAGGCCAGGAAGTCCCGCCACTGCGGGGTGGCGCGGCGCCGCACATGAGCGGGGGGGACGACCCCCCCGGGCCCCCGCGCAACTACCGGGTGAGACAGGTCCACCCCGAAGCGGCGCAGATCTTCCTGAGGCATGTACACCCGGCCGCGGTCGAGGTCCTCGTCCACGTCGCGCAGGAAGTTGGTCAGCTGGAAGGCCAGACCCAGGGCCCGGGCCGGCTCCCTGGCCATCGGGCTGCTGGGCTCCAGCACCGGCAGCATCATCTCCCCGATGACGGCGGCCGAGCCCTCCATGTAGCCGCACAGGTCGTCCCACGTCTCGTAGCGCGTGGTGCTCAGGTCCATCGCCATCGCCGCGAAGAAGCGGTCGAAGCACTCGGCGTCGATGGCGCAGCCGACGACGGTGGCGACAACGGCGGCCATCACCGGGTCGTCGCCGGTCCAGCCGCCGACCCGCTCGGCGGCCAGCGCCGTCCGGAACCGGGTGGCGAAGGCCTCCAGCGAGGCCGCCGTCGCCGCGGTGTCGCCCCGGTCGACGGTCGCCTGGTCGTCGACGATGTCGTCGGCCAGCCGGCACAGCGCGTAGACGGCGTGCACGTGCTTGCGCCGGGCCCTCGGCAGCAGCGCGGCGCCCCAGTAGTAGGTGGTGCCGTAACGCCAGGTCAACCCGGCGGCGCGACGGTACCCCTTGCGCAGCAGCGCGACCCGCGCGTCGGCGGGGCTAGGGCTCACGGGGTCGGCCCCGGCAGGTAGCCGGCGACCCGCTGAGCGGCGAGCTTGCCCGAGATCAGCACCATCGGGACCCCGACGCCGGGCACGGTGCCAGAGCCGGCGAAGAACATCCCGGGCAGCCGGCGCTCGACGTTCGGCGGCCGGAACGGACCGGTCTGGGGGAAGGTGTGGGCCAGCGCGAACGGGGTGCCGGCGGCCATCCCCTGGCGCTGCCAGGCCAGCGGGTCGACGAGCTCCTCGGCGACGACGTCGTCGGGGTAGCCGTTCTCACCCAGGAAGCCGTGCAGCCGGTCCCGCATCCGCGGCGCTTCCTGCGTCCAGTCGATCTGCCCGCCGGACAGGTTGGGAACCGGCTCCAGCACGAACATCGTCGTGCAGCCCTCGGGGGCGGTGCCAGGGGCGTCGGCCGAGGTCATCGTCACCATCCGCGACGGGTCGGGCATCAGCTCGCCGCGGTCCAGCAGTGCGTCGAAGGCGGTGTTCCACTCACTCCCGAAGTGGATGTTGTGGTGCGCGGCCGGGCCCTCCGGCAGACCGCGGGCGCCGACGTGCCAGACGACCGCCGACGGGGAGTAGTCGCCCTTGCCGGGGCGAGCACCCCGCGGCGGGCTCAGCTCCGGCAGCAGGTGCTCGTAGGCGACCGGCGTGTCCAGCGTGCAGACGACCGCGTCCGCCTGCACCGCGTCACCACCGGCCAGCCGGACACCGGCCACCCGACCCGTGGGGGAGCGCAGCACCGCCTCGACCGACTCGCCGTAGCGGAACTGGGCTCCGGCCTTCTCGGCCGCCTGGGCCAGGGCCAGCGGGACGGCGTGCATGCCGCCCTCGGGGAAGAACACCCCCTCGATGCTGTCCATGTAGGTGATCACGGCGTAGAGGGCCAGGGCCTTCTCGGGCGCCAGCCCGGCGTACATGGCCTGGAAGCTGAACAACCGGTGCAGCCGCGGGTCCTGGAAGTGCGAGCGGACGACGGGGCCGAGGCGTCGGAACGCCCCCAGCTGCAGCAGCTTTGCGGCGGCCAGCGGGTTCTTGAGCAACCCCATCGGGGAGTCGAAGTTGGTGTCGATGAAGTTCGGCATCTCGACGACGTAGAGCTTCCGCAGCCACTCCACGAATCCCTCGAAGGCCGCCGCGTCGACGCTGCCGCAGGTCTCCGCGATCTCCTGCCGCATGGCCTCCCGGTTGCCGCGGACCATGATCGTGCTGCCGTCGGCGTAGCAGGCGCGGTAGGCCGGGTCGAGCCGCTTCAGCGGGCCCAGCGCTGACAGGTCGCTGCCGGCGGCGCGGAGGACGTCGGCGATCAGGTCCGGCATCGTGAGCACGCTGGGGCCGGTGTCGAAGGTGAAGCCGTCGCGCTGCAGCAGCCCTGACCGGCCGCCGGGGATGTCCTCGCGCTCGACCACCGTGACGTCGTAGCCCCGACCGGCGAGATGGCACGCGGTGGACAGCCCGGCCAGGCCGGCGCCGATGACGACGACCGCGCTCATGCGGGGCTGAGCGGGTCGAGGAGGTGGGCGTCCATGCGGCGGTGCTCCTTGGCAGTGGTGCTCGGGCAGAAGGGCCTGCTCACCGGTCGCGCCAGGCGATCCGGTGGGCCATCTGGGTCAGGCCGGCCACGCCCTGGGGGTCGAGCCCCTCGGCGTCCAGCGCAGCAACGGCGGCGTGCACGTGGGCGCTGATCCGCGACTCGACGGCGTCCACGACGCCGCCGGCACGTAGGGCGTCCTGCAGGAAGACGACGTCAGCCGGGCTGAGCGCGGGTGTGCCCACCCGGTCCAGCACCACCCGCGCCGGTCCCTGCAACAGCTCGTGGGCCAGCGAGATGATCACGGTGGGCTTGCCCGAGAGCAGGTCGTCGCCGGCCGGCTTGCCGGTGCGGGCCGGGTCGCCCCAGACGCCCAGCAGGTCGTCGCGCAGCGCGAACGCCTCGCCGACCTCCGAGCCGTAGGTGGCCAGCACCTCGACGGTCGCGTCGTCGGCCCCGGCCGCCGCCGCGCCCAGCTGCAGCGGACGCCAGACGGTGTAGCAGCCCGACTTCATCTGGGCGACCTGACGGGCGTGCTCCAGGTCGCGTCGCCCCGCGGCGCTGCCGGTGAGGTCGCGGCTCTGGCCGCGGACCAGCTCGATCACCAGTACGCGCCAGATCGCCCGGATGGCCGCCGGCAGGGCGCTGACCAGGTGGTCCGCCTCCGAGTGCGCCAGATCGCCGACCAGGACGGCGATGCTGTCGCCGAACCGGGTGGCACTGCCCCGCGACCCGCTGTGCAGGTGCAGCTGGGCTGCCAGGGTGTGCACCGACGGCTGGCCGCGACGGGACGCTGACTGGTCCATCACGTCGTCGTGGATCAGGGCGAAGATATGCAGGAGCTCCAGCGCGGTGGCCACCTGGAGCACCTCGGCGGCTCCGCGGTCTGACCGCCGACCGCCGGCCACCACCCAGCCCCACAGGCACATGCTGGGCCGGATCCGCTTGCCGCCGGTGCCGATCAGGCCGCGGAGCAGGTCGGGCAGGTCGTGCTCGGTGAGGATGTCGACGACGGAGCCGGCCGGGGCCAGCTCGTCGGTCCAGACCCGCTCCAGGTCGTCGACGACCTCGGCCAGCCGGGCGTCGACGCCGGCGAGGAACTCCTCGTTCAGCTCGCCGGCCCGGCGCGACGGCAGGGCGACCACCGGCGAGCTCCGTCGGCGGCCCGGTCGTTCGGCCGGCGACAGCTGGGACGTCATCGCGCTCCCAGCGTCCAGGACGGTCTGGTCAACGGGCCGCCAGGCGGTTGACCTGCAGCACCGACCACGGGCTGGAGATGAACGGGGTCGCCCCCACTGCACGCACCACGTCGTCCCATGCCCCCCACTTCCAGTCCATCACCTCCGTAGGGTTCGGCAGCGGGTCCGTACCCGGATGCAGGGTCGTCGCCCGGAAAACGGGGCAGATCTCGTTCTCCATGACCCCGCTGGCGTCCGTGGCGGTGTAGGCGAAGTCCGGCAGGACGCAGGTCAGCTCGGCAAGCTCCAGGCCCAGCTCCTCGCCGACCCGCCGGCGGACCGCGTCCTGGATGGCCTCGCCGGGCGCGGGGTGGCCGCAGCAGGTGTTGGTCCACACGCCCGGCCAGGTGCGCTTGGTCAGCGCCCGGCGGGTGAGCAGCAGCCGGTCGTCGGCGTCGAAGAGGTACAGCGAGAAGGCCAGGTGCAGCGGCGTCGCCGGCCCGTGCACCTCGGACTTGAGGCGGGTGCCGACGGGGTCGCCAGCGGTGCTCACCAGGACCACCTGCTCCTCGGTCACCGTCATCGGGGGTTGCCCGCCCGCTCGGAGTATCCGTGACCGCCAAGGCCTAAGTCGTCCACTTGCTCACCCTACGACCAGGCGGGTAGGCGCTCGAACCTTCTGCTTTGCCAGCCTGTCCAGGGCGCTGCACAGCTGACATGGCGGGGCTGTCGGGATTGGAGGGGTGAGAATGGTGATCGGCCCGCCGCCAACCCGGCCAAGCCTGGTTGGGAGGTGACGTGTCAGAAGATTACGGACGTTCGATGCGTATCGCGCTCGTTGGCACCCGGGGTGTACCCGCCCGCTACGGCGGCTTCGAGACCTGTGTCGAGGAGGTCGGCCGTCGGTTAGTGGACGCCGGACACCAGGTCAGGGTCTATTGCCGCCGCCCGGCGGGAGCGCCAGCCGCCGACCGCCCGCGGGAGTACCTCGGCATGGAACTGATCCAGCTGCCCGCGGTGCGTCGGCGCACCCTGGAGACGGTGTCGCACACAGCACTGTCGGTGCTGCACCGCTCGCTCGCCGGCGCCGACTGCGCGGTGGTGTTCAACGCCGCCAACGCCCCCTTCCTACCGGTGCTGCGAGCTCGTGGCATCCCGGTCGCTACCCATGTCGACGGGCTCGAGTGGCGACGCACCAAGTGGAGCGGCGCCGGAAGGCGTTACTACCGAGCCGTCGAGGGACTGGCGGTGCGCTGGTCGGACGCGCTCATCGCGGATGCGGCCGGCATCGCCGACTACTACCGTGCCGAGTTTGGTGCTGACACCGAACTGATCGCCTACGGAGCGCCGATCATCGAGGTTCCGCGTTCGAACCGACTGCCCGAGCTCGGTCTGAGCCCCCGGGGGTACCACTTGGTCGTGGCGCGCTTCGAGCCGGAGAACCACGTGCTCGAGATCGTGCGCGGTTACACGGCCAGCCCGGCGTCCCTGCCGCTGGTGGTGGTGGGCTCGGCTCCCTATGCCGACACCTACACCGCTCAGATCGAGGCGGCAGCGGACCACCGCGTGCGGTTGCTCGGTGGGGTCTGGGACCAAGACCAGCTCGACCAGCTGTACGGGAACGCGCTGACCTACCTTCACGGCCACTCGGTGGGCGGCACCAACCCGTCCTTGCTGCGGGCAGCCGGGGCTGGGGCCTACACGATCGCCTACGACTGCGTCTTCAACCGCGAGGTGCTCGCCGGTCACGGCGACTACTTCCGGACGCCCGACGACATCGGCCGTCTGGTCGCGTCCGGCGAGGAATCCCCGGAGCAGGCCGTCGCTGCCGGCGCACAAACCCGAGAGTCGATCCGCAGGTACGACTGGGACGACGTGGCCGCCTCGTACGAGGCCCTGTGTCAAAGCCTGGTGCTGAGAACCTCCGGGGCGGACCGGCCGCCGGGCCGACGGGTCGGCCATTGGGTGAACGCGCCGGGCGGCTACCCCGACCTGCTACCTACCTCGACGGCCCGGAGGCGGTTCGGCGGTAGCCGGCGGAGCGACTAATCTCCGAGCACAGCAGCGCGCCAGCTCTGCGCGAACCGCTCTGCAGTGAACCGATTCTCGTAGGTCTGCCGTGCTTGGGCACCGGCACGGGCCACGGCGTCGCGCTTCAACGCGCCAAGCAGTCTGGTTAGCGCCGCCACGTCCCCCGGCGGCACCAGCCACCCGTCCGCGCCCTGGGTCACGATATCGAGCAACCCGCCGTCCGCACTGGCGATGACCGGGCGACCGCGGGCAAAGGCCTCGATCGCGACCAGCCCGAAGCCCTCCGGCTCCGTCGAAGGAATCACCATGACGTCGCTTTCGTCGACGTAGGGCGAAGGGTCCTCCACCTCGCCGACAACTTGCACGCTCTCCGGGTGCTTCAGGGCGGCGACGAGCTCGGGCACGTCGACCCGCGACCCGCTGCGCGGTGGACCTCCGAGAATGACGAGCGTCCCCGGAGCGCCTGCGGCCTCCCAGGCCTGCAACAGCGTGCGATGCCCCTTCATACCGTTCCACCGACCGGCGATCAGGAAGCGCAGCCCACCCGTCCTCCCCTCCAAGGAGGTCCACGCCTGAGGTTGCGGCACTCCGTTGGGGACTACCCGCGCACGACCACGCAGCGACGGCGGCAGCGACTGCTCAGCAGCGGTTGAGATGGCCAGCAGAAGGTTGCAGCATGACGCTGCTGCGGAGAGGGCACCGGTGTCGCCGCGCGACCACACTTCCTGGACATGCCCGACCACGCGGGGTACGCGGGCCACACGGGCGACGGGTGCCCCGAGGAAGGCTGCGCTCGTCGTGCAGTAGAGGACGTCGGGCCGCACGAAGCGCAGCTGCCGGTACAGCGAGCCCACACGCAGGAGCAGCCTGATCACTCCGCGGGGTGTGAGGTATAGCCGGCGGACGATCGGGATGCTGAGGTGCTGGCTATGGACTCCCCGCTGTGCCAGTGCGTGGCACAGCGACAGCTCGGGGGGCGGGTGCCCCAGGTCTGTCGGCAGCCAGACCTCAATCGAGGCTGCTGAACTGGCGCCGATGGCCGCGTCCACCATCTCCAGTAACATCCTGTCGGCCCCGTAGAGTTCGTCGCTGGAGTGCAGGAAGACAATCTGCGGTCGACGTGGTTCCATCAAGTTGGGGCTGGGCAGCAGCAGTGGGGAACACAGAGCATGGGCGGAGCCTAGGCTAACCGTGGCTTTCTGGAGCTTGCGTCCCGCGAGCACGAGGGGCGATAGGGTTTCGAGCATGGTGAGCACATCTCGCCCGGAACAGGGACGCCCCGCTGCCCCGGCCCCTGAGGACAACACAATGAGGCCTGGGGCCGGCGCCGAGGGTCTCGGTGTTGCCGAGGCGATAAGACGTCTCGCGGCGGTGCAGAAGGGTGGCCGGGGCGGGCCGCCCTACTCGCTTCTGGTAAATCGGCCCCTCGGCCGCGTCTTCGCCGCGCTGGCGTACCGGGCGGGGCTGACCCCCAACCAGGTCACTGGGGTAAGCGCGCTCCTCACCTTCCTGGGCATCGGGATCTTGGCGGTCGCCCCGCCGCGGTGGTGGGTCGGACTCGTGGTGGCGGCGTGTCTGGTAATCGGCTACGCCCTCGACTCCGCGGACGGCCAGCTGGCCCGGCTCCGTGGCGGGGGGAGCCTGCTCGGGGAGTGGCTGGACCACACGATCGACTCGATCAAGGTGGCATCGGTGCATCTGGCCGTCCTGGTGACCTGGTACCGCTCCTTCGACCTTGCCCCGGGCTGGCTGCTTGTTCCGCTGCTCTTCACACTCGTGTCGCAGGTGCACTTCTTCGGCATGATCCTGGTGGACTTGCTGGCGCGGTCGCGGCGGGCGTCCCTGGGCCTGTCGCCGCCGCCGAAGGCCGGTGTGCAGCTCAGTAGATCGCTGATGAAGCTCCCCACCGACTACGGCGTCTTCTGCCTGGCGACGGCGTTGCTCGGGGCGCACACCGCCTTCGTCGTGGTCTACACCCTGCTCGCCGCCGCCACAGCGGGCTACACGCTCCTCGTTCTCGGGAAGTGGCGTCGGGACGTGATTGCCCTGGATGGCCTGGAGGCGGCTCCCACCACCCACCTGGGCTGACCGATCTGACCGCTCTCGATCCTGCGCGGAGGCGTCGCCGCCCCCGGATCAGTCCCGGATCAACCCGGGCCAAAACGCCTCGCCCGCGGGTTCCGTCGGTTAAAGTGCTGCCATTCCTCTGGTCGGATTGCGTCCGGAGGGCGGAAATATGGTTCTCGGGGGAATCTGATGGCAGTCGGCTACTTGGCCGGTGCGTTCGACATGTTGAACGTCGGAGATCTGGACATGATCGCTCAAGCGCGCGAACTGTGCGAGTGCCTCGTGGTGGGGGTGTACACCGACGGACAGGCAGAGCGCGCACAGGGACGGGCGCCAGTAGTGCCGCTCGAGGAGCGGCTGGAGATCGTCTCGCACGTCCGGGGGGTGAGCAGCGCGGTGGTCCACGCAGGTGCCGGGCGGCCGGGGGCCGTCGGCCTGACCTTCAGCCTGACTGGTCTCGACGACTGCGATGGGGGGCTGGTCCTCCGGCCGCGGCGGGTCACGAGCAGTGCGGCGCTGCGCGACGCCCTGGCGCCCGTGTCGACTGAAGCGGTGGCGTGAGCGGCATCAGGAGGACCCGGGTCGGCTACGTACCGGGCGCCTGGGACATGTTCCACATCGGCCACTTGAGGATCATCGAGCGGGCTCGCCAGCACTGCGACCAGCTGGTCGTCGGCGTGGTCGTCGACGACGCCCTGTTCGAGGCGAAAGGCAAGCGCCCTATCGTGCCGTTCGCGGAGCGTCTGGAGGTCGTCCGCAGCATCGACCTCGTCGACGACGTGGTGGCCGACCGATCTAGCAACAAGCTCGACGCCTGGCAGCGGGTCGGCTTCGACGTCCTCTTCAAGGGCGACGACTGGCGGGGCACTCCCAAGGGTGACCGGCTCGAGGCGCAGATGCGGACGGTGGGGATCGAGGTGCACTATTTCCCCTACACGGCCCACACCTCCAGCACGGCGCTCCGGTCGATCCTCGCCGGACGCTGAGGCGGGCCACCACCACCCATCGAGACTGCTCCGCGGACGCACGTGGGTGGCGTTCCCGCTGACGTAGAGAATAAGACGAATAAGGACTGAAGATGAGAGTCGAAGTCGAGGCGAGCCCGGCCACGCCGAGGTCGGCTTACGCCGTGATAGTCGGACTGGGCTACGTCGGACTGCCGCTGGCGCAGCAGGCGCTGCGCAACGGGGTCCAGGTGATCGGTCTGGATGCCTCCGAGCGGGTGGTAAGCAGCCTCAACGCCGGGCGGTCGCACGTCGACGACCTCTCGTCGGCGGATCTCGCGCAGATGCGGGAGCTCGGGTTCTACGCGACGCGGGACGCCAGTGTCGTGACGGGTGCTGCAGTGGTCGTCATCTGCGTACCGACGCCGCTGTCGGAGGACGGCGGCCCCGACCTGACCGCAGTCCGGTCGGCGGGCACGTCGGTGGGTGCGCACCTTCAGCCGGGCACTCTGGTGGTGCTCGAGTCGACCACCTACCCGGGGACCACCGAGGAGGTCCTGCTGCCGATCCTCGAGGCAGAGTCGGGGTTGACCGCGGGCACCGGGTTCTTCCTCGCCTTCAGCCCGGAGCGCATCGACCCGGGCAACCCGGTCTACGGGGTGCAGAACACGCCCAAGGTAGCCGGTGGGCTGACGCCCGCCTGCACGGCCCGCGCTGCCGCGTTCTACGCGCAGTTCGTGGACACCGTCGTGGAGGCGCGGGGGACCCGGGAGGCGGAGATGGCCAAGCTGTTGGAGAACACCTACCGCCACGTCAACATCGCCATGGTCAACGAGATGGCGCAGTTCTGCCACGAGCTCGACATCGACCTCTGGAACGTGATCGAGCTCGCGAAGACCAAGCCCTTCGGCTTCCAGGCCTTCTACCCGGGACCGGGGGTGGGCGGTCACTGCATCCCGATCGACCCGAACTACCTCTCCCACCGGGTCCAGCAGGTGCTGGGGCACCCCTTCCGGTTCGTCGAGCTGGCGCAGGAGATTAACGCCTCCATGCCCAACTACGTCGCGCTGCGGGCGCAATACCTGCTCAACGACGACCGGTTGGCCATTAACGGCGCCTCCGTCCTGCTGCTGGGGGTGACCTACAAGCCCAACATCGGCGACGAGCGCGAGTCGCCGGCCACGCCGCTGGCCAAACGGCTGCTGGCGTTGGGTGCCGAGGTCAGCTATCACGACCCCTACGTCAAGAACTTCCAGGTGCCCGCAGTGCACCGCGTCGCCGGCGAACTGGAGAGCATAGTCGCCGACTATGACCTGGTCATTCTCGTGCAGAACCACCGCGAGTACGACGTGGACTCGCTGCAGGCCGCCTCCACCCGGTTCCTCGACACCCGCGGCGTGACCACCAAGGGCGCTCGGTTGTGAAGGGATGCCGCACGGCCGAGCTCCTTCCGGGTACCCACTGATGGCTGTGCCTTCCTGGCGGACGACCGCTGACGAGAGGTGTGTTCCGTGGCGGTGAGCGCCGTCTCGGAGACCACCTCGGTCGCGATCGGCGTCCCGACCTACAAGCGGCCTGCCGCCCTCGCCCTGCTCGTCCCAAGGTTGCTTGAGCAGGCGGACGAGCTCTCGGCCCATGAGGTCCGGCTGGTTGTCGTGGACAACGACCCGCGCGGTAGCGCTCAGGCCGTCTGCGAAGCCGTTGCTGATCCAAGGTTGCGGTACGTCCTTGAGCCCACCCCGGGCATCGCAGCCGTCCGGAACCGCATCCTCGACGAGGCCGGGGACGCCGGCCTGGTGGCAATGATCGACGACGACGAGCTACCTGAACCCCGATGGTTGAGCGCCCTTGTCGATACTTGGCGCCAGACCCGGTCCGCCCTGGTTGCCGGTCGGGTGGTCGCGGCCTTCGCCGGAGAGCTTGACCCGTGGTTGGCGGCGGGACGCTTCTTCGACCGCCGCAACTTGCCGACTGGGTCGCCGATCTCGGTCGCGGCCGCGGGGAATTTGCTTCTCGACCTGCGGCAGATCCGTGCTTTCGGACTCCGGTTCGACGAGCGCCTCGGGCTCGGCGGCGGTGAGGACACTCTTTTCACCCGGCAACTGCATGCGCTAGGTGGGCAGATGGTCTGGTGCGCGGAGTCGGTCATCGTGGACCAGGTGCCGCTGAGCCGGATGACGCGACGCTGGGTGCTTGCGCGGGCGCGCAGCCAGGGGCACGCCGGTGCCCGTGGCGAGCTGCTCCTCGCCGGCTCCTCCCGCGCACGGCTTCGCGTCCGGGTGCGAGTCGCCCTGGGTGGGCTGCTGAGGGTGGTCTCCGGGAGCGGCCGCGCCGCCTCCGGCATTGCCCTCGTGCGCCGGGGGGATCAAGCGCGCGGGCTGCGGACCGCGATGCGCGGCATGGGCATGCTCACCGCCGCGCTAGGCCTCGAGCACCAGGAGTATGCCCGCCCGTCCGGGGCGGATCACCTCCGTGCTTAGCCACCTCCCGCCGCAGCTGAGGGGTGCTTTGCGCCGAGCCAGCTCGATCGTCGGCTCGGTGGACTCGGTCCGCACCTTCGCGCCAGACATCGTGCTCACCTTCGACGACGGGCCCGATCCCGTCGGAACCGAGAGTGTGCTGGCCGCGCTCTCGGCCCACGGCGCTACCGCAACGTTCTTCGTGCTGCTGTCTCGCGTCCGCCGCTTCCCGCAGCTGCTCGCCGAGGTCCGCGACGCCGGGCACGAGATCGCCCTTCACGGCGTGGATCACCAACCGCTGACGACCTTTCGATACTCGGCAGCGAAGTCAAGGACAGCCTCAGCGCTGGCCGAGCTCGAGGACCGCCTGGGCGAGCCCGTGCGCTGGTTCCGGCCGCCCTACGGTCGCCAGACCCTCGCCACTTGGCGTGCAGTCACGGCCGTCGGGCTGACCCCCGTGCTGTGGGGCCCGACGACCTGGGACTGGCGTGACGTTGCGCAGGAGGATCGGGTCTGGAAGTCGCAGCAGGGGGCCGTCCGAGGAGCGATCGTGCTGGCCCACGACGCCTTCGCGGCCGCCGCTGACGGGGCGCCGGACGTCGAGGCGCCGCCAGTTGACCGGGGCGACCTCGTTGGCCGGGCGCTCGAGGGTTACGCCGGGCGGGGTCTGCGCGCGTGCTCGCTGCGCGAGGCGCTGACCCGTGGCACGCCGGTGCTGTCCGGCCGGTTCCGGCGCTGAGCTTCGGCTCCGCGCGCTCCGTCTTCGCAAGGTTCCTACCTGAGTTCTCCGTTTAGGCCGTGAGGGTTCCTCGCAGAACCTATGATTCCAAGCGGGGGGTCGCGTCCGACCGCGTCCAGGCTGTCCGGGGGGACATGATGAACGTCAAATATGCACTTGAGCGCATCTGCGGGTCAGCCGTCGCGTTTGCGCTCGTCCTGGTAGGGCTATCCGTTGCGGCAGGCGTGACCGCGCCGGCGGCAGAGGCCGCGGATGCTCCGGTGGTGCAACGGTCCGTGACAGGGGTTACGGCAGACGCTCTGCCCACCGTGCAGGTCAACGGCGTGGTTTGGGACCAGGCAGTCGCGGGCAACACGGTCTATGCCGGTGGTCAGTTCACCTCCGCCCGGCCGGCCGGGGCGGCCGCCGGCACCAACGAGACCGGACGCACCAACCTGCTGGCCTTCGACATCACCACTGGCGCACTCAACACCTCGTTCAACCCGGTGATCAACGGGACGGTCAAGGTGCTCGCGTTGTCACCGGACAAGAGCCGTCTCTACGTGGGCGGTGCCTTTACCAGCGTCAACGGCACCCAGCACAACCGGATCGTCGCCTTCAGCACTGCGACGGGTCAGGTCGTCAGCTCCTTCTCGCCCAACCTCGACGCCCAGGTGATGGCAATCTCGGTCACCAACACGACGGTCTACGTCGGCGGCATCTTCTCTACGGCCAACGGCGTCGCGCGGAGCCGGCTCGCCGCCTTCAGCCCGACCACCGGCTCGCTGCTCGGCTGGGCCCCCAGCCCTGATCTTGACGTCAACGCGCTCCTGGTCACGCCCGACGGCTCCAAGCTGATCGCCGCGGGTGCTTTCGGCACTGTCAACGGCTCGACCGCCCAGGGGCTCGCCGCTCTTGACCCGAGCTCGGGGGCGCTGCTGCCCTGGATCGCGAACACGGTGGTCAAGGACTACGGTTCGACCGCGGCGATGCTCTCGCTCAAGACGGACGGCACCACAATCTACGGCTCCGGCTACTGGTTCGGCGGCACGGGCAATTACGAGGGCGTGTGGTCGGCTGACCCGTCAACGGGCGCCATCAAGTGGTTGGCCGACTGCCATGGCGACACCTACGACGTCGCCCCGCTGAACGGCGTCGTTTACTCCGTCAGCCACCACCACACCTGTGACAACATCGCCAGCTTCCCGGAGCAGAACCCGCGACAGCACTACCGCGCTCAGGCGTTCACCGCCGAGACCGCGGGCACCGTCCGGCACAACAGCCAGGCTGGCTACGGCGACTTCTACGGCTACGGCGCACCTTCTCAGGTCAACTGGTTTCCCGAGTTCTCCGCAGGCACCTTCACCGGACAGTCCCAGGCCGGGTGGACGGTCGAGGGCAACGGCGACTACGTGGTCGTCGGCGGTGAGTTCCCGTCGGTGAACGGGACCAGGCAGCAGGGACTGGTCCGTTTCGCGGTGCCGAGTAAGGCGCCGAGGAAGCAGGGGAACCAGATCTTCAGCGCCGACAGTGCGCCGACGCTGCGAGCGCTGGCCGGCAACGCTGTTCGGGTGGCGTGGAAGACCAACTGGGACCGCGACGACGCCTTGCTCACGTACCAGGTGCGCCGCAGTGATCTGAGCACCCCGGTCTACACCGCGTCAGACGTGCAGTCGCTGTGGTGGAAGCGGCAGCCGCTGGCCTTCATCGACAACACCGTGAAACCGAACACGACCTACACCTACACCATCCGGGAGAACGACCCGGACGGGAACGCGGCCTTCAGTGCGAGCGTGTCAGTCACGACCGGCTCCGACACCCTTGCGGCGAGCGACTACTCAAAGCAGGTCCAGGCTGACGGCGCTGCTGACTACTGGCGGCTCAACGACCCGGCCGGCTCGACTACCGCCATCGACTGGGCGGGCGCAAGCGATCTGAACCTCGGCAGCGGCGTGGCCCTGGGTGCCGCCGGCGCGATCAGCGGCACCGACGCCGCAGCGACCTTCAACGGCACCAGCAGTGGCACCTCTGGGTCCTCCAACTGGATCAGCGGGCCGACCGTATTCACCACCGAGGCGTGGGTCAAGACGGCCTCGACCTCCGGCGGGAAGATCGTGGGCTTCGGCAGCGCAGCCACGGGGACCAGCAGCTCCTACGACCGGCACCTGTACATGGACAACAGCGGGCGGATCAGCTTCGGTGTCTACCCGGGCGCCGTGCGGGCCCTTCAGGCACCGAAGGCCTATAACGACAACCAGTGGCACCAGGTGGTGGGCAGCCTGTCGGCCTCCGGTCTGGTGCTCTACGTCGACGGTGTCAAGATCGCAACGGACCCGAGCGTGACCTCCGCGCAGGAGTACGCGGGCTACTGGCGGGTCGGCGGGGACACCACCGGCTCGTGGCCCAACGCCGGGTCGAGCCAGTACTTCGCCGGTTCGATCGACGACGTCGCGATCTATCCCACGGCACTCAGCGCGGCGCAGGTCCGCGACCACTACCTCAAGAGCGGGCGGACGGCGACGAACGCAAAGCCCACCGCGTCCTTCACCGCCAGCTGCAACGGGGGTGCCTGCACGTTCGACGGCTCGGGGAGCACGGACAGCGACGGGACCCTGGCCTCCTACGGCTGGGACTTCGGCGACGGCGTGGTCGGGACGGGTGTCGCGGTGAACCACTCCTTCACCGCTTCGGGGAGCTACCCGGTGAAGTTGACTGTGACCGACAACGAGAACGGGACCGGTACGACCACCCAGACCGTGACGGTCACCGTCTCCCCGGCGAACCAGCCCCCTACGGCGAGGTTCACCTCGTCCTGTAAGGAGAGGGTCTGCTCCTTCGACGGGACGACGTCGAGCGACCCGGACGGGACGATCGCGACCTACGTCTGGGACTTCGGGGACGGCTCGACCAGTACCGTGCCTGCGCCGGCACACACCTTTGCCATTGACGGGACCTACCCCGTCAAGCTGACGGTGACGGACAACCGCGGTGGGACTAACAGCTCGACCACATCCGTGCGGGCGGCCAACAATGTCCCTCCTGCCGCGTCGTTTACAACGAGTTGCACGACCCTTAAGTGCGATGTCGACGCCTCGGCGTCGAGCGACCCCGATGGCACGATCGTCACCTACCTCTGGTCCTTCGGAGACGGGTCGTCAGCATCGGGAGTCACTGCGTCGCACACCTACGCGGTGGGTGGGTCGTACGTCATCAAGCTGACGGCGACAGACGACAAGGGCGCTATCGGCACCCAATCCAAGAACGTGACAGTTGCTGCGGCGGCCAACGCAACGCCCACGGCGAGTTTCACCAACTCGGTCGCCAACCTCACGGCGTCGGTTGACGCTTCGGCCTCGGCTGATCCGGACGGTGTCATCTCGTCCTACGACTGGACCTTCGGTGACGGCTCGACCGGGACGGGCAAGACCACATCCCACACCTACGCAAGCTCAGGCACCTACGCCGTTAAGCTCACCGTGACCGACAACGCCGGCGGTAGCGGCACGCTCACCAAGCAGGTCACCGTCGGCGGGGGCACCGTCGCGGCCGACACTTTCAGCCGCACCGGGAGCGGCTGGGGGACGGCAAACACCGGGGGAGCTTGGGCACTGACCTCCGCCCAGCGGTTCTCAACCAACGGGTCCGTGGGCAAGATTGCCTTTGAGGCCAAGGGCACCGGCGCCACGGCGGCGCTGGACGCGGTGTCCGCCACCAACCCGACGATGGTGGCTGACGTGACCGTCGACAAGCTGACCACTGGGGGCGGTGCTCAGGCGATCTTCCAGATGCGCCGCCAGTCGGGCTCGGCTTACAACGTCAAGCTCCTGTTCCTGGCGGACGGCTCTCTGGCGATCGGCTCGACCAAGCTGGTCAACGGGACCGAGACCAGCATCCGCCAGAACAACGTCAGCGGACTGACCTACGCTCCTGGCGACGTGCTGCGGGTGCGGTTCGCGGTGTCGGGGACCGGATCGACCACGTTGACTGGGAAGGTGTGGAAGGCTGGATCTGCCGAGCCGGCGACCAACCAGCTGACCACGACCGATGCCACGGCTTCGCTCCAGTCGGGAGGGTCGGTCGCGATCCAGGGCTACCTAAGCGGTAGCAGCACCAACGCCCCGGTGACCTTCGGCTTCGACAACCTGCTGGTCACCTCGAACTGACGGGAAGCGTCGATGTCGCACTACCGCCGCCTCGGCGCGCTCTTCGGCACGCTGATCCTGGGGCTGGCCGCCGGCGGGTGCGCCTCCGATAAGCCGTTGGCTGAGCCCAGCCGGATCGTGACGTCAGCCCCCTCGGTGCCAGCCGCGCCGTTGCCGTCGCCCCCGGAGCGGTCCGCCCCGGGGGCGACGGAACAGTCCTCGCCGGGGGCGCCGGAACAGCCCTCGCCAGCTCGGTCCTCGGCCACGCCCCCGGCGGGCCCCGCCACCACGCCCCCGCCGGGCCCCGCCACCACGCCCCCGGCCACCACGCCCCCGGCCACCGTCCCGGTACCCCAGCCCAGCTCCGGCGACGTGAACACCACGGTCGCGCCCCGGCCTGTCGAGACCCAGCCGGCCAAGAAGCTCGACCAGTCGGTCAGCTCGGCGGGCCTGACGGTGCGGCTCACCTCGGTGAAGGCGGTCGGGACTAAGGCGCGGCTGCCCGGCGAGGTGTCGGGCCCCGGGGTGGCGGTCACCGTCCGGGTGGACAACCGGTCGACGAAGGCGGTGGCCCTCGGTGGGGCCGTGGTCGGTCTCGTCGACGCGGCCGACCTGCCAGGAACCGTGATGTCGGGGCCCCCGTCCAAGCGCTTGCCGTCCCGGGTCGAGGCGGGCCGGTCCGCTCAGGGGGTTTACGTGTTTGCCGTTGCGGCTGATCACCGGAAGTCGGTCACGGTCACCGTGTCCACGGTGGCGGAGCAGCCGGTCCTGCAGTTCCGTGGCCGTCCCTCCTAGGGTGTTCGGCGCGCGGCGTGGCGGCGACGTCACCACGGCTGGTCCGCGTCGGCTGCTCGTGAATGGAGGTGCGCCCCTGGACGGCCCCCACCCGGGCCGCCGGTGGGACCGCGCGTCCGTCCTGTTTGGACTCGTCTGGGCTTGGGCGGTCCTCCCGAAGCTGCTGCAGACGCTCACCGCGCCGAAGTACCGGACGAAGATCGACCAGGAGGCGCCGCCGCTGACCGCGGTGACGGCCGCGGGCACCAACCTGCTGACCCTGGCCCTGCTGCTCTGGTGCGTCTTCGTCATCCTCGAGGCGCTACGCGACAATCCCCGACGCAACCCCCTCGGTCTGCTGGTGCTGCTGCTGCCCTGGGTATTCCTGGAGGTACGGAACTGGCAGCTGACCGTGCCGTTGCGGCTGGCTGATCTCCTCTACCCCCTGCCGGTGATCGCCGTTTGGCTGCTCCGGCCCGGTTTGAAGCAGCTCCGGCTGCTGGGCTATCTGGCGGGCCTCGTGGCCGTCCTGTCCGTCCTCATCGCCATCCTGCTGCCCGACAAAGGGGTGTTCCGCTCGATCGACGGCACGGTAATCACTGAGGAGAAGAATCTGCTGCCCTGGGGCATGCTCGTGGGCATCTTTACCCACGGGAACACCCTTGGACAGTTCCTGGTCATCGGCATCGCGCTGATCGCCCTGATCGCGAACCGCGGGCACCGGAACGCGCTGCTGGTCATCACCCTGACCGCCCTGGTCTGGACCTCGGCGCGGTCCACCCTCTATGCCGCGGCCGCGCTCGCCGCCTTCGTCTTGCTGTTATCGGTGCTGCCTCCGCGACTACGCGGCGCGCCGGTCCGGATCATCTTGCTGGTGACGTTCGGAATGGTTGCGCTCCTTCCGCTCGTGACCCACGACCCGGTCGCCTTCACCAACCGCGGGTTCATCTGGGGAGCAAGCCTCAACGCCTGGCGGCTGCACCCCCTAGTGGGAAACGGCTCGCACTACTTCTCGGACCTGGCGCGAACCTCGGCTGATCTCGGTGGCACCGTCTACCACGGGCACAACGAGTTCATGCAGCTGATGGTGATCGGGGGGGTGGTGCTTGCGGTCCTCGTCGGCGTGATGGTGCTGACCGCGGTGGAGAAGGCAGGCAGGGGAGCAGAGCGGTCTCTGTTCGCATTCGCCTTCTTGTTCAGCGTCGCCGGCGCATCGCTGCTGGAGGTCTCCCTGACCTTCGTAGACAACACGTTCCTGTTTCCGGTGCTCCTGCTCCCACTGGCCACCATCGTGCTCGGTGCCCCGCTGAGCACAGCTCGGGGCGCCGTAGACGTAGACCCAGGTACTGCGCTCGGCCCGCTCCGTGCCGGTCGGGCCCGTGCCTGACCTGGGCCGCGCGGCCGCGCGCGGGACGGCGGTCACGCTGGGCGCCCAGGGTGTTCGGTTCGTGCTGCAGATCGGGTCGCTCGTGGTGCTCGCCCGGCTGCTGACGCCCGAGGCCTTCGGACTGGTGGCGATGGTGACCAGCGTGCTCGGGGTGGCTGAGCTGATCCGCGACTTCGGTCTCTCTTCGGCCGCCATCCAGGCCAAGGAGCTAAGCGACAAAGAGCAGACCAACCTGTTCTGGGTCAACGTCGGCATCGGCACGACCTGCGCCTGTCTCGCCATACTTGCCGCATCGCTCATCGCAACCCTCTACGGCGACGACAGGGTGCGCCCTGTCGTCGTCGCACTGGCGGGAATGTTGGTGGTCAGCGGGGTGACGACCCAGTTTCGCGCTGACCTCAGTCGAGAGCTGCGCTTCAGTGCGCTGGGCGTCGTCGAGGTGGTGGCCCAGGCCTCGGCCGTCACCGTGGCTATCGTCGCCGCAGCGCGAGGGGCTGGCTACTGGTCCATCGTGGCCCAGCAGATGACCCTGGTCGTCACCACCTGCGCGCTGTCGGCGGCCCTGTCCCGCTGGCGACCCGGGTTGCCCAGCCGCCGTACATCGATCCGCCGCTTCGTCCGCTTCGGCAGCAACGTGCTCGGCACCCAGGTGATCGGGTACGCGACCAACAACGCCGACAACGTGGCGCTCGGGGCGGTGTGGGGAGCGGGTCCCCTCGGTGCGTACAGCCGTGCCTACCAGCTGCTGATGGTCCCGATCAACCAGGTGAACGACCCAATGACACGAGTGGTGCTGCCTTTGCTTTCCCGGGTGCACGACGACCCCGCGGTCTACCAGCGCTACCTCGAGAAGGCCCAGCGCGTGGGCACTTACGGCCTAGGCCCGCTGTTCTCGGTGGCCGCAGGTCTGGCTGCGCCGCTGGTCGCGCTGCTCTTCGGTCCGCAGTGGACAGCGGTCACCCCGGTGTTCGTCGCGCTCGCCGTAGGCGGGGTGTTTCGTGGGGTGGGGCTCGTCACCTACTGGGGCTTTCTGTCCAGCGGCCAGACGGGACAGCAACTCCGGATGTACCTGGTGGCGAGGCCGGTAATGATCGGGATCATCCTGGCCGGTCTGCCCTGGGGGCCGCTGGGGGTTGCGATCGGCCACTCCACGGCGTTTGCACTGTACTGGCTGGTCTCACTCGGCTATCTGGGACGTGTCACCCGCGTGGACCGAGGCCGGCTGTTCGGCCAGGCAGTCCGTGCGCTGCTCACCATCTCCCTACCGGCCGGTTCGCTGGCCTACGCCGGAACCCTGCTCAGCGGCACGACGCTACTGCAGCTGCTGTACGGCGGCGGGCTCGCCGCGTGCTACCTCGCTGTCATCCTTCTCGTGTCTCCTGCAAAGCGTGCCGAGCTGAGGGCGGTGCGGAGTCTGCTCCAACGCCGGCCGGCGGAGGCCGGGGCCTCATGACCGCGAGGGCTGTCCTCGCCCAGCGCGCTGGGGCCAAGCCGCTCAGCCTCGTCAACTGCCCGGAGCCAGGGGTGTTGGACGCCCGTACTCAACCGACACTCCACCCAGCGCGCCCGAGATGGCTCCGAGACCGCTGGACACCTCGCAGGCGCCGGTGGCCTGCCTCCGAACGTTGGAGGTTGCCACCCCCCGCACCTGATTAACACCGCCGGTGACCACCTTCTTCAGGCCCCTGAGCACCAGCTCACCCTGCTCGAGCATCCGGCTAAAACCTGAGGGTGCAAGAGCGAGCGCGACCCGGCTCCAGTCGTTGCCCGTGCGGAAGGAGCGTCGCCGCACCCAGTCGCGGCTCAGCCGGTCAGGGGACTGGAAGTCGTAGACCTCCGCCTCGTCGCACCACCGGATCTGCGCCCCGCGGGCGATCATTGCGTGGGTCAGCATGGTGTCGCTACCGCCCGTCAGCCCGAACTCCTCGTCAAAGTCCAGCCCGAGCTCCCTCAGCTGAGGCAGGTGCAGCAGCAAATTACCGCTGCCGGCGCCGCCGACGAGGGAGCCGGTCGGGCGGATTGTGCGGTCGAAGACTCCGCTTTCCGCAACCCAGGGCTCGGGGACGCCTCCCTCGAAACGGGCGAGCACGGGGCCCGAGACGCCTGCACACCGCCACTGCAGCCATGTGCCGACCAGGTGGTCAACCCAGCCGGGCAGCGGGAGGCCGTCGTCGTCGATGAACAGCAGCAGTTCCGCATTACCGGCCTCGACAAGGGCACGGTTGCGGGCAGCCGCGATGCCAGGGCTGGGCTCGTGCACGTAGCGCACGGCACGGTCAGCCCAGAGCGACGCCTCCTCGCGGGCGCCGGCGGCGGGGTCGTTGTCAACAACGAGCACCTCGGCTGAGCCTGGGTAGCCCTGGGTCTGCGCCACGAGCTCAGGAAGAATGCGACTGAGGCATTTCGGCCGCTGGAAGGTGGCCATCGCGACCACGATGGGAGGCCAGACACCTGCACTGGCGACCAGTGCCGGAGCCGCGACCGGCGCTGCATCCGGTTGGTGACGAGTTGGGAAAAGCGGCATGACCGCATAGGTTACATGTCAGGCTGGGAGCCCGGTAGGCGCGGCGTCCGAGCAAAATCGCAGGAGTCGTTCCCAACCTGGCCAAGCGATCGGGTCACACAGACAAGGAACGGGCTGTTGGAGCTGCGCAGCTATCTTCAGGCAATTCGCAAGCATTGGGTGCTGATCACGGTCCTCACCCTGCTTGGGGCCGCCGGTGCAGCGGCGGCCTACGCGCTGACGCCTCCAACCTTCTCGAGCACCGTCACGTTCTACGTCAGCACTCCGTTGGTCGAGGGGACGAATCCCCTGGCGGCAGGTCAGTTCGCGCAAGCCCGGGTCAACTCCTACGTCTCCGTGCTGCAGAGCGAGGACCTCGCCCTGCGGGTCATTCGCAACCAGCGACTCGACATGGGGCCCGATGAGCTCAGCAAGGAGATCACCGCCACCGCGGAGCTGAACACGGTGCTGGTCACTGCGGAGATTCGTGACAGGTCGCCAGATCGGTCTCTTGCCATCGCGAGAGGGATTGCGGGCACGTTCGGCGGCATGGTCGACGAGCTGGACAACCAGGGCCGCAAGAACCAGGTCGTGGTGATCAACGTCATCTCCGGACCCACGCTGGCCGCGGATCCTGTTGCTCCCAGCCTGCGCCGGAACGGGGTGCTGGGCGTACTGCTCGGGCTCGGGCTGGGCTTGCTGATCGCGGTCCTCCGCGACTTGCTGGACATGACTGTGCGGGCGGGCGACACGGCGGCCGACCTGGTCGGAGCGCCGGTCCTCGGGATGATCGATTACGACCCCCAGTCGAAGAGGCGTCCTCTGATCCTCAGGGACGCGACCTACTCGGTGCGCGCGGAGGCGTACCGCCAGTTGCGGACTAACCTGCAGTTCATCAGCGCTACCCGCTCCGCCGACGTCCTGGTCGTTACGTCATCCCTGCCGGGGGAGGGGAAGTCCGTCACGGCGGCCAACCTCGCGCAGTCCTTCGTCGAACTGGGCGACCGCGTCCTGCTAGTCGAGGCCGACCTGCGCCGCCCCAAGTTGTCGAACTACCTCGGTTTGGAGAACGCGGCCGGGCTTACAAACGTGCTTGTCGGTCAGGTCGCAGTGGCTGAGGTCATCCAGGCCTGGGGGCCGGACGGCCTCCAGGTGCTGTCCAGCGGGCCGCTGCCGCCCAACCCGTCGGAGCTGCTCGGCGGTCAGCAGATGTCGGAACTGATTGCCAAGCTGCGACCGGAGTTCGACAAGATCATCATCGACACACCGCCGCTGCTGCCCGTGACGGATGCCGCAGTGTTGTCCGCTACAGCTGACGGCGTGCTCCTCGTCGTCCGTTGGGGCAAGACTCACCGCGCACAGGTCAGCAGCGCGGCGGAGTCTTTGCGCAAGGTCAACGCCAGCCTCATCGGCTGCGTCGTCAACATGCGCAGGGTTAGCTGGGGGAGCCGGCGCCGGTACGCCGCCCAGGCCTACTACGGCGCTGCGAGCCCGGCAGCCTGGGAGCCGGAGCCGGTGTGAGCGTCAAGCGGCCAGCGCCGCCACCGCGGACTCAATGACCCCACGGCAGGACCGAAAACGCCGCAGGCTGTGGCCAAGCGGATCCGGCACGTTCTGCTCGCGCTCAGTCAGCGGCTGGACGAGGGCCCGACCGGCCGCGGCCCGGCTGATTAGCTGGAGGTGCGCCGGACCGGCCCGCTCGGTCGGCAGGTGCTGGACCGCCTGCAGCCACCGCACGAAGGAGAGCAGCGAGAAGGTGCGGCCGACGGCCCCGGGCACCATCTCCACGACGTATCGGCGCTGAGCCGGTTCAGCGGTGAGGATGAGATCAGCGGAGGCCACGACCAGGGGTGTGAGCACCCTCGACCTCCACTGGGTCGCGTGGATGCCCCGCTCCTCAAGCACCCGGATCGTGTGCGGATGGGCGGGAAGGTCGCCGCGCGAGTAGATCCCGGCCGAGGTGGCGACCCAGGGCGGGTTGTCGCCGCTGATGATCTGCCCGTCGGCCTGCGCGGCTCGGAACAGGTGCTCCATCATCGGGGATCGGCAGTAGTTCGCGCGGCAAACGAACAACACCTGGGAACTAGCCGGGCTCTGGTCCGGCCTCGGTACTAGCGTCGGCTCCTGCATCAAGCTCCCTAGATTCTGCTCGCGGAGTGTTGTCCTCCGATCACGATGTGCCTGCGCCTCCAGAGATTCTCTCCTACATGCCGGCTCCATGCCTCTTGCTCGGGGAGTTTGCATGCCGCGATCCTGCGGCTTCGGACCGCCGTGGTGGCGACGTCGACGGACAGCAGGGCGCGTCCACCTTCGCGACATGCCCACGGCGGCGGACGCTGCGACAACCCCCGCGCCGCCGCGGACCACCTTTGGAGAAGGGGCACCAGCTGGGTCAACCTCGGCAACGACAAGCGTGTCGCTCTCTCGGAAGCGGTCAGCGTCCAGACCAGCCGCTGCACTGGAGCCTGTTCCGGGGCGGCGGACCGCTCGGCTCGCCCCTAGCGGTGAGCGCGTCTCGTTCATCGACATCGACAACGTTGAGGTTGTTAAGGAGTTGATGGAGCCTCGATTTTACCGAACCGTTATCATGTGGGACGCTTCCAGCGTCCTCAGCGAGTGTCCCCTGCACGCCCCACCCCCCTTGAGACGACGCGCCACTCTGGAGCAGTGCTCCTGGTGCGGAGAGGTACCTTTGTGAAGAACCGTGGCGGCTCCATAGCGCTGGTTTCAACCGCCCTGCTCCTCCTGACCCCCTTCCTCCAGACGATGGCCGCAGAGGCGGCGTCCTCGGACAGCGTGGTGTACTCCATCAGCGCCGGCCGCACCAGCCCCGAGAAGCTTTCGGGAGGCTCCGTCCGAGGCGACATCTACGTCGCGTGGACCGGCCCGGTGTCCGGGTCCGTCTACTTCGCACTCGACCCGGTCATCGTGGACGGAGCTATCAAGAGCGCCTCTTACGAGCACACGGAACGGTATAGGCCCTACGACCTTTCCGGGACTAGTCCTTCGGGTGCCGCCGCTGCGTACGACACGCGCGACCTGTCCGACGGCACGCACCGTCTGGCCCTGCTCGTCGGCCGGGACGGCACGAGCCCGGAGCTGCAGGTGGTCTCCTTCGAGGTGCGTAACGCAACGGTCACCCCGGCTCCTGGGGCCCCCCCGAGAACCACGATGGTCTCCGCCGACTTCGACGACCAGGCCGCAGGCCCGGTGAGTCCGAAGTCCTTCAACGAGCAGGTCGGACCGTCGAACGGCGACACCGGCGCCTATCAGGGCATGACTTACGCGGCCGACACCCGCGGCTCGGGGAAGGTGATCCGGACCCATCTCGCAGCCAACAAATATATTGATTCCAGCGGCGAGGGCAGGGGCAACGTGTTGATGGTCAAGTTGCCGGGGTCCTACGATTCGGCCTGTGCGGCCTACGACCTGCGCTTCTCGGACGGATTCGGCTTCTCCGCCGGCGGCAAGCTGCCCGGGCTCTTGGGGGTGGCTCCCGGTACCCCACCCAGCACCCCGGAGGGCGGCGGTTCGACTGAGCACGGCTGGTCGGGACGCTTGATGTGGCTGGGCCCGACGGCGTACAGGTTCGCCGGTGAGGGGGGCAACAGCAACATGGCGGTCACCTACCTCTACCACGCCCGACAGACCGGCATCTGGGGTGACAACATCCAGTGGCACCGGCCTTTCGTCGCCGACCGCTGGCACCACGTCGAGCAGTGCTTCATCATGAACACCCCGGGCCGGGCTGACGGAAAGCTCGAGGCGTGGATCGACGGCCAGATGGTGGTGGACCGTTCCGACGTCCTCTACCGCGATGACCCCGCCGTGCACATCACCCACTTCGACTGGAGCGTCTTCCGCGGTGGCGGCAGTTCCTTGTGGGCCAGCCCAACCGACGGGTACGTCGACATAGACAACCTGCATCTCAGCCGCAGCTGATTCGCAGACTTCGCGGCTGCCCCGGGGTCGGGCTGTGCTCAGACCCCGAGGACAGCCTGAACGTTGGAGACCATGAAGCCTCGGCAGCCAAGACCACGACCGCGCACCTCATCTTCAGCGGTGGAAATGGCCCACATGATCGTCGACTTGTGGTTTTTAGCAGCGGCCGCCACAACTGCGTTGACGAAGGCGTCAGACTCATCCGCCGGAGCCCCGAGCATGTCGATGTCTGGCGAGGCCGCGAGCTGTGCGAGGTTGTCTAGGTGCTTCTGCTCATTGAGCACGTACCCCCAGGTTCCAAAGCCGTTCTGCTTGGCTGTAGCGAACTCGCTCGAGGTCACCCACTGCTTCCACACCACCCGCTCAGGATGACCTAGGCTCACCATCTTCTGCATCAACGGCTCGTTTGCCTCGGGCACCTTGGCCTCCACGAACAGCACGAAGTCGTTGATATAGGTCTCAGCGATCGAGTCGAAGCGGGAGAACGGCTGGGACTGCTGGTGAGGATCGCTTGTATTCCGCGCGCGAACCCGGAGCTTCGACAACGTGTCCCAGGTCTGCTCCCGGATGGTGTACGGCACTCCAGTGACCCTGGTCGTGGTCGGGTCGTGGCTGCAAACCAGCACGTCGTCGGCGGTGAGGCAGACGGAGATCTCCAGCGCCTTCAGCGAGCTGATCTTGGCTGCCTGGGCATAGGCGTAGGCCGTCATCTCCGGCCAGTTGCCGCCCCCGCCACGGTGAGCGATGAAGAAGGGGTCCCCACTCAGCAGCGTCGCCACCGTTCGAGGATCGCGCACGGCAGACTTCGGGAACCGACAGCCTGTCAGCATCGCCGCGGCTCCGGCCCATGCCCCGGTGATGAGTGTCCGTCGGCTGACGCGTGCCGGGGAACTGACATCGGCACCCGTCACCATGTGACCAGCGTGGCGCATGTGCTGTGCTGAATCAGCAGGGGGTCACCAGGCCCGACGACCCGATCACGGTTCAGCTGAGCGCAGCCCATTTCTAGTAGGCCCCCTTCTTCGCCACGACGGCGAAGAAGGTCTTCCACAAGATCAACAGGTCCAGCGTCAGCGTCCAGTTCTCCACGTACCGAAGATCGAGCCGAACGGTCTCCTCCCAGCTCAGCAGGGACCGACCGCTGACCTGCCACAGTCCGGTGAGCCCGGGAGTAACCAACAGGCGACGGCGGGCGTGGTCTTCGTAGGTGTCGACCTCGGACTGCAGCGGTGGCCGCGGACCGACCAGGGACATCGAGCCGCGGAGCACGTTCAGCAGCTGCGGCAGCTCGTCGAGGGAGAACTTCCGGAGGAGCTTGCCGACACGCGTGATGCGCGGGTCGTCCTCCATCTTGAACATCAGCCCGATGTGCGGGTGGGTGGCGCGCAGCTCGGCCAGCCGAGCCTCCGCGTCGATGTGCATCGACCGGAACTTAAGCATCGTGAAGGTGCTGCCGTCCAGGCCGACGCGGGTCTGCCGGAAGACGACCGGACCGCCGTCACCCAGCTTGATCGCGAGCGCGATCACCGCGAGGGCCGGCGAGATCACCAGCAGGCCGAGGGCGGTCAGCACGAGGTCCGTAGCGCGCTTGAGCAAGCGTCGCCAGCCGGTGAAGTGCGGCTGCTCGACGTGCAAGAGCGGTAGGCCGACGTAGGGCCGGATGTGCATCCGGGGACCCGCGACCTCGATCAGGCCGGGATGGACCAGCAGCTCGACGCCCGCGCCCTCCAGCGCCCAGGACAGCTCGCGGAGGTAGCTGTGGCGCGTTGCGTCGCCCCCGGTGACGGCGACCGCGTCGGCACCGTAGGCCCGGATGAGGTCGGGGACCTGCTCGAGGTCGCCGATGACGACGAGGCCGGCGGCCTGGGCGCGGGCGATGTCGCTCCGCGGCACGCACGCGCCGAGGACCCGCATGCCCGCATGCGGCTCGCGGCTCAGCACGGTGTGCAGGTCGGCAGCCGCGTAGGCGCTGCCGACGAGGATCACCTTGCGGATGTTCTTGCCCTGCCGCTGCTGCAGGTGCAGGTGCTTCCGCGCGGCGAAGCGCAGGGCCAGGCTCCCCACCCCGGCCAGCGGTGTTGCGATGGTGCACACCGCCACGACGCCGTAGTTGCCGGTGATCGCTGAGGGGACGGCCCCTGCGGCGATGCCGAGAACAACCGCGCGCAGGACGGCACGCATCTCGTCGCCACCTACCCCGATCTTGGCGCGCTCGTAGCCACGGCCGATGCCCACGGCCACCGGCCACGCAGCCCCGGCACCGAGCGCGAGGACGGCACCCTTCCAGAAGTCGAACCGGGGGACGACGGAGAAGCCGTTGAAGGCGGCGAGGACGGCCAGGACGCCAACCAGCCCGTCGAAGATCAGCAACCGCACCGTGTAGCGCATACTCCACTCGGCGAACGTGCTCCGGCTGGAGGCGGGCGTCGGCGTCACCGGGCTCGACCAGCCGACGGCGGCCGGTCGCTGGGCGGCCGTCCCCGAGAGGTCGGTGTGGGTCCTCAGGCCGGGGGCGGGGCCGGTGTGTACCTGGCTCAGACTGTCCGGCATCGGGCGAACAGCAACCGCGCCCTGATCCTCGTGCCGTCGTCCCGCAGCTGGTCCAGCAGCTTCAGCAAGTGCGCCGCTGGGCGCCGCTGAGCCACCTTCTGGTCGTGCCATCTCACACCCCCGTGTGCCTCGCCACCCCCGTGCGAGTTTGCCTGTGTGCTCACGGCGACATCGATGTTCGACGTCTCTAGCCTCCAGGTGGAGTGAACGCCTAACGTCGAACTGAGAAACCTGCTGTGAACAACCAGGACTCGAGACGTTACCAACACGAGCCTTCTCAGCGTCGGGCTTGAGATCAAATTGTGACCATGACCCGGGACACACAGCCTTCCGGGTGCTCCCTCGGCGGGTCGGACGCGATCAGACGATGCAGCGCCCATCGGCACCGAAGGGCAGCCGGACGCCCACCAGTCTGGCGGTCGACGGGTCCGCCCAGGTGCCCTCCACCTCCAGCCGGGCCAGGGTTGCCGGCGGGAAGCGCTCGGCGACCGCGGCGGAGGCGGCGGGGGATGAGCTCTCCGGGTCGGCGACGTCGTAGACCACCCCGGGTACGGCGGGGGCGTGGCCGACCACCAGGACGGTCGGTACATCGGCGGCAGCGACCAGCTCGAGCACCTCCTCCGATCCGGCCAGGTACAGCAGCGGCACCAGCCGGACCGGGGCCTCCAGGCCCAGCCGCTCCAGTGTCTGCACGGTGCGGACGGCGGGGGAGCAGAGCACGAGGTCCACCAGCAGACCGCTCCCGCGCAGGAAGGCGCCGACCCCGTCGGCCTCGGTCTCGCCGCGGGGGCTGAGCCGTCGGTCGGCGTCGCGGTGTCCTGGGCGGACGTGCTCGGCGCTCGCGTGGCGCAGCAGCAACAGGATCCGTGGGGTGGTCACGGCGGCAGGTTAGACCTGGTTGCCGGGTGAGGGAGCGTCCGCTCTAGACTCCGCGACCATGGCCATGTTCGACCTTCCCCTCGCCGAGCTCGAGTCCTACCGACCAGACGTTGCCGAGCCTGACGACTTCGACGCCTTCTGGTCGGCCACGCTGGCCCAGGCCCGCGGCTTCGGCCTCGCTGCCACGGTGGAGCCCGTGGACAACCGGCTGGCGCTGGTGGACAGCTACGACGTGAGCTTCGCCGGGTTCGGCGGATCCCCCGTCCGCGCCTGGCTCCACGTGCCGGCGGGCAGCACCGGCCCCCTGCCGACCGTCGTGCAGTACCACGGCTACTCCCGGAGCCGGGGATTCCCGCACACCGACACCCTGTGGGCGCAGGCCGGCTACGCGCACCTGTCGATGGACACCCGGGGCCAGGGCTGGCGGGTCGGCGGTGGCAGCAGCACGAGCGACGCCCACGCCGACGCCGGCCTGAACCACGCTCCCGGGTTCATGACCGCAGGCATCCTCGACCCGGCCACCTACTACTACCGCCGCGTGTACACCGATGCCGTGCGGCTGCTCGAGCTGACTCAGGAGCACCCGCTGCTCGACGCCAGCCGGGTCGTCGTGACCGGGGGCAGCCAGGGCGGCGGGCTGGCGCTGGCCGCGGCCGGGCTGGCGAGCCTGGCCGGCGTGGAGCTGGTGGGCGTGGCTCCCGACGTGCCGTTCCTCTGCCACTTCGCCCGCGCCGTCGCGCTCACCGACAGCCATCCCTACGGCGAGATCACTGAATACCTGGCAGGTTGGCGGGACCACGCCACGACGGCCTTTGCCACCTTGTCCTACTTCGACGGCGTGAACATGGCCAGGCGGGCGGGAGCGCCGTCTCTGTTCTCGGTGGGGCTGATGGACACCATCTGCCCGCCGTCGACGGTCTACGCCGCCTACAACCACTACCGGGGCGCCGACAAGCAGATCCGCGTCTACCCGTTCAACGACCACGAGGGCGGCGAGGACTATCAGCGGGACCTCCAGCTGGACTGGGTCGCCGAGCGCTTCCGCGGCTGACCGACTGGGCGGCTGAGTCCACCCCGGACAGCTCCTGCGCAGGGTCAGGTCAGGCGCTGCTCGGCCACGACTTCGAACTGCGAGACCTCCGCGCCCACCAGCATCGAGGACTGGTCGTCGCCCGGACCAGCCCCCCGGAACGCCTCCACCGCCGTGACGGAGGACCACCGCTCGGAGACGTTGACCCGGCCGGGGTCCAGCAGGTCGGCACAGATCGCGAAGTCCAGGCAGCCGGCGGCGGAGCGCGCGTGCTCCACGACGTCGCGGCAGGAGTCGAGGTAGGCCGCCCGCTGGGCGGGCCGCACGTGCAGGAAGCCACTGACGATCACCATGCCGGACAGACCCACCAGCACACCGGAACTCATCGGTCGGCATCGAGCGGGCGGTGGGCTTCCTCGGGCGGTCCGACACGTGGGACGTAGCCTTTCGTCGTGCTCCCGCCCGATGCCCTTGCTCTCACCTCCGCATCGGTGTTGGCCGGCGTGGCCGGGCTGCACGTACTGTGGGGATGCGGATCGGCTTGGCCTGCGACGGACCGTGCACGGCTCGCTGACGCGGTTGCCGGCACGCAGCCGATGCCCCCGGCAGCGGCCTGCTTCGGTGCCGCGGGAGCGTTGGTCGTCGCCGCCGGCCTGGTCGCCGGGGCGGGAGGGCAACGTCGCCCCGTACGGCTGGCGCGGGCCGGCGTCGCGACGGGCCTGCTGATCCGAG
>JAABUN010002528.1_pt1 | contig 32139 bp, 32 predicted proteins | sample 5559311 | NCBI WGS metagenome assembly JAABUN01 (sample SAMN10711877, study PRJNA513370) | rock metagenome | isolation source: Antarctica rocks | place: Antarctica: Victoria Land, Siegfried Peak sud | reverse complement strand
TACGAAACGTGACTGTCTGGATATTTTAAACGCGCCTCGCGGCGCTACTACCAACCCCCTTGAGCCACTACCTTTGTTCTCAGAGCATCAACTATCGGTTGCGAAACGATTTCAAACCGGCTGCGGGCGGCGCGGTGAATTTCGTTGCGGTGCGGGCGTTGGTGCCGTTGCTGATGTCGGCGACGGTGACGTAATCGACATCGAAAGTGTAAGTTTTGTTGCCGGCAGCCGAAGTTGCGGGCTGAAACGAGGCGCTGTAAGCCTGGTTGAAATCGGGGATTCCCGTCCACATATTGAAGTGAACCGAGAGGTCTTCGTCGGGCTTGACTTCGCGCTCAGTGCGCTCCAGCACGCCGTTGACATAAAACTCGGTGCGGTCGGGATACCAGCGGATGGTGTAGATATTCCAGTTGGCATAGTCATAACCCGCCGATTTCGAAGCCGCATAGGTTTTGTCGTCGTTGAGGCGGGTGGTGTCATTGGCGTCGTTGTCGTCGAATCCGTAGCGGAGCTGCCAATCGTTCCACACGTTGAGATAGAGCCGATTGCGCGAGCCAGCGGGCGAAAACTGCTCCTGCTGGGCGGTCAAAACCTCGAAATCGATTTCATCTTTGATAAAGGTGTCGTCGCTGGGTGTGCCGTTAAAGCGGTCGTAAATGCCAAAAAACGCCAGAATAATGCCGGGCGGCAAACCGGGCGCGCGCAGCCGGGCCGTCATTTCCAATCCGTTGCCGCGCGCAAAACGCTTGCGGGTGAAGATTTCCGTGCCGCGGAAATCGCCGACCGAATCGGGATTGAACGAATCCAGGCGCATTCGTGCGAAACTGTCGCCGCCTTCGGTCACGATGTCGGGCGTGAAACCGAACTTGGTGCGTTGGAGCCTTTGATCGGAAGAATAGGTGCCCCAGGTGGCCCCGTTGAGCGCGGTGCCGCTGAAATCATCGCGCAGCAGCGTAATGGCGCGGTTCGGCGCAGCAGTGGGTGTCGCCGTGGCTTGCGGCGTGGAAGGGCCGCTGCTGCTGCCGCCACCTCCGCCGCCACAGCCAGTCAGAAGCAGAGCGGCGACGCTACAGGCGCCGCCTGAAAAAAGAAGAGATCGAATGGGTTTCATAGAATGAACTCGTAAAACACGGAAGTTGTTATAGCAAGAATTTTGAACACGAGATGTCAGGCAACCTTCTGACCACATCGCAACGTGCCAATCGCACGACTTGTCAAAGTCAACGTCAAAAGACGCGCACCGGTTCAAACCAGGTGCGTCAAACTAAAAAATCGGTAGTGGCTCAAAAGGGTTCGTAGTAGCGCCGCAAGGCGCGTTGGATTGCCCTTTCAGGGACGCCATTGAGACGCGCCTTGCGGCGCTACTACGAACCCTTTTGAGCCACTACCAAAAAATCATGATCAAAGCCATTTCTATCGCGGCTCTGGGCCTTGTCTGCGGCGCAGTTGCGGCAGCGCCTGTCCGGGCGCAAAATGTGGGAACACGCGCATTGCCAATCGATGGCAGTGCCAGCGCCATCTCCGCCGACGCCCAAAATGGCGTTTCGCTCGCGGCGCTCTTGCAGTTGCAGCCCGCTCAAAGCGAGCGTTTGTCGCGGCTTTACGACGACTTCTCGGCGCGGCGCCGCACGCAGCAAGAGAAAATCGCGCGGCTTCAAAACCAACGGGGCCAGGGACGAGACGCGGGCCGCGCCGCGCGTCTGGAGCGTGACATCGAGGCCGCGCGCCAGAAAATCCTCGCCGATCTGGGCGCGACCCGCGTCAAGGCGCGCCAGACTTTGCCGCCGGTGCAGCGCTCGCAACTCGACTCGTTGGCCAACGAGTCTCGGTTTCGGCTGCGCCGCGACCGCTTTTACCAACTGCTTTTGGCGCCCGGCGCCGAAACCGAGCCAGTAGCCGAGAGAGTGCAGGGCAGTGAAGCGCGCCGCAACTGGCTGGAGGCGCGGCAGTGGGCCGGAGAAAACAATGCGCGGCGCGCCAATGGCGTCGGCAGCTACGGCGTTTACAGCGGCTATGGTTATGGCGGGCCGCAAGCCGGAGTTTATGGCGGCTACAACCAGGGCGCGGTCGGTGTTCATGGCGGAATCGGTCTCGGCGGCCCCAGCATTGGCGTCAGCATTGGCCGGGTTTTCGGTGTCGGGCGCCGCTAAAAAAGGAAGAAATTTGATGACGGCACCGCCGTTTCGAGCGCCTTACGCGACGGCGCACCGTCGCCGATCCAGTCCGGCATCGCGGCGCAGGCGCAGCGATTGAGCGGATTCGAGCCGCGCTGCACGCAAAATTCCCCGCCGTCTCACTTGACAAGCCGCGCCGAGGTTTTTATAATTGCCTCAGTTCCTTGCGGAACGCATTACTTTTACAGTCGTCAACGCGCGTTTTTCCCAAAAAAGGCGTTTGGCGACCTACTATTTGGAGAAAAAGTCGCAATGATTAAAGGCAAAGTGAAATGGTTTAACGACGCCAAAGGATTTGGCTTCATCGAGCAGGAAAGCGGTGGCGAAGATGTTTTCGTGCATCATTCCGCAATTATCAGCGACGGCTATCGCTCTTTGAAAGAAGGCCAGCCCGTCGAATTCGAGATTTCCAACGAAGGCAAAGGCATGCGCGCCGCCAACGTCAAATCCGCCGAATAACCTTCCCAAACCCTTATTCGTTCTCCCTCTTATTCGGGTCACATCACAAAAAACGCTCCCTCGCTTCGGTTAGGGAGCGTTTTTTGTCGCCGCTTGGCTTTAGACTAACCACCCTATGAGCATCGTGACCAAAAACGGCGACGCCGGACAAACCAAACTGCTGTTTGGCGCTCAGGTTTCCAAAGCGGATTTGCAGGTCGAAGCGTATGGCACGCTCGACGAACTCAACGCCTTTCTGGGCGTGGCGCGCGCCTACTGCGACGATTTCAAAGTCGCCGACCTTCTGGAAATTTTGCAGCGCGACACTTTCGTGGTTGGTGCCGAACTCGCCTCGCCCGCCGACAAAATCGACAATCTCAAACAGCGCGTTACCGCCGAAATGACGCAGATTTTGGACGCGCACGTCACCGCAATCGAAAAAATCTCCGGACTTTTGGACGATTGGGCCTTGCCGGGCGCGACCAAATTCGGCGCCCATCTCGATGTCGCGCGCGTGGTGGCGCGCCGCGCCGAGCGCTGCATCGTGCGCCTCAGCGAAATGGGCGGCGTGCCCAATGCCGAAGTGTTGCGTTACATGAACCGTTTGTCGGATCTGTTGTGGCTTTTGGGCCGCAAATACGAGATCGAACGCGGCGAAAACGCGGCTTTGCGGGTTTAGAAATTAGCCGCAAAAAGGCACAAAAGGGAAAACGTGATGTTTTTTTCCCTTTGATTTCCAGATTTCAACCCACTCCCTTTTGTGCCTTTTTGTGGCTAATTCTTTTTTCTCGCCACCGCGACCAAAGAAGTCCCAAAGCGAATCGGCCTTCGCGCGATAATTTTCCCTTCGGCTTCGACATAACGGGCGAGCAGTTCATTGGCCCACTCCGGCACCGGCGGCAAAACCGCGCCCTGCGAGTGACGCTGCGCGTTTTTAGGACGATTGGGGCCAAAAGGCAAGACGAACTTGCGCCAGAACCATGCAATCGGCGGCATCAAACTCATCGCAAACGAAAGTTTTTCGATGTGCAAACCCGCGCCGCGCAAAACACCGCGCAGTTGCGTCCTTTCATAGCGCCGGAAATGGTGAAGCGCCTCGTCGTGCGCGCTCCACAAATGCTGGTAGGCCGGAACGCTCAAAATTAAAACCCCGCCCGGCTTCAAAATGCGTTCGACTTCCGACAAGGCACATTTGTCGTCGGGCAGATGCTCCAACACGTCGAGCATGGTGACGCAATCGGCGCAATTGTCGCGCAGCGGCATTTGCATCGCATCGCCCTGCGAGAGCGATAGATGAGTCAAATCGACCTGCTCGGCGGCGAATTGCAGCGCCAGCGGCGAGAAATCGAAGCCGAAAACCGCGCCGTTTTCACCGATGGCGCGCCGCAGCATCGGCAAATTGGCGCCGGTTCCGCACCCGACATCGACGAGGCGCAGAGCCGCGGCGGAAGTCGGCAGAGCGCTTTCCAACAGGCGCGCGATCAGCAAGCGGCGCCCGACGAACCACCAGTAACGGGTTTCGAGTTCGTGCATCCGGCCATATTCTTCGGGATTCATGGGAAAAGAAAGCGGACAGTCAGTGTGACTGCCCGCCCGCCCGGTGCGCCTCTTTCGACCTGTTTTTGTTCAACTCAGGGCGCGCGCGATGAAAAAAGCGGCGCCCGCCGCCACGCCGCCCACAAGCGTGGTTTGGAACGCATTTTTGAGCGCGCCGGTGCCGGTGAAACGGCCTTTGGCAGAGCCAAAAAGCGCCAGCGCCGCGAGCGTAACAGCCGTCGAAACGCGTAGCGCAAAATGCGCCTCGTTCCAGATGAGATAAGGCGCGAGCGGAATCATGCCGCCCGCGATGTAAGCACCCGCAATCGTCGCGGCGCTCTTCAAAGCGCGGCTTGGATCGGGTTTTTCGAGTCCCAGTTCGAAACGCATCATAAACTCGACCCATTTTGCCGGATTCTGGCTCAAAACGCGGGTGACTTCCTCGGCCTGCTCGCGCTCCAATCCAAACTCCTCGAACACTTCGCGCACTTCGGCCCGTTCCACTTCGGGAAATTGAATGATCTCGCGCTCTTCACGGCGCAGTTCGGCCTCATAGTGTTCCCTTTCGCCGCGCGCCGCCAGATAACCGCCCAAACCCATTGCAATCGAACCCGCCGCAATTTCGGCAAAACCCGCGGTGACGATGATCTTGGTGCCGACGACGGCGCCCGAAAGCCCCGCCGCCAGCGCAAAAGGCACGGTGAGACCATCGGCCAGACCAATGACGAGATCGCGCACCACATCGCCCGCTAAAAAATGCTGCTCGGAGTGCAATGGGGGCGCGGGAGAATCAATCATTTTGTGGATTTTGCGATTGGGTGGAAACTGACCGCCAATAGCGCTGGGAAACGTCAAAAGCCGCTTCGCGCGCCGATTTACGGATCATAGCCCAAGGTTACGTCACGGTTAAAGGTTACGTCACGGTTCCCGGCGGCCTCCGTTGAGACTCGCCTTCACGAAACGACCCCGGCGCCACAGCAAATCGAAAGCGGGTTTGCGACTTTGAGTTGGCAAATTGAACGAAAACACCCGAATCGTGGTGCCGACGCGTGGCAATTCGTAAAGAAAACGGTCTTGGCGAACCGGAAAGCCCAACAACTTTTCCGTCACATCGCGCAGTTTGCCGCGCTGCAATTGATAAAGCGCGAATCCGTTATAGTCGCTTTTGAAATCAGGCGCGCTTTGAGCGACAACATCGGAGCCGTTGCTTCGATGACTGGCCCGACTTCAGGATCAGGTCTCAGCAATTCCTGTCTTTCGCGCCGAGTGGCATTACCAAAATTGCCGATGCCCGGCAATAAAAAATAGTAATCCAACACACTCAGTCGCTCGGCGCTTGCTTTTTGACGCGGACGCGCTTCGAGCGAATGCATCAACAGCAATGAGGCGAACACGCCCCACAGTGCGGCGACTAAAAATCGTTTCATCATTACCGTAAGCCCTAAAAATCACGGATGCGGCTTGTAAGAATCGCGCGACAAACGGATTTTCTGGTCGCCGACGATTTTATAAGCCTCGCTTCGGGTGCCGCCCGCGCGCGATAAAACTCTGGTCACGATGCGAACCGGCGCCTTTTCACTCGCTTTCTGGCCCCACATTTTGACGTGGAACTGCCCGCCCGACACCGAAGTTTGCACTTTGACCGCGCCGCCCGACGTGTTGCGGAATTTGAAATCTTTGCTGCCCCACATCAAAGCCGCGTCGCGCGAAGGCGGCACATACATCACCCGCATCGAGTGCGCGTGGCGCTCGACGATGGGGAAATTGCCGAGCAGCGCGGCGTTGTAGAGTGTCGAAGCCGCCTGGCAGATGCCCGCGCCGGTTCCCGACACCACGCGGCCCGACACGAACATTTTCGCTTCACGCCAGCCCGCCGCCGCGTTGCGCGGGCCAATCGCCAGGTTGGTCGAAAAGGTTTTTCCCGGCAAAACGACCGTTCCATCGATGTTTTTGGCCGCCATTTTGAGGTTGGAGGTGCGCCCGCGCAAACTCGCGTCGTAGCGCGTCGAAAAGCGCGCCAGAAGATAGGGAAACTGGCCGGGCGGCGCCAATTTCTCCGCCGTTTCCTCGGGTTTGGGCGTTTCTTCGGCTGTTTTGGCGGGCAAATCCGGCGTTTGGAGCGCGGTCGTCATCAAGGTGACGGCGCCCGGAATCGGCGCGCTTTCGAGCGCGAGTTTGACGCGCGTCGCGCTGCCGCCGACATTCAAACCGGTTTTTTCGAAGTCGGCGCGCACCTGCGCGTCGAGTTCTTGGAGCGCGGCGACGAGTTTTTTCTCGTCGATCTGCAAACGCAGCGGGATGTCGCCGTTTTGGGCGCGCGCCTGACGCATCAGCGGCCAAATCGGCAGGCTGGCGCCGAGTTCTTCGCGCAAAAAGGTGTATTGATAGCCGCCAATCACCAGTCGCACCGGTTCTTTGAGCGCGGGCGAGAGCGCGGCGCGCAGTTTGGCGACGGCGGCAGCATCGCTCAGGCCACTCAGTGCAACGCCCGCTACGCTCACTTTGGAACGCGACGCGATTTTGGGTTTTGCGGGAGCCGCATTGGGAGCGGCGATTTTGCCCTGTTTTCGCACCGGTTCGCCGATGATGAGCGGCTCGTCCGAAGGCGGGTTTTCCAGCAAAGGCGGCTCGATTTCGGGCGCGGTTTTGGTGCGAGTCGGCGCGGGCGCTGGAGCGGGCAAATTTTGCGCTCTTACGGCGCTCGAAAACAGTAGCGGCAGCGAATAAAGCAAAAACAGAGGTTTCATAAAGGCACAAGCTATGACTTTCAACTCGCCGCGCCGTTCTTCCGATTTGCGTCGTCAAATTCGATCCCAACTGCCATTTCATAACACTCGCCCGCCGCCAAAGTCTCCGCATCGTCGGCGATAACGCCCGATTCGATGCAAACGAACTCCGGCCACTCGTCGTCGCCCAAATCCGGCAAAGCGCGCGCTTTTTCAGTCCACGGATTCCACACCACGCTCGACTTCACGCCGCCCAAATCGCTGATTCGCACCGTTCGCGCGCCGTCGCGCAGCGTGATCGGGCCGCGCGAATCGAGATAAACGCGGTCGGTTTCGCCTTCGATTCGAATCGGCCCGTTTTGCGTTTGGCGCACCATGTTTCGGGTTTTGTCGAGATAAGTTTTGCCGTTCAGACCATCGATGACGATGTTTCGCACATCGGAAACGCGAAAATAGGTGTGCAGCGCGGTTTCAAATTGGAAGTCAGCGTCGCCGATGTTGTGAATTTGCAAAGCCAGACTCAGTTTTTCGGCTTCAATCGCCACGCGATAAACGAGACGAAACGGATGCGGCCACGCGGCCAAAGTCGCGCCGTTCGATTCCAAAAACAGAGTCAAAGTGTTTTCCGTGGCGCTTTCAGTTCGCCATTCCATCGTGCGCGCGAAACCGTGCGCGGGCGATGCAGAGTCGTCTTTGCGCGGGCCAAACCAGGGGAAAATCAGCGGAATGCCGCCGCGAATCGGTTTTCTGGTTTGGAAGTGCGATTGCTCGGAGACCCAAAGCAGTTCGCCGCCATTTTGGGTTTGGAAGCGGGCGAGATGAGCGCCTTGCAGGAAAATTTCGGCTCCAGTGCCGTCGTGGGCGAGAGGGATGATGGGAAGTTGCGGGTTCATGATTGGTGTTGTGTTGGGTTTGTCCTCGCTTCGCTGCGGCCCTCACCCGGCCTCGCGGAACTCGGCCACCCTCTCCCGCAAGCGGGAGAAGGATGATGGTGCGACCTAAAAAGCTAATGAGCCGTGGATATTGAGGTTCGCGCGAGCCACCAAAATCCTTCTCCCGCTTGCGGGAGAGGGTGGCCGAGTTCCGCGAGGCCGGGTGAGGGCCGCAGCGAAGCGAGGATAAACGCAACTAAACAACGCTCTTTTTATTCGCCCCGCGCGCGACGCTTTGCGCGCCGCAGCCTCTCCATCGCGTCGATGTCCTCGTCCGCCTCAGCCACAACTTCGTTTTTCGCGGGTGCAACTTCAGCTTTGGCGCCCGCCTCGTCGCGGGGAAGATTGGAAACGCTGTTTTGGCGCGCACTTTTCGCTTTGAGCAGCCGCTCCGCACTCTCGCTGCGACTATTTTGCTCGGCCTGAATCGCTTTTTTGCGCCGTTTGGCCGAGGCGGAGAGATTGTCCAACTGCTCTTGCCCAAATACCAAACGCCGCACCGCGACATCAAGAGGAAATAGGCACGCCGCGAGCATCAACAGCGGCAACCACAAATCGACGGGCAAGCGCGCCGGAGTTCGGGTGCGCCCGAAAACGGTTTCCGGCTTGCTAAAAGCCAGTAAATCGCCGTTCGACCTTTCCGAAAGCGCGTTGAGCAGATAAGTATCGGTGCCAATCGCGCCATATTCGGGCGAATAAGGCAAAACGCCGCCGGTGATTTGAGAACTGATTTTATCGCCGCGCTGGGTGCGGATATTGACCAGATAAGTTCCGAGTTGGCGCGCGTCGAACTGCGCTTCGTAGCGGCCCGGCCCGGTTTGATCCAACGCGATGTCCTGACCTTTGTAATCGGGCGTCACCAGACGCGCTTTGGGACTGAGAAAGTTGAGGAAATTGCCTTTTTCATCGACGGCTTCGATGGTGACTTTGCCGCGCCCACGATCTATTGTCACATTGGTTTGCAAGTCGCCTGAAGTGCTGCCGCGCATCGACCAGCGCACCGCCTGTGCCCAGAATTTGGAGTATCCCGTCCAAGGTAACCATCCCGCGCTCCAACGCTGGCGCGCATCGCTCGTCCACGCCACCGATTTGCCCAAACCATACTGCCAGGTCGCCAAAATCGGGTCGTCTTCCTTGGATTGCAAAATCTCGCGCGCCGTGGCTTTGGCCGATGTGCCGACATAGCCCAAAAGCGGCGGCGTCGAGTCGATGCCCTTGAGAATCGAGCTTTCCGCTTTGATTTTGGGCACGAAAGCGCCTTCGATGATCGCGCTGCGCGAAACCGTGGCGGCTTCTTTGAGAAAGATATTGGGAATTTCGTTCGCTTTGTTGACTTCGTAAAAGCGCCCGCCATGCTCTCTGGCGATTTCCCACATCGACTGCGAACCACTTTTGTCGTGCGGGTTGATAACGACTGTCGAAACCGTGATTTTGGCTTTATTGAACTTGGCGACCAAAGCTGGCGCGGGCGGCGAGGGATCGCCGTCGCTCAAAATAATGCAGTGTTTGAGATAAGCGTTGGTTTTAATGAGTCCGTTGTAAGCGACGTTCAAAGCGGCATCGAAATCGGGCATATCGCCGGGATTGATGCCGCGAATCTGCGTCATCATATAGCCGCGATTGGGGCCGACTTTGAGCATTCCGCCCTGATAAACCATGCTCGCGTCCATGCCGAAAACGATGAGGCCCGCGTAATCGTTGTCGCCGAGCTGCCGCGTCACCTGCGAGCAAACCGATTTCGCCCATTCGTTGCCCTGCGGAAACTCCATCGAGTGCATAATCATCGCCACGGCGCCGCCGGGGATGTATTGCATCTGCTTGATGTCCATCGTGACCGGCAAAGCTTCTTCGACGGGCGTCGAGCGATAACCGCCCGGCCCATAAGAGTTTTCGCCGCCCACCATCACCAAACCGCAGCCCAAATCGCGCACATAAGACTGCAAAGACAGCATCTGGCGCGCGCTCAAATCCCAGGCGGGCACGTTGTCCAGAACAATCGCGTCATAAGGCTGCATCCCGCGCAAATCGGGAGGAAGTCCACCCGGCCCACGCAGTTCGACGTTGACTTTTTCTTTGGCGAGCGCCGAAGTCAGAAATTTGGTCTGATCCGGCTCGTTGGAGACCAGCAAAACGCGCGGTTTGCCCTGCACGTTGAGAAAACCCAGCGCGCGGTTGTTCTCGGCGTTGGTGTCCTGGCCTTTGAGGGTTTCCAGGCGCGCCTCAAAAGTCGCCGCGCCCGCTTCTTCGACGGTCTGGGGAAAGGAAAAAACCGCTTTGCCGGCATTGATGCGAACCTCGCGGTTGCCCAATAATTTGCCGTCACGGAACAGCTTGATGACGCCATCGGTGCTTTGCGTGGCGCGCGCCACGACTTTGATTTCGACCGGCTCGCCGATTTTGGCTTCCGATGGCAAAGTCAGCCGTTCCAGCAAAACTTCGCGGCGCTGCGGACTGGTGAGGGGCACGACATCGATTTTCACGTCGCTCGACGCGGCAGAAAGCGCTTCATCGAGCGCATTTCCAAGGTTTTCGTTGCCATCGCTCAAAACTACGATGCGTTTTTGCGCTCCATCGGGAAGACTCGCCATGCCGAGCCGAATCGCGGCGCTGAGATCGGTAAATTCGCCGGGCGTGACGGTTTTAATCTGCGAAATTTTGTCTTTGACCGGGCCGGGCGCGAGTTCGATATAAGCGTCGCGCCCGAAAACCACGATGCCCGCCTGGTCGTTGTCGCGCTTTTTCGCTACCGCTTTGCGAATGTAATCGAGCGCGGCGTCCTTGGTGGCGGGCGGAATCGAGTCGGAGTAATCGAGGACGAACATCGTGGCGATGTCGCGGTTGAAACGCACCAGTTGCAAACCCGCCAGCGCGAAAACCAGCGCCGAAAGCACCAAAAGTCGCAGCGCGACCGCCAAATTGCGGCGCGCGGGCGACAAATCGGCCATGGAGCGCCGCGCCAGCAGGATGAAATAGAGCGCGAGCGGCGGCAGCAAAAGCAGTGCGAGCGGGTTGGTGAAAGAAAGGCCGAACGGCATGGGCGATTACTTGGATGGAGCGGGGCGAATCAGAGGCGGGTTCAAATCGCGCGGTTCGATCTCTTCGGGCGGAATTTCGGCGATTCGACCATCCTGCCAGACGATAATCGAACGCCCCATGCGGCGGTGCGTTTCGATGGCGATTTGGGCGCCGCGATTGGCCGCTTCCAAAACGATGCGATTGTATTCTTCCCTCGAAAGGTTATCACGCATGGATTTGCTCCCAAATCTCCGGCAGAAAAACTTCAGTTTCCTCGCTCTGACCGCGCGCGACGACGCGGTATTTCGGGAGTGAATTCTCTAAAATCGTCCAAAAATCGGCGCGAGGCCGGTAAATTTCCAAGAAATTGCGGCGTCCCTTTTCATAACGGCGCCGAATCACATCAGGTGGGATGTCATGGCCCCCGGCACGAACCCGCGCCGCGACGCGCTCGACCGCCATTTCTGCATCGGGAAGATAAACGTAAAAAAGGTGAAACCGGTAGCCCTGCGCCTTCCACTGATCGATGAGTGGAACATAAGCGCGCGCCGCGAGCGTGCTTTCCGTTCCAAAATCGAGGTTTTTTGTGGCCATTTCGCGCAGCGTCCTCATCATCAAAACGCCCGCTTGCCACGCGGCGGCATCGACATCTAAAGGCGAAAGCCCGGTCGCAATCAAATCCGCGTTGATAAAATGGTCGCAGCCCAGCGAGGGCAAAATTTGCAGCGCGCAGGTCGTTTTCCCCGCGCCGTTTGGCCCGCCGAAAAGATAAAAATCAGGCATATTTTCCCCAAAGCCAAACCGCGCCAAGGACGCACACTGCAAACCAACCACTCAAAAGCACAAACAAGACGGGCACAGCCACCATCATGCGGAGTGGCGTTTTCGCCCAACTTTGCAGGGAATCGACGCAACACATCGTCAGCCACAAAGTGATGCTTCCAAAACCGGCAGCTAACCACGATTTGGCGACGTTCGGGCCACTCCACGAATCATTTGTCGCGGCGAGAGCCAAACCAAAAGCTGCGAAGATCGTGACAAAAGAAACAGCGGATTTGGCTTTCCAAGCTGGAAATTTTCCGATGCTACTGGCGTTGGAAACGAAAATACTGAACAGGGTGCCCATAAAAAGCGCGCGACTCGCCTTCCATGCGGATTCCCCAAACGAATCTCCGTGTCCAAGCACGCCGATTATCGTCACCAAAAGCCAGAGAATTCCGAAAATTCGCCAGTGGCGCATTGCTTCTCGCACTGACGCAAGAACTATTGATTTTCGTTCTTCCATTGCTGCACCGCCGTTTTCAAAGCCTCCAGCGCCGCATCCCGATTTTGCACGCCCGTCAGCTCGATTTTGGCGCCTTCGAATTCATTATATTGCGTCAAAAACGCTTCGATTTCGCGGATGGTGCGCTGGGAAAGGTCGGCTAAATCGCGCACCTGCGTCCAATGGCTGCCCGCGCCGCCTTTGGTGGCGGGAACGGCCAAAAGCCGGTTGTTCTCCTCGCCATTTTTGACGAAACCTATCATGCCAACCAAGCGCGCCTGCACCAGACAGCCGGAAAACGTGCCTTCTTCGATCAAAAGCGCGACATCGAGCGCATCGCCATCACCCGCCAGGGTTTGCGGGATAAAGCCGAAATCGCAGGGCCAGGCCATGCCCGCCGGAAGCGTGCGCGACCATTCGATGAGGCCGATTTCCTCGTTGAGCGCGTATTTATGCCGCGTGCCGCGCGGCGTTTCGACGATCAGGTTGATGCCGAATGGATCGGGGCGCAGTTTCTTGGTCGGTGTGTAAAACGGCGGGATGGAATGGTAATTGAAATTCATGTTGGTGAACCACAGAGGCACAGAGAAAATTGGGAGAAGATTTTTGCGTCTTTGCGGTTATTGGATCGGTTTTAAATTGAGCGCCGGAAATTTAAACTTCTGCACGCGGTGATTGTTGGTGTCGGCCACATAAACCGTGCCGTCGGCGTCCACCGAAAGACCCCACGGGTTAGCAAGTTGACCCGGTTCGCGCCCCGGCCCGCCCCAGGTGGCGAGCCATTTTCCATCGCTCGTCCATTTCTGCACCCGATGCGTGCCATATTCCACGGTGTAAATCAGCCCCGCGGCATCGACGGCGACGCCATACGGATAAGTCAATTCGCCGTCTTTGCGACCGCGCGGGCCGAATTGTCCTTTATATTTCCCGGTTACGCGGTCGAGAATCTGAATGCGGTGATTACCAATATCGGCGACCAATAAATCGCCGCTTTTGGAGATCGCCAAACCGCAGGGACGGCGAAACTGGCGCGGGCCTTCGCCGTGTCCGGGCCAACTCGCAATCAGTTTTCCATCCTGTGTCCACTTGGAAATCCGGTCGAACGCGCCGCCGTAATCGGCGAGATAGAGGAAGCCGTCTGCATCGACGCACGCGCCGGTGACGAGCAAAAACTGGCCTTTGCCGGTGCCGTAGGAGCCGAATTGCCGCTTGAGCTTGCCTTCGGGCGAATAAATCAAAACTCTGGCGGCGTGGGTGTTGGTGACGGCCAAATCGCCGTTTTTGAACGCCGCGATGCCTTCCGGCCCTTCGAAACGGCCTTTGGAAGCAATCGGCGCGACCCATTCGCGGAGGAATTGCCCGTTTTTGCGCCATTTGGTGATGCGCGAGGCGCGGTCGGCGACGTAAACGAAGCCGTCTTTGGTCGAAACCAGGGCGCGCGGGCCGTTGAATTCTCCTTTGCGCGTGCCCTGTTCGCCCCAAACCGCGACGACGGGTTTGGGCGCCGCGATTTCGGGCGCGGCGCGGCATCCGACCAGAAAAATCGGCGGCAAAAGAGCGAAAAATGCGGCGAGAAATTTCAAGAGCGCACCGCTTTTAAGACCCGGTAGCCGCTTTTCATCGCCATCAAGTCGCAACGGCCAAACCGCGCCGCGAGTTTGGTTTGCCACGATTTGGCGCCCTGCGCGGTGCGAACTACTACCCACAACGCTCCGCCGATTTTTAAGCCGCGGTGGGCGTCTTCAAATAATTTCTCAATAACTGCATTTCCGGCGCGAATCGGCGGATTACAGGCGATGACATCGAAAAAATCGCTTTTAGCGGCGCTCAAACCGTCGCCGCACCACAGCGCGCCTTCGAGTTGGTTGAGTCGCAAGTTACGCCGCGCGAGCTGCACGGCGCGCGGGTTGACATCACTCGCATAAATGCGGATATTTGGAAATTCCTTTGCTATAAAGGCACTGACGGCGCCCCAACCGCAGCCCAGATCGCAAAAAATGGCGTCCGGCGCCATGGAAAGCGTTTCGATGAGCAAGAGCGAACCGGCATCAAGGCCGGATTTGGAAAAGACGCCATCGCCGGTAAAGAACTGCAAACGCTGGCCGCGAGCCTGAATGAGAAGCGGCGAACTTTGCGCCAATTGCGCGTCTGAAAGCCAGCTTTGCGACGAGAAATAATGCGATTGCGACACGAGAGCGCAGTTTAGCATCGCTCCGATTCGATTTCGGAAAGCGAAAAAGAGGCATCTCGTTTGCATTCGCTTCGTCCAGATTTGCGACGCCGCGCACCAAAAACCGCGGATTTGTAAGCGTCAAGATTTGGAACACCACTGCCGCTACCGGCATTTTTATTTGGAGAGCGGTTGAATGAAGTTGAATGAACAAGGACAAAAAATGAGCAAAGATTTGGCTGTCCTGCTGCAAGGTTGGGACTACAATCCGAGTGAAGTCACGGTGCGCCGCGTCTTGGGCGCCGATGGCCGCGAAAAAATCCAGATGCGCCTCGATCTGGGCGTTTTGCAAATGGAAACGCAGGGCCGTCCCGATGGCAAACGGCCTCACGGCTTCGAATCGCTCCTCGAATACCATTTAGACCAGCAGGAACGCGCCGAAGTCGGCGTCGAATTCCTCGATTTCGGCATCGACGCCGAAGCGTGCGCCGAAATCAAGCAGGAAGCGATGCAGTATTACTATCGCTACCTGTCGCTTTTCCACCTTGGCGACTATTGGAACGTGATCCGCGACACCGAGCGCAACATCCGCGCTTTCGACCTGATCCGCGACTTCGCGCTCGAAGAAAACGACCGCATGTCGCTCGAACAGTTCCGGCCTTATGTGCTGATGATGAACGCGCGGGCGCGGGCCTGCATCGCGCTCGAAGAGAAAAATTACGACCGCGCGCTCGAACTCATCGAAGGCGGCGTCGATGCGATCCGCGATTTTTTCCGCGAAGTCGAACGCGAAGATTTGGTCGATTCCTGCCGCGAAATCCAGTTTTTGGAGGAGTGGAGCGAGCGCATCCAGAACAACCGCCCTTTAACCCCGGCTGACCGGCTGCGCGGCGAACTGCGAAGCGCGGTCGAAGAGGAAGATTACGAACGCGCCGCGCAACTGCGCGATCAGATTCGGGAATTGGCGATTTAAAACTGGGAAAAAGAGAAGCCCGCCACAATTTTTGTGGCGGGCTTTTGCGTTTGCTTCCAGTGGGAAATACGACTGTAGATGCACAGAAGAGTAGGCATCGGTTGCCTGTTTTACTTGGCTCCAATGCTGGATTTTCTCTTTATTTAGCGTTGCCCAGACCTAACTCACGGATTTTGGCGAGCATATCGGCGCCGTGCGATTGGACGTTGACATCGGTGTCGATAAAGCGCACCACGCCGGTTTTATCGATCAAAACGCTCATGCGCGATGGCGCTTCGGTTATGGTTTGAACGGCGCCATAAGCCAGCGAAATTTGGCGGCTAACATCGGAGAGAGTTGGAAAACTGAGGTTCAGTTGACGCGCGAATTTCTCGACACTTGGCGCACCATCGGTCGAAACCGCGATGATTTGCGTGTTGGCTTTCACCAATGCGGGAGCCACGGTTTGCAGCGAGGCGAGATGCGATTCGCAGCCGCCGGTGAAGCAGTGCGGGAAAAAAGTGAGCAACACGTTTTGCTGCCCGCGAAACGAGGCCAGAGAAACCGTTTTGCCGCTTGAATCTTTGCCCTCGAAGGCGGGCGCGGCGGCGCCAATCGCCAAATTCTGCGCCACGACCGGCAAGCGGCCCGCCGCGACGGTTCCAGCGATGTCGATGGAAAGCTCGCGTCCGTCGGAGAGTTCGAGCGTGGCGCGGCGAAAAAACGAGTCTCCGACCGCGCCTTCGACCGGAATCAGCAGTTCGACGGCGTGGGCTTTGGCCACGATGCGCGGATCGGCGCTCGCCTTGAAGCCGGGCGTGTCGCCGCGCACGGCGCGAATCGAAAACGGTTTGGGGCCGTGAACCACGACGGTGCGCCGCGCGATGCCGCTGGCAATGTCGCCCAACACCACCATGCGCGGCGACGCGGAAATGTCGTTGCTCACGAAGCCGCCAACCGGAACCGTCAAAAACTGAAGCGGCGCGCCTTGCAGTTCGAGGCGCACCAGGCCTTGCAGCGTGCCTTCGGGCGCCGATGCGGGCGCGGTCGCCGAAAGCAAAAAACGCGGCAACGCGGGCGGGTTTTGAGGCGCGGCAACGTTCGGCGCGGCAACGTTCGGCGCGACGACTTGAGGTTGCAGAGTTGTTTGCAGCCAGGCGGGAGAGGCGCTGACGCGGGTGATCTTCCAGCCGATGGGCAACTCGAAATCGGTAGTGGCGCTGATGCTCTGGCCTTTCTCGCCAAACAGCGACAACGGCGAAGGCGCTTGAAACGGCGCAAAAGTTTGTTTGGATTGCAGCGCGACGACGCTGCGAGGCTGCGCCGCGTCGTTTGTCGCCAGCGTAACACGCACCAATCGCTCGCTGTCGGCGTGCATCGTGGCGGTGAGATTGGTGCTTTGGCCCGCTTCCAAATGACTCTTTTCCAACTTGGCCGCCGTGCAGCCGCATGAAGTCGAAGCCACCGAAACATCGAGCGGCGCGGTGCCGGTGTTGCGAAGCGTGTAGTGCGCCACGACTTCGGCGCCTTCGCCCAGCGACGTGATGGGCACGACTTGCACCGCGTTGTCCACCTGCAAAGCGGGTTTGACGAGAGTGGGAATGGTCGCTTCTCCGCTGTAAATCTCTTTCATTTCCGCCAAAGGTTTGAGTTGAAATGCGCCATCCACCGACAACAGCACGGCATCGCGGCCCCACGCCACCGCCATCACTTGTTTGGCTCCACCGATGGGCTGGCGCAGCGAAAGCAGCGCCAATCCGCCGTTTTGCGAAAGCTGAGACAAAGACACTTTTTGCAAGCGCGACGCGACGGGCACAGCGGTGAAAGCCGCAAAGGGGTTGGCGTTTTGAGGCTGGGCAAAGGCCAGAGTCGCCGAAGAAAACAGGCACAGTCCAATGAGAAACGGTTTCATGGCAAAGAAAAACGGGACGAGTTGCGCTCGTCCCGTTGGGTTGAAAAGTGGCCTACTTGGTCGCCGCTGGGGGCGGGGTGAGCAAAATGGCGAGTTGGAGTCGCGGCACAATCGGGTCGCTGGTTTGGAGCGAGACCAGCACGTTTTGCGTGGGCGCTTTGAGAATCGAGCGCCACTTGATTTTGAGGTCGAGCGTCGCCGTTTCGCCCGGCGCCAGCGTGTCTTTGGACAACTTCGCTTCGGTCACGCCCAAAAGCGGATATTCAAGTTGCAAGGTGACAGGCACTTTGCCGGTGTTGCGAAGCGTCACGGCTTGCGGCACTTCGTCTTCCAAACTCTTAAGTTGAACTTGGCGCACCGCATCATCGGCGACGATGCCCGTTTGTTGAGTGAGAGCTTTGGTGGGAACCAAAGCCTCGCCGGAGTAGCGTGCTTCCAGCACGCTCCGCTTGACGTTGCGCGTGATGCCGCGATCTATCACAACTGCGCGGTCATCATCCAGAGATGTCAGTGTCACGATGCGACCGTCGTCTTTGAGGAACAACAACGCTGGTGAACCGTTCTTTTGCAACTGAGATAACGGCAGCCTCTGAACCTGCGTATCTAAGCCCAATTTCATCCCACCTGCTTGAACATCGGACAATATGAACTCGACTTGCGACGGATCGAACTGCTGCCACAGATCAGAACGGTCAATGCCATAAATACTATGAAAATTCTCGCGCCGTGACAGCTGAACCAGACTTTCTGGTCCCCCGTTATCTAATACTGGTTCATCACGGTTAGACGACAGCTTCTTACCAAACGGCGGCGGGGAACCGATAGTATCCGCCCAAAATTCTGCATATGTAATACTGTCGATAGGAACAAAAGGCTGGGTAGGGAAAGCAAGGGAAAGGCCACCATTTATGGGGAAACGAACCATCAGGTCATACGGGGTCTTTTCAATCACTTCGTTTTCGTCAATATACAGGTAATAGCCAATGGGATTATTAACGTAACTCCCAGACTTATTCTTATAACTATTCTGATAAAAGTATATGTTAGTATAAGCAATTACATCCCTTGTCCCTCTCGGCTTGACACTACCAATAGGCGAGCCATTAGGTCTCCATCCCATTAAGTAAGATACAATAAAATTTGCATCCTCAGGGCGAGTAAGCTGCGTATATTTATTGTCTTCATTAAACAGGAATTTTATTTCTGATTTAACGACAGATTTGTCAGTAGACTTGTGAGACTTTATAATAAAACTAAGAATCTCATGTATCTGCTTTGGATAATTTCCTCCATTCTCATTCCGATATTTTGTGACGTATGAGAATAGTTTTTGCAAACCCGTTGCACCGTTTTCTAGCTTACCAGCAACGACACCAGGAGTAACGTAAGGAGGTTGTCCATAGAAGCTGGTAGGTGTTTGGGCATCAGCCATGACTATTCTTACACTGAACGATGAAATAATCGCAAATGCGAAAAAACCAATTGCTTTTTTCATATTCTACCCCTTGGAAGAGCTGTCGAGGTTCTATGGTTGAAGGCAAACCGTCTCCACTTCACCAGCTCGATGCGGCTTTTGCTGTCAAATATATTAGCTAATGGAATTAGACTCCACCGTAGTCACACAAGAGATTTTAACAAGTTTGTATATCCCATAAACTTGCATCGTCGCTTAACTACATGGGGACTTACCATTGTCCGTGTATGTCCATTTTGCACACTGATCTCCACGTGGCTCACTATTCCAGTAACATTGATAAAACTGGTAATTTGGGGTCACATTTCTGAGATCACAATTCCCAATGCAGTCAAGACAGCTTGACGGCATACTTCCTGAACTGCCAGGGCCGCTTACTTGCGTTAGATAAATTACGGTGCCTCCAAACCCGTTACCTGGAATGCAACAGTCGTTTTTCTCGCAATCTGTCGGAGGGCAGGGCGCAGCATATGCGAGATTGACGTTGCAGACGGCAAACACAGTTAGTGAAAAAATAGCACAAACAATCTTTTTGCTGATTGGTGCGGGTCTTGTGAGCAGGGCATACTTTTTGAGCATATTAGGTTCCTTATTAAAGAATGTGGTGTATAGCCTAATTTGTTTTTCTAACAGTCGCATTCCAACAGGGTTGGAGGTTGGGTTCAAGCTACACAGCTGGAACAAGAACGAAGATACGTGTCGCTTTAGCACGGGTTGTGCTGCAGGGCAAGTGGGAATTTTTGTCCTTGTTGTCTTGCCTCAAAAGTAGAAGGCACTTCTAAAACCACCTCACTTTCTTCCTCTTTTTCATATTCAGGTTGTCGAATTGCCAGTTATTTACAGGCAGAACGCGCACTTGAATAGTGGGATTATCAACAGTCGCAGTCGTCGTTGTGTCGCCATACGTTTTGATGATAAATCGCGCGTAGAGCGGTTTGTCGGGTTGCAACGGGTTGGTTTGGATGACTCACTTTTAGGCGGTGGGCGGCACCAACAGCCATGCGAGTTGCAAGCGCGGCACAATCGGGTCGCTGGTCTGCAAAGAAACGAGGACGTTTTGCGTCGGCGCTTTGAGGATCGAGCGCCACTTGATTTTGAGATCGAGCGTGGCCGTCTCGCCCGGCGCGAGCGTGTCTTTACTCAACTTCGCTTCAGTCACGCCCAAAAGCGGATATTCGAGTTGCAAAGTGACGGGGGTTTTGCCCGTATTATGAAGCGTTACACTTTGCGGCACTGCGGCTTCCAATGAGGAGAGCTTAACTTCGCGCACCGCATCATCGGCGACGATGCCAGCGTTTTGTGTCAGGGCTTTGGTAGGAATCAGCGCCTCGCCGGAGTAGCGCGCTTCCAAAACGCTGCGCTCGACGTTGCGGGTTAGGCCGCGATCAATCACGACGGCGCGATCGTCGTCAATGGCGGTCAACGTCACGATGCGACCATCGTCTTTCAAAAACAAAATAGCTGCACTTTTTGCCTTGTCAACATCCGTTAATTGGAAATTTTCCAGTTTCAGAGCAATGTCAGCTTTGGACGCCACAAGATGCACATCCTTTAATGTAAATTCTGTTTTATAAAGCGGAAAGAGGCTCCACACTTTAGGTCTTTCCAATGGTCTGTGCATTCTACGACTCAACTGTATTATACTTTCAAAACCACCATTGTCAGGGGTAGGATTTTTGCTGCCTTCTGCGATTGGATAGCCAATTGGGGGGTGTATAGACCAAGGTTCAATAGACCACTTCTCCTCATAGCTTAGGCAATTGAAAGGCACTCCAGCTTGTTTAGGAAACGCGAGATTGTAAGAAACTGTTTTAGGGTCATTTTGGTCAAGTTTGCAAACAAACATAGCTTCATCGTATGGAACTTGGTCAATATCTCCATTGTCATACAAAACTTGATAGAAGCCTGTGGGATTATAGAAATTTCTTCCCGAAAAAATATCGGGAATGTTTTGATGATAATATGTCGATGATCGTGCTAAAACATCGAGTGTTCCTTTGGGTTTTTCGCTGCCTATATTGCCACCATTAATTCTTTTTTCGGATACAGCAGGAACACCCATACGCAAAGGGTTTGCTCTTATCCATGGTAGATCATTATATGCATTATCTGGGTTAGTAATCTTCGATCTAACCTCCTTCTCATCCTTGAGTCCATATGAATTAGGATGTCTATACATATCCAAAATAAAATATTCACTTCCTACAGAATACAAGCCTTGGTTTTTTCCTCTGTATATCTGAATAAAACCAAATATATTTTTCAATGTATCCGTGCCGTTTTTTGGGTCACCTGGGATTTTGTCTGCCGAGTAATACCCAAAATTTTTGTCCTTGGTGGTAGTGGCAGATGTAACAAATTTCTCTTGAGCAAGGGAATGAACTGCTGGCAAGAATAAAAACAAATAACAAAAAAAATATCTATTCACGTTGTTCATAATAAAAAAATAGAGCGCAGTCATAAAAAATATTCACAACTGCGCTCTATATTGCAGTAGTTAACTACTTTAGTCGAGTTTAGCCATCGCAAATTTCCCCTGTGGGATAGTATCCTGTAGCAGTGCAGTCTCTAACGGTGTATGCACCATCAGGGAATCTGATGTCGCACCTTGCTTTTGCTACAACTCGATTGTATTTTTCATTGTCACAATCTCCATTGCTGTCGTAGCATGAGTAGAATTTATCTTCGAGGACATTTGGTTCAGAGCAAGATAAAACTTCCTCGTTGCCTTGAATTTGAAGAGTACCATCGGTTCCGCTACAGATGTATGTGTAGTCAGGGGGATATGTCGGATCGCAGTTACTCGCGTGAGCATCTGAGGCTGAGAAGCACATGAACCCAATGCCTATACTCAAAGCAAATAGGGTGGTGAAGTATTTTTTCTTCATTTTTCTCCTTTGATTTCCAAGTCGAATATTTTTCACAATATAAGTGATTTGTTGCAAGACAGAAATTATCCCGAATTAATCTTGAATTCGGACATTGATTTTTGTTTCAACAGGTTCTTTCTGAAATTCGTGAGTGCCATTTTTTAATAGCAAAACAAATTTAAGGGTTTTGATGTTTTGTGATTTTCTATGTAGTTCCAATACCACCTCCTTTTTCTCCTCTTGTGCCTCAAGCCCACTCTTTTGCCACTTGTCGATTGGCAAAACGCGCGCTTGAATCGCGGGATTATCAACAATCGCAATAACCGTCTGGGCGCCATACGTTTTGATTTGAAATCGCGCGTAGAGCGGTTGGTCGGGTTGCGACGGGTTGGTTTTGATGATGAGTTCTTTCACATCGCTCTGGATGGGCTGGGTTTTCCAGCCTCCAGCACGATTATAAATATCGCGCCCCAGAGTGCAGAGACTTTTTACGGATGCGTTAGGCAACTGAGTCTTTTCACCCAGTTGCGTGACTATTTGACCGTGACGCATCGCTTCGTCTAACTTTCCCTGCCGGTAAGCAAGGCTTGCCAACCAAGCGTTCTGAGCTATGAGACCAATTTCAGAATTTTCTTTAGCTTGTAACTCTTTGCTTAGGATTGCTTTGGCCTCATCCAACTTTCCTGCGTCGAGAAGCGGCAACGCCTGATCGTAGTAGGACATGGCGGTGTGCCAACCGTCGCCAAACTTCGGAACTTGAACATAAAGCCGCCGAGCTTCTTCACTTTTTCCCGCTTTGGAGTAAGCTCTGGCGGCCTCAATCAGCGCGTCCGACTGCCACCAACCTGGGTCTGGAATCGAAGTCGGCACGCGCAACCAAATTTCTGCCTCCTTCTCGTGTTGCCCCTGATCTCGGTAGAACCAGGCCATCCGTTCCAAAGCCTGAAAAGTCAAAGCATCTTCACCTTTTTTCGGCTCCTTCTGTTCGCGCAGAATGCTCTCGCATAACGCCAGACACTCCGGGGCGTTGATGCTTCCGTAGTAGTCGGCGAGCCAGAGGCGCACCGCGGGCGACAGTTTCTCCGGCTGTTGCAACTGCTTTTGACCGTGTTGCACCAAGAGCGCGACCACCTGGCGCCGCAGGTCAAGGTCTATTTCCCAGTAAAAACCGCCCCAGCGGTCGAGTGATTCCAAAAAGTAAATCAGGTCGGGCACGTCCAAATCGCCCGCCTCCCACGCTTGCTGCGGCGTGAGGCTGTGAGCGCGCAACTTCTCCACCAAGATCGGCATCTTCGCGGCGGAGGCGCTCAAACCGACAACCGCTACATCGGCACCGGGCATTTTCGCACCAACGGCTTTTACGTCCGTAACGGGCGCTTGCACAATGGGCGCAATGATGGCGGGCGGACGCGTGTGATCTGCGGGTTGCGCCCCGACATTTGCCGAGAGCAAAGCACAACACGCAGCGGGTAGCACCAAACCCAAAGTGCGACAGGCATGAAAAGGCAATCTCATGGTGTTTCTGCCTCTTGATCGGCTTCTTGGAGAAAAGCGGGCACCGGATTGGGCGCTTTGTCTTGCAGATAAGCCAGAAAAGCATTAGCCCGCGCCACCGAGCCGTCTTTGGCTTTGAAGACGCGCGCCACTTGTTGCGGGCCGTCGGGCGCGCTCGCATCTTCGAGCAGCAAGCCCTGTGCATCCTCCATCGCCGCGCGCCACTGTTGTAGCGCGATTTCCAAGGTGATGATGGGCGCTACCCGCCCGCGCCATGCGCCGTTGGCTTGAAGCGTCCGCAGCGCTTTCAACTGAGCCGCAACCGCGCCGTTGGCCTCGAATTTGGGAAAAGAGACGCCCGCGAGCGGACTCGCCGCTGCGCCCTCGCCGCCCGCCTGAGCGACCGCAAAGGCGCGAACTTTGGCGAGATCGTTTCCCCGCGCCCACACCCCGCCCAGCGCTTTGGTCGCGCGCTCGATGGAGGCCTGATCGAAGGCCGCTTCCGCGAAAAACAGCTTGCCCCACGACAGCGCTTCCGGCTCGCGCCCGGCTTTGGCCAGAGCATCGATCAAGCGCTCATACATCCAGCCTTCCTGCCAGTTGATGCTCTTCTGGCGCTCCGGGTTGAGAAACACCGGCATTTGCGTCAGGGCATTTTGAAGCAGCGTGATGGTGTCGTCGGGCTTGGCCCCTGCGGGCCGCAACGCGTTTTGCGCGTCGCTCAGGCGCTGCAAGGCGCGCGAGGCGAACTGCTCCAGATGCGGATGTCCACTCGCCGCCGCCGCCTCGATACTTTTGAAGTTGTCGCGCAGCAGCGTTTGCGCCTCGACCGCTTGCTTTTGGTCGAGCAAAGTTGCTGCTTCGCCTTCGAGATACATCACCTCGACCGGCAAAGCCGCGTCGGGTTTGGCCCGCACTTGCCCTAAGCCCGCTTGCAGCATCTTCATCGCTTCGTCGGGCTGCTTGAGCTGGGTGCGAGTGATCTCGGCGACTTGCAGCACCACTTCCGCCGCCAGAATCGGGTGCAAGGTGCGCCCGCTATAGAAGGCCTGCAACTGCGAAACGGCTTGCTCTGGTTTGTTCTTGAAGGTGTCGCCGCCGATCTGCTCGCGCACCGCCCCAAGCGCTGTCCAATCGCTCGCTTCATCCGCCCGAACCGCACGGCTGTTCAGCGCGATACCCAGCAGACAAAACGACAAACCCAATGGTAGGAAAAAAGAAGGACGCATAAACAGAAACCACTACCGGCAATTTTGCTAAATCCATTGAGCAGTAAGGATTCAAATCAATTATACCCGTAAGTTGCATTTCTCAAACATCGTATTACCCCAATGTTTTAATAAATGTGCCCATAATTTACTTATCAGTATAAGTCGTCTGCGTCCTTCTTCTTAAAGCAGAAACGTATTGAAACTGAGACAAAAAACAGGCGCTTGAAATTGACGACAAAAACAGCGACTCAATCAAGAACCGCCATTTGCTCTAACCGTGCTTTCACGCGCCCAGTTCGCGGTAAAGTTCGGCGATTTGCAGCGCGCTGTCGTCGATGTGAAAGCGCGATTCCACCGTCAAGCGCGCGTTCTCGCTCAAATGCGCGCGCAAGGCGGCGTCTTGCAAAACCCGTTTCATCGCGCTGGTCAGGCCATTTTCGTCGTCGGGCGAAACCAAAAGCCCGTCGCTCTCGTGCGTGACGATTTCGCGCGGCCCGTTTTCGTCCATGGCGATCACCGGTTTAGAAAGCGCCATCGCTTCCATGATGACGCGGCCAAACGGCTCGTCGTGCGCGGGGTGAATTAGGCAATCGAGCGCGCCCAGCGCATCGGCGCCGTTGAGTTGGTGGGGAATGAAGTTGAAACGCTCGGCCAGACCCTGTTTTTTGACCAGTTCGCGCAGTTCGCCGAGATAAGGCGCCTGTTCGCCCCACAAATCGCCGCCGATAATGGCAAACCGGGCGTCGGCACAGCCAGATTCGGCGCACAACTGCGCGGCGGCTTCGATGAAAGCGGCGTGGTTTTTCCACGGCACCATCTGACCGACCATGCCAAACATAAACGCCTCGCCCGGCAAACCGAGCGATTCGCGCAAAAACGAGCGCGTTTTGGGGCGCCACTCGTCGGGGTCGAGGCCGTTGTGGATCATGGCGATTTTGTCGCGCGGCACGCCCTCCCTTTCGAGAAAGTCCGCGACACACTGCGAAATCGCCACCACCCGCGCCGCTTTGCCGGCGAGTTGCGGCGCGAGTCTGCCCAGCGGCACCAAATCGCGGCAATGCCAGATCGCGGGCACGCCAGTGCGCTCACCCGCGACGCCGCCGACCAGGTGCGCGGTCGTCGAATTGGAATGGATGATTTTGGCGCCGACCTGGTCGACCAGGCGGCAAATCAAGGGCGCGGTTTGCAACACGTGAAGCAGCGACGCCATGCCGTCGATCAGGCCGCGCGGACGCGAAATGCGGCGCAGGGGCGCGAGCGTCACGCTCCAACCCTCGTCGCGCAGCATGGCGGCAAACGGGCCGCCATCGGGTAGGGCGATAACCGGCTCGACCGGGCAGTCGGCGCGGCGCAGTCCCCACAACAGCGAGCGCAGCGAGGCTTCGGCGCCGCTCATCTGCGCCGAATGGTTGAGAAACAAAACCGGCACGCGCGCGGCGGTTCGATGCGCTTCGAGCAAGGTTTCGGGCGCGTCGTCCACCAATTCGTCGAGCTGGCGGATTTGCTCGGCCATGTTGTCGGCGACACTGAGTGGGGCTTCCAAAGTTTCCGTTTCAATTGCGTGATCCATCGGCTTCTCCTTGGCGTTTTTGTGACCCAAACCACGGCTATTTTAACTCAAATCCGTGGCCGATTTGAAAGCCGCCAGATCCCAATCTGAGAGTCCGTTTGAAAATCTTCCAGCGCGCCGAGAACTTGGATTGGAAGAGGGCGCAAGCCCCGCTACTCCACTCAGAGCGGGGCTTGCGCCCTCTTCCAATCGAATTGCTCCCACACTTTCCAGAAGCTTTTCAAACTGATTCGTAAAACCGATTATCGAGCCAATCGAGCGTGTGGTCAAAAACTTCGCGCTCCCAATTCAACCCGTAAAAGGAGTGGTTCGCGCCTTCAATGAGAATGATTTCCGCTTCGGCGCCGCTGTTTTGGCGGTAAAACTCCACCGACGACTCGGTGATGGGATCCGCGCCGCCATAAATTTGCAGTCTTGGCGCTGAAAACGCGCGCCACGAGACCAGACAATCGCGCCGAAAACCGGGCGGAAGCTGGCCCGGCGCGTTCGATTCAAGATTTTTGCTCGCGGCGCCGCCACCGCCAGCGAGCGCTTTCGACACGCCTTTGGTGTCGATTTGGCCGCGCAAAACCTTGGCGTAAGTCGAAATCGAGAGCAGTTTGCGCGCGTATTTTCGCAGATTGACGCCGCGCTTTTTGGAGGCCGAACCCTGCGAAGGCGGCGCCGCGAAAATCGGCGCGCTCCACAAAATCGCGCCCGCGACATCGGAAGATACGCTTGCAACGGCGATTTCACAGCCCGAACACAAGCCTAAAACCAACAGCGGGGCCTCGGTTTGGGCGCGCAAAAAGACGAAAGCGGCGCGCGCGTCCTCTTGCATCGTCGATAGCGTTGCGAGGTCGGTGTCGCCTTCGCTATCGCCGCGACCGGCGAAATCGAAGCGCAAGGTCGCGCAATTGCCCGCCGAAAAACGGCGCGCGGCGCGGGTGAGCATTTGGTGCGGGCCGCAGCGCGTGCCGCTCCAACCATGCAGCATCACAATCGCCGCGCGCGGCGAATCCGAGGCGGCGGGATGATAAACGCCAACGAGTTTTTCGCCCGCGCGGTTGGGAAAAATCACCGCTTGTTCATGCATGATGTCGATTCGCCGGAATGATGGAAAAGTCGGTTTTCCGGGTTTTTTATAGGCCCGGAAAACTTATCATTCGCAGTCGATTTCCTCCTGCACCGCTTCTAAAAGCGGCGAAAAGTCGGGCGCATCGATCAGATTCCAAAACGCCGGCATCACGACAGCGCGCGCCGAGGCATTCGTGGCATCGGACAAGGCTTGCAAGGGCGGCGCGATTTCGCTTTTGGGGCCGATTTGAAAAAAAGCCGTCGGGCCGGAAAAAGCGGGCGTTTCGCGGCGCAAATCGAGGGCGCCGAGTTCGGATTTCAGGGTTTGGCCCAGTTCCCAGCCGTCCAGATCCTCGATTTTGGTGTCGGTTGCCGGATGCGAGGCCGTTTCGCCGGTCAACTGGGCGCGAATCTGTTTGCGGGCGTTTTGCTGCATCAAAAACGAACGGCCCGACCACAGCGGCTCGATCAAAATCAGGCGTTTGGCGCCGAGTTTTCCAGCTTCCTGCCACGTCAGAGACGCACCCAACCTCACGCCCAATAACGCGATTTGAGAGCGCGGGAATCGCCGTTGCGCTTCGGTTTTTGCTGCCGATAAATCGCGTTTCCAGGCCGACAAAGTGGCGTCGGCAAACTCGCCTTCGCTGTCGCCGGTGCCGCGAAACGAAAACACCAGCGAGGCCGCGCCGCGCGATTCCAGATTTTGAGCCAGCAGCGTGAAAAAGCGCCGCGACGATTTCTCTTCTTCGGCGAAAGGCGGGCACAAAATCCACACCCAATCGGCATCGTGCGGGCCGCGCGCGACGCCGAAAAGTCGCAGATCATCCGCAGTGGGGAAGAAAAAAGCGTCCAAAATCGCGGTTTGAGAAGGGGAAATTCAAGCGCTTTTGTGGGCAACGAAAGCGGCCATGGCATCGACGCTCTGGAAGGCGCTGATCTGGAAATCGGCGTCTTCGAGCGAGATGCCGAACTCGTCTTCCAATCCGACCACCAGTTCGAAAAGCGCGACCGAATCGATGTCATAAGTCTCCATCAGCGGCGCGTCGTCCCGAATTTCATTGGGGGAAACCGGCAGAAAAAGCCGTTCCACGATCATTTTTTTGAGGCGCAATTTGAGTTCATTCATAGCGGCTTAGAGCAGTGGATGCAGGGCGAAGTAGCAGAGCGCGCACCACGCCGCGCCGATGCCGTAGCCGCCCAAAACGTCGGAGGGGAAGTGGACGCCGAGATAAATCCGGCTCAGTCCGGTCAGCGTGACAACGGCAAAAGCCGCCAAAATCAAGGTCGAAACCACCGCGCCGGGAAGTCCGGCGGTGATGGCGGCGGCGGCGAGCATGAACCAGAAGCAAAACGAGGTCAGCGAGTGGCCCGACGGGAAGGAACCGTCGGCGAGTTTGTGGCCGAAAGCGCCCGGCGCGCGCTCCGGGCGGGCGCGCTTGAAAACGCGTTTGGAAACCCAGGAAAGCAGCATCGAGCCGCCATACGCGAGGCCAGGCAAGTAGAAAAGTCGCGGCTCGGCGACGTTTCCGGTCGCCCAGATCGCGGTTGCGAGCGAGAAAACCGACAGCGTGGGCGCTGAAGCGAAATTCGTCCAAAATCGGAAAAACCAGGTGCGGCGGTGACGCTCGATGGCGTCATCGCCCGCGGCGACAGCGTCCTGATAGCGCACCCGCTTGGCCCAGGCGCGAATGCGCGCATCGCCGCGTAAAACCTGGGGCCGAATCAACTTTTTGAGCAGCGAAACCACAATGACTAACCCGACCAGCGCCGCGAGCCACGCCAGCGCGAAACGCGGCCACAGTTCGGGCACGGCAGCCAGAAACTGCGAGAAAAATGCGCCGATGGGAAAAGTTGTCAGGGGAGAATTCACGGTGACTCGCTCTGCTTGCAAATTTCGGGGCGATTGGCGCCCGAAGCCGAGTTCAAATTCAAATCGCCGGGCAAAAGCGCGCGCCAATCGATGTTTTCTATCGCGGTTTTGGGCAGGTTTTGCCAGCCAGCTTCCTCTTCCGACGGCCCGTTTTCGAGCGCGAAGGTCGCGCCCCAGCGTTTTTTGAAAAGCACGCCGTTTTTGGCGGTGACATAAGCGAAATTGATGTCGCCGCTGCCCGCCGTGGTGGTGTGTTCGAAGTGAAACACCTCGACATCCGGCGCGCACCAGATCGTCCAGCCGGCGGCGCGAGCGCGATAGCAAAAATCCAGGTCTTCGTATTGAACCGGCGAAAACGCTTCGTCCAAAGCCCCGATTTGGTCAACGACTTCGCGGCGCATCAGCCACGCCGCCGAAATCGCGCACTGAATCTCGCGTTTTTCGTCGATGGCGCCGCGCGCCTGGCCGCGTCCCAGATACTGAATTTTCCCGCGCGGCGAAACCGCCGCACCGCAGCATTCGATGTCGTGCGGCGCACCCGGAAACAAAAGTTTGGGCGCCACAACCGCGCAATCGGCGGTGAATTCGAGAAAATAGCCGAGTTTTTCCAGCCAGTCGCTCTGCGCGATCAGGGTGTCGTTGTCCAGAAAAGCGATGAACTCGCCGCGGGCCACTTTCAAGGCCTGGTTGCGGCCTCGCACCGCGCCGATGTTGGTTTCGAAACGCAGGGTCTCGACTTCGAGGCCGATTTGAGTCGCCTCGATTTCAAACCATTTCAAAACCTGCGGAGTTTGGTCTGTGGAGCCGTTATCGACGTTGACGATTTGCAGCGGGCGCGCGCTACAACGCAGCACGCTTTCGAGACAGGCGCGCGAATAAGCGCTTTTGTCGTGGTGCAAAATGACGAGAGAAAACGACATGGGATGCGGGACAGCCAAGGGACTCGCCGCGCAGTTTAAGCCTACGCTTGCCGAAACGCAAAACCGCGCCCTGCTGTGGCAGAGCGCGGTTTGGGATCAAAAGGCGGCGAAAACAAATTTGCGGCGCGAAACCAAAGGTTTACGCCTTCATCGCGCATTTTTCCTCGTTTGGCTCGACGGCGGGCGCTTCGGCACCATCGCACGGCCCCATTATCATCGTGAGCGCCGCGCCGCTCAGAGTGCTGACCCCGGCGCCGCGCCCGCGCTGGGGCATGTGATCGACGCCCGCCGCTTGCAGCGCGCCGACCCAAGAACCGAAATTTTCCTTGCGCCGCGCGGCCCGGTAGATGCCGGGTTCGTGTTCTTCGATGTAGGCCCAGCCGAGCGGTTTGCCCTCGACGGACAGCTCTTGGATGGTGCGTAGAATTCGGGCGCGCGTCCAGACGCGGCCTTCGCGCATCTCCTCGTGATCGAGACCCGCCGCCGACACCGCGCGGCGCCAGGAGCCGAAGTATCGGTGCGCGCACGCCGCCAGATACAGGCTGCGATTTTTGATTTTGAAGCGGGGATCGAGCAGATCGTGGCCCTGGGCGTGCATCTCGCGGATGCGCGCCAGGATTTCCTCGCGGTTCCAGCGCTGTTTGACGCGCTTGAGTTCGTCATAATCCAGGTTCGCCGCTTCGATGGCGGCGCGCCACGAACCGAAATGCGAGCGCGAACGCGCCGACGAAAACAGCGCCGAATTGGTCTGCTGAATCGCGGTCGGCGACAAATCCATGCCCTCGGCGTGAAGTCGCCGGATCTCTTCGATGAGTCGGTCTTTCGTCCAAATGCGTCCCGGCATAATGTTCCTTTGAAATTCGATGGAATGGAATGGCGCCCGCCTCAAAGCCCTTGAAAAGCACTTGACAGGCGCCATTCCTTTTTCATCCTACATTTTAACCTTTATCTCGCTATCATTTCAAACTTTTTTCGAAATTCAGCGGTAAATTTTTTAACTTTGGCCGCTAATTCAGTCGCTGACCGGCTCGATGAGGCCATATCCGCCGCCGCCGCGCCGGTAGACCACGCTGACGACGTTGCTTTTGCTGTCTCGAAACACGAAAAAGTCGTGGCCGAGCAGATCCATTTGCAGTGTGGCTTCGTCGGGCGACATCGGCTTGAGCGCGAACTGCTTGCGCCTCACCAAAGTCGCGGGCGCTTCGTCGGCATCGCTTTCGAGCGCGGTTTCGGACTCGGCGGGCGCCGTGGGCGTCGAAAGCGCGGCCAAAGTCGCGGGCGCGGTGAGGCCGGGCGCGGTTTTGGGGTTGAGAACGATGCCGTTGGCGTCGTCGCGGTTGTTCTGGCGCCGGTCTTTGTGCTGCACCTTGTCTTTGTAGCGTGCGAGTTGGGTTTGGAGTTTGTGCAGCGCAGCGTCGAAGGCGGCGCGCAGATCGTGGTTGCGCTCCTCGGCGCGATTGATGAGTCCCGCCGAACGCAGCGTGACTTCGACCACATGATGCCCGCGCTGGTGCGACACGCGCACCTGCGCGTCGTCGAGGCGCGACCACAATTTTTCGAGACCGTGCAACTTCTCTTCGAAATGAGCGCGGATTTGCGGCGATACCTCGCAGCCGCGCGCCTGAACATTGACAGCAGAAAGCATATGTCTCCTCGTCAAAAGGCCCGGCCAAACGCTCGAAAAACGACATCGCGCTTAAAACCCGACCTTTGCTAAATCCACCGCCGAAGACCATTCTCCGGGCGGCCTCAGCACGCGCTCCGACTTTGGAAAACAGTCGATGGCGACGCGAAAAGCAGGTGAACCCTCAAACCAAAACGGCCAGAAAACCCTTATTCCGGGGCGCGAACCGCAACGCAAACCGCGTGACAGGCCATGCCCAGACCGGCGCCGAGTGCGCCCAAATTCTCCGCCGTCTTGCCTCTGATATTAACGCACTCGGTCGGGATTTGCAGCCATTTTGCCAGGTTTGTTTGCATCTGCGGGACGTAATCCGCGATTTTGGGCTTTTGCGCGATGAGAACCGCGTCCACGTTGCCGATTTGCCAGCCCGCCTGGTGCGCTTTGCCCACGATCTGAGCCAATAACAGGCCGCTATCGGCGCCTTGCCACTTCGGATCGGTGTCGGGAAACAGCCTTCCGATGTCGGGCAAACCGCACGCGCCGCAAACCGCGTCCGAAATCGCGTGCAGAATCACGTCGGCGTCGGAGTGGCCGTCCAAACCGCGCTCGAAAGGCACTTCCACGCCCGCCAGAATGAGTTTGCGGCCTGCGATGAGGCGGTGCGAATCGTAGCCGATGCCGACGCGAAAAGGAATCATGATGGGTGGGATTTTGGAAATGGCTGTTAGCGAACGGCAGCGGCGACGCAGCGAAATTAACCCCAAAATTATAGCAACCGATGCCGTTGGCGGCGTTTTGGCGAGCATATCGGCGCCGTGAGTCTGGACTTAGATATGGGCGTCGATAGGTAGTGGTCAAATGCGGAGGGACAACGAACCGCGAGCGTGAGCGACCAGTTGTGCTTGGACGTTCATAACAAGAGCCGGTCGCT
>JAABUN010002527.1_pt1 | contig 32143 bp, 29 predicted proteins | sample 5559311 | NCBI WGS metagenome assembly JAABUN01 (sample SAMN10711877, study PRJNA513370) | rock metagenome | isolation source: Antarctica rocks | place: Antarctica: Victoria Land, Siegfried Peak sud | reverse complement strand
CTCTCACCAAGTCGGCCACCAAGTCGGCCACCAAAATTATCCCACCAAGTCGGCCACCAAGTCGGCCACCAAGTCGGCCGCTTACTAATCCACCAAGTCGGCCACCAAAATTTCTCCCACCAAGTCGGCCACCAAGTCGGCCACCAAGTCGGCCACCAAAATTCTCTCACCAAGTCGGCCACCAAGTCGGCCACCAAATTTCTCCCACCAAGTCGGCCACCAAGTCGACTTGGTGTATTAGTAAGCGAGCCGACTTGGTGAGAGAAATTTAGTGGCCGACAATGGATGAGTAAGCGGCTGACTTGGAGGCCGACTTGATGTCGAAACGCGTGCAATCTTTCTCGCCATACGTTCATCCATGATCCAGTACGACTCGTAGTATGAAGCAGTTTTCTGATCGTTCTAGAAGTTTACAACTGATGTTTGAAAGGGCTATGTTTTACCTGCAGCGTACTTACGCCTGTTGTTTCAGCCCGTGCTACTTCTCATATTCACAGCTTCCCTCTCGTTCCATCGCAAGTAACTATTGATTAAAGAAAGAAGCTTATAACTTTGAACAAAGAGCACAATTCAACTTCCCTACTTAAAAGAATTGGCTAGTTTGCAAAGTACATTGGCAGATAAAGTCCATATAACATTCCACAAAAATCTTGTTAAAGCAAGTACCAATACCACGACACGTTAGAAAAAAATGGTTCGTGACAGCTTCGCGTTACGAGGGTGGGGCAGCTACGGCCTTAATCATAATAATGTGTATCTCTCAAAGTTAGCAGTTACACGATGCAGTGTTCATCAACACACGAATATATTCAACAACCCTTGATGGATGCATCCAATGTACCCTAGAATTGACACTTATTGACTTCGAAGATGAAGCTGCAAATGATGCCCAGGATGCTTCAAAGTGATCCAAGATGAAGTTACACCTCCATGACTCAAGAGTTCAGATGCGCTCTCAGATACGTCGAAAGCTCCCGCACTCCATTGAAGAAGTATGAGAGCCATTACCCTTTGGGGGACTTGAAGAATCCATGGGAGGGGTTGCTTGATGGTATTTAGTCCGAAACGAAGGAATATGTAAGACTTGGTAGAGGGGGCTACCAAAGTCTCTGCAGCGCTGGAGGACGAAATGCTTAGGTGCATGCTCAATAACACGCTAAAAAGAATGCTGGAGTGCATGCCGGAGATGACACCGAGGGGGCTTGAGCTGCCAACGGCGCCTCATCAGTGGTTCTATCCTTCAAAGGCCGCTGCAGAAGAGCTAAGTAATGTCAGCAGGATTTCCGAAGGCTCTATACTGAGCGATTCTACCTTCGAGTCGGGCCATTGTTGTCCTTGTACGGAACAATAGCAATCCGATATCCCAATACTCGCTCTGCCCAATGAGGCGGTCGCTGAATTCACGCCTTCTGTTGAATCCGCAAGGGGGCCAGCGCCGGTAATCTCCTGGTCTAACGGATGTCCTTCGTAGACTTATCCATAAAGCTATCACTCAGGAACCTTGAATGGTAGTAGCTCTTTAGCGTTCGCATGCCTGGAGTGTCACATATTACTGGTGTATCAATCGCAGTGAGTTCTCATCGGACGTCTGCACTTCCAATTAGTAGAGTTCCGAGAAGATGCTAAGTAGCTATAGCATCCATTGATGCCAGCCAGCTGCGAATATACCACCGACAACAACCCCAGGTTGGACTCGCACACTCGATCTATATATACATATATATAGTGTTTCTTATGGATTCTCATGACAATCGAGCCCTTGATGGCCAATGTCAGTGATAATCTCAATATATTGTAGCAAATTGGCATCTCACCGTAATGCTACCCCTTCCATATCTTTGAATCAATATTGACCCTTTTTGGTAGTATTTATATTTCAGATGTTGCCCTTGGTGGTACGCCCGTCGGGATTTAGAGACAAAACACCCGGTTTCTTATGTCAATGTAATCTAAGTCTTTGTGGCAATCAACACTTGCTTGCAACACCGGTAAGTAACAACATCACTCACGAATTCGTACGGCCTTCCCCACTTGACATCTTATCTTCGTCACCAGTGTCAGCATTGCCCGCGTCGGGACAGCACTCTCGAGCATGTTCAACCTTGTTCCTTTACACGCGTCTCCAGCCCTTGACACCCTATGCAGCTGACTGACAGCCCGCGCCAATACGCTGCAGTTCAGCTCTTTGTTATCGACAACACTATTGGGTAGGTGTTCATGTCACTTAGTCAACATCATCCACTGTATACTTTAGCAACCTCAACTCATCCTTCTCAACTCTTTGCATACCAAGTCACACCATTCTTAACTCATACACTAGCACAGCATATACCAGATTATCAATCAATCTCACACGCATTCAAAATGACAAGCACTTCTGCTCACGTGAAGAACCCTTCTCTTAGCACAGAGGGCTTGCCTAAGAAGAGAGGAGAGACTCGGCATGTCAACGGACAGCTGGAGTACCTTAATCTTATGACAGACGAATGGGTGAGTGTCCACACAACGCTTTGATTTGACGAAGAAATACTGATATCCTTATAGGAGCCCGCTGTACGTCTGCACGACATTCGTCGACGTGTACTTCGAGGAAACGGACAACGATACAGTATGTACACACATGTCCACAGAGATTCATTGGCTGACGTGCATAGACATCCCGAAGAAAAACGGAAACGTACTAGGCCAAGAACTACTCAATTATACCTCGTTCCTTGCTCGAGACCAAGCGTATGGTCCATTGAGATGTAATCGTAACCCAATTCTGTTTCAGCTCAAGCCTACCGACTTTGGAGTTGAGCCAACAGATTACGTTCGGGACAATGGAAATATCGTCCTAGATGCATTCGACCACGGGATTCGGGACTTTGGGGATGCGATGCCACTATGCTTGTCGACAGAGGTCGAAGGCCTTGACATCGAGACATACAAACGACGCAATATGAAGATCGCGATGTACGACATCATTGGTAAGTTTGCTCCGATTCCAGACATTCCTCTCATGCTAACAACCACGCTTAGCACGAATGCCTGGCAGCTATTGGACTGGAAGGCTTGGCCAGACCTGGCGAGACAAGCCTCCACGAGTAGGAAGTGTGAGCATGAGAGCCACCCGATTTCGTCTTCGCGCTGGATGCCTCGTATGGAACGAAAAGGGCGACAGCGAAGCCAAGAACTCGGCAATGATGAGTCTCATGCCACCAGCCATACGTACAGTCTGCGAAAACACCAATTCGACGATCTCGTTCCGGGACCTATCGAGGTCCGAGCAGACTCAGTGTGAGACTGCTACAGGACATCGTCCGGGGAAAGCTTCGAAGGTAAATCGAGCTAAGAAGGAAGCGGAAAATCAAAGTGGCTCAATCCACAGTGACGATGTGAAACAAGAAGACGAGGCTGAGGCGGGGGGACCAGAAGAAGAGGGATATGGAGAAGAAGCTTCTCGAGCTGCTGTTAGGCCTACTGCCGAGTCTACCTCTCGAAAAGGGCTGGGCCGAGGCCACGCAAATGCGAAGAAGAGGACAAGACATGATGATTCAGCAACTGATTCTAAGCAAATGCGATCAAATAACAGTCACAAGCGATCAAGGAATCAGACGTACTCGGACGAGGAGGATGCCAAAGAGCAGCCGCCAACCAAGCATCGACGCACGGGGAATGCGCCAGATCCAGAAGAATCGAGTAGCGAACACGAGCCAGCCTTTGTTGAAAGGCCTGCCGGACGACGACATACGAGTCGAGCACAAATTGAGGTCCAATCATCCCGCGCTGATGCTGAAAGCGCACTGCTCTTCGGAGAGGCTATCGCAAGTGCTTTGAAAGTTACTCAGCCATCATCTAATATCGAAAATATGGATGGATTAGAGTATCTGAATTACGACGAGGAGCGAGATGCAGAGGGTGACTCGCCATCGTGGATTTCTAACAATCTGACACGGGGCACGAGCTTCGAAGATGAGGAGACCAGATCATTGACCGAGATTATCGATGAGAAAGGCGCATGGTTCGCCACGAAGCAAGGACCTCGTCTTCCAAGGGGCCATCCCACGAGCGGAAGCACTGCTAACGATCAGTCCGACGATCAAGCGTTGCGTTACAACACGATCCCAGAAGAAGAGACGCAGGATGATGGAGCAGAGGAAGAAGCGGATGTTATCACGGCTTCCAGGACGATATCGAAACGAATGAGACGAAGTATTGCTCAAAAGGCGCCCAGGAATACCAAGCTTGCTGACACCATGAGGTTGGCTACACGACGTACTAATTCTCCGGAGCTTGTCGGTGCCGCCCCAAATAATTCGACTGATCGTAGAAAGCTGAAGCATGCTGTACGACGAGACGCTCAGAACAAGGCACCATACGCCGGTAATGGGCAGCTACCTCTTCCTGATGCCTCATCATCTTTTGCAGACAACGCTCTAGTGGAATCCTTCGTTGATTTTGGTGATCGCATTCCAGACACCAGCCTCGATCAGTTCCACCTACCCGAACCACTTACTTCCCTCTCAGAAAATACTCAGATGTCGCAAGGATTCGATCGGAACGACGTAGCATCATACTTGAACTTCCCGGAGACATCCTTATCCGCGGTATCAACCGACGCATATCCCCTACTAGATGGATTTGATCCACTTAAGAACACCTATGCCGACAATGGTCCTCAGCCTAGTGAGCACGGAGGACATTTGGACTTTGTCAATGACGAGGTAGACCTGAATGCTCCAGACATCGCGTTAGCATCCTCGCACGGGGCTCCTACTGAGGTAAGCTTCGATCCCACCTGCGAAGGATTCCTGAGCGAGGTGGCGGCCGGGGTTGAGGCTGGAGATTATCGCTATGTTACTCCTATGTCCTCAGAAAATAAGAAACTTGTCGAGCGTGTTTTGGAGCTTTCTCGAGCAGACTTCTTCCAGAAGACTGGGCACCATATTCCAAGACATGTTGTGGACGACTATAAGGGTGAGACATATGCTTCCCAACAGCGGCGACTGGACGCACATTTCGAGAGCGAGCGCATCGAGGCCGGCAATTACGACGGTGAATCGATCTACTGTCTTCCTCAGTGGCTTGGGGGATTCGATCGAAGTTGGCGGAGTGCGCTGGACGAGGAGGGAATCAGGCTTGAGGACGTCACGCAAGATTACGATTTCTGAGGTGATGCCCACTGCATATGAACGGCTGGTCGTGTTGGTGAAGGGATGATCGTGACTCTCCCGTGACAAGGAGGCGGGTTTCGAGGTCTAGACCATGGGTCTCGGTCAGCAGTCCCTTTGAAGCATGAGAAGAGTAAGAGAACGAAGAGAATGTGATCTCCAGGACCGTAGCAGGAATCGCCTATGGATATACCTAGACAGGTCACTAGCATTACATAATTCCTCAAAGCAAATATCCAAGATCTTGCAGAACCATTGTTGTAAGTCTTAGTATGTATGCTGTAAACTTCTGGCGAAGGTTCAAGATTAATATAGAAGTTCCAGTGCCTACCTAGTGCTGTCGCACTTGTATGGAATTTTGTTCGGCTGGGAAAACGACTTTGAGGTTTGAAAGATATTTTGAGCTGTCCTCGCAACTCTGTGAACCCTGGAAAAAGATGCTGAGAAACCCTTTCACTCGGCTGACCTTGCCTATGTATCCATTGCCAAAAGATTTAGCAACCGTCGTGCCCAATCTCCTTTGTTGAACTATATAGCTCCCTTTCGACGTCGAAGGACATGCTCCTTGCCTCAAGAAAGTCTCCGCGTGCTGCGAGCGATCCACGATGCCAGGAATTGAAGCATGTGCTTCCCCGCGTACCTGACAAAGTACCCACTGCGTCCATAAGATAATCGACGCTACCAGCTACCAATGCAACGTGAAAGGTGAAACCGTAGGCCGAGCGCTGTTGTACATTAGAAGCGTGTTTACTAAACAAGCCACTCAGTCGGCCTACCAAGACGGCTGCTTACTAATCCACCACGTCGGCCACCAAAAATTCCCTCACCAAGTCGGCCACCAAGTCGGCCACCAAGTCGGCCACCAAGTCGGCTGCTTACTAAGCCACCATGTCGACCACCAAAATTCTCCATCACCAAGTCGGCCATCAAGTCGGCTACCACGTCGACTACCATGCACCTATGATACCTCTTATTATCACTGGTCTTCATGTCAGGACAATTTCAACAATGAAGTACGTTCAACCACAAGCAGCATTAAGTGGACGATATTGACGGGATATAGATAGCCAAAGTGAAGTAGTGGATGAGCAGTGAGCGGGCGTCACCTCTTATAAAGCAAGCAACGATGGTGGATAAGGTAGAGATGCCCATTAGCCAATAAAGCGGAGCAGTACGAAGTGGTGTCCATGGGCCGTATAGCAAGTCCCCGCCAACATTCCAATCTTTCAATGCAGTATGCGCATGTGGGTGTATGCTCTGCTATGGCTTCTGCATAGCTCTCCCACGTTTACCTTAAAATGTATAGTATATTCACTTATACATCTCTCGTCTTTCAATATTTGATACATGATCGTGTCATGATTGTTATCAGCGAATCACAACTTTAGTACAAATACTTTGATCGAATCTTGTATTTTCTATAACGATTCTATTACATTCTCAGATCCTTGACAGTGATCAGTTCACACACTCCAATTCCCTGACTGCAGACATCGTACCATCGTTAACGACGACCGGAGGTTCGGCTATCGTACTTACTGCCCTCGCGCCTCGACTCCCTGATCGGCGGCTCTTGAAAGCTCACACGACGCCCCGAGCTACGTGTCGAACCACGCTGAGAAGCCTGATGCTGAGGCTGCTGCACATAGCCCTCATCATCCGAATAGTCAACAGCACGTGATGCCTGATGGCTCCTCTGTTGCTGCGGGTCATGAATACTCAACGCAGGAAGTTCCTCTCGGATAGATCTCGAGTCATGACGACTACCTCGAGGCTCATGACGGCTCATCCTGGAATGTTGATCAGCGCGAGAGTCATAACGAGTATGACTAGGCCCATGACGGCTCATTCTGGATTGCTGATCAGCGTGAGAATCCTGACGGCTTCTACTCTGATGTTGTGATTGTCCATGAATACTCAATGCCGGAAGTTCGTCACGGACTGCTCTGGAATCTTGACGACTGCCTCGAGACTCATGATGGCTCGTTCTGGAATGCTGGTTAGTACGGGAGTCTGGATGATGACTCACCTGTCGCGACTGCGCCCTTGACATTCCGATTGGAACTTCCTCTTCATAAGCAGGAGCGCGAGAACCTCGGAGTGATGGACCACCTCGTGACATCGTCCGGTGCTGCGAAGGTGGTGCATCACGTCGTGACATCCCAATCGGAACTTCCTCTTCATACGCAGGAGCGAGAGAACCCCTCGGTGCCGATCCCCGTTGAGACATCTGCTGGCGCAGCGAAGGAGGTGCATCCCGCTTGGACATACCGATTGGAACTTCTTCCTCATAATCAGCATGCGTGTTCCGTGCTGATGGTTCTCGTCGTGACATCCCGACCGGAACCTCCTCGACATAGTCGACTGGGCCTTTGCTGCCGCGGGAGAGGGCGGAGCGGGGGTGGTCGGAGCCGGAGGCTTGACCGGGACGCTTGCGGGTCCAGGCTTGTTTTTTGGCGTCCATAGTGGTGGGGGTGAAGAAACCCATGTTCTTGCTAGAGGAGGAGGTGGAGGCTGGTGGTTCTGTGATGTATGTGAGAAGGCTGTTAAACTGTGGATGCTGTGATGTTGATTGTGAGGAAGAGTGATTGGATTCGATGGTTTCTTGACTTTGGGAGAGGATAGAATTTATATCCCTCGAGAAAGATGTCATGTTGTCAGACAAAGAACGTGGACGTCCTAAAGGACGAACACCAATAACCATCGTCGAGTCGACACATTGACTCCTGTCCTTTGTTATGATATCCCTTGATCAAGCTTCCATTGCACTCTTTTCCCTTTGAGATCTTCGCTATGAAAACGCATTGTCCAGCCCTTCCAATTTCACCAGCCAGACAATGCCATCGCTTTTGGTGTTCTCTCCTTTCTCCACCTTCTCAATCCCTTCATCTCTTTCATCCCAGTCCCCGCTCCCTCTCCAATCCACCCACCCTCTCTCCCAATCCATTCATCTCTCCCTTCCCAATTACGCCCTCCGTCCAATCCGCCCCACCCTCTCAATCCATTCACCCCTTTCTTCCCTTTCTTCCCATCCTCCTCCTCCCCGTCCCCCTCAACCCACCACCATTCCTTCCCCCAACATCAAAATGTCCCACACGCGCCCATCTCGTCTCATCAAAGTCTAGGTACCTCCCTTGTAGAATCTGTAGCAGAAGGTATCAAGTCAAACCCCATTGCACCTTCCTAAAGCAAAACCCATCAAAACCCAACACACTTGACTTATCCCAAACTGACAAGAGATACATACTAGAACAACATCCCGCTGCCAAGAATGGATGGCTGTCATCGACGCGCAGGGAATGGCGGGTATGATCGATTTTATAAATGCCATGAGTGGAGAGAGAGGAATAGGGAGAGGAAGCCGATATAGGCTGGGAGGGGAAGAGGATGACGGAGATAGGATAGGATAGGCGGGTGGAGTGGAGATCGATGGGGGTCAGTCATGGCTGTCTCTTCGTGGAAGTTTTGGGTCTTCGGTATAATGATTTAAAACGGCTTCGGGATGAATAATAGTGGATAGCAGATGCGCAGTCGAGGAGATGATGATAGTAGATCCTTGATTCTGGGACCGTCCAGTTAGCTGAGTTGGTACATCAGTAAAGTAGGTTGTAATAAGCGTCCGACTTGGTCAACCTACACCACCAAATCGGCTCACCAAGTCGGCCACCCAAATTTCTCTCACCAAGTCGGCCACCAAGTCGGCCACCAAGTCGGCTCCCACTAAGTCGGCCACTAAAATTCTCCCACCAAGTCGGCCACCAAGTCGGCCACCAAATTTCCTCACCAAGTCGGCCACCAAATCGGCTCCCACCTAGTCGGCCACCAAATTTCTCCCACCCAGTCGGCCACCATATCGGCCACCAAGTCAGCCCACCAAGTTTCCCTCGCCAAGTCGGCCACCAAGTCGCCTCCCCAATTAATCCACCAAGTCGTACTTGGTAGCCGACTTGGTGGCCGACTTGGTGGCCGACTTGTTGTATCAGTAAGCAGCTGACTCTCTAGCTGATTGAATGGCTGATTGAGTGGTCAATTGAGCTCCCGACTTGGTAGACTAATTCAGAAGACAACTTTGGAGGCCGATGACACGGGATAAGCCCTTATGGTCGGAATGGTTGACATATCAATAAATAAGTTACCGGCTACCTGAAATAGGAATCCGATACTTCAAACCAAGCGCTGGTATCGTAGTTGTCGAGACGGTAAGTTTGCTGCATATCGAGGTCTGTATACCAGGAATGTGCTGGACCATGAAGGCACTCTGGGAGTCTACCAAACATGTTATACTTGAAGTCATTGCGTTGCCGATGTTGTCCTTGACATAGACGAAGAAGCTTTGAGCATTATGAAAGACGAGAAGTTCTGGTACGTCGTTCGTAATCGACGAATCAAATGATTCTATTTCACTCGCTCATATGTTGCTAGAGATATTATTACCTCTATTTCCTCTCTTCTTAGTGTTAATCGGTGCGCTTACATAATTCATGCGTCGACTTGCGTATACCCTATAGCAGTAGCCTTGCCTAGGAAAGCATTCCTATCGTAGTCATAGTTGGTGCAGGGAACTTGTTGCCCAGGAAGAAAGAGTATGATAACGTCCCCGCTGTGAGAAATATAGCAGGAGACCTGAACTATGGAGAAAGGAATTGTACATAACGTGAATATAAAGCTATCCCAACTCTTCTCACCTATCCTTTGGTAAAAATCTATCTTGATCTGATCTTGTGTAAAGATTCGTCGTCTCTATGGAAATGGTTTTAATATTTAGATTTGAACTAAGAGATTTTCTCTGGTGAGTGTAGAACAGCGAGAATTTAAATTGACGAGGTAGCGTGTTCGCCGAAAGGGCTTCTAGAGGTGAGGAATCGATTGGTGATATTTGTAGGATACCTCAATTGAATTTTATGGTGTGGTGTGGAAGTATTGTTGGTATCGCTGGTCTCATTTGCCGGGCTGTGGGCTTGCATGGGGGCCGCCGACCAACGTGACTGGGGAGTACGGATGACAGCGTGCTCAGGAGCGCGATAATCCAGGTGCTGCTTTCACTTGAACCACTTGAAATTACCATGTGTCAGGAGGTTGACATGGTGGCCGACCTAGAGAATCTTTAGGGGGTCGACCTGATAGCCGTCTTAGTGGCCGACTCATCTAATGGCCGACTTGGTGGACGATCTGGTGGCCGACTTGGTGGATTAGTAAGCGAGCCAACTTGGTGGACGATCTGGTGGCCGACTTAGTGGGAGCCGACTTGGTGGCCGACTTAGTAAGAGAATTTTGGTGGCCGACTTGGTGGCCGACTTGGGGGGAATTTTGGTTTGGTGGCCGACTTGGTGGCAGAAATTTGGTGGCCGACTTGGTGGCCGACGTGGTGGATTAGTAAGCGAGCCGACTTGGTGGCCGACTTGGTGGCCGACAATGGATGAGTAAGCAGCCGACTTGGTGGCCGACTTGGTGGGGGAAATTTGGTGGCCGACTTGGTGGGAGAATTTTGGTGGCCGACGTGGTGGATTAGTAAGCGAGCTGACTTGGTGGCCGACTTGGTGGCCGACTTACTCGTAGTGGGAGACCGACTTGGTGCGACTGGGGTTCTGACTTGGTCGGAGAAGCAGCGCTGGTTATTTCATATCCCTTTCTCGTCACACTCATGTGTAAGACCACTGCCTGATTCAAGTCTCGAGCGACTGAACGTTCTCTATGATCTTGGCTGATACAAAATCATCCAGCAACCATAGCTTCCTTCGGCATTTCTTCTTCATGCATACCATCCCCCATGTCCAGCTTTTCCCTTTCCGACTTCCCTCCCTGCTCTAATTTGGCCTTTCCAAGGATGTTCTCTTCTTCCAGCTTCCTCTTGTCTTTCTTGCTCATGGTCAGGCTTCCCTTAGCCAAAGCCTCTTTCAGCAATGGCCGAACATATGGCTGGCACACCCACCAGGGTCTCTTACATGCTTTGACCGTCGCTACTGTACTTTCTTCCTTGTCAAGGTTGGCTTGTTGCTCTATTTCGTCAGGTAAGTCAGACTCTTCATATTTGTCTGGATCGGCGTCGTAGTCTAGGAGACCATCTTTGACGGCAGCTTCAACCATCTGAAGAATATTCTCGTATGCGGCCATGTCGCCTGCGCGAGAGCGACCCAGGGCATCGCGGACGTTGTGGTGCTTTGTGACCAGTGGTCGCAACAGATGGAAGAGATGGGGTTGTATGGCGAGAAGATTCGGCGATGTAGGCTTGAGGTCCTTGTGGTCGCGTTTCCGTTTCTTTGCCGGCCGCTCATCTTCTTCTTCAGGGACTTCGCTCGAGATGACCGAGGTGTCTTGAGTCAGTGGATCGGACGGTAGGAAGAGCGGCTTTCGCACTGGTGACGGCTTCTCAAGCACATGTTCGTAGAGTATATCGATGTAACGCCTGAAGACAGCATCCATGCGGTAACCACCCTTACCATCTCTGCCCCTCCAATATTCCCTGTTGTCGCTCTCAGCATCTGGTGGTTTCGCGAAAATAGTCGGATCATATAAGTTCCCTTCAGCGCTCATAACCCCATCAGCACCTGTGGCTTGGAGACACCGGTGTATATCGCCATGCCGCAGAATATTGCCATTCGCGAATATAACAGTATCCGGCGGTAGGTTTGCCCTTAGATATCGCAGCGCCGACCAGTCCGCCAGGCCGGTCTTATGTCCCTTCTGATCTCGTTGCCGTCCATGTACTGTTATGACACTAGCTCCAGCAGAAAGTATCATTTGCGCATACTGCAGCGTCTTCTCCTTAGATTCCAGTATCCGCATCTTGGCAGTCACTGGCACGTCAAGGTTGAGGTGGAGCTTGTTGATCAGTTTGTAGATGAGATTCCAATCTTCCTGTAAGAATGCTCCATAATTCCCTCTTCTTGCAATTCCCTGCGGGCAGCCTAGATTGAGGTCGACAGCATCGCAGTATGGCTCAACGTACCGCGCAGCTTCAAGCAGCTCGTCCGGAGAGTTTGCGCAGAACTGTACGAAGAGTGGTCGGTCGATCTTGGGATGACCGTCAAGATATAAGTCGGAGGAAAAACCGTCGGGTTTTTTGTTCGCAGGCGTAGTAAGGCTGGATCTCGTAGGCTGGAAATGGTGGTCCCGAAACTTGACTGTCTCGATAAACATCCGAGCGTGTAACATGGGTGTATAAGCTAAGAGGTCTTTTGACGACTCTGGAGTCATGAATGATCTGGTAAGCATCCGCCATGCCTGTAGTCCTAGGTCAACTCGTGAACATGGGATGTGGACGAGAAGAAAGGCATACGAACTCTGACTGATCCACCATCGGTGCGAGAATCATTTTCGGGCTACCCAAGCTCTCGTAGAAAGCTCGGCCGGCCAGTTTTCGCCGTACACTTGATTTTGGCAAATTGCTGGAGGCTGATTGAGATTGGTCCATTGTAGCTGATTGATCATTGCTGATTGCCATGCTGAATACTCTTCGATTCCGAGGGGCGTTGCCACAGCTGGCTCGAAGTACTCGTGCCAGCCTCCAGGCTCGCCAGGACAGTATCTCCAGCCTGAAAAGTGTATCGCTGTCCAAGGGTATCAGTCTCGGACTTAGCACAGCTTCAACTGGTAACGGTGGCGCATCAAGGATATCCATGAATCTCGCTCAGAGCCTCGTCCCACAAGCTCGGCTAATAGGCGCCCGGGTTTGGCGCCTAAGGTAGAGACCCCTAGAGCTTTGGTGTCTCCGTTTAGTTCCTTGACCAACACTTTCGCCCCTCCTTTGCGATTTCGTGCGTATGGAAATAAACCCAGGGGCATTGTTTTCTACAGATGTTGCCTTTGCAGTCAACTACATTCTCTGTTCATACGCAATGGAGCAACTTCATGGTTGTCTTTATCTTAGTCGAAAATTATTACGATTTCATACATCATCTGAAAATAATTCTAGCTTTTACCTGCATGGCAATAGCCATTCTCTATATTGATCACTGGCATCGATGAGGATGCACAGGCATGTCTATGTCCCGCCGTCTACCATGCAACTCAAATGCGTGCCACATTGACTCCATTCACGTTGTCTGCCATTCTAGCAGCCTTGCTATCCCCATTGCTCTGCATACCTGCACCCATGCCGGCTATCTCCATCTCTTCTGCTTTCGTGGCAGCTTCCCTCGTCTTGTCCGCATCAACCGTCTCCTTTGCCAATTTCGCCTTTCGCTCTTTCCTCTCACTGAAGCGGTCGCCAAACAACTCAAACCGAGGTCTCATGATGACTGTGTATTTCACAAGCTCTTCCATGCAATCGACAAGTCTGTCTCTATTACCACTCGGCTTGAGCCGACTATTCTCATCGCCGTCGTCCGTAAACTGTGTATACGCCATTGGCAAACTAGATTGATTAGGAATGCAAAACATCCGCATCCATCGGCCAAGAATTCGCAATGCATTCACGGCGTTAAAGGATTGTGAGCCGCCGTTGACCTGTATGACTGATAGAGTCCGACCTTGGGTGGGCCGTACGCTACCTGTCGATAACGGGATCCAGTCTATTTGGTTCTTGAAAACGCCCGTCTTGAAGGTCAGGGAATTGAGCGACTAAATGATATTGTAGAGGCTCACCAAAATACCGTGCTGTTCCGGTGTACACCATACGTGGCCATCGCTCCAGCGACTGAGGTCACGCAGCTCCCGCACTTTATGGTGCTTCTCGTCGTTGTCATTTTTGATGGGAAGTTCGGTGGGGTCGAAGACGCGGACGTCGCAGCCTAGTCGATCCAGAATACGCGATGCTTCGAAGGCCATCAGCTTTGAGTACGACCTGTATTTACAGCTGTAAGCGCGCTTCATGCATCGTTTGGTCAGTTTACCAAGCCTAGTGTGCCTATTGGTTTTGGTGATCGAGTCGTACCTCTTCCGCAAACTACCGTAGAGTACCAGAATTCGCAAGGGTTGAGCTGTTGCAAGGAGATCTTGTCGCGCCATCTCTTCCGCAGTGTCGAGCTCCAGCTCTGATATCCAGTCTGATGCTCTTATCTGCTCATCTAAAAGAAACGGCCGGTAGGCAGTACGATTGTTTGAAGGCTTTTCTAGGTCTAGCTTGTCAAAAGCGGGCTCTGATACTTGCGTCGCCATCGTCGCTGATATGATCTTGGAAATGACAGAAGAGTTGCAATGACTTCGGCCGCTGGTAAACCGTCGGACATATGAGGGACGAGCGTAGATCAAAGCGGTAATTTCTTCTGACAACACGACTGTTTTGTACATTAATTCCGCTAGGGCAGCTTCTCAATGAGCCAATGCTACCTTTTTCGAAAGAGAAAACGTTGCGAAATGAAAGGGACGATCATAATTATTTACAAGGTTGTCGTCGGCGATAAGATTTGGGGAGAGAACGGCCAATCAAAGCAAGCCAGGATGTCACTGCATGCCAAGACGCCAAGGAGAGCAATCTACGCGTATTTACTTTATCAGAGCACAACCCTTTCTCATCCGCTTTGAGATTGACAATGGCTTTGGTCTTGAGAATACTAATGGCACCATCTTGCGTACCATGTGATTTCTTATATTGTATAGATCTTTAAAGCGAATGGCTCGATCCTACAGATGAATGAAGCCTTCTCTACATATGTGCCAGATTGCTAGACTGCACAGCCCGTCTTTAACCCAATCATGCCTGATATCCATCCATCAGTTGAGTGTATTCCTCCCCAGCATCCCTCCAGCCCTTGACACCATCGACAAGCGTCATGCTCTTCATGCAGGTGTCTTTCTGATCTTGGATATAATCATCAAACCAACCAGCCGCACAGTTTCCTCGCCCTCGAGATGAGCCTGGCGAGGACAGAAGTTAGCAGTGCAGCTGTCTTGAAACCAGAATGGGACGGAAAGCAATGACGCCGAGATTGGACTTATGATTAATCTCAAGCCACAGAGTGAAAGTTTGCTGACCGCAATACCAAATCACCACTTCTATCTTCGCTGCGGATAGAACAGCATATAGGGTGGGGATAGATGGGTACAGGCTCTGTGCGGGGAGGTTCAGAGACCCTTGAATGGTCCCTCCCTTCGTGGCAATTAGCATCGAACAAAGTATAGGGGTACTAGAAAGCTCGGGTCTCACCTCGTGGTCGTTCCTCCGCAGGTCAACAAGGATGAACTCCTTTCCTACTTTCTTGCCATCTCGAAAATCTTGCAGCAATTCGGCGCGAGATATTGAGGATGGAGAGGCGTTCCTGGGTGCGGGATACGCTGCATGCCAGGGTGTTTCGGTCTGTGTTTTGGAGGCGGAGGTTGTATTTTCAGTGGCGGCCATCACTGCCAGAACGGAGTATATTTTCGCTCGTGTAAATTGATGTTGGGAGGGGTTGGGCAATTCAAACACCCTTTATTGAAGTAGACTGGGTTCGTCCTATATGTGGGTTACTACATAGTGCGGCATTAATACACCACACTACTGATCAGCCTTTTGGTTAAATGGTAGCTTCCTGTTCCCAGCCATTTCTATTGAGAGGCTTCGGTATGTCACTAGGGAGCTATGATTGGTTGAAGCATGCCGGCCACGGAAAGTTCTCTGGCTGGAGGCGAAGGCATGATCGAAGCCCGGCGGTCTTGAACACCATGTCGATGACTAGTAGCTCTTGGTTTAGTCCATCTGTGAGACAGATTGGTTTTCATCTGCAATCGAAAAGGTTCGACGAGGCTTGGCGTACGTGCGGAGGATGTCACTGAGCGTTCCCGATTGGATGATGGAACCTCAGGGCCTTGGCGCCACCACCCCAAACTGTCTTTCATTACATACATGTCTTCTCAGACTAATATATCTTAATATATCTACTGACTGTTCCTTTACCTCACGTATGCAATAACGAAACCCAGCATTTCCCACCACTTCTCCAAAAGACATGTGATTGAAGTAAAAATCTCATAACATAATCCTCGAACAATCGCCACAATGCCTACATCCCCATCACTAAGAAACAACCCTCCAGCGTCAGAAAGCCCTATGAATCCCCACGATACCGAAAAACAAGAGATAGAAGCAGCTATAGCACCAGACAAAGTCTCAGCATTCAAAGGTCTAGGATGGCTAGATCGATTCCTCGCACTCTGGATCATCTTAGCCATGGCCATTGGCATCATCCTTGGAAACTTCGTCCCAAATACCGGTCCAGCATTACAGAAAGGCAAATTCGTTGGGGTATCTGTTCCTATCGGTGAGCACAATAACCTCATACCAAACATTCATAGCGTGAGACTCACCACCGATAGCCATTGGATTACTGGTCATGATGTATCCCATCCTGTGCAAGATCAAATACGAAAGTCTCCATCATGTTTTCCGGAGACGCGAGATCTGGATCCAGATTGCATTCAGTATCGTGATGAATTGGCTTGTTGCTCCCTTCTTGATGGTAGACCTCTCAATCATCGTACAGCGTGCGTTGCACGAGCTGAAGTGTACTAGCTGGGTCTTTCATGGGCTTTTCTGCCAGATAAGCAGGGCCTGCGAGAGGGGTTGATCCTAGTAGGACTTGCTAGGTGTATTGCAATGGTGAGCGTCCCCACAACCTGCCAAAATATCTTCCAGACTGATATACCATCACAGGTCTTAATATGGACCGGCCTAGCTGGCGGCGACAGTGAATACTGCGCTATCCTCGTCGCCGTCAATTCCATACTGCAGATGGTCCTCTACGCACCCCTCGCTATCCTTTTCATCAAAGTTGTCAGCCACGCCGACTCAACCGTCTCTGTCTCCTACACAACCGTAGCGACGAGTGTGGCTGTCTTCCTGGGTATACCACTAGGAGCAGCCATCGTGACCCGCTTCGGGCTTCGAAAGCTCACGAGTCCGTCTTGGTATGACACCGTCTTCCTTAAATGGGCGGCACCGTGGTCATTGATCGGGGTGCTCTTTACGATCCTCGTACTCTTCGCCTCGCAGGGTCATCAAGTTGTACATCAGATCGTTTCTGTAGTTCGAGTGGCTGCTCCCTTGATCGTGTATTTCGGCATCATATTTTTCTTCACCCTACTTGTCACGCATAGACTGGGCTTTGGGTATAAGCTGTCCGCCACCCAGAGTTTTACGGCGGCAAGCAACAATTTCGAGCTTGCTATCGCTGTTGCGGTTGCTACCTTTGGTGCGAACAGTGATCAAGCTCTTGCGTCTACTGTTGGTCCGCTGATAGAGGTGCCGGTGTTGCTGGGATTGGTGTATGTGGTCAAAGCGATCGGGAAGAGGCGCGGGTGGAAGGATTAAAAGCCGCTCAGGATCTCATACTGTTTCTATGGTACTCATGTCTCAAACTTTCTTAACTATGCCAAGATAATTGAGAGATCCCTCAGTCCTCATCGTGGCTGCTCTGCAGCGCTATACTCTGTTATGAAGCTCATGGTGCTGTGCTCGGGTCCGACAGTATTCTCAAGTTGGGCTTCCGTGGAATATGGTGAAGTGATTGTTTGTCCATTCCTCTTTGCACCTTGAACGTTAAACGCATCCACCAAACGGGTATTTTCCGAGCCAAGAAGGACCAGCAATACGGACCAAGGACTGAATGGTCTTCCGTCCGGGCATTCCATGCCCATGCCACTTTGTCTGTACACATTTCTCTTCGCTAAGAAGTCACCACAGCTTTTAGTATGCCTCTCATTGTCGTGGCAGGTATGCGAGCCACTCCATCTGGCAGTCAATACACGACATTTCGCCTGCTACACCACAATGTTTATCGAACACATTCGAGTCCCATGGGCGAGGCAGAGGATAATTTTGGCGAGGCAGTAGCCAGTGTTTTGAGTGGATACCCAGTCAACCAGGAGATGATTATCTTTATGGGTTGAAGCCTTAAGCGGCAACGATACGCGTTCTCTGTGATGATGTGGCGGCGGGTCAGTGGAAAGTGACACGAGCGGACGGCCCCATAAACCCCACTGTCTTATGTATGCGACACAATAGACTATTCGCTAGAAGAACATCTGAGAAGACTGCAAGGTCTGGTCGGTCTGGTCTGCATCTCTTCGAAATTATGTAGTGATATACCAAGCTTCCTTTGCAACTAGAACAGCATTGTTCAGGCATTCTTGCCCAGTAGCGAAAGCTGGTACCCTTGGACTATGCAACGACCCGAGTCGCGTGTTGGATGAAATCTTAAGCCTGATGGATCAGCTAGTCAAAACTAAATTCACGCAGCTTTTGCTCGAGCTTCTCGAGCGGACAGATCACCTCGTGATGGAATGCCGCCTGCAAGCGAGGGTCACTGAGATCAGTTCCGCAGCCGAAGTCACACTCTACCAGCCTCTCAACAATACTATGATATCTTGGACCCATATCGGTCTTTGTAGATTTCGCTAATCTTCTGGCTGCAAAAAATTCCGTATATCGGTTTTCGCGGCCATTGTCAAGATCAACAGGGCTTTGGAGACTCTCCAACCTTGAAGAATAGGCAATTTCGAGGAGCACGACGCCAAGGCTGAACATCAATGGGTTGCGTGCTAGATTGTGAGGTGGAAAAGTAGACGCGCGAGAGAGTTGTCCGCAGGGCCCTTTGACATTGACGTTCAAATGTGGGGAGGCGAGATCTGGGGGTTCCTGTATGGATGTCATGTCACTGCCGAAGAAGTACACATCCTCACTCCGCCATGACATCTTGAGCCAAGGCGTGGAATGGTACTGGAGGACTGCAATAGCGAGAGTCTTGGCGAGGTGTAATCGATCATACAATGATATAACGCTAATAGCCTGTCGCTTCGACACATCTGATATGACATCCCCTAATGAGATAGCCGGTCGCGTCTGACGGTAACATTTGTTCGAGGATGGATAAACGAAGTTTTTGCAGCTTTCCGTGTTGTTCAACATACCCACACATTCGCTCGCTTGGAACGGCTCTCGAAGACGCCTACGAATGAAGTCGCAGAAATCTTTGCGCATACTGTCATTAGAGAGGATGGCAGTAGCTATCATAGTAGTGGATTGTATCTGCGGACAGGCTGGTACTAGAGTGCTTGACTGGAATCTAACGCTCTTCTTGGGCTTTTTCTGCAAAGTGCATGAGGACGTTCCAATCTGTCGCTTGAGTGAACGGGTAAGATTGTCCTGACCGTTGTCTGAAGCATCGGAGCGAACCATCTGCATGGCGTCACCGCTCATGGAGTCCACCACGAACCATATCAAATCGCCTTGGTCAGCAGAGCCAGCCAAAGTCAGATGCGTGTACGCCATGTTGAATCTGACTTGCGCACTATGATCTCCAGTGATAGTGGCCTGCTCTACCTCGACGCAGAAATGAGCCTGATGCTCTGTATGTTTCGTGCAGGCTTTGCCTAGAGCATCGTAAACCTGGCGGGAAGCTTGCCCTATAATTTGATATCTCTCAACCTCTTTGTATGATTTCGCTGGTGTCGCTTCTTGCCTTTGTGCTTTTAATGAGGTGGAACCTAGTGTCTGGGTAGATAGTGTTTGGAAATCATCATTCAATGAGCGAAGGACACTGAGGGTTTCGTCGAGTCGTGGCTTCGAAAAGCTGAAGCGAAGCTTTTGAGCAATACGTTTCTTCCAAGGTTTGCTTCCAACGGGATCTTTGTTGTCCTGTGGCGTTCTTTCTGTCAGCGAGTCCTCTCGATGGAAGAATGCACCCGTATATGATACCTGAGAATCCTGGTTAATGGTAGTTTCAAGATCTCGACTCTCGCAGTCAATGTCTCGCAGCCGTTCTTCAATTAACTCAATCGTTGTGATACAAGCCCCTCGAGAGTCCCCGAGGAGCTTGCAAAGCTCCTTTTCCAATTCAACATTTGACCATGAAGGGTTATTCGCGCCGGAGGGGCCATTGAGCATAGTAGTTGCAACATCGTGCTCGATAATTTCCTCGAGGAGAATGCGGCATTGGTTCTTGAAAATGGTTTTCTGGATACCGAGCAAGTCACGAAACCGGCCTGCCTCTTTCGCGAATTTGTTGTAGCGTATGAAGGGGCGTAAGCAGTCGTCGTAGTGTTCGATGGCACTGATCAGGAGCGGAAGAACCCCGAGCGTGAGGCCCACTATGGTTTCAACCCCAGACATTATGGGGCCACTTATCGGAATACAAATACAACGAACACACTCTCTGTCTCGGTGTATATGGGCAACACAACATTGGAAGCGACCACGCCAGTGATGTATCACTTTGTGCTGCTCCAGCTTCTTCTGCGACTAGGGACAATCGGTAGTTTCCGTAGCACAGCCCATTTGCCCAACCTATCATGATTGGCAACGGCAATAAGGCTGTCATGCAGGACCTAACAGATAGAAGGCTGTTCATGGGACCTATACGCTCTCCACCGTGCAACAAGCCATCCTCTGCTTCTTCCATGGGAGTCCTGGACCGAGGATGTACTTATCTCCTACATTCCTAGTCACCATACAATGCAAGAGATCACGGACAGGAACGGATTGGAGGCGCGGAGTGACTATCTCCTGCAATGGCTCGACGCCGACGTCGAAGTCGACAACACTCGCTCGTTGACCAATCATGGAGCGTCAGCTAGAGACGAAAACGTACAAGGATTTGCTGCTCGTCTCTACCAACTTTGTCTTCATGCGTTGCAGAAAATATACATACGGGAACGGGAGAAACGCAAGTTCGGGTCACAAGCTACTGGCTTGAGAGACTGTCTTGGAAGACTATACCTATGGGGCGAATCTTTCGAACGTGGGGAGCTAGACAGAGCGCTGGAAGAGTCGGACGAAGTAAGAGAAAGTGTACTAGAGCGTCTTGGTCACATTGGGAAGCTTTTACTACGTGGTAAGACCTACACCAGCTGAAAGTATGCAGGACTCTGCTAATGATACCGAGCGCAATTAGCAACTACAATCGCTACTCCACAAGGACTGCCCCAGCCGTCTAAGCAGAGCATCGAGCTCGAGTTACTTGTCAAGCAAACAAGAGATGTGATCTCAATTTACCGAGAGGAAGATCCACCAATCGGCGATGATAGTGATGAGGAATACGACTCTGAGAGAGAAAGCTTGTTAGACAGCGAAAGGTATACTCTATGCGAAGATGTCAGCTTTTCCATTACGTGCCTTGCAGAGTTGAGACCCAGCCTGGATCTGAACCTTGTCCGCGCCGAAAAGAATCGTACCCAGAGTGCCCGACCGCCACCCGTGTCATTCTACCTTTCTGATCCAGCCAAGATCTACGTATCGCTGGTGCGCGAGAAGTTCAAACAAGCACAAGATCAATTGGTCGAGAGGCTGGGTGAGGCTAATTGGCAACGACACATAGGCGTACGGAGGCGTGCAGAGAGTAAAACGGGCATAATCAAAGAAGTCCCAGAGCCTGCCTGCTCCATTTTTCGTCCATACTCGACATTCCACGATTCTGGAATCGGTACAAGTGTTCCTGCTCAGACTGCCTACACACCATCGCATACGTCCTTTATTTCCAGCAACACGGAAGGAGAACAGAATTCGGTACGAGTACCCCCCATGCCCTCAGAAGTTGGTGCTGGCAAACCCTTCAAATGCGAATTTTGCGGAATGATTCTTTCAAGCATAAAGAACCGCGTTGAATGGAAGTCAGTATCCCTCTCGTTCAGACATCTTACCTTCAACACCGTGCAAGGACTTATGATTCGCTAGAATGCACGTCTTTGCCGACCTACAACCGTATATATGTACGTTTGCCCATTGCGAGGATGAGCTGGCTCAATTCCCTACACGAGCTGCTTGGTCAGATCACGAATTTGCCGAGCACCGCATCACCCAACAATGGAATTGTCCCGAATGCTCTGATACGTACACCCGTACTGTAGATTGGGAAGATCATCTTCAACGGGATCACAAATGTGTTTTCGCAGGTTCCAGATTGCAAGTGGCTCTCCGCATGGCTTTGCATAAACAGTGTAAAGCAGCTGAGAACGAAGAGTGTCCCCTCTGTCGAATAATCCCCGGAAAGCCACGTCGAGCTTTTATAAAACATGTTGGTCGACACATGGAGGAGATCGCATTGATGGCTCTGCCGCGAAATGCCGAAGATGAATCGGACGAAGGCTCAATCTCCTCCGATGAGGAGTCAATCCCAGCGATGAATAAGGAGATGGTATCAGCTATCCCAGTGCGCGAAATCATAATCGGACATCAGGAGAGATTTTATGCTGCCGCTCACAGGGCACTCGACATATTACGCGGCTATACCGAGCACTCAATTCCATTCTTGACGCCAGTGGAGTCTCAGGAAGTGCCGGACTATTATGACAGTAAGAAGTGACTGATGTGCTAGGAGTATATATGGCTGACCAACCCCACAGTCATTAAAGAGCCTATGGATCTTGCTACTGTAAAGGACAAGCTCGAGAACTACTGTTATTTGTCTAAAGTTGCTTTCCTGGGTGATCTCAATCAAATCTGGGACAATTGCTTAAGATATCATACCACTCCAAACCACCCTCTTCGTAGAAAGGCTCTCGCCATGCATCAGAAAACCAGGGAAATCATGCCCCTTATACCAAATGTCTTCATGAGTAAGGGGGCTCTCGCCATGCATCAGGAAACCACGGAAATCATGCCTCTTATACCAAATGTCGTCATGAGTGATGGGACTGATATTAATGCCGAGGAACGTCAGTTGCATGACAGCGTTATCAGTTTGTACAACGGGGAAGACAGTGACAATAAGCCCGTTATGTCCCCAAGAGGTCGGCTCACACTTGCTTCGGAGGACAAGTCATCGCTAGATCAATCAATTCCTGCGGATCACAAGCCACTGCCACCCATTGGTGAGAACCAAGATGTTCCTTTGGGAGAGGCAAGTTGGGTCTACGACGATGGTACGACGGGCAAAAGGGTCATCCTTGGAGAGGCACCCCAAACGCAGCAGGGTATCACGAACGCAGGCAAGTCCCACAAGCGTCGATCAGCTGCATGTATGGCTTGCAGGCTGAGGAAGATGAAGTGCGATATCGCCGAGCCGAAATGTTCTCCATGCAAAAAGTCTGGCAGGCGCTGCATATCCCGACAAGCACGTCCCCGCTACCCGACACAATCATCTCCAGAGTTAAATGAAGTCAACTACTCTTACCCGTTTGTCAGCAGCCATGATCTTAGCGGAGCGTATGAGACCCCGGCTTCGGGAGCTGCTACCAACCGAGTCCCGGTCTCGAGCCTGTTGGCGGACTCGAATACGGCATTGCAACAATCCAAGAACGCAGTTGACGGTTCGATACCGCCTACCAACAAGGAACATCGATGTCCGTACTGCAGTACCTCGTTTAATCGCCACCACAATCTGAAGAGACATCTTTTGACTCATAATCAAGACAGAGCTTATGTTTGTGGCACTTGCGAGGCTCGCTTTCGACGTTCACATGACTTGAAGCGGCATACCAAACTACACACCTGCGGAGGTCCTCATGTGTGCCCCAACTGCAATCAAGCTTTCGCCTCTATCGATGCGTTCGCCAGTCATTTTAGAGAGAGACATAATCATAGGGGCATCAACGCAGGAGGCGAGCGCAGAAATTCTGAGGGGGATATTGATAACGTGTTTAGCGCAAACCCCCTTCCTCTAACCAGGTCCAGGGCAGATGTTGATGATGTGGGTCTAAAGCCCCAAACCCAGATGCCCCCTCGTGTTGCTTCAACAGACTTGTGGGTAGGAAGTGGATGGTCCTCTGAGAACGACAAAACTCTTCTACGTGCACGTAAAGAAGGTCTCGATTGGCATACTATCGTTTCTCAACATTTCCCCGAAAGCACCGCCAACGCCATACGTAACCAACATACTTCATTGTTACTGAGGAACGAAATTGGCAGTGAAACTCAACAACGGACGTTTGAAGTCCATTTGCAGGCATTGCGGGCAAGTAAGGCATCTCAAATTCGTGCTATAGAGCGCGCAAAGTCTCCTCCACCAGATCACAAGCCAACGCGGGAGCACACGGCATTCTCTCAACCATACTTTGACTCTTTAGATTGTCCGACAACGATCTCCCCAAACGACTGGTCAATTGATCATCCATCTGTGCAAGGAGAGAAAGGCATATCCAATGACGAGAGCACAAGCTACAAGGGAAAGCCCCTGTATGGTGACGATGACGAGCAACGTCACCCGTCGTTGACACGTGAACGTCATCCCATATACGGCAACTCGTTATTCTCAGAAAATCACAGCGTTTACGGCGCAGATAATGCCAATGAACTCATCACAGAATTGCTATTTGAGCGTCAGGTTGCTAAGGGGAGTACACTACCCACATATTCCGATCCTAGTGGGGGGAGCAAACGCCGAGCAGCCCGCAGCGTTTCTCTCGAGACTCTGAATGAGCTCACACCAAGCCAGAGGCCCTCCCATACCACAATCGCTGCGACCTCGGGCTCAGCATATGAAACCAACAACTCCACGTATGGAGGTGAAGTTGAAGAGCCTCAACGTTCGCCTAAAATATTCAAATGCTCTCACACGGACTGTGTTAGAAAGCCTCCTTTGTTCTCCAGGGAATCCGAGTGGACGTAAGTACTTCAACGGTAGCCTCAATTAGACTCCGATGCAACTTGACTCACTGACCTGATAGGGAACACATGAACAAGCACATCCGTTCGATTGTATGCAAGGAGCCACAATGCCGCAATCTCCTTGGGTTCAGTTCTTACGCAAACCTCTTGCACCACCAACGTGAGACACATGATTACTTATGTCCGTATCAGGAGTGTAAACGGAGATTCAGAAGAAAAGATCATTTGAAAGATCACAAGAGAAGGGTTCACGGTTGGGATGTGCCGAAGATGAGGAGAACGGAGCCCATAGTGCGGGGCGACGACGGACTTGAAAGGCAGAGCGAACATTGCATATGGGATTCGGCGCAATCGCGTGTGTTCAAAGATGTTCTCCGAATGGGTATCCGACAAGGAAAGAGTCGAAGCGATCGAGCAGGAGAATGAGCTGGAAAAGGCAAATAAGCAAAATCACAATACCCCCCCAAAAAAGGAATCCGGAATGAGAAGGGTTCTATTTATGGCTTGTACGACAGTTTGTACGTGAAGGTTTCTATGATTTGTGACTCGGCATCAATATCTGAAATCTATAGATAAAGTACAATGTACGCTGAAATCTCATTCCCTTCCACATAATATCTTGGCACTACCCCTGAAACGGATGTCTTGCCCAAGATATGGGATACTCCTCAGCGTCCCAATATCTACAGTTTTCTATCCCATATCCTGGCAGGGTACTCGTTTCAGGGGGGTCACCGAGGTAGGGCCGAGACGAGTGCCCAAGCTGTGGGATCGGACATCAATTATCATATGCAAAATCAATGAGATTGCCAAGCAACATAGACCCAGCTACCCGACCCCGCTATTTTGTTAGCGATTCTCATAGAAAATTAAGTAAACCTTACGCCAGCACCGTATATTATATTATAAGACGTCCTAGAGACTAATTATCGTCTTAATTAGGTAGGTATAAAGCTCTTAGCACTAGATACTAGATATTTTATAGTGTTTATAGCTAATTAGCAGGCGTAATAGCTACCTCCCTATAGCTATACTACTATCATTTAGAAAAGACTCCTCTATTTATAACCGTGCCTACCTCCTCTTTATTACGAGCATGGACCAGCGGTCCTTATACTACGCCTAGTAAAGGCACTTCTCGTCACCGTCAGGTAGATCAGTCTAGAGAGAGACTCGACCTACAGGTGGATCGGATGGATCAGCTTACTAAACCATAGGAGCCACGTGTGGATTAGATGGATCGGTCTACCGACCTATACCTCTTAGCAGGATCTTATATATCTATATAGAAAGCGTGCGTTCCTGCTTAGATAGGAGCTTTATACTCAACTTATATTATTAACCTAGATATCTCCTAGATACTAAATATAATACTCGACCTGTATTAGACTAGTTTAGTACGAAGCCTATTTACCCTAGTCCTTAATACTCCTCTCTACGAGATCCACCTAGACTCCGGAGCCTTCTAGTTAGAAGACGACGGGTCGTAATACTTTAAGCACCCTTAAGATAAGTACCTCAGGATAAAGGGACCTCACCCCGAGTAAACGCGGTCTACGATAGTTAGTAATAGCGGAAGTTAAAGAAGGTATTAAAGTTACTAAGCCAGATTTATACTATAGCGATTAAGATAAACTTAAAGAGTAGTTAATATAGATATAGCTATACTTCTCTTTTAATAAAGACGTTATAAGACTAAAGAAATAACTACTATTTATAATAACTTATATAAGAGGACGGGCCTAGAGATAGTCCGCTCTATTTCTTAAATAATATATAGAAGATCCTGACGACGACGATAATATCTCTATTAAGTTATAGATAGAGAGCCTAATACTCTTTCGTGGAGAAATAAGGCGAATATTCGGACCTTCTAATAAAGTAAGCGTAGTAATAAGAGTTATCTAGTACTTAATATAAAAGAAATCGGTATCTAAATACGTAATATAGTTCTAATAGTATTTTATAAGAACCGACTAGGATAATAACGCGCTAATAGTAATATATCGGAGAGGATTAAAACCTTAGGTAAAGAAGGAACTTATACGAGACGGAGCCGTTTATAATAACTTAGACTTATTAATAAGAGCCTTAATACGAGTCGATAACCAGATCTACGAGTTAGTAATAGAACTACGCTATAATAGTGGAGTTTCTAGACTCAGTTATATAGGACTCTATTCCGGAGGAAGTTATAGGAAGAAGCGATTCTCACGCGATCCTTACGGTCCGATGCTAATAGAGTTAGACTTTACCGAGAAGAAGAAACCGTTTAGAGGTAAGAAATAGTAAGGGGGTAAGAAAGTAATAAATTACTATAGCTATAGTAAACCGGGCTATATCGCTAAAGACTATAGGTTAAAAAATATAGTGAAACGACCTTAGTTAAATATATTAGAAAGAGTTCTAGTTAGGAAGACTAAACCTCTAAAGGATTAATAAGAAACGGAGTATAATAATACCGAGCTAGACGTAATTATAAATGATTTACTAGCCCTCGTTAATCTACCTATTAATAGAGAACTATAATCTAGAGAGGAAGAATTACGCGAAGAAATAGCTAAGAAATAGAGGAACATCGTAAAGATTAAATAAAGGCTAGTAGATATTTATAAATAACTTAAGGAATTAGACTCTAATAACGAATATAATAGTAGTTATATTCAGAAGGGAAAACCCGAATAAAGCTGAGAAAGCGAGGATGATTCCGACTAGGAAAACCTCAGCTAGACTTCTAAGAAAGAAGGTGATAGAGTAGTATCTCGAGCTTTTATATTAAAAGATCCACAGATAAAACTCGAGGAACGGGTAGAGTTCTACTAAGAAAAAGTAGTAGGAGGACTTCTATAGAAGGAGTTTAGAAATGACTTAGTATATCTATAGCACGGAGTAATATACTGGTTAGCCTACGCTAATAGAATATATATAATTTACTACTAAGTGAAAATAAACTTAGGAAAGTCTATTAGAATCTAAACGTGTGGAAAAGTTTAGTTAAGCTATAATAATATAAGTTATTATTAGTACTTAGTAACCAAGAGATCGAGGAAGTAGTTTCTAAACTATAACTAAAGATAGCATAGTAGTCTCTACAGACACCTTAAGCATGGCGAGTACACTTCTAAGTGTTACTTACAGGACTAGTATGCCTACTTCTACGATAATTACAGAAAGCACATGTATATAAAAAGAACTACCGGATTCCTATCCTTTTCGGGAAAAGAGTAATCCCTTATACTAAGGGGAAGTATAAGGAGATTAATATCTTTACCCTAAAAATATATCAGCTATATTTGACGAACTACGTAATATATATAAATATACCAGTTAAAATAGATAGTTAGCGGACTATAGTAATAATAGATTCTAGAGTATCTAGAAACTTTATCTCTAAAGTATTAGTACGGTTAGTAGGCCTACTAACGCGAAGAAAGAAGGATTTATATAACTTATAAATGGCCGACGGGTTAACGCTATTAAAAGGAAGCGTAGACGAGGAGATAACCTCGCTACTATTTATAATTTAATAATACTATAAGGAAATGTCCTTTAATATTATAGGGATAGCCACCTATTATATTATATTAGGCATGCCTTAGTTAGAAAAGCATAACCTAGCAATTAACTAGAGAAGAAAAGTACTTAAGTTTAAGCGAACTGGCGATATTACTAGATTCTAACCTACACGTCGATAGTAGACGACGGTAGATAAGAAATCGAACTAGAAGACGGTTAAGGTATATATTACCTTAATTTTAAATAAGGATAACCTTAAAATATAAGGATCCGACTTAATAGATACTAGTAGCGGTCCGCTAGGTTAATAAGTTAGAGTTCTTAGAGTAACTAATAGTACTCCTAATATCCTATAAGAGTATTAAAGATAGAAACGCCTCTTTATAAAAGAGATAATAGTAAAAGCTCTACCTAAACACTAACCTTAGGATTATAAGATTAAACTTAAACTAGGGAAGGAACTAATATTTAGACCTATTTATACGTTATTTAAAAAGGAACTTATAGTACTACGTAGGTACCTTAATAAGAACCTAAAAAAGGGATTTATTCGAGAATCTAAATTACTAGCAGGATATCCGATACTCTTTATAAAGAAGAAAGACGGATCCTTACGACTATACGTAGACTATTGAAAGTTAAATAATATAACGATAAAGAATCGTTACCCGCTACCTAATATTAGCGAGCTGTAGGATCGGCTAGCTAAAGTAAAGATCTTTATAAAACTAGATCTTTAAGGAGCGTATAACTTGATTCGAATAAAAGAAGGTGACGAATAGAAAATAGTATTTAGGACTTAATATAGATATTACGAGTATCTAGTCATGCCGTTTAGTCTTACTAACGTACTAGTAACCTGCTAGGTATTAGTTAATAATATTATACGAGCTTATTTAGATCTTATAACGATTATATACCTCGACGATATATTAATTTACTCTAAAACTCTTAAAGAATATATCCTTTATATATAAGATGTATTAATATACTTATTATAAGCTAGACTCCTCTTAAAGCCAGAGAAATACGAGTTTTATAAGACCTTAGTTAAGTTCTTAGGGTTTATAATAATAACTAAAGGCGTTTATATAAGCCCTAAGAAGATTCAGGCTATATAGGAATAGCTTATACCACACGATATTAAATTAGTATAAGGGTTTCTAGGATTCGCTAACTTTAATAGACGTTTTATAGAAGGCTACTCTAAGAAAGCCTTGCCACTAACGGAAATTACCAAGAAAGATACGGGATTTCGATGGGATACTAACTAGAAGAGAGTATTTAAAGAACTAAAGCAAGCTTATATAGATCCTCCGGTACTTTATACGTTTTATAACGGAGAACTAGTACGTATTAAAACAGATGCTTTAGATCTTATAATCGGAGTATGCCTCTGTTAGTAGAAAGACGGTAAGTAGTATCTAGTAGCATACTACTTACGCAAGATGTCTCCAGTAGAATAGAACTATAATATACACGACAAAGAGCTTTTAGTAGTCGTCTATTCTCTATAGCATTAGAGAGTATATACTAAAAGCTGTTTAGAACTTACTATCTTCACCGATTATAAAAATTTAGTAGGTTTTACGACTATAAAAGAATTAAATCGACGACAAGTTTAATAGTCTAAACTCCTTAGGCAATATAAGTTTAAAATTTAGTACACCCTAGGAAAAGATAATAGACGAGTAGACGCTTTAAGTAGATAATCTAACTATATATAAGTAAAAGATATTACTACTTAACCTATCTTGAAATAAGAAAACGATAGGTTATTAGTACTAGTAAGGAATCTAGCTACGACTATGCGAGTTACGATATATACAGTTCCTAATTTAAAGGAAGTATACGAGAATAATAACCTAGCCGGATAACTTAGGAAGGAATAGCCTAGCCGGGACCTGTTACTATATAAATAGAAGCTGTACTTACCACCGAAAGTAATAGAAGAAGTAATTAGGGATTACTATAATAATCCTTTACTAGGATATCTAGGAGTATCTAAAATATTAGAACTCATTTAAAGAGTATACGCCGTACTAAACCTGCGAGCGTTAGTCGAGTAATATATCAGGGAATATATATACTACTAGCAGAACAAATCTATAAGACATGCTAAGTATAGACAAATTCAGTTTACCGAAGTTCTAGATATACTATAGAAAGACGTCACGATAGACTTTATTATAAAACTACCTTAGTTAGTTAACCTAGTAACTAATAATAAGTACGACTTAATAATAGTTATTATCGATAAACTTACTAAGTATACTATTATAATCCTATATAAGGAATCCTATAACGCTAGTCAGCTTGAATTCATTTTATTAGATAGACTGATTAGAGATTATAGCATACTAGAATCAATAACTTTAGATAGAGATAAACTCTTTATATTAAACTATTAGAAAACTTTGATCGCGTTAATAGGAACTAAACTACGAATATTAATAGCCTATTACCTTTAAACGGATAGATAGACTAAACGTACTAATTAGATAATAGAAGTATACCTTAGATACTACGTTAATAAAAGGTAAAATAATTAGGTTATATTACTCCTAATAGCATAGTTAGTATATAACGATAAAAGGTTAGATATAATAAGGCTATTACCGTTTTTTATAAACTACGGTCGACACGTAAACTTATTCCTAGATCCTTAATAAAGACTAGATGCTGAAAAAGCCTTGGTATTAACTTCTGATATAAAAAGCCTATATAAAGACATGTAGTACACGATTAGCGAGGCCAATATTACTATAAAGAAGTTAGTAGATAAGAAAAGAAAATTAGGTCCTTAGCTAAAGAAGGGGGATAAAGTATACCTCCTTATAAAAAATTTAAAAGGTATAAGACTAAGTAGGAAACTGGACTATATTAAAGTCGGACCATTTTTAGTTATTAGAAATAAAGGGCCTATTAACTATAAATTATAGCTTCTACCTAACGCTAAAATCCACCTAGTATTCTATATCTTAATATTAGAACTAGTAGATCCTAATACACCCTTATAAGAAACCTTCTATTTTAAAATAGAAGAAGAAAACGAATTCGAAGCCGAAAGAATTCTAGTATATAAGAGTCAGAAGTACCTAGTGAAATAGAAAGGGTATGAAGATTTGGAAAGTACCTGGGAACTAATTAAGAACCTTAAGAACTACTAGAGCCTCCTATAATAGTTCCGCTAATAATAGTAAACCTAGACTAGTTAAAGTTAAGAGGGACTTTAACCTATTCCGAAGAAATATTAAAGAGGAAGTCGTTAGGGGAAGGATCAGCTATTTACTTATTAACCTCGACCTCCTCGATATTTTATAGTTCCCCTTTAACTATTTCTCTTTAAACTCGCTCTAATATTTCCAGCTCTATAGTGAGACGAACCATTCGAGCCTAGGCCTCCTTTTAGAAAGCCTTCTACTCTACTAGCTTAGTATCGCGCTGTTTCTAAACGCGAGCCTAACGAGTAGGAGAGAAAGGAGCGAGATTACAGCTATAGCCCAGTCGGGCGCATTCCACGTAACGATTAGACGAACCCCCTACTTTATACTTCTCTAGGCGCCTAGCCTTTTCGCAGTTCTTATAGACGCGTATTAGAGTTACCGGCGCGATTGATAATAATAGCTAATAACGACGGAAAGAGCTTGATAGTTTATACCTATTAGTAGGCATTATAGAAGTTAGGATTATCGGGATAATAATTCTTAGAGGAGGAGCTAATATTACGAGTATAGACCAGCGGTCCTTATACTACGCCTAGTAAAGGTACTTCTTATCACCGTTAGGTGGATTAGTTTAGAGAGAGACTCGACCTATAAGTAGATCGGATAGATCAGCTTACTAAACTATAAGAGCCACGTGTAGATTAGATAGATCGGTCTACCGACTTATACCTCTTAGCAGGATCTTATATATCTATATAGAAAGCGTGCGTTCCTGCTTAGATAGGAGCTTTATACTTAACTTATATTATTAACCTAGATATCTCCTAGATACTAAATATAATACTCGACCT